>OCVV012872076.1_pt1 | contig 363294 bp, 303 predicted proteins | sample 1539721 | NCBI WGS metagenome assembly OCVV01 (sample SAMN02144230, study PRJEB22623) | gut metagenome | biome: sheep rumen | host: Ovis aries | place: New Zealand | reverse complement strand
CTAATCGGTTCTATTTTGATATTCTGTGTAGGTGTAAATCTTGTTTGGGGTAAGACTATACGAGTGGCTAATATGCTTCCGGCTGTGATTCTCGCAGTAATTGCAGCATATATACCATGGACATTTTAAGAAAACCAAGATAATGTACTCTTTACAGTAAAGAAAACGTAGATATGAAAAGGAGGTCGAACGAATGAATAAAGTGCTCATCTTAAACGGAAGCCCGCATCAACACGGTTGTACGGCGGCTGCACTTGATGAAATGATCAAAGTGTTTGAAGAAGAAGGAATTGGAACAGAACTGATCCAGGTGGGGACAAAAGATATCAGAGGCTGCATATCCTGTAACAAATGCAGCGAAGCAGGAAAGTGTGTGTTTGATGATCTCGTAAATGAAGTCGCACCAAAGTTTGAAGAAGCAGAGGGTCTGGTTGTGGGAAGCCCTGTATACTATGGATCTCCAAATGGGAATATTATTTCCTTCCTGGACAGGCTATTCTACAGCACACATTTTTCAAAACACATGAAGGTGGGAGCTGCAGTGGTAAGCTGCAGAAGAGGAGGCAATACAGCAAGCTTTGATGTGCTGAACAAATACTTTACCATCAGCGGTATGCCGGTAGCGTCGTCGACTTATTGGAACCAGGTACATGGCTTTACCGCGGATGATGTCAAAAAAGATCTGGAGGGACTTCAGACCATGAGAAACCTTGCGCGGAATATGAGCTTTATGATCAAGGCTTTTTCTGATGCAAAGGTGAAATATGGTTATCCGGAAGTTGAGAGTGGATGCTTCACCAGTTTCCCGGATGGCAAGTGATCAGTGAGCCTCGCAAAATAGTTGGAAGTAATTCTCCCGTGGTTTTGATCATTGCAAAGCCAGGACTCCTACCTGCGCCTGTATGCTACATTTTAAGCCTTGTGGCAGGATTTGTTTTCGGATACGGTCTATATGCCATTATTTCACGGATTCAGTTTTTCAGGTGGGCAGTGCTGGGAATTAAAAAGGAGAAATAAGCTATGTTCATCCTATAGGTCTTTATCTTTTGGCCTAATTCCTTAATATATTGTTGATAATTTTTTTGTTGTTTGTTTTAACAAGCCATTTCTGTCTGCATAATGGTTATATTGGATACTATTACGACAATAATGTTTATTTAAAAATGGAATCTTGACAAAATGCTGGATTCTCATAAAGGATACAACAAGAGGGGGAGAGTTAGCGTGAGGGTAGTTATGATAAGACATGCGGAAGTGGACTTTTGCTGGAGCAGGCGATGTACATCGGAAATGTTTGATTCAGAGTGCAGAAAATATGATCTTTCTCCGATCAGGAATGCGTTATATGACATTCCGCAGACCATATATCAGAAAATATATGTCAGCGAATTGTCCAGAAGTCATGATACAGCTAAAATACTGTTTCCGGGTGGAGAATACTCTGAATCCGGGCTTATAAATGAAGTTCCGCTTAAATCGAGTCTTGATACAAAAATGAACATACCGCTGTGGTTTTGGAATCTTACGGGACGTTTGCAGTGGCTTTTCAATTGCAGAAGGCAGGCTGAAGGACGCAGACAAACGATAGAACGGGCAAAAGAGTTTGCAGAATTGATCGGAAATGATGACATGGATGTAGCTGTTGTCACACACGGATTCTATATGCATACATTGTTACAGGAGATGAAAAAAGCGGGATTCAGGATGACGAAATCTTCCATGAAGTTTAAGAACGGGGAATATGTAATTGCGGAAAAATAGAAGCAGTTATCGTTATTGATCTTCAAAAGGATTATTTATGGGAGTTGGTTTCTCAATTGGAGGGACTGAGGGTGCTGAGTTATATGAGGGATTGGATGTGGTATCTGACTTTTTGGCGCAGAGATAATGGTAAATGATCGGAAGGCTGCGCAAAAGCTATACCCTGATCTGGTGATCGAACCGGCAGCTTTGGAACAGATCATGATCTTCTACGTAAACAGGATCGTAGCCGTGGTGATGCTGGGAGCATGCAGAAAGAAGAAATGAAGGAAATATAATAATGCGTGAATATATATTGCTTTTACCAATTCTGTTTATATTTCATGATATGGAAGAAATCATAGGATTCGGATGGTTTTTTAGAAATAATCCGGATATATTTGAAAGATTCCCGAGGATTACCAAGGCATACAAAGATTATACAACTGCGGGGATGGCACTTGCGGTATATGAAGAGTTCATTCCTTTTTTCGGGATCAGTCTTTTGGCATATTATTTTGGAAATGATGTGCTTTATACCGTATGGTTTGGTTTGTTCATTTCGCTGGCAGCACATTTTTTGATACATATCGGACAGAGCATCTATATAAAGAAATATATTCCGTCTTTGATTACAAGTATCATATGTCTGCCGATAGCAGCAGTCATTTTGATATGCAGTTCTAAGTATATAGTTTTCAGCTTGTCGACTGTCCTGCTTATAGCAGGCAGCATTCTGTTAATGATAGCTAATCTGAGATTTGCGCATTGGCTTATGCATAGATTTGGAAAGCAGCTGGGAATATGAGTATAAAGACCGCGATAAGAAAGTTTCCGGCCATTGCAGTATGCGGACCTTTTGGTGCAGCAGCGGAGACCAAGGATGCGTATGTTTTTGTAATGTCCTGATGAATAACGCCTATTCTCGTTCCCCATAAATAGACTTCAGCGGTATCATTCATGATTCATCCCCCCACTTAAAACCATTCTTTACAGATTTTTTCCGTACGCGCCTGTTCTTGTTATCTGACTTTTCCAAGTAAAAACTAGGCCTTTTAGTTTGATCAGGAACCAGAAGATCTATATTCTCTCCAAGATCCAATGCCAGGAGAATCTTAAACAAATTCTCAAGCTGCACAGATTCTCCCTGTTCCAGCCTGGAAATGCTTCTCTTAGAGACCCCTGATTTATCTTCAAGGTCCTGCTGAGACATTTCCTTCATAATCCTATAGAAAAAAAGTGTGAAAACACCTAGCACTTTCTTCAGGCTATGTATCAAGCCCTGCTTTGTGTGCTTGTGCGTGCTGTAGTTTTCTTGGTATATCGTATAGCTTTCCGTCTTTTATAAGCTTGGCTCCGGTCTGATGGTAGTTGAAGCTTATGCCATTTTCGATGCACTGTGCGTGAACTGCTTTTACCCAGGAATAATCACAGATCCTGGCTCCGGGACCGGATTCTCCGCCTACGGATACATGTTTGATGACCGGGCTTCCGTCAGAGGAGCGGTATCCCTCTATATATGGCTGCAGATCTACAGCGGTCAGCATCGGCTCGATCATCACGGAGTGGTGGAAGAGAGGGAGCGATAAATATACCGGGAGCCGCTTATCGGTCATCGCCTGGTTCTCACAGGTAACAGCAATCGTAACATGCTCCCAGCCTTTGCCCCAGCTCTTTGGCAGATGGTCAGCGATCCGCTCCGGCCTCTTGGTTATCATGAAGAAGGAACAGTCGGAGCGTTCGTGCATCATATCCCAGGCTTCATCCCGCCATTCATCTGCATCCTTATGAAAGAAGTCAGATGAAAAGCAGGTCCAAATGTGTGATCCGGAAGGGATTTTGTATAAGCCTTTGTTCTTCCCTGATCTCAGTATCCTAACCGGAAGGTCGAAGTTCTCAGTCTTCTCTACGATGGAGGGATTCTTTCCTATGGATTCATCCCTGCGGTACATATAGCAGTGCAGGCATCCGGTGCTGGCCCTGGTGCATCCGTGCCACAGATTCCAGTTCACCGACATAGGCGGACGCGGATCGATATTCTCTTCTGTTAAAAAAGACAACTGTTTCATGGCGTATCATCACACTTCCCGGATTCTTTCGATCCAATCAAGAATTTTTTTGTTCATAGGCTGTGCTCCATTCCTGAATAGATTCTTCCGTTATTGAGTGTGGAAATGTAACAAGTGTTATCATTTTTATTTTACCATAGATAAAACAGGGAATATAGCTTATACGGTAATCTTGATGCGGTAAAGACGTGGTTTGCGGCAAACGGTATGGGATATTTCTATTACAGTTTCACTAAAGATTTATTGTTTTTATACGGGAATTGACGGATAATGAAGATATTAGCGGCTTGCGGAAATGATTGTGCTGCCCGCAAAACCACCGGGAGACGAAACGAATGATATATTTTGTAAGGCACGGGGAAACCGTATGGAATGTTGAAAATAAAATCTGTGGCGCTACGGACAGTCCGCTGACAGAACTTGGTCACAGGCAGGCTTTGGAAACTGCCGAGAAGATCAAAGATATGGGGATCAAAGCGGATATGATACTTTATTCTCCTTTATCCAGAGCCAAAGATACGGCAGCGCATATTTCCGATATTTGTGGCATCCCTATGAAGGAAGAGAAACGGCTCTTTGAACAGAATTTCGGAAAATATGAGTCTACGCCGCGCAACGGGGAAGAGTTTCGTGAGGCGAAGAAGCAATTTCTGAACCGTTATGAAGGTGGAGAGTCAATGTTTCAGCTGGCCCAGAGAATATACAATCTTCTTGATGAGCTTAAGGCTGATGGCGGAGACTATATACTTGTGGCACATAATGGTATAGCAAGGGTGGTGCAGTCATATTTTTATGAGATGACCAATGACGAGTATGCTGCTTTTGGCATAAAAAACTGTGAAATAAGGGGATACAGGTTTTAAGGAATGGATTTGTGATCATATAAGGACCCTGTAGGATAAGAGACTGATTTGAGGAGAGAAGAATATGTTTTTCAGTGAAAAGTATCCTGAGATAATGGCATCTATTGAAGAAAAATTAAAGACACAGGTTGAAGAGAGAGGTCTTGATTTTGAGACTGTAAGAAAAGATGTTGAAGACGGACTGAAGTATGAGCTCGAATTCTACGGGATCGCCGGGTTTGGAAGCCGCTATGCTTTGATGAGAACACCGGGATCGCTTTTTTTTGAGTATAAGGATGTTTTCTGGGCGTGCGGAAGAGAAGCAACGACCCTTAGCGGGGAAGATATTGCCGTCGTATTTATCGTTTTTAACGATGGCGGGGAACTGATCGTTAAGATCCGGGACAAAAAGGATGAGAAGGAGATCCTGTCCAGGATCCAAAAAGCGAATAAGAAAACGATGATCGGATACACTGAAAAATACCAGGCTCTTTATGAGGAACATAAGAAAAGTCTGGGGATTCAAGAGGAACCGCCGAAAAAGACCACGGCTCCGGATCCGGAAGAAAAGCTTCCGGAGGAACGGATCGCTTCTGCGATGAGCAAATTTCAGAAGATCATGGATCTTTCCGGAAGATTAAAGGAGCTGGACGGAAAATGGTATGTTAAGACAAATGCTCCGGCAGTAAAAGAGGAGATCTTTAAGTGGACCTGGGAGAATTATGCGCACATGCCGGAAGAGTATATCCATATTCTTACATTAACGAATGGCTTTTGCGTTGATTACAACTCCGAGGTAGGATACTTTACTCTTTATTCATTTTCCGCGGACAGCGATGTAAACAGTCTGTATGGCAGAAGTCTGGAAGATATGAAAGAACGAAAATATTCTTCCTACGAAAACTGCAAGCCGTCTTTTGGCTGGATCAACCACAAAATGCTCCATTACAACCCATATACAGCCGAGATGTTTATCGAAAATGAAAGATATAAATATGACAAAATAGAAAACTTTGAAAAAGAGATCCTGGATGAAGTGATCCGTTATCTGGAAACAAAAGTAAAACGTTATGAGCAGAAAGAGGAGCTTCTAAAAGCAGCGACGGCAAATCCTTTCAAAGAAATGTATGATAAACTGCGCATATACATGGAAGAAAAAGATGAGGATTTCTCGCGTATCGAGATATACGAACCATTGAGCCGAGAGGAAATAGCGGCGTGGGAGGAGAAAAACCATACCCGGCTTCCGGAAGATTATAAGAACTGGCTGCTGCTGTCCAATGGTGCAAGCTTTGGTAACAAGTATGTATATCCGTTGGAGCAGGTGGATACGCAAGCGCTTGCAATTGGCCCGGATAATGAGAAAGGATATGTCGTTATCGCAGACCTGTCAGGGGCTTCCGATATCCTCGTTTTTGATCCCGAAACAGCAGAGCTCTTTGTGCTGGATGACGACGGGGATATCAGTGATGGGGATTTTGAGATTGATATCTTTGAAGATGGTTTTGAATATCTGGAAGACGAGTGATAAACCATCCATATCTGTTTTGCAGTTTGGGCGGTCAGGGGCAGAGATACTATCTGAACTTTAATGTGCTGCCATTGAACTTTTTACTCTCATATACACCGCTGTCTGCCAGTTTGTACAGATCTTCGAAAGAACGCTTATCTCCGTCTTTGAAGAACACAGCACCCGCGCTTACACAGATCCTGTTGTCCCCAAGCTCCGGAATATCCATACCTGCGATTTCCTTAAAGAACCGGTCCATCATTTCCCTGCCGGCTTCTTCGTCATTTAAATTCATAACATATAGGGCATACTCGTCACCGCCCAAACGGAAAATGATATCCTCGTCTCTAAAAACGTGTTTCAGTGAGTCAGCAATACCGCGGATCACCTTATCACCTACATTGTGGCCATAGTCATCGTTGATATCCTTGAAATTGTCAACGTCAAGGATACAGAGCATTCCGGCTTGATTGTTTGCCATGGCTTCGATTACTTTTTGTTCGCCGCTGCCACGGTTTAAAATGCCGGTCATTATATCGGTGCTGGCCAGGATCTCAAGGTTCTGCCGCTCCTTAGCTGAAGCTACAATGTCGTCTACGTTCTTAAAACCGGCCAGTATATCGCTGCCCGGAATGTTGGCATTGATGAGAATGTATGTAAACTGATAATAATGTACCTCACCTTTATCCATGACACGGTAACTGGATACATATTCCGGATTATCCCTGAGTTTGTTTTTAATAGTCTCCAGAGAGATGGCATCATACATCCATTCCTGATCCTCGGAATACACACGATCCTTTACATACTGCTTATAGAGCACATCGTAGGAATATACCTTTTCTCCTGCGCCCTCCATACCCTTTGTTACATAACCGTCAAGCTTTAAGATCACTACTCCGCCCGTCTGGGGATTGATCTTGAAGATATTGTAGTAATCGCGGCTTAAGGTCTCCACTATATCCAATTGTTCCCTTAAATAGCGTTTATCGGATATATGCTTGCGAATGGATTTGTCAATATCACGAAAAGCGAGAATAAAATTCTCGGTTTCCCCCGGCTGTCCGGCCAGTGCGAAAGCCATCTGATGATAGGACATGTTCCCGTCATCGGCCAAGCGCATATAATCAAGAGTAAACAGATCGCCGTTTTTTATCCGTGAAATAACGACATCCAGTTTCACATCCCTTTGGATGCTCTCTACGCTGTTTACTACGCACCTGTCCACATATTCCTCAATAAAACGGTCGTAATTGTCAAAACGGTATCCCAGCTCTACTGCGTAACGGTTCGTATTTTCTCCCGTCGAGCGGTACAGATACATCTTCTTTGTATTGGCATTGATTACCCAGATCGTATGATATTCTTTTCCGATTCCGGTAATGATACCTGTCAGACGTCGTATGCGTGCGTTAAAATCATCTACCAGTTTGCGCTGGTCTTCGGGATAGTTCGCCGGATCGATCAATTCATTCTCTTTTATGACTAAACCTGATTGCATATTCCCTCCTGCAAGCGGATCCTGATTTGATCAAACCGCATGCATACATAAAATTTTACATCACTTTACATAAAGCGACAATACCTCATAGTATAAAATCTATTACCTGTGTGTACTCCGCCGGGCAGGTGTATTGTCTAAAAAGCAATCCCGGAAAAGAATCAGGTGTCGGAAGGAATGGGAAATGGTATAATCGCCGTGTAGGATGAAAGGACAGATGTTATGGTTGATATTAAGAAAATGTTTTACAGAAAAAAGTTTATGAAGAAATCTGCAGTGCCGGCTATGATGATTGTAATTGCCTGCCTGTTGTGTTCATGCAATGTTTCGGATAACACGGAAGAAAAGCCTGAAGTAAAACCAATAGAAAATCCAACAGAGAATTCTGTGGAAAATGACGGTGGGTACCATCCGGCCACAGATGAACAGGGAGTATTTGTCGGGCAGGATAAAGAGGTGATCGGATATTATGAGCGCACCGCCATTGCCAGGGATTGCGAGACCCTCGAGGAAATGCAGTCGTTGCTTGATGAATCGAAAAGGGGACATCTTGTCGTGAAGGAAGATGGCACGGCATACTTTGAGCTTGACGGAGAAAAAACGGAATATTATTTTGATGGTCAGAATTTCTACCTGAGCGGTGATACGGAAAGATCCAATGGATTTCCCTATACCTATATTAACGGCAGACTGATCATCTCTGACGAAACATCAGTAACACAGTATATGAGGCTTACGGATGATGAGATTGCGGCCTACCTTGAGAGTGAAGGATATTAATTAAAACTTCCCACATATAGTCTGTGGAAAGTTTTACATATTAATTAAAACTTCCAACACCGTGTAGTCTTGTCCGACGGTAAGCAGGACTTTTTGTGATAGAGGAAAAATATGAAGAAAAAACTCGTGATTTTGGGAATGTATATCGGAATATTATGTATGCTCTGTGCCTGTGCGATCAGATCAGACGGGAAGATCAGTGAAGAGAAGATTGACGCAAGAAGAGAGATGCTTGAAGAATATCTGGCTGAAAAGTATCCGGATGAAACCTTTACTGTGGAGGTATGGCAGGAGTATGTGGAAGAGACCGGCGGGGCCGGCCTGCCGGATTATGAGGGATATGTGTACAGGCAGGTGGTTACGGATTCGAAAGGCATTCATTTTATGGTATTTCCGGGGGACCATGGCGAATGTACAGATGATTACCAGAAGGTCCTTGACGGCTGGATGCACTATAATGAAAAAGGCCAGCATATAGTTTACGGTGAAGATGGCAGCATTATAGCAGAGTATTATTGAGCTGCTTAAAAGAAACTGTTAGCCACAAGCCGGATAGTGTCGTAGGGCACGGCAAGGTTGAGGTTCTGGCCGTTATTAAAGCCTGCCGTGCTGATCCCGATAACATCTCCCTGCATATTAAGAATAGCCCCGCCTGAGCTTCCTGGAGAAATCGGTGCCGTGAACTGGATCATATCTACGTTATCTATGGTGCGAAAACCTGAAATAATTCCGTCAGATACAGAATTAAACATTCCCAGAGGACTTCCGATGGCAACGACCTTTTGCCCGCGGACAAGCTTTTCGGGCCTGTTGTAGATTGGCAGCGGACGCAGCGTATGTTGGATCCTTATCACTGCCAGATCAACGGCAGAATTGTATTTTATTACCTCATTTGTGCTGTATATGTTCTCGTCATCCTCGATACGTACTGAAAAATAGGAGCCGCCCCTTATTACATGAAAATTGGTAATGATATATCCGGCTTCGCCGATCATGATTCCGGAACCTGTTCCTTCTATATCTCCCTGCTGGTTGTGAACTGCGATCATTACGACAGATGAGGCCAAACGTGCTAATTCCTCAAAGCTCTTTTCGCCGGCTGCAGAGGCAGCAGGGGAGCCTGCATTGACGGTGTGCCGGGTTTCGTGTCTCGGAATACGGACAGTCGGGGTAACGGTAGTTTTATTTTCTGTTTTGGGCTCTTCTGTCACATTGGTCTGGGCAGGCGCGTATGGATTAAGCTCACACAGGCCGAAAGGTCCGACTGTAAAGGATCCTGAAAGATCCTTAAGCTGCGGATTTAGTTCCAGATCGCTTATGGGTAAAAGCAGAAGGACATCAGCGCCGATCCTTGTAAGGAAATAGCAGAACAGATATTCCTGCTCTTTTTTGATATCTTCAAAAATGATTTTTATATTTGAATGTTCATTCCAGTTTGCGATGTTCTTTTCAGACAATATTTCCGAGGTCCAGAACAGGATTTTGGCAGCATAGTTTCTGACAATGGAATCAGAACGGTTTGTGCCTGATGAACGGAAGAGCTCTGTTACATGTTTAAGAGCTTCGGAAGCACATTCTTCAAAGACAGCGGATTTTGTGATGTTACTGAAGAGAGGTGTTTTACTATCTGATTTCCACTTGTCATATAATTCAGCAAGTCGGACCAGCTCATCGGTGGCCTGAGCTATGGAAGGCAGCCCTTTTTGACGGATATAATCTGTCCTGCCGGCAGCGTTTTCCGCAGCCATTCTTTTGTCAATGGCGTATATCCTGTCGGGATAATCGGCAGTAGTTCCCAGCGCACGTACGAAATACACATTCCGGACATCTCCGTGAAGACCTCCGCGGACTCCGACAAAGGTTTCGGGGGTATTTAACTGCATAATATTGTAACGGTAAGTCCACATATTGTCCGGTCTCCTTAACCCTTTTTTAGTTTATCGCAGCCATTTGGATGTGTCAAGAACTTGCGAAAATATCTTGAAAACTTGCAACGTTTTTTGTAAAATTATAAGGGTGTTGTTGCGACTGTTTCAATGATCTTTAATGATGTACGGGAGGGCGATAATGGCGGTATCTTATGACAGATTGTGGAAACTGCTGATCGACAGGAAAATGAGTAAGGCGGAGCTGAGAAAGAAGGCTGATATAGCACCCAATACCCTTACAAAATTGAACCGGGATGAGGAAGTGTCCATGATGGTATTGAGTAAGATCTGTCATGTGTTAGGCACAGATTTTGGAGATATCGTAGAGTATATTGACGAGGACAGATAGGCAGGATACTCCGGTATTTTTTTGTTGTGATATGCATATGGATAGCGTAAAATATAAACGGATCTGTTTTCTGTCTTGAGCATGGAAAACGTATTAAAATATAGCAACGGGTGGCTTGTGGATAAAGTATAGCAGGAGGTGTTGTATGGAAATTACACTGGAGGCGGTTGATCAGATAAAGGAACGTACAGGTGTGTCATATGCTGAAGCGAAAGAAGCTTTGGTAAAGAGCGATGGTAATGTTGTCGATGCCATCATAGCATTGGAAGAAGCCTCAAAGTCGGAAGACAGAGCTGAAGCTATAATTGAAAAAGTAAAACAGGCATTCAAGGCCGGCAATTTAACCAAGATCCAGATGAAGAAGGATGATAAAGTTATCCTTACTATTCCGGTAAATGTGGGTATAGTCGGTGGCGTCGTGGGAGCTTCGCTTGCACCGTGGGCTATAATCCCTGCTGCATTGGCTGCATACGGTTTTGACTGCAAATTCGAGCTGATTAAGGATGATGGATCCACGGAAGATGTGGAATAAAGGATAAACAGGTATTAGACAGGCGGATATAGGGGCTGATTGAGAATGTTGAATCATGTGAAAATCGAAGCCCTTGATGATTTTTTTAAGGGGCTTGCGGATCGTAAGACGCGGGGAGTCTATTTTTATCGGATAAACGGATACAATGGGGACATTGACAAGTTCATAAGAGATTACTATGAGGCTGCAAGAAAAAGAGGCGTCATAATCGAAGGAAGGATTCCCAATCCCGACGACCGGAATCTTGCCTATTACAAGGAAATTATGGGCATGAACTTTCAGCTGAGTATGGGATTTATCCTGTCGAGTCTTAAAAAGTGGCTTCCAAGGATGAATGACTACCAGCTTAATACGGTTGCTGCATCGATCTATGACTGTCTGGATGGACTTCGAAAAGCCGGAAAAAATGAGAATATGCTGAAGAACGCATATATAAAGTTCATGTGCTGGCTTTACTACAAGTTCGAAAGAATAGTCAGCCAGCTTGGGGATAATGATGTTCCAAAGATACTTTATGAAGCGGATATAAGCAATTATGAATTGATGTTAATATCCATTCTGTCCAATGCAGGCTGCGATGTGATACTGTTGCAATATAATGGGGATCAGAACTATCTGAAGCTCGATCCCGGATCACAGACATCCGATGCACTGCAGCTTCAGGGGATGGGAGCCTTTCCGGCCGGATACAGCCTGAAAACCGTACAGAAAGATATACAGGAAGCTTATAATAATCAGAGGCTTTATGGAGTGCTTCCCAATCTGTCTAATTGTACTAATGCATGGATCAAAGGAAAGAATGTACTGGATGATGTAAGAACTCCGACTGCTGTCAGAGGAAATGATCCTGATCTTTACTATAACTGTTTCTGCAGGGTCAATGGCGTTGAGGATAAGCTGACCTACCTGAATGATCTGTACAGGCTGAACACGGAATTAAAAAACAGCAAAAGGAAAATTGTCATTGTAGAAGGAGAGATACCAGCTCCTTCGACGGAGGAGATAAATTCGATCCAGCGAAGAAACTCTTATCAGAAACAGGATCAGATGCTGCTTGATCTTTCGAATAACATAAGGAGTTCAGCGGGAAATGATCTACAGGCTCTGATGAGGAAAGCTTTTCTCGATATGATGCTGCAGGAAGCAAAGCTTCCCGGAATGAATCTGAATAAGCTTACCAACAAAGCGGTTTACCTGGTATGTCTGATGAAAAGATATTCCTCACATTTGTTTGCAAACTGGAAAAGGACAGATGTGGGGTGTTTCATACACTTTGGAATATGCAGGAACGAGAATGAAACGATATTCCTGAGAGCATTGGCAAGACTGCCGGTTGATGTCCTGATATTTGCTCCTGATCTGAACGAGAAATGCTTACTGACGGATCCGCTTCTGTTTGAGCAGAATTATGTGACGAGTATGAGCGTTGCAAGATTTCCCGAGGAACCTTCTGATCTTCAGGTCGGAACATCCGCTTATCATGCGGAGCGTGAGCTGGATACCTTAATGTATCAGAATTCCGGCATGTACAGGGATCAGCAGTATTCCAAAGCAAATGCGGTTACATTGAAAACAATGTATGAAGAGATAAAGATTCTGTGGAAGGAGGAAACGAAATACAGACCAAATTTTGGTACGACAGACGGGATAGTAAGTATTCCCGTAATATTTTCGAAAGTTTCCGGTGTTAAAGACGGAAACGTAAATGCTTATTGGAACAGCATCAGGGAATTGATGCGGGAGGACGCTTTCTTAGTCACGGATGTTCCGTGCATAGAGCAGAATGCACCTAATCCAATGAAAGCATTTGCTACAGGATTTTACAGGAACGGAAAGCTTCAGCGCAAAATAATAAAAGAACATAAGGATTATCCATACGGAATCCTGCGGGAAGAGGTACAGGATCACATTTTAGATAAGCTGCAGCTTCTGATAGAACAGAAACTTATAAAAGGAACCTTTGAAAACGGCACGGAATACACTATCATCGCAACAATCCTGAACCTGAATAAAGATCTTTTGCGTGTTCTTCAGAAATTTGATTTTACGAAAAAGAATCCTAAAATGATCTTTGTAATTACCGGTGAAAAGATTTTAAGCCTGGAGGATACAATAACTGTAGCATTCCTTAACATGGTAGGGTTCGATATTGTTTTCTTTGTGCCTACGGGATATCAAAGCATAGAGAAATATTTCAACAAGAAAACATTTGAGGAGCATCAGATAGGTGAATATGTATACGATCTGCAGGTTCCCGATCTGAAAGCGCCGCCAACCAAGTCAGGGGGGTCCTGGCTAAATAATATCTTCAAAGAAAGGATGAGAAAAAATGGGACTTGATTTTAGCAAAGCACAGCAGCAATTGCAGACCACACCGTCTACCGCAGCATCTCCGGCGACAATAAATATGGGGATGCCGACTGTTCAAAATGAGATACAGCCGGTAGAAGAATATGATATCGTGGCTGACAGAAATCAGATGAATCAGGAACTGGTTGATTCTGCTGAAGTTGATGCATTATGCAGCCAGATAGAGATCAATAATCTTGATTCAATCGTTACATTTGGTGCAGATGCAGCGGAAGAGATTTCAAAGGCATCCGATGTTATCCTTAACAGCATGAATCTGTCGGAGCTTGATGAATCCAGCGAGATGTTAAAAACTCTTGCAAACATCATGTCCAAGTTTGATATTGATGAGATCAAGGAAGATCCTTCGCTTTTCGGAAAACTTTTTGGGAATCTCAAAAAGCAGCTGGATAAAATCCTGGCCAAGTACCACACCATGGGTATGGAAGTGGATAAGATCTATGTACAGCTCAAAGGCTACGAGGATGAGATAAGGCAGTCTAACAAAAAGCTGAACATGATGTTCGAGGCGAATGTTGGGTACTATCATCAGCTGGTTAAGTATATTCTGGCTGCAGAGCAGGGGTGCAGGGAGCTTGAGGCATACATCGAGCAGCGGCAGCAGGATATGCAGAATACAGGCGATACTTCAATCCAGTTTGAACTTACAAGCCTTCAGAATGCGCTGATGATGCTTGAACAGAGGACACAGGATCTCAGGACTGCTGAGAATGTAGCCATGCAGTCTATTCCGATGATCAAGACAATGGAATTCAGTAACTACAATCTTGTGAGAAAGATCAACTCTGCATTTATTGTTACGCTTCCTATTTTCAAACAGGCATTAGCCCAGGCAATTCTTCTTAAGAGACAGAAGATTCAGGCAGAAGCTATGTCCGAACTTGACAAAAAGACCAATGAAATGCTTATCAAGAATGCGCAGAATTCTGTTGAGGTATCGAAGAATACTGCGAGACTTGCTTCGGGAAGCTCTATTCAGATTGAGACGCTCGAAACTACCTGGAGGACGATTACATCCGGAATTGATGAGACTCAGAGAATCCAGGAAGAGTCCCGCAGGAAGAGGATCGATGATCAGAAGAGACTTGAAGCGATCAAGGAAGATTTCAATAAGAGATATCATATGCCTGCGGAAAAGAAACAATAACATAGTGGAACTTTTGGTGTAAACCAATCAATAAAATAAAAGGAGGGTTTTTAAAATGGGTATCAATCTTAGCAAAGGACAGAAAGTGGATCTTACAAAGGGAAATCCTGGACTGAAGAACATCATGGTAGGTTTGGGATGGGATGTAAATGCATTTGACTCGGGTGTGGATTTTGACCTTGATGCAGCTGCATTTATGCTTGGAGCTGATGGAAAGTGCCCTACTGAAAAGGAGTTTGTGTTCTATGGCAACTTAAAGCACACAAGCGGTTCGGTAAATCACATGGGCGATAACCTTACCGGAGAAGGTGACGGCGATGATGAGCAGATTCAGATCGATCTTAGCAAGATTCCTGCTAATATTGAGAAGATTGCATTTACGGTTACTATCTATGATGCTGATAAGCGTAAACAGAACTTTGGTCAGGTTTCCAATGCATTTATCCGTATATTTGACGAGACTACAAACGCCGAGCTGATCCGTTATGACTTAGGTGAGGATTTCTCCATTGAAACTGCTGTAGTAGTCGGAGAACTTTACAGAAATAACGGCGAGTGGAAGTTTAATGCTATAGGAAGCGGATTCCAGGGCGGACTTGCGGCACTCTGCGGTCACTTTGGTATAGATGCAGCATAAAAAGGAGGCAGTGTTAAAATGGGAGTTAGTTTAAGTAAAGGTCAGAAAGTCAGTCTTACCAAGGATAATCCGGGTTTAAAAAAGGTAGTTGTAGGTCTGGGCTGGGATGTAAATGCTTTTGATACAGGCGGAGCTTTTGATCTGGATGCTGCAGCATTCCTTCTGACTGACAGCGGCAAGGTCTCAAAACCCGAAGATTTCGTCTTCTTTGGAAATCTCAAACATCCTTCAGGATCGGTTGAGCATCTGGGGGATAATCTTACCGGTGCGGGAGATGGTGATGATGAGCAGATAAAGATAAATCTTGCGGCTATTCCCGAGAATATTTCCAAGATCGCATTTACTGTAACAATATATGATGCAGAATCAAGACGCCAGAATTTTGGACAGGTTAGCAATGCTTTTATCCGTATATACAACGAAGAGTCCGGTGAAGAAATGCTGCGCTATGATCTGGGCGAAGATTTTTCCATTGAAACGGCTGCTGTTTTTGGTGAGCTTTATAAGAACAACGGTGAGTGGAAGTTTAATGCTATAGGAAGCGGATACCAGGGTGGATTAGCGGCTCTGTGCGCTAGCTTCGGCGTGGAAACAGAATAGCAGGTGATGACTGAACCGTTGCCGCCGCAGGAAATCTCAGGATCAACGATGATCAGATATATGTGCGTTTGATCGAAGCTGCAGCGGCGGTCGGCAGAAAATAATGAGAGGAGACAGATGTAATGTCTATTAGTTTGCAAAAAGGGCAAAAAGTGAGCCTGTCCAAAGATAATGCAGGACTTGGAAAAGTTATAGTAGGCCTTGGATGGGATGAAGCTCCGCGTCCCTCCGGTGGAGGAGGAGTGTTTGGGGGGCTGTTTGGCGGCGGAAACAGCAACAACAATCAGCCTGTTGACTGTGATGCTTCGGCAATTCTTTTGCAGGATGGAAAGTTAAGAGATAAGGGCGATATCGTCTATTTCGCAAATTTAAGGCATTCAACCGGAACTGTACAGCATATGGGTGATAACCTTACCGGTGCGGGAGATGGAGATGATGAGCAGATCGTTATTGACCTGGCATCCATTCCTGAAAGATATGACAGAATAGTCATAGTGGTAACTATTTATCAGGCAGTACAGCGTAAGCAGCACTTTGGCATGATTCAGAATGCTTTCGCAAGAATCGTGGATCAGAGAACCAATCAGGAGCTTTGCAGGTATAATCTGACAGAAAACTATTCCGGCAAGCTTGCTTTGATCTTCGGTGAAGTATACAGACATAACGGAGAATGGAAGTTTAATGCGATCGGACAGGGAACACAGGATCCGGGAATAGGTGAAGTGGCTCAGAGATATCTGTAAGATAAGGATATCTTTAGACAATGATTTAGAGAATGGGTAGGAAAGAACTATCTGATTGTAAGCGGTAATTCTCGACTACCCATCTCTTTGTGTGTAGGGGGATATATTAGTCCGGAAATTGTTAACCCGGTTCACACCGGAAGCTTTTAATACTGAAAATAAAGGTGATTGAATACCTTAGATGATAGATAAGCATGTTTTACATATGCGGCAGCGCTGTGATGGACATAGGACCAAAAGTAAGAAGTAAAAACACATAGGAGAAAATGCAATGAGTAAAAAGGGACTGACAGACAAACAAGTACAGGAATCCAGAGAAAAGTACGGCTCTAATATCATACCTGATTCAGAGCCAACAACGTTTTGGGAGGAATTTAAGGAAACCTTTAGTGACCCGATGATAAAGATTCTCCTTTGCATCGTTGTGATCATGCTCGTAATGTTTTTCCTGGGACATGCGGAAATATATGAACCCATTGGAACTATTGTTGCTGTACTGATAGTTGCTTTCGTAACAGCCAAAACAGGCGTGGCGAGTGATACAAAGTACAGAGAACTCAAGGAAAGCACAAAGAAGGATACCTGTAAAGTCTACAGGAACGAGATCATTTCTGTGATCGAAGTGGATGATGTGGTTGTAGGAGACAGAGTTATCCTTCAGTCCGGAGATAAAATTCCGGCAGATGGTATTTTGGTAGATGGCGACCTGAGAGTGGATAATTCCGTTCTTAACGGTGAGGCGGAAGAATGCAAGAAAATAGCCGCTGACGAGAACACCGAATTTCCGGAGGATATTACAGGTGAAGTTTTTGTAGATGATCATTCTCTGTTTAGGGGGGCTGTTGTATTTGACGGTGAAGGAATTCTGGAAGTACGCAAGGTCGGTCTGAAGACCATGATGGGACGTATGGCGGAAGATATGCAGGATGAAGAACCTGACTCGCCGCTTAAGGTAAAACTTGGGAAACTTGCTAATCAGATCTCTGTATTTGGTTATGTTTCCGCAGTGGTCATTGTATTGCTCTATATGGCATACTTTGTGATCAAAGCCGGTGGTTTTTCACAGTATCTTGCAATCGGCTGGAGCGATATCCTCATGAACGTTGTTGAGGCTGTTTCCCTGGCTATACTTATTGTAGTCTGTGCAGTTCCGGAAGGTCTTCCGCTGATGATCTCATTAGTGCTTATGCAGAATACCAGCAAGATGCTTGATCACAACGTACTTGTGAGAAAGGCAGTCGGAATAGAAACAGCCGGATCTTTGAATATTCTCTTCAGTGATAAGACCGGAACCATTACCAAGGGAAGTCTGGAAGTTGTAGAATTCTTTACCCCGGACGGTACGACGATCCCTCTTCCGGAGATAAAGTCACATGGGAAAGTCAAATCTCTTGTGAATATTGCAATCGGTAAAAATACCGCTTCAATGTTTGACGGAGAGCACCGTGTTATCGGCGGCAACGCAACAGATCAGGCACTGTTAAGATTTCTGGGTGAAGAAGAATTTAATTTCCTGTCAAAAGGCAGCGATAAGCAGACCGATTATAGTGTGGGCATGTCCCAGGGATTCAATTCGGCCAATAAATTCAGCCAGGTTGAGATCCGTGAATTAAACCGGGTATTCTATAAAGGTGCACCGGAAAGACTTCTTGCTTCAGCTAAAAAAGGACTGGATGCTGATGGTAATGTAATAGACTTAAGATCTGAAGTGGTTGAAGAAAAGATTAATGAGTATGCTACCAGAGCTATGAGAGTTTTGGCTTTTGGATATTCAGAGAAAAAGTTCACAGAGAATAAGATCAACGATGACGTTGTAATAATAGGCCTGGTTGCCATCAGGGATGATGTGCGTCCTGAGGCAAAGGAGGCAATTAAAGAAGTTCAGAAGGCCGGTATTCAGGTTGTTATGATCACCGGGGACAGGCTGGAAACAGCGGTTTCAATCGCAAAAGATGCCGGACTGATACAGAAAGATACCGACAGGGCACTTACTTCGGCAGAGCTTAATAAAATGAGCGATGACGATGTAAAGAAAATAATGCAGGATATTCGTGTAATAGCAAGAGCATTGCCTACGGATAAATCCAGAATGGTAAAACTCTGCCAGGAGATGAATCTTGTTGTGGGAATGACCGGTGACGGTGTAAATGACTCTCCGGCACTTAAGAGAGCGGATGTCGGATTCGCGATGGGAAGCGGAACGGAAGCAGCTAAGGAAGCAGGAGAAATTGTCGTATTAGATGATAATTTCAAGTCAATTAAAGATGCCATTCTTTACGGAAGGACCATATATCATAATATACTGAAATTCTGTAAATTCCAGCTTGTTATTAATGTTGCGGCTGTAGTGGTAAGTGCGGTCAGCCCGTTCTTTGGAATAGTGGAGCCGTTAAAGGTGACTCACCTGCTGTTCATCAATCTGGTAATGGACAGCCTGGGTGCGATCATGCTGGGCAATGAGCCTGCTCTTGAGAAATATATGACTGAAGCTCCGAGAAGACGTGACGAAAGTATTATCAGCAAAGCGATGGCTGCTCAGATTCTGATCATGGCAATGTGGCTTACGCTCGTGAGTTTCCTGTTCCTTAAACTGCCTGTATTTGAAGATATCTTCGGATCACAGGAGAAACTGTATACAGGATATTTTGTCCTGTTCGTGGTAGCAGCCCTGTTTAATGGCTTTAATGTCAGGGATGATGGATTTGCTATATTTAAGGGACTGAAGGATAATCCGGGATTTATGAAGGTGTGGTTTGCCATAGTAATTGTACAGGCGCTGATCGTTAATGCTGCGCTCATACCGCTGACTCCGTTTAAATGGATCAGTTCAATGTTCAGCTGCACTCCATTCGGTATTGCAGGGTGGGGCATAGTGCTGGCAGTTGCTTTAACTATGATACCGGTAGATTTATTAAGAAAGGCAATTTTGAAAGTTACAAAATAATAGTGCAGGTGCGTAAAAATGGTGTTAGATGAAGAAGAATATTTAAAGTATTCCATAGGAGGTCTCTTATATGTTCCGGCTATGAACAAAAAGGTTCCTCAAAAGGTTAAAGAAGGCAGATTTCCTAATCTTACATCTCTGGCATTTTGCCTGGAAGATACAATTAAAGATGAGTGCCTTGAGGAAGCTGAACTGAGCCTGAAAGGCATACTTGATGAATTGAAGAAAATGGATATTGCTCTTCCTTTGATTTTTATAAGGATAAGGACCCCCGAGCATATGCGGCATGTATGTGAGTTATATCGGGAATACAGGGAGATAATAACCGGATATATATTGCCGAAGTTCGATCTGTCCAATATGGATGGTTATATAAGCTTAATTAAGGAGATCAATAAAGGCAGTACAAAAAAGACATATATCATGCCCATTTTAGAGAGCAGGATGGTAGCGGATATCGGGACCAGAGTAGGGACGTTATCCAAGATCAAAGAGGCCATTGATACGGTTAAAGAATATGTCCTGAATGTAAGAGTGGGGGGAAATGATTTTTGTAATCTGTATGGCTTAAGACGTTCTGTCAGCCAGAGTATTTATGATATAGGTGTCATAAGGGACATCTTTGTCGATATTATCAATATTTTTGCATCGGATTATGTTGTCTCCGGTCCGGTGTGGGAGTATTTTGGCCCGGAATGTGATGGAAAGTGGGACGTTGGTCTGGCAAAGGAACTTGAGTTGGACAGGCTTAACGGTTTTATAGGAAAAACGGCAATTCACCCTTCCCAGCTTCCTTTAATACATGAAAGTATGAAGGTGAAAAAATCTGATTATGATGATGCCATGAAGATCCTGGATTGGAATAATGGCAGTCTGGGAGTAGCCAAGAGCGAGGACGGAAGCAGAATGAATGAAGTTAAAGTTCACGGGAAATGGGCCGGGAAGATAGCTGTGCTTGGAGAAATATACGGGGTAAAAGAGTGATGAGAGTTTGGTTTAATCATTGGTTCAGCACGTCATATCACCTGATCAATATGATGAAGGAAAAGGAACCGGACAGGTTTTATTTCATAGGAACCAGCACAAATCCGTTTGCTATATATAAACAGGCATGTGATGAATTCTATACTGAAAGACATGATGTTTCCGATGAAGAATATCTGCAGTTTTGTCTGGATTTCTGCAGGGAACATAAAATAGATGTATTTGTTCCCAGACATAATCTGGTATCTGTTATCAGTAATTCTGAGAGATTCAGGGAGATCGGGGTAAAGCTTTTTGCGGAAAGTGATGCAGAAGTTGTCAGGGCACTTGATGATAAGTTTAAAACATACGATTTATTAAAAGAATTTCTTCCTGAAAGGATTCCGGAGATAGTTATTACCAGGAGTATAACCTCGTTTAAGGAAGCTGTGGAAGAGCTGTCGGAAAAGTATCCCCGTATATGCTATAAGTTGTCGGTAGATGAAGGGGCAAGAAGCTTCAGGGTAATTGATGACAGGATCGAGGGGATTTCAAATCTTTATAATAAGCCCGGAAACAAGATCACTATGAGTGCTGCACTGAAAGTACTTGAAAACTACGATTTCAAGGTACCCATGATGGTAATGCCGTTTCTTGATGATGTGGAAATAAGCGTTGACTGTTTGAAAAGTGCATCCGGAAATATCGTTTTGCCGCGATATAAGACGAATAAAAGATATTCGGAAGTGATTTTCGACAAGGAAATAATGGAAGAATGCGGGTTTATAATGGACAGGCTTAATCTTCAGATGCCCGCTAATATCCAATACAAAAAGAGTGGCGGCAAGCTGTTCATTCTTGAGATCAATACCAGAATGTCAGGGGGACTGCAGCTTTCATGCAAGGCTTCCGGGATCAATGTTCCAATGATCGCTCTGTATAAACTACTCGGAGAGAGTATAGACTGGAGCTATCCGGAGGGCGATTCGATCAAAGTGGCACATATAGAAACCCCAATATGTTTATAAGGAGATGTTTACATTTGTCTAAATATACAGAGTCAGATTTGCTGAGACTTGCAAAGAGGTTTCACAATACTAAAAGAACGTATCTGCTGGTAGATCCTTTACAGGGAAAACACTTAAGCGTCAGTCCCTCTGAGCCTATAGAATTGTTTCATTATTTGGGACGTGAAATACGAAGCCGTTATGACGGTGTCCGGCTGGTTATTGGATTTGCTGAAACCGCGACAGCTGTTGGTATGGCAGTTGCTGAGGAAATGTCCGAAGACTGCGTATATATACATACTACAAGAGAAGATATTCCCGATGTGTCATCCTGGATCGAGTTTGCTGAAGAACACAGTCATGCTGTAGACCAGAAGCTGGATGCTGCGAATATCGAAGGCTGGATCAATGCTACAGACAGCATTGTTTTTGTGGATGATGAGATTTCAACGGGAAAGACGCTGATCAATTTTATTAAACAGTTGAAAGCAATATATCCCGGACTGGATGAAAAAAAACTTATCATTGCTTCGATAATCAACCGCCTTTCGGATGAAAATAAAAAAAGACTTGCGCAGTACGGGATAGAATGTGTTTCCGTATTGGAGCTGGAAGAATCGGATTATGAGGGAGCTGTAAAAAAGTATTCCATTACAGAGGCTCAGGAGCCTGAAAGGGCAGAAGGTGAGTATTCTTTTTCGGAGATCAGATCAGGCGTAAAGCTTAAGGATCCGAGAAGAGGGGTTGGCGTTAAAGATTATATTAAAAACTGCACGGATTTTTCAGACAGCATACTGAAGCAAATAAATCTTGGTGAAAGTGATAAGAAAATTCTGGTGATGGGAACAGAGGAATGCATGTATCCCGCAATTATGCTGGGAAAGAGGCTGGAGGCTCTGAATGGAGTGAGCGTTTATACCCACTCTACGACAAGAAGCCCGATCGGCATATGCGATGACACGGATTATCCGGTAAAGAACGGATTTAAGCTGCATAGTGTATACGACAGCGGAAGAACAACATATATTTATAACTTAATAAAATATGACCGTGTATTTATCGTTACAGACAGTAAGGATGTTCCCAAAGAGTCGATTGGATCACTGACCAATGCACTGCGAATCTGTGGAAATAATAATATCCTTCTCATCAGGGGGTAAGACAGTTGTTTAGTACATATAAGGAAGAAGACGTAGAAATTCTATTAAAAGATATAACCGGTCTGGTGGAGCCGCAGAGTACCGAGGAAAGAGAAAAAGAAATACAGAGCGGCAGACATTATTGTGAGATGCTTCCGATCGAGTATGAGCCGTCGGAGGCTTATGAAAAGGCATTTGAGGATGCTTTGGAACGTTACAGTTCCATCACTGCAAGAGCAGTTGCCTCTGTGGCCCGGAAGATATGGAAAGCTAAGGGGAAAAATGCTGCTGTGGTGTCCCTTGCAAGGGCCGGTACCCCTATAGGGATACTGATAAAGAGGTATATCAGAGAAAAGTACGGTGCGGACATAGATCATTATACGATTTCAATTATCCGGGGAAGAGGGATTGATAAAAATGCATTGAACTATATTCTGTCAAAGCATTCAGGAGAAGATATTCAGTTTGTGGATGGATGGACAGGAAAAGGGGCTATTCAGAATGAGCTGAACAAGGCAATGAAAGATTACCCCGGCGTCGATCCAAGGCTTGCGGTTTTGTCTGACCCGGCTAATATTACGGATATCTGTGGAACACATGATGATTTCCTGATCGCAAGTTCGTGTCTGAATTCAACTGTTTCCGGATTACTGAGCCGTACTTTCCTCAGGGACGATATCATAGGTCCCGATGATTATCATGGAGCGGTATTTTATAAGGAATTAAAGGAAAAAGATGTAACGTATCATTTTATCGAAAGTGTTCAGAAGAAATTTATAATAGACGATCAGGAAGATGATACAGACATAAATGATGATGCAACGGCGCTTGAAGAAGTGCGGCAGATCGCAGAAGAATTTGACGTAAAGGATATTAATCTGATCAAACCAAGTATAGGAGAGGCGACAAGAGTATTACTCAGAAGACTTCCGTGGAAGATGCTTGTACAAAGCCTGGATGACGAGGAGCATCTGGGTCACCTTTATCAGCTGGCAAGGGAAAAGGGAGTCGAAGTAGTTGAATACCCGTTGAAACACTATAGAGCATGCGGGATCATTAAGTCGCTGGCAGATACATAAATGAAAAAGATTCTGATGGCATGTGATCTGGATAATACGCTTATCCACTCATATAAGAAAAAAAAAGAAGGCGATGTCTGTATAGAACTGATAAAGGGTAAAGAACAGGGCTTTATTAATGACAGTATAAGAGAGAAGATGCGCCGGTTAAATGAAAAGGTGATATTTGTTCCCATAACGACGAGATCTATTGAACAGTATCTGCGGATACAGTGGGAACAGATAGCGATCCCTCAATATGCTGTTACTACAAATGGGGCCATTCTTCTTGATAATGGCGAAAAGGATCCTGCATGGTTAGTAGAAAGCGACACTATACTGGAAAACTACAAAGATGAGTTGTCGAGGATCCTGGCATTGCTGGAGCAGGAAGACGATTATATCAGATGCAGATCGGTTGACGGCATGTATGTATTCGCCTACTGCAAGGAAGGGATAGAAGCAGAAAAAAAGGTCAGATACTATCGGGAAAAGACTACACTTGATGTTATCTCATCAGGGAAAAAGATATATTTCCTGCCGGGAGAATTCAATAAAGGATATGCACTGCAGCGTTTAAAAAAGCTCATTAGACCGGATTATATAATCGCTGCCGGAGACAGTGAGATAGATATTCCGATGCTGGAGCTGGCAGATCTGGCATTGTGTAAACAGGAAATAGCTGACCGGGTCGGTAATGGGAACAAAAGGGTTTTTTATGATGAAAGCAGCCTGGTAAATACAGTAATGGAGTTATAAAAGCCGGAACTGTCTATTGTTATATATTGAGTTTGGATTTATAATTTAAATGCAATATCTGATGTTGTTGAAAGCTGGCAATTGAGGGGGTGATGGGGTGAAATTCAGCTTAATTAAGAATGACAAGTCAACATTCTGGGATGAAGTCATCTTGGCGATCATGATATTCTGCAGTATGGCCGCAGGAATAATGCTAATAATATTCAAGCCTGAATTCTGGATTATTTCATCAAATGCAAGCGTACAGTTTGGAGTGATTTTTACTTTATTCGGACTTATGTTCATTCCGGGATTGATTTTCAGACTTATGACGAACGATAAGAGGTGAATCTATGGTTGATATTCCTATGAGATCATCCGGGGCAATAGATAAGCAGAGTGTATTATCTTTAAACCGGATTAAGGTACAGGGAGCGAAAGACAGGCAGAGCATACAGGATATAAATAAGAATTCATATCAGGAAGGCGTGCAGAATCAGCAGAGTGCTGCTTCCCGGGGGATGGGGGCACAACCTGCTTCTGTATCATCGCCTGCGCCGGTTCAGGCAGCGCCTGCAATACGTCAGATGACTGTGCCGCAGTTAAATAATATAGTCAGGAAAGGACAAAAAGTACCGCTTGAAAATACAGGGAAGCTTAGCAGGATAAATGCCTGCCTTGGCTGGAATATAAAGAATCCTGCCTGTGATGTGGATGTTTCTGCCTTTTTGCTTTCGGCAAACAAAGTTATAAGTGATGACTGGTTTGTATTTTACGGTCATCCAAACAGTCCGGATAGCAGTACGGCAATTTCTTCGGATAACGGTACTGACAGACAGATTGTTTCAATCGACTTTACGAAGCTTGATGAACGTGTTGAAAAGATAGTATTTGTATTAACAATAAACGAGGCTCTCGAAAAAAGACTGAATTTCAGTATGATACAGGATGCGTATGTTCGTATTCTGGATGCAGATACAAGAAGTGAACTGGTGAGCTTCATGATGGATGAATACTATGACAATGTCACATCAATGATGATAGGTGAAGTATATAAGTATAATGGCGCCTGGAAATTTAACGCAATAGGTAATGGCGTGGCGCGTGATCTTGCAGGGTTGTGTGAACTTTACGGAGTTCAGGTAGATTGATAATCAGGAGGATATAAAATGCTGACATTTGAAACCATAAACGAACTTACACTTAAAGTAACATGTACCGGAAGTGATGTCCTTTTTGTAAAAGCAGGAGCATTTATTGCAGGCTCCAATGCCGGACAGAAAAATTACAGCTTTGAAAAGGTTTTGCTTGGACCGCAAAATAATATCGGACAGGCATTACTTGGTCAGCTGGCAAGAAGGGTGACAGGCGAAAATCTTCCGCTTATGAAAGTAAATATGCATGGTGACTCTGTTACATATTATGCAAACTATGGACAGCATGTAGTAATATATCACCTGGGGCAGGGAGAAACGATTTCGGTTGAATCCGAAAATATTCTTGCCTTTACCCAGGATTGTGATTACAGCGTAAGGTTTATAGGTGTTGGTATACTTTCACAGAAAGGTTTGGCTACATCTGCACTTACTGCAAGAGGAAAGGATGCTTATGTAGCTGTACTGTCCGATGGTAACCCGGTTGTACTGAGCAATGTCAACAATAATGAAACAATATCCGTGGACCCGGATGCTGTTATCTGCTGGGTAGGAAACGGCCACTGTGATCCGAGAGTAGCAGCTGATGTTTCATGGAAGAATATCATAGGCCAGCATTCCGGTGAATCATACCAGTTTGAGTGGTCAGGGAATACCGGAGTGACAGTGATCATTCAGCCGTCTGAGAGATCCGGCGGTATCAGCGTCAGCATGGATTAACATTTCAGGGGAAGCCGCAGAGCTCTGAAGGAAAGCAAAGTAAAATCAGCCAGGTTTATAGAAACAAAAAGGATCTCCGGTGAGGTCCTTTTTGGATTCAAATCATGTTATAATAGGATCCCAAAAAGTTATCGGTTAGGAGAATAAAATGAGTAGAAAATATGCTGAGAGAATATTAAATCTTATAGAAAAGTCCCCAACCGCATTTCATGTTATTGAAAATGCCGGGAAAATCCTCGATGAAAATGGTTTTAGTGAACTTAAGGAATCAGAGATATGGAGTCTGCAGGAGGGAGGAAGATATTATGTTAAAAGGAATGGTTCTTCCCTTATAGCATTTACCGTTCCGAGGCCCGATTATAAGGGGTTCAGGATCATTGCAAGCCACTCGGATTCACCGTGCCCGAAGCTAAAGGAAAATCCTGAGATAAAAAGCAAAGATTATGTACGTCTGAATGTTGAAAAGTATGGAGGTATGCTGCTGGCACCATGGTTTGATCGTCCGTTATCGATTGCAGGAAGAATAATCGTGAAAGATGATTCTATACCATCCGGTATCAGGTCGATACCGGTCGATCTGGATAAGGATGTCGCAGTGATACCGTCTCTGGCAATACACTTTAATAAAGAGGCAAATACCGGTTATTCCTACAGCTTTCAGAAGGATATGCTTCCAATCGTAAGTGCTGTGAATGAATCAGGTGCGGATCGGGATGAGAAAGGAAACAGCACGATCATGTCACTGATCGCCGGGAAGGCAGGGGTAGAGGAAGAAAATATTATCGGACACGATCTTTATATGTATATCCGTGAAAAAGGAACTGTCTGGGGCATGAATGACGAATTCATAGGATCTTCCAGGCTGGATGACCAGGGTTGTGTATGGTGTACGCTTGATGGATTTGCAGATGCTGTAAAATCGGAATCAGAATGTTTTGACAGACCGGAGTATGTCAAAATGCTGTGTATTTTCGATAATGAGGAGGTCGGTTCAAGAACCAGACAGGGGGCTGACTCTGACTTCCTTGAAAAGCTTATTGCCAGGATAAATGATAATCTGAATAGAAGCAGCGAGGAGTATTATACTGCATACGCCAACAGCTTTATGATATCGGCAGACAATGCCCATGCCCTTCATCCGGCACATACTGATAAGAGTGATCCGGTTACGGCTCCCAAAATGAACGGAGGAATCGTGATCAAATACAGTGCAAGACAGAGCTATACCACTGACGGGATGTCATCTGCATTCGTAAGACGCATCTGTGAGGACAATGGTATTCCTTATCAGACATTTGTTAATCACTCAGATGAGCCGGGAGGAAGTACTCTGGGAAATATCTCAAACTCTCATGTGTCAGTCAGCACAGCGGATATAGGACTTCCACAGCTTGCAATGCATTCAGCTTATGAAGTCGCCGGAGTGGAGGATGCCGCTTCCCTCAGAGCATTTGCTAAAGCATTTTATGACTGAAATAATACCAATATATTGTTGACTAAAATATCGACATGTAATATCATCACTATTTGAAAAGGGGAGCTGTTTAACGGCTGAGAGGAGACTTTTAGTCTCGACCCGTAACCTGATTTGGATAATGCCAACGTAGGGATATATGCGAGAGTTTCAGCAGATATGTCCGGATCAGGCGTATCTGCTTTTGTTTTGTTATAAATATAAAAGAAAAGAGGGAAAAAATGTTAGGAAGCTGTTTGGAAAATGTCAGAAAAAAAGTACCGTTGGTTCACAACATTACAAACTATGTAACGGTTAATGATGTTGCAAATGTTTTGCTTGCCTGTGGCGGCAGTCCGATAATGTCAGATGAACCGGAGGATGTAGAGGATATTACAACCATATGCGGAGGCCTGAATATTAATATAGGTACTCTGAATAAGAGCTCCATAGAAGGAATGTTCAGGGCAGGAAGAAAAGCTAATGAGCTGGGACATATAATTCTTCTTGATCCGGTTGGAGCAGGTGCGTCAAAACTTCGTACAGATACCGCGGTAAAGCTTATGGACGAGCTTAAGTTTACATGTATAAGGGGAAATATTTCCGAGATCAAGACGCTGGCCCTTGGAAGCGGTACCACAAAGGGTGTTGATGCTGATGTGGCTGATGCGGTAACGGAAGAGACTCTGGATAATGCTGTCAGATTTGTGAAGGATTTTGCAAAAAAGACTGATGCGATCGTAGCAATAACAGGTGCTATCGATCTTGTAAGTGACGGTGATAAATGTTACGTTATCAGAAACGGCCGTCCTGAGATGGGAAGGATAACGGGAACCGGCTGTCAGTTATCGGCACTTACAACTGCGTTTCTTGTTGCAAATCCTGATAATAAAACGGAAGCCGCCGCCGCCGCCGTATGTACTATGGGATTAGCCGGTGAGATTGGATGGTCACGCATGCAGGAAGGCGACGGTAATTCCACATACCGCAATCGTATCATTGATGCTGTCTTTAATATGGACAAAGAGACATTGGATAAGGGAGCACGATATGAAGTTAGATAAGAAGGATTTACTATTGTATGCTGTTACTGACCGTCACTGGCTGGGGGACAGAACACTTTACGAAGTGGTAAAGGAGAGCCTGGACGGCGGGGCAACCTTTATTCAGCTCAGGGAAAAAAATCTGGATCAGGCTCACTTTCTTGAAGAAGCCAGGGAGCTTAAGAAACTGTGTGCTGAGTACCATGTTCCCTTTGTCATAAATGATAATGTTGATATAGCATTGCAGATGGATGCGGACGGAGTCCATGTGGGACAGAGCGACATGGAGACCGGAGATGTCCGTGCCAAGCTTGGTCCGGATAAGATAATAGGCGTATCGGCACAGACTGTTGAACAGGCAATCCTTGCAGAAAAAAGAGGAGCGGACTACCTTGGCGTAGGGGCAGTATTTCCGACAGGCTCCAAGGATGATGCTGATGATGTATCGCATGAAACTTTAAGGGCTATCTGTCAGGCTGTAAGTATCCCGGTAATAGCAATAGGGGGGATAACTGTAGAGAATACACCGCTGCTTAAGGGAACGGGTATATGCGGTATTGCGGTTATCAGCGCAATTTACGGACAGGAGAATATCCCTGAAGCCACAAGAAAGCTGAAGGATGTTACAGGCAGGATGGTGTCTGAAGCATGATAAAGGGTGTTATATTTGATGTTGACGGAGTGGTTCTTGATTCCATGAGTATCTGGAAAGACCTGGGGGCCAGATATCTGAAAAGCCTTGGAGCAGAGCCGGAAGAAGGGTTGAATGAGATCCTCTTCTCGATGAGCATGGAACAGGGGGCAGAGTATCTTAAGGATCATTATAAACTGGAGGAGCCGACAGAGATTATTCTGGAGGGAATCCGCCGGATGCTTAGGAATTTTTATTATGATGAAGTGCAGGCAAAGTCCGGAGCAGAAATGCTGATGTCATTCATGAAAGAAAAGGGACTTAAGATCACAGCCGCAACTTCAAGCCCGCGTGCCCATATAGAGAAGGCACTTGAAAGAAACGGACTGTTAGGGTATTTTGACAATATCTATACCACAAGTGAACTCGGTACAAGCAAGCATTCTCCTGATATATATGACAAAGCTGCTGAGTTTATGAACTTAAAGTCAGGTGAAATCCTGGTTCTGGAAGACTCGCTATACGCCCTTAAAACCGCAAAAAATGCAGGCTATAAAACTGCAGGCGTTTATGATAAGGATGGTGAAACGGATCAGGCAGGAGTAAAAGAAGCCGGGGATATATATATCACCGGGCTGAATGAACTGGTTGATTACTGGGAGAAGCTGCAGGATTAACAGAAATATGCAGCTTATATCCCTTGTAAATCAAGCGGCAGATTGGGGGCACCACTTTCTGTCGCGATATAAAAGATGCTGAAAATACAAAAGAAAGAAGGTAAAGAGATGAACACAGCATTAACCATTGCTGGAAGTGATTCCAGTGGAGGCGCCGGTATACAGGCAGATCTTAAGACCATGACTGCAAATGGAGTCTATGGAATGAGTGCTATCACTGCACTTACTGCACAGAATACTACCGGCGTGACAGGAATAATGGAGGTAACACCTGAGTTTCTCGAAAAGCAGCTGGATGCAGTATTCAGTGACATATTTCCGGATGCCGTTAAGACGGGCATGGTTTCTTCAAGCGAACTGATAAGGGTTATCTCCGACAGACTTACATTCTATAAAGCGGGAAATATTGTGGTGGATCCCGTAATGGTTGCCACAAGCGGAGCAAGGCTTATATGCGACGATGCTATAGAGACTCTGAAAGAGTGTCTGCTTCCTCTTGCAACTGTGATTACGCCCAATATTCCGGAAGCAGAAGTGCTGTCAGGCATGACTATATCCTCTGAAGGCGATATGGTTGAAGCGGCCGGGATCATTTATGAAAAATATGGATGTGCAGTGCTATGTAAAGGCGGACACCAGATAAATGATGCCAATGATCTTCTGTACAGCGCTGAGGGACCGGTTTGGTTTAAGGGAAAAAGGATAGATAATCCCAATACTCACGGAACGGGCTGTACTCTTTCAAGCGCCATTGCCTCAAATCTTGCAAAGGGCAGTACATTGGAAAATGCAGTTAAGGAAGCAAAGGATTATATATCCGGTGCACTTGCCGCTATGCTTGATCTGGGTAAGGGAAGCGGGCCGCTGGCGCATAATTATGTATTTTTAAAGGAGGGTATCAGTAATGAGTAATACGGAAAAACAAAAATTTGATGGCTATGCAGGTAAGTATGATGAGTGGTTCATAGCAAATGAAAATCTTTTTACCAGTGAGCTGAGACTGTTCAAAAAGGTTTTAGGAGATATTAACGGCAAGAAATTATTGTCTGTCGGCTGCGGAAGCGGATTATTCGAAAGCTATATAGATTCTTCAAATATTGAAGGAATAGAGCCATCGGAGGATATGGGAAAGATAGCTGAAAAGCGTGGAATAAATATTATAAAGTACGGTCTGATAGAGGATGTAGATCTTCCGGAAGAAAGATATGACATTATTTATTTTAATGGGAGCTCAAGCTATATGGAGAATCTTGCGCCTGTTTATGAAAAGTGTCTGAAAGCTCTTAAGGAGGGGGGAAAGCTGATCCTTCTGGATGTTCCGAAGGAGAGTGCTTTCGGATTTATGTATCTCCTGGGGAAGAGTCTGGGAACTTATGAACATGAGTACCTTGAGGGAACAATGCCTAAGCTTCCGTATCCTCTTGCACTTGCGGCATCAGGTGTATGGCATTCAACAGAAGAAAAGATAGGCGTTCTTAAAGAATTGGGAATCAAAAATTTTTCTTTTTATCAGACCCTGGTTAAGAATCCGCTCTACACAAATGAAGAGCCGGAAGAAGTTATCGAAGGCTATAAGAGCGGCGGATATGTAGCGATCATTGCTGAAAAATAATAAGCATCGGGAGATGAGGGTATCAGATGGTCCTTTCGGGAAAATTATCGGAAAAGCTTAAAAGTGAAGCAAAAGCTTTGTGGACAGAGGCTGCTGAAAAAGAGTTTCTTGTCAGTATGGCAAAGGGAACTCTGGATACAGAGCTGTTTAAGAACTATATGGTACAGGATTACCTTTATCTTAAAGACTATATAGGAATACTCAAACGGATACGTGAAATGGCAGAAGACGAGAAGCTTGCCGTATTTCTTGACGGGATCATCGGTGATACCGAGTACGAGACATATAAGGTTCATGTCCCTAATCTCAGATCATTGGGAATAAGTGAAGAAGATGCGGCGCTGCATCAGAAGGGACAGGTTATTGCCGATTATATGGATTTTATGAGAAGGCGTCTTGAAGAGTATGGTATACTTGCGGGCCTGACTGCACTTCTCCAGTGCTCATGGAATTATGCATATATAGCAGATGTCGTGTCTGAACGTTACCCGGATGAACTGGTAAGATCCCGCTATAAGAGCTGGTTTGAAGCATACACAAACCAAGCCTATATCGAGTCTAACCGGAAGTGGATAGATGCGCTTGATGAAAGAACAGCGGATATCAGTGATGAAGACGTTAATGTGCTGTGCATGATTTTTAAAACATGCGCGGAGTACGAAAATAAGTTCTGGGATTATCTGGAGGGGTGATCAGTAGAAATGATGCAGTAATGATAACATTGAAAAAGCTGTAAATGGTGGTATGATATTGCATTATGAATCTGATTAAAAAGTTTATCCCCTATTATAAGCCCTATATGGGTGTGTTCTTTATCGACCTGCTGTGCGCAAGCATACTTTCTGTTATAGATCTTGCATTCCCGCAGTTTTTAAGGATATTGCGGGCAACATTGTTTCTTGAATCCCCTGAGAAGATACTTAAGAGGCTTGGATTTATCGCATTGGCGCTTATTGCAATGTATGCGGTACGCACTTTGTGCAGGTGGTATGTGACCTATCAGGGACATATGATGGGTGCCCGTATGGAGTCGGGTATGCGTCATGATCTGTTTGAAAAGTTCGAGGCATTTTCTTTTTCATATTATGACAGCCATAACACCGGTGAGATGATGTCCAAGCTTGTATCGGATCTTTTTGATATATCAGAGCTTGCGCATCACGGTCCCGAGAATATATTCATATCTGTGGTCAAGCTCATAGGTTCTTTTATACTGCTCATGTATATAAATGTACCGATGACATTGTGTCTTGCTTTTGTGGCTCTGTGTATGGCTGTATTTTCCATTAATCAGAATAAACGTATGCGTGCGACTTTTTCGGACAACAGGCGAAAGATTGCAGGCATAAATTCATCTCTCCAGGATACTCTCGGAGGTATCAGGGTAGTGAAGTCCTTTGTCGGCGAGAAGGTGGAACAGGATAAGTTCGATAAGAGCAATCTGGCCTTCCTTGATTCCAAACAGGCTAATTATAAGCAGATGGCTCTTTTCCATTCCGGCAATAATTTCTTTGAGGGGATGATGTTTGTAACCGTGCTTGTTGCAGGCGGATTCTTTATTGCAAAAGGAAAAATAACAGGTGAAGACCTTGCAATATATGCCCTGTATATAAATATCTTTATCAATCCTGTAAATGTGCTGGTTGAGTTTACCGAGCAGCTGCAGAAAGGGCTTGCGGGTTTTGAACGCTTCACGGAAGTCATAGAGACTATGCCTGAGATAGTGGATAAACCTGATGCGGGAATACTTAAGGATGTGAAGGGAATCATCGACTACGAAGACGTGAGCTTTTCATATGAGGATGAGGAATCTGTTCTTACGCACATAAATCTTCATATTGATGCGGGAAGATCAGTGGCTATAGTGGGACCTTCCGGAGGAGGCAAGACAACGCTCTGCTCCCTTCTTCCGAGATTTTATGATGTAACCGGAGGAAGCGTTAAGATCGACGGGACGGATGTAAGAGATGTGACACAGCAGTCCTTAAGGTCGTTTATCGGTATTGTGCAGCAGGATGTCTATCTTTTTAACGGAACCATACGGGATAATATCTCTTACGGTAAGCGGGATGCTTCAATAGAGGAAATAACGGAGGCTGCAAGAAATGCAGACCTGCTTGAGTTTATAGAAGGACTGCCTGATGGTTTTGACACACAGGTCGGCGAAAGGGGTACCAGACTCTCGGGCGGTCAGAAGCAGCGCATTGCAATTGCCAGAGTATTCTTAAAGAATCCCCCTATACTTATACTTGATGAAGCAACGAGTGCGCTTGATAACGAAAGTGAACGCTACATCCAGGATAGTCTTGACCGGCTGGCACAGGGAAGAACAACCATTACCATAGCTCACAGGCTCTCAACGATCCTTGGTGCTGATGAGATAATAGTTCTTGATGATGAAGGCATTAAGGAACGCGGCAGCCATAAGGAACTCATAAAGCTGGGCGGTCTGTATGAGAAATACTATCGTATGCAGCTTAGCGCCATCTGAGCGATAAGCAGTTTCTTTTAACAAATATCCTGATATTCGTATATAATATGTTTGGGGAATATGTCCTGCATTTATCATGTTTCACAAAAATTGTCTAAAAGAACGGATGTAGGATATTTAGTTGGGATATGAAAAAAGCTTTAATTATTTTTGTCAATGTGATCATTATTGCCGCAATACTGATCTTTGTTGTTCTCTACTCAAGATATGAGATTCAGGATGCATACCGCCGGCAGGTAGAAAACTTTGAGAATACAACTGTTACCATTGAGCGGGTAACGGAGAACTATCTGGAGGGCGAACAGAACATATGTGATGTATGGGCGCATTATATTAACAGCAGTTCCATGACTATGGAAGAGGCTGCTGATTTTGTCCGTGCTTCACATGTACTTGAAAATGCCTCTGCTCATCTGATCTCGCTTGATACACTTACGGGAATCTCTACCCGCCCCAGACTGGGAACTGATGACGACTTCTCCGTTTCCTATCAGAGGCTGGATTTCCTTGGTGATGTCGGGTGGATAGATGAAATTGGAGAATCCATCAATATAACCCGGGCATATACCAATCCGATGAACGGCGAGCAGTCCCTCGCTTTCTGCAATATCATCACATTATCCGATCCTGAAAGCGGTTCCAGCATTGATGCGGTATTACTGAGAGTTATACCCATATCTGTTCTTGAACAGAAATGGGTTTTCCCCCAGAGTGAGCTGATGAATGCCGAGATTTCAATGATTGATGTAAACGGTGATTATATCCTTAAAGGATCGGGCTTTAAAAACTCCAGTTTTTATGAATTCTATAATTCTTATAATCCTTCAGATCTTGAACATTCGAAAGAACTATTCGGAAGGATTACATCTTCGACAGGTTCTGTTTCAATGGTCAACTCACACGGACAGGAGTGTGTACTTGCATATACACCCGTATTGGCCAAGAACGGATGGACCATGCTGGGCCTTGTTCCGGCTAAGGATCTGAATATTGAAAAAAGAAACTGGGTATTGTTCGGAGTGGTTTCGGTCGGACTGTTAGTGCTGTTTCTGATAGATCTTTTCTACATGCTCTATTTGAATAAGCATCTTCAGATTACGGCAAGAAAAGCCGAGTCGGCGAATAAGGCCAAGACAGATTTTCTTTCTACAATGTCGCATGATATCCGGACCCCGATGAATGCAATCATAGGTCTTACGGCTATTGCCGAAAAGAATACCGGAGATGTGGCATCCACAAAGGAAAGCCTCAGGAAGATAAGTCTTGCCAGCAATCACCTGCTGACACTGATCAATGATATACTGGATATTTCAAAGGTGGAAAGCGGAAATCTGAAGCTTAGCCCCCTGACTTTTTCAATAGTGGAAACAGTCGAGAATCTTGTAAATATCTCCCAGCCGATGATCAAGGAAAAGAATATTGATTTCAGTTTCCACGTCAATCAGATGGAAAAGGAATATCTGTATACAGATCAGCTAAGGCTTAACCAGATATATATAAATATACTTTCCAATGCCATTAAGTATACTGAACCGGGAGGACGGGTCAGCGTCTGTCTGAAGGAGGAAAAGAGTGAAGTACAGGACTGTATAAGGCTTATCTATATAGTGGAAGATACGGGTATCGGAATGAGTCCGGAATTCATGGAGACTATGTATATGCCTTTTTCCAGACAGGTAGACAGCCGTGTTAACAGTATTCAGGGAACCGGACTTGGACTGGCCATAACCAGGCAGATGGTTGATTTGCTCGGGGGAACCATTGACTGTCAGAGTGAGCAGGGGAAGGGAACAAAATTCACGGTATCACTGGATATTCCTGCGGCTGACAGGCAAAGAGAAGATATGAGGCTTGAGCCTATAGACATTCTGATCGTAGATGATGATGAGGTCATGCTTCAGACAGCAACCGACACACTGGAGTCTCTTGGGGCATCGGTTGAACAGGCCTATAGCGGTACGGAAGCTATTGGCATGATCGAACACAGGCATCTTTCCGGCAAGGATTATAATGTGGTCATCATAGACTGGAAAATGCCTGAACCGGATGGTATTGAAACGATCAGCAGGATAAGGTCCGAGATAAAAACAGATGTCCCGATCTTACTGATCTCTGCTTATGACTGGTCGGATATTGAGGATAAGGCTAAAGCAGCGGGGGCTAACGGTTTTGTCACTAAACCGCTTTTCAGATCTACAATTTACGATAAGATCAATGCACTGATCGGAAAAGAATCCGGCTCCATCGAACCGGAAGATGACTATTCAGACCTGCAGGGATTAAATATCCTTGTAGCTGAAGATAATGATATCAACTGGGAAATCATTTCAGCTATGCTTTCCATGTTTGGGATAACAAGCGAACGTGCCGAAAACGGCAGGATTTGTGTTAATATGGTAAGTGAGGCGGCAGAGGGAAGCTATACACTTATCTTTATGGATATACAGATGCCTGAAATGAACGGACTCGATGCAACCAGAACGATCAGGAAAATGGACAATTCATGGGCATCGTCCATTCCCATCGTTGCGATGACGGCTGATGCGTTCTCTGAGAATATCACGGAATGTATGGAGGCGGGAATGAACGGTCATATTGCAAAACCGATTGATGTAAAATTAGTAATAAAAGAGATACGGAGAATTAAGGCGGGAAGATGAAAACTATGAATAATTTAAAAAAAATGACAGGTTTCTTTTTATCACTGGTGATGCTCTTAAGCATGTCTGCATGCAACGCCGAAAATCAGGAAGTCAATGAGGAGGAAGGTTTTAAGCCTGCGCTGGATACTTCATCTGAATGTAGTATAAGGGTTGCGGGAGGTTATGATAACTTCGAGGCTCTGGAGGTGGAATTTGACCGGTTCAATGAGTATTACCCAAATGTGGAACTGGAGTATACCAAGGTTGATGACTACGCCAACATGATCGGCACTGTTTTAGGCGGAAATGATGCTCCCGATATCTATGTCAATTATTCTTGGATGTACGGAAGAGATCAGTATAAAGCCTCTATCGACTATGCTGAAAATCTGGCTGATCCCGCACTTGGTCTTGACCTTGACTGCATACGAAGCAATATCATTCTTAATACGGATGACGGTTCGCTTCCGATGGTCCCTGTTTTTTCCAATACATATGGAATGCTGGTGAATCAGAGCATATTCGAAAAGGAAGGACTGAGTGTTCCTTCGACATATGATGAACTGGTAGAAGTATGTAATGCTTTTCGTGAAAAAGGCTATGAAAATCCGCTCATGGGATTCTCCAAAGCTGAGACTACCTCTGTTTTTACGCTGACAACCTATCCCTACTTTTGCAGTACAGTGGCGGATGACGGAGAGGCTGTGGAAAAACTTAATTCTCTGGATGCTTCTGCCGGTGAATATATTCGTCCTTCACTTGAGAAGATAACTCAGTTCATGAACGACAATTGCGTGAACCTTGATGCATGTGATGAGATTGAGGACAATTATGATGCGGTTATCCTCAGATTTTTTGAGGGTGATATACCTATGATGACCTGCTCAGGCGATACGGTATCAGGAACTAAGAAAAGGGAAGGCCGTTCAGATGCATTTATCGCTGAACCTTTCACCTATGCATTTGTTCCGGTTCCAATGTCTAATGAAGGAGCTGTTTTCCTTGATATGTCAAATCTTCAGTTCTCTGTAAACAAAAACAGTTCCAATCTGGATATGTCAAACGAATTTATGCGTTTCCTTATCACATCGCAGGAACTTAATGAGATGGCACAGAACAAGGGACTTATGTCACCGACAAAAGATCTGTCATTTAACAGTACGTATGCCGCATTTGGGGATGTTCCCGCATCCCGTATCCTTTCCCCGGAAGAGATCGGGCTTACGGAAGATGCTGTCAAACAGTTAAGAATGGCGGTTTACAGTGTAGGAAGAGGAGAAATGACCGTTGACGAAGCGGTTGCCGCTTACGGTTCTTTTGAACAGTGACCGGAGAAGTGTCTTGACAGCAGAAAAGATTCTGGGATGTATTTTGAGGTAGAGGTAAGCGGAGGTGTGGTCAGGACGGCCCTGGTTTACTGAATGAGGGAGGAGGTTTGCCTTATACGGTCATAACGGAGGATTGTGAATGTGAAGGTCTATGGCCGCAGGCAAAGAAAATGTCTAACCAATTTTCAAGAACTGAATTATTATTGGGAAGAGATGCAATGGAGCACCTGTCTGAATGCCGGGTAGCTGTATTCGGTATCGGCGGGGTCGGAGGATATGTCTGCGAAGCGCTGGCGCGGAGCGGGATCGGTGCGTTTGACCTGATCGATGACGATAAGGTCTGTCTGTCGAATATAAACCGCCAGATCATTGCCACCATGAAAACTGTCGGTCAGTACAAGACTGATATTATGAAAGAACGCATTCTTGATATCAATCCGGAGGCGGAAGTGAATACATACAGATGTTTCTTTCTTCCTGAAAATGCAGCGGATTTTCCGTTTGAGCAGTATGACTACGTGATCGATGCTATTGATACAGTTACAGCTAAAATAGAACTGGCAATGCAGTGCAGTAAACTGGAGGTTCCGCTCATCAGCTCCATGGGGGCGGGAAATAAGCTGGATCCAACGGCTTTTCGCATTACCGATATCTACAAGACCAAAACAGACCCCTTAGCGAAAGTTATGAGGCGGGAGCTTAAAAAGAGGGGAATAAAAAAACTGAAAGTCGTCTACTCTGAGGAGATGCCGATCGTTCCGTTGGAAAGTGAAGAAAACGGAACTCCTGAAAATAAAGACTGTCCGTCAGAAACTGGAGGGAGACATACAAAACGTAGATCTACTCCGGGCAGCACAGCCTTTGTACCTTCGGTTGCGGGCCTGATCATTGCCGGAGAAGTTGTTAAAGACCTGACGAGCAGGCATAAAAGGAGCTGATATGGAATACACGCTAAAGGAAGCAACAGCAGAACAGCTGAAAAAATATGATGACCTGAAACAGATGCTTAAAGATTACGGGAGTGCAGCGGTTGCGTTTTCCAGCGGCGTCGATTCGGCCTTTCTGCTTTATGCGGCAAAAGAGGCATTGGGAGACAAGGTGATTGCTGTCACGGCTAAGTCCTGTTCCTTTCCTCAAAGGGAGCTGAATGAAGCTAAGGCTTTCTGTGAATCACATAAGATACGCCATTTTATCTTTGAATCCGAAGAACTGGATATAGAGGGGTTTTCGCATAATCCCAAGAACAGATGTTATCTCTGTAAGCATGAACTGTTTGAGAAGATAATTAAAATCGCTGAGGATGAAGGGATCGCAGTGATCCTGGAGGGCTCTAATCTGGATGATAACGGTGACTACCGTCCCGGTCTGCAGGCAGTTGCAGAACTGGGGATCAAAAGCCCCTTACGTGCCATTGGTTTTACCAAAGAGGATATAAGGGTATTATCCGGGAATCTTGGGTTACCTACCTGGAATAAACAGTCATTTGCCTGTCTTTCTTCCAGATTTGTATACGGGGAAACGATATCAAGGAAAAAGCTTGGTATGGTTGATAAGGCAGAGCAGCTGCTGCTGGATCTTGGATTCCACCAGGTACGCGTCCGTATTCATGGCACTATGGCAAGGATCGAGATCATGCCGGAGGAATTTGAGAAACTTATCAGTGGGGAGATCCGCAGTCAGATTACGGAGACTTTCAGGAATCTTGGTTTTACCTACGTAACAATGGATCTGACCGGTTACAGGACCGGCAGCATGAATGAAGTGATATTATAAGGTGATAACGCATCGTATGATGCTCATAAAACGGAGGTCACTGATACAGATTTGGAAGCTGATCGCATGGAATTCGGTGATCTGATTTTGCGGAGTACAGGATCCACAGACATATATGAAAGATTTTGAGGTGTTCGATACGGCAGAAAGGGAAAAAATGAAGACGCAGATATCAAAATACATATTAATGATCGGTCTGACGGCAGCGTGTGTTTTTTCTTCGGCTTGTGCAGGCGGGGGGAGAAAAGCGGATGAGCCTGAGGAGGTCGTTGAGCTCTTTAATAATGACTGGGTAATGGAAAAATATATGGATGCCGTGCAGGATTATGACCATGTCATAAACGAGCAGGTCTATTTTGACTTTGGCGGGCGTTCCATCGGGCCTACAGAGTACAGGTACAGAGGAATCGTTTATCTGACAGATGAGGAGGCAGAGCGGCTCTGGAATGAGTATGATTGGGAGCAGGCTGATGATGTTCAGTTCGAATTCGGGAAGATGGAAACGGACTTTATCGGTGACGGGCCCTGGTATTCCAGCCAGCAGTTTAATAAAGACAATTATTCGACGGTCAATGTAAATTATACAGTCTTTGACGGTAAGAAGCTGGTGTTTGATATAAGCCAGACATAAAAAATACCCCCATAAAAGGGAGGATGCCGGGAAGGCTTTCGCCCACCCGGCATGAATTATGAAAAAGTTTGTTATTGTCACTTGTTATTTAGGAAACCGTTTTCCTCTTTCTGATAGTTATATAATAAAAAACAAAAATGGAGAAAGAATGGTTAAATATTAAACGTTTCAGCAACAAAATGTAAATAAATTGTGAACTCACAGATTATGTAAACAAAGTACGTATTTTTGAGGCTTTTATATGAAAACGGCTAAGAAACATGAGGTTTCTCAGCCGTTGTTTTTTATCGCTCGGGAAGCTTTTCGGGCTCAGGATATTGTACTCCGAAAGTCTCTGCGGTGATGGATTTGATGCGCTGGTCTTCAAGGGGACGGTCGCTGTAATCGGTACGGACTTCAGCAATCTTATTTACTACATCAAGGCCTTCGATCACCTTGCCGAATGCAGCATAGTCGCCATCAAGGTGGGGGGATGTCTGATGCATTATGAAGAACTGGCTTCCGGCAGAGTCGGGAATCATGGTACGGGCCATGGAAAGCACTCCGGGAGTGTGCTTAAGGTCATTCTTAAAACCGTTTGATGAGAATTCACCCTTGATGGAATAGCCGGGGCCGCCTGTGCCGTTGCCTTTGGGATCTCCGCCCTGGAGCATGAAGCCCTTTATAACACGGTGAAAAATGACGCCGTTATAGAAGCCCTTGTTTATGAGGCTTAAGAAATTGTTGACGGTATTGGGAGCTATATCGGGATAAAGCTCGGCCTTCATTACGCAGCCATCTTCCATAGTTATCGTTATTATGGGATTTTGTGCCATTTTGTTTTCCTCCTGTCTGATTCGGAACTGTTTTTTATCGACGACTTATTGTAACATAATTTGTATGGTTTCGCACGGAACATATGCCTGACGGTGGTGCCGTTCGCACTGCTCACCTGAAACAACAAGTGGGAAGACCGTTTTATTTTATAACCAATATCAGGCAGTGTGCGGACCGGTATGGGGTGCTTCAGTGAAAGAAAAAATATATACAACAGTCATAGCAGGAAAAAGCTTTGACCTCTGGATTTCGGATGAGCCGGGGTTTATAAGCGAGTGTGTGGAACATCACATTCCCATCATAGAATATGCACATGCTGAGGAAAACGGAAGCAAAGAATATCCGGATGATACATACAGCAGTGTTTCCAACAGCTATCTGACACCCTGGGCTGCGGACTCTGTCGAAGCGGTAAAGAATGATCCGGAATACATGGAAAAAGTCGTTCACCGCTTTGCGGGGGTTCCGCTGAAAGTTGCGGAAACGGCTGAGCTTACGATACGGGAGTTGTGTGAAGGCGATGCAGAGTCCGTGGAGCGGATATTTTCCGAGGGGAGCGCATCAGGCTGGACAGACATCTGGTCAGGGGATAAAGAGGACCGGCGAAAGGCACTTAGGGATTACTGCAGCCTTCACTATGACCTGTATGGTTACGGATATTATGGAGTAGAGGTGAAAGAGGATGGTGTCCTAGCCGGAATAATCGGATTCAGGGAGTATGAGACTGACTTTGCCGGAAATAAAAGTGTTGGTCAGGTGACGAAGCGGGACGACTATCGGGTGTTTGTCATTAAGGGGGCTGATACGGAGGGGACCCCGCTTGAGCTTGGCTATATCATGGCAGAAAAGTACCGCCGGAAAGGCTATTGTGTGGAAGCAGGCCTGGAACTGATAAAAAAAACACCCGGGGATGTTTATATCGTGGCAGACATAAACAATATCCCGGGTATTAAAGCTGCTGAAAAGTTATCAGGTCAGACAGGAATCTTTGCCAGTGATTCAAGTGCATGATCCTTTATCATTAGGGTAAAGTGCTCGTCTATGTACGCTTCGCACATGCCTGATAAGAATGTGCCGCTGCAGAAATCGGATATTACCGAACATACCCGCTGATATTCCTTTACGGAAAGGCTTTCCGGACGTACTACCAGACAGTACAAATCCCTGTCAGGACTGCAGTAAAGTGTATTGTTTCCGCATGATTTGCCGGAAACGGCGGCTGCGGCCTGCATCACATCATTCAGGGATGCAAAGCAGAAGAAGCGGAAATTCTTATTGTTCTCAGCGCCGGCAGAAACAACGGGTACGGGACCGTTCTTAGGACGGCTTCCCGCAACATTTACTGCTGTGCGCCCATTTCCGGAAAACATTTCACGAAAGAGATCATGAATAGAATTCATGACCGGATTTATTGATTCGGACATATTTCCGGCAGAGGCAATGGACAGAGTGAAAGGATCACCTTCATCACCTTTTTTTACCCTGCCGCTTATCTCAATAGTATTTTCCCTTAGATCATCATCTTCTTCAAGATCGTCATCTTCTGACAGGAATGAATCGGAATGGATATTGTCTGCCGAGTTCCTTCCGGAAACCTTTGTGATGACCAGGACTATGATACCGGACTGCATCGGAACTACTTCTATCATAAGGGGCTTGTCGTCAGCTTCGAAGCCGAATTCACAGCTTGCCTGCTGCATCATGTCCCGCAGCAGACTGTTAGCCTGGGCACTTCCGAAAGTGAGCTCGCTGAAATTGATCTTGCGGGCATCCAGATCTTCTTTGGTAAGTATGCACTTGATCTGATCATCGCTGATCTTCTCAATCCTCATGGTATATGATCCCTCTGTTTAAAATCTTCGTAACTAAGACTTCCTGCTTGTTGTATAACACTAACTCCTTCATTCTGCCACATCGTTAATCTTTACCGTAAGTATAAGGAATAATGCGGTAATAGTCAACTTTGAAGACTGTCATTCGGGGGCGTCGCTGCTTTTTAACAGTTTATAAAGAATCCTGTACAGTTCGGCAGATTCCTCCTGAGTCAGGACGACATTGCATTTCATGCCTTCCGGGACAGCGAGGGCATCTTCGCGCATGGCAAGGCCTTCTTCTGTCAGTGTGACAACAAGCACCCGCTCGTCCTCTTTAGACCGGCTCCTTGTGATAAGGTTCTTTTTTTCCAGCTTTTTTAAAAGCGGCGTCAGTGTGCCGGAGTCAAGGTAGAGGTATTCCCCCAGTTCGCTGACAGAGATCCTGCCATGCTCCCAGAGCACCAGCATGGTAATGTACTGGGTGTAGGTCAGGTCGAGCCTGTCCAGAAAGGGTTTGTATTTCCTGGTTATCTCCCTTGATGCGGCATACAGCGGAAAACACAGCTGATTGCATAATTTCAAAGAATCGTATTTTTTATCATTCATACCATGTACTCTTTTATTTGAACTGCTCAACTAACTCTGTGATCCTGTCTGCGGGAACAAAGCCTATGTTTGAACCGGCTACGGCGCCATCCTTGATAAAGAAAACAGCAGGCACGCTCATTATGTTGAATTCCTCTGCAAGCTTCGGGCTTTCATCGACATCCACATTGTAGAACTCAACGCTTCCTGCGTATTTTTCCGATACCTGTTCAAGCACGGGGGCAAGCATACGGCAGGGACCGCACCATGTAGCTGAGAAATCAATGACCTTGAGTCCTGACTTGTTCATTGCTGCATAATCCTTTTCCGAAATCTTTTTTACCATGACATTTTCCTCCTTTTGGAATTTTGAAATCTGTTCTGTAAATAATACTGTTGTTTATCGGTATATAGCGCTGACTGAAAGCGGAACCTACTTCCGGGAAAGGAAGCTTACCGCCGACAGTGCTGCTACATTACCTTCACCGGCTGCCTTGGCATACTGATATGGGGTACCGGTTATATCTCCGCAGGCAAAAAGCCCGGCAAGATTCGTTGCCATTTTTCTGTCTGTGACCACGTGCCCGTCCTTTATCTCCAGCCCGGGTACCAGGTCCGTAGGGGCTATGTTTTCCCTTAAGATAAAGATGCCGTTTGCCACAGAGGTCTCTCCGTTATCGTATTTAAGTGCCATCATGCCGTTATCGGCTTTTTCAATGGATGCAGGCTTAACCCCTGTAATAAGTTCTGTTCCTGCCGGTGCTTTATCGCATCCGTCATACAAGGGAAGATAATAAACCTTATCGGCAATCTCTGCAAGAAAGGCTGCTTCAGCCTCTTCCTTTGCACTGCACCCTATGACTATGGCGCTTTTACCTTTATATAAGCTTGCATCGCAGGTAGCGCAGTAGCTCACTCCGCGCCCCAGGTTTTCCTTCTCACCGGGATAGGGCTTTTCAGCGGCTACGCCGGTTGCAAGTATGACTGTGGCCGCCTCGTAGTTTTCGGCGTGTCCCTGTATGGCGAAGAAATTTCCCATTGCGTAAATTGCGGCAGCACGGTCTTCGGTAATGGATATGTCCATTGCTTTCAGGTGTCCGGCAAAAGCGGCCCGCATGCTGCTTCCGCTTACATCAGGCAGTCCGAGATAGTTTTTTATCTCGTGGGCAGAATCTATTTTGGCGCTCAGTTCTTCGCTGCCGAGAAGAAGTATTTTTTTGTTCCTGAGCTTGGCGGTGAGCGCTGCCTCCAGTCCGGCAGGGCCGGTTCCGATTATTGCTATGTCGTATCTTTCCATTTCGTGATCTCCGTTTTATGTTTGATCCGGATCCCGGTTGATCCAAGTTGCTTACAAATAGATTTTATACAATTTAATTTTACGTGTCAAGTGCGAAAATGGTTTCGGGAAATATTTTTGGAAAATTTTTGCAAGCTACCGGTGTTCCATCAATAAGGACGAAATCAAATATTTACGGCGATGAAGATGCCGCTTCCATGGACTGGGGATGGAACGGAAGCAATTTCTAAAAGCGCTGGCGGACAGAAATATTATGAGGGGGAAGAAATTCCCCCTTGATTTTTGTGATGTGTCTTTCTATAATATTTCTCGTAAGATGGGTGCGGAAATATGCGTGCCGGGAAGGAGCGTTGGTCTGCCGGAGTTTTTTTAAACTTCTATTACATCTGGGTCCCAATCGGGACTGTCTTACAGGTATTTATACCTGATCGGTGATCTTTATTTCCAGGGAGTTGATCCAAGATTGATTTAGAATCGATTTAAAATTGCTTCCACTTGATTTCACTCTTATGAAATTATTTCGGAATATTGAATCCTGAAGTAGCACAAATAATACAAAATAATACACTTAATACATTCTTAAACCTATTTTATTTGGCACTTCGCACCTCTTACATTTATGCAGACCGCAGCAAAAGCTGCCTGACACCGCCGCATGGGATATTTCACGGATATCTTCTTTTGGGGAATTTTGAAGATGCGGGGTGGTATTTTCGGATAAAACTGTTCATGTACATCTGCGGCAGGACCTTCTCAGACAAAATGCCGTTAAAAAAGCTGTCCGAAGATTTTAGGTGACTATAATGCCGCGGTCTGTTATACTATAGTAGCGTTATGTAAAGTGGTTGTATATTGCCCCGGGATATCGCAATGATATTTAAAGGGGGATGCATAAGGTATAACACAATGGGTGAAGAAAGAAACGAACACAAAAGATCCAGAAAGGTGACCAGGAAAAAACGTACGCCGGCATATGACGATTCGGATGTGCGTGAGTATGTTCCTTCCGGAAGGGCGAAGTCTGCTTCAAAGAATGCAGAACGGTCCGGCACGAAATCCGGAGGAAAGAAAAGCGGAAAGCCTGTGAACCGCAGGCGGCCGGTGCAGGATCCCGATGAACCTGACCGGGATATGCTTAAGTCATTTTTTCATAAGCTGATCGCTGCACTGATAGCGATACTGCTTATAGTGGTGGTTATCATAGTTGCTTTCGGTGACAGGATAAAGCTTGCCATGGCCAGCGGTGAGGGCCTTGGAATGCATACCATACTGATGGTGCTTTATCCGGAGAAGTACTCATATTCCACTGAGATGGCGGATATGAATGAATATTTCAGGCTTTTTTCCGATGAGGATATAGCGATAATCCTGCAGGACGAAAGGCTTGAATCCAGGGCTAAACTGTATGACGGGAAGGTTTATTTTTCGTCAGACACGGTCTACGACCTTTTTACAAAGCGGTTCTATGTTAATGAAGAGGAAGGGGTGCTGCTTTATACCACTTCTGATGATATATACAGGGTTTCAATTGATGATACGGGCAGCTTTTATCAGACGGATGGCGGCAGGATTCAGACAGATTACGATCCGGCCAAGCGTACCACGGAAGGTGTGGTATATATAGCAGCGGACTATGTGAAGCTCTTTGATGATTTTTCATATGAGTTTTTCCCGGATCCCAACAGGATGCAGGTTTATACCCAGTGGGGGACGGACAAGGTGGCAACCGTTGCGGAGAGTACCCATGTGAGATATCAGGGCGGTGTAAAGAGCGATGTGCTGAGGCCTCTTGATGCCGGTGAAAAGGTTGAGGTCCTTGAGACCATGGAAAACTGGACCAAGATAAAGACTGATGACTGTTTCATTGGCTATGTGGAAAACGGAAAGCTTAAGGACTATGCAGACGAGAATCCGGCGCCTGTTACAGGGGCTTATGATCCGGTGGCTGACTATGGGGCAGCGGCACTTACATCAGATAACCGCATACTCATGGGATTCCATCAGATAAGTGCAGGCCCCGATAACGGCAAGGCTATGGACAGCCTGACTGTATCGGCAAACGGACTCAACACGGTGGCACCTACATGGTTCTTCTTGAAGGATGAGGAGGGCGAATATACCGATCTGGGAAGCGCAGCTTATGTAGAGGCGGCTCACGCCAAGGGATATCAGGTATGGGCACTTTTTGAGGATATGACCAATGATGTTGATGAATATGCGCTCTTTTCATCATCTTCAAAAAGGAAGCAGCTTATCGAAAAGCTGATGGCAAGTGTTGAAGCGTATGGACTTGACGGACTGAATATAGACCTGGAGAGGATAGATTCAAGGACCGGTCCGCATTATGTGCAGTTCCTGAGGGAACTGTCCATAGAAACGAGAAAGGCCGGCATAGTGCTTTCCGTGGACGATTATCCGCCTAACCAGGGCAACAGGTATTATAATTACGGTGAGCAGGGACTGGTGGCGGACTATGTGGTGCTTATGCAGTATGATGAGCACTGGAGCGGTTCGGATCCCGGATCCGTATCCTCTCTTCCGTTTGTGGAAAAGGGCGTGGATGATTCCCTGGAGCTGGGCGTTCCTGCGGGGAAGATAATAAGTGCGCTGCCTTTCTATACAAGGATATGGCGTGTTGAAGGCACTGAGACACATTCCGATTCCGTGGGGATGAAGGCGGCTTCGGATTTCCTGACTAACAGAGGTGTTACACCTGCATGGGATGAGGAACTCTGCCAGAATTACGGTGAGTACCAGGACGGCACGGCTAAATACATGATATGGCTTGAGGATGAGGCTTCTATGCGGGCTAAGCTTAATGTCCTGTCTGAAAAAGGAATCCGGAATATAGCCGGATGGCGTCTGGGACTGGAAGCCGAAGGCACCTGGAACTGGATAGATGAGATAATTAAGTAAAAGCTGAAATAAAAACAGCCGATTAATAATTAACAGAATAAATGAATACTGAATTTACAGTTATCGATCCGAATGAGATCGATGCAGACATTATATTAAGAGCCGGTGATATCATAAAGGATGGCGGTCTTGTGGCTTTCCCGACGGAGACTGTGTATGGCCTCGGAGGAGATGCACTGCAGGCTGAGTCTTCCAAAAAGATTTACGCGGCGAAGGGGCGTCCCTCGGACAATCCGCTGATAGTGCATATAGCGGATATGGAGCATCTTCCGCATATATGCAGGGAAGTTCCGGAGACAATGAAGGTTCTGGCGGAAAACTTCTGGCCGGGGCCGCTGACAATGATAGTTGAAAAAAGTGACGCCGTGCCGTACGAGACCACCGGCGGATTGGATACGGTAGCCATACGTATGCCTGACCATGCTGTCGCGCTTGAGTTTATAAAGGCGTCCGGCGGATATATTGCGGCACCGAGCGCCAATGCCTCCGGTCGGCCGAGCCCCACACTTGCATCGCATGTGCGGGAGGACCTGGACGGCAGGATAGAAATGATATTGGATGGCGGCGAAGTAGGTATAGGAGTTGAGTCTACAATAGTGGACCTGACGGTGGATCCGCCGATGATACTGCGCCCGGGCTATATCACGAGGGAAATGCTGGAAAGGGTGCTGGGACAGGTAGATGCTGACACTACCATGATGTCCGGGACTGACAAAAAAGCACCGAAGGCCCCGGGAATGAAATACCGTCATTATGCGCCTCATGGTGAAATGACGATAGTAGAGGGCGCTGCGGAAGACGTCATAAAGACAATAAACGAAGAGGTTTCAAAGGCTGTATCCGAAGGACACCGCACCGGTGTGCTATGTACGGATGAGACGGTTGCAATGATCAGGGCTGATGTTGTAAAAAATGCCGGCAGCAGGGCTGACGAGCATGAGATAGCAAGAAATATCTACCGCATACTGAGGGAGTTTGACGACGAGGGTGTGGATGTGATATTTTCCGAAAGCTTCAGTGCAGACGGATTCGGACAGGCAGTAATGAACAGGCTGCTAAAGGCAGCAGGATACAAAGTAAAAAAAATATAGGGGAAGTTATGCAGGTAAAAAAGATTTCAATCGGAAGTGATCACGGTGGATACGAGCTTAAGGAAGCGGTCAGGAAATTCCTTACTGAGAAAGGGTACGAAGTAAAGGATTGCGGATGCTATAGCCTTGAATCCGTAGACTATCCTGTTTTTGTAAAGCCGGTGGCTGATGATGTGGTAAGCGGTGCGGCAGATAAGGGAATCGTAATCTGTACTACAGGAATAGGTGCAAGTATCGCGGCTAACAAGGTAAAGGGCATACGCTGTGCGCTCTGCCACAACGAGCATACCGCAAGGATGACCAGGCTTCACAATGACAGCAATATACTGGCACTTGGCGCTGCGGAAATATCCGTATTCATGGCACAGACCATTGCCGAGATATTCATGACCACGGACTTTTCCGGTGAGGAGAAGCACAGCCGCAGGATCGCTGAGATAACTAAGATAGAAGCAGGCGAGGAGCTGTAGAGTACAGCGCTGCATTAAGCAAAACGTTCATGCCGCAGCCGGAATCAATGCTCTGTATCGCATCAGCTGTCTGTTATTGCGGCAGAAAGGGGAAATATGAAAAAGAGAGACGGTTACATCACGTGGGATGAGTATTTCATGGGAGTTTCAAAGCTTTCGGCCATGAGGTCCAAGGATCCCAATACACAGGTGGGTGCCTGCATAGTCAGTGATAACAATAAAATATTGTCAATGGGATATAACGGTTTTCCAAACGGCGTAAGCGATGATGAATTTCCATGGGACAGGGATGGTGATGAGCTGGAGACCAAATACCCTTATGTAACACACAGCGAGCTTAATGCCATACTGAATTACAGGGGCGGTTCACTGGAGGGAACAAAGCTTTACGTGACGCTTTTCCCTTGTAACGAGTGCGCAAAGGCTATTATACAGGCGGGAATAAAGACTGTTGTTTATTCCTGCGATAAATATGACGGAACACCTTCAAATGTAGCTGCAAAGAGGCTTTTTAATGCGGCCGGGGTGCGGTATTACGAGTACCAGCCCACAGGACGCAAGATAGATATTGACCTGTAAAAGACCTGCAAAAGAACTTCAAATGACCTGTAAATGAAAAAAAACGGTATAAAAAATACGATACGCATTATAGGGGCGCTGTCTGTCTCAGTGCTTTTCTTTTCATACTGTCTGGAGGTATCGGCCAAAACAGATTTTAACGGCAGAAACTGTTACGATGTGTCTGATACAAAGGAAAAGCTGGAAGAGGCTGAGCAGGAAAAAAAGGAGAAAGAAGCGGAACTTGATTCCGCAAGACAGGACCTCGCTCAGACGCAGGCTGCGCTTCAGGGGCTTGAAAGTGTTAAGGATACTTATCAGGGACAGATGGCCATTCTTAACGGAAACCTGCAGGAGGTAGCCGCTAATCTCGAAGTGCTGGAAGCATCCATAGACCTCAAGGAAATAGAAATCAATGAGACTACCATAGAGCTTGAGGAAACCCGTGAGACCAGGATCAATCAGTATGAGAGCATGAAAGCGAGGATACGTTTTCTTTACGAGGGAGGAAGCGACGGTTACCTGACCATCCTTTTTTCTGCGGAGGACTTTGGTGAATTTTTAAATTATGCGGATTATATCGAAGCTCTTTCTGCCTATGACAGAAAGATGCTGGAGGAATATGTTCAGACAGAGCATGAGATAGAAGAAAAGGAAGCAGAGCTTGAGGCAGAGATGGAGGAGCTTCAGGCGATGCGTGAGCAGGTAGTTGAGGAGCAGAACAGGGTAAACGGACTGATAAGCGTCACGGCAGAAAATATAGCCATAACAGCGGACAATATCAATATGACCCAGGCGGCTGCAGATGCCTATGAACAGGAAGTTGACCAGAAAGCGGCTGAAGCAGCGGCTGCGGCTGCAGAGTATGCGGCCATCAAGGCTCAGTACGAGGAAGAACTGAGATTATCCCAGCTGGCAGCACAGTCTGCCTGGAGGAATATATCCGAAGTGACATTTGCGGAAGGGGACAGGTATCTCCTGGCGAACCTTATCTATTGCGAGGCGGGAGCGGAACCTTATGCAGGACAGCTGGCTGTAGGGGCAGTAGTTATAAACAGGCTGCTCAGTTCGCGTTATCCGGATACGGTGACGGGGGTGATATACCAGTATAAACAGTTTTCGCCTGTGCTGGACGGGCATCTGGCACTTGCGCTGGCAAATGACAGGGCGACGGCAAGCTGCTACCAGGCAGCAGATGAAGCTATGAGCGGCAAGACAAATGTGGGAAACTGCCTGTATTTCAGAACCCCCATAGAGGGACTTACGGGGCAGCAGATAGGACATCATATATTTTATTAGAAATAGGCTTTATTTTATGTAAGGTTTTATGTAAAATTGTACGTAGCTGGTTTACGAAAGCTGGTATTCTGACGGTGTAATGCGGGGGGCAGTATATGGAAAAGTTACCGGTACTTTACAGAAAGCGGCTTATCCCGCTTGAGTGCGTACAGCTTAAGGATGATGTGATCCTTGAGTGCGATGATGATGTCATCCTTACCAAATGGTCTGCGCTTAAGCCAAAAAAGGATCTGCATCACGGCTATTCCTGCTATTTCCGTAATAAAGGCTATAAAGTAAGCAAGTTCTATACAGCAGACAATACTCTTATGTACTGGTATTGTGATATTGTAGATTTTGACTACAATGAAGAGACTAACGAGCTGGTGGTTACCGATCTGCTGGCGGATGTGATAGTATATCCGGATGGTTATGTCAAAGTTGTGGATATAGATGAACTTGTGACTGCGCTGGATGACGGGCTTATCACACTGGAGCAGCTTAAGAATTCCCTTACAGGGCTGGACAGCCTGTTACAGTCTATATATAACGATAAGTTTGACCTTTTGACTATATACATTGACAGAGCAGAACAGAACGGAGAAGCTCTGAATTAAATTATCAATCAAAACAAAGAGGAGGAATCAGAATGAAAAACAAGATTGCTAAGATCGTAGGCCTTATGGCGGCTACAGTTCTTTCGCTGTCTGTATTTGCAATGCCCGCACAGAAGGCGGCTGAAGCCGATGCTGCTCCTGCGGCAACAGGAACGTACATCAGTGAGCTTACAGGTCTTCCAATAAGCGCTGCACTTCAGAATCAGCGCCCTGTGGCTATTATGGTGGATAATGAGAAGACCGCACTTCCCCATTATGGTCTTAATCAGGCTGATATTGTCTATGAGATGATGAACAGTACAGCTAACGGCCGTATCACCAGACTTATGGCTATCGTTAAGGATTATGCTTCCATTACACAGTTCGGTAACGTAAGAAGTACAAGACCTACCAATGTAATCCTCGCATCTGAGTACAATGCTATCCTTATACATGACGGAGGTCCTTACTACATCAATCAGTTCCTTGCGGATCCTTCAAGCGACAATCTGAGTGGCGGTTTTGCACGTTTCTCCAACGGCAAGAGATCTGAGTTTACAGAGTATGTAACGTATAATTCATACACCAATCCAAAGACCGGAAAGTCGTATTCAGGTCTTGCACAGCGTCTTGCTTCATCAGGCTACAGCATTACATACAACCAGTACTACAATGGTTCGGGACTTAAGTTTGCTGCTGCAGAGCAGAATCTTGGCGCAGGTGCTGTTTCAGCTACATCCGTATCACTTCCTTTCCCTCATAACAGCTCTGCTCTGTATTACAATGCAGGAACAGGAACATATGATTACTCCGAGTATGGTGCAGCTCACAATGACGCTCTGACAAATAAGAGAACAACTTTTGAGAATGTCCTTCTCCTGAACTGTGATTTTGTACAGCTTGATAATCACGGCTATATGGCATACTACATTCTTGGCGGCAATGTTGGTTACTATCTCACAAACGGAAAAGCTATTCCTATCACATGGGCCAAGGCTGCTGCAAATTATCCTACAGTTTATACCAATGCGGTTACAGGACAGCCTCTCACGCTCAATCCCGGTAAGACATACATCGCTATAGTTCCTTCGGATGTATGGACCAGTCTTGCGATCAAGTAAGGATGGGTAATAATTCCGAAAGTAAAAACAATTCAAAGAAAAAGGGGTGTCTGAAGATTTTCAGACACCCCATTTTGGGATTGATATTTATTATGGCAGGGGTACTGTTGTACCTGCTTAATTTGCTGATCCCAAAGTATGGTTTTACCACGCCCTTCTTTACCGGCATAAGTTCGCCGTCTGAAGTGATGAGGATGTCTGATGGACTGCTCATGGTAAACGAGGGTTACAGTACTTTGTATTTTGCAGATGATGAAAATGACCGCATCGATCATATCATAAGCATTTCCGATATGAAGAACGGAGAAGATTCATTTATCGATTATGTGGTGCAGGGCAGGGATGATCATATATATGTGCACATTGCGGAAGTTGAGGATTCGGGCGGCCGGATAACGGGCGAACGTATCTGCGAATATGACGGAAAAGGACATTATATTCGTGACGCAGTGTCGCTTCAATACAGCGAAAATGACATGCAGCAGGTCGGGGATGAGCACATCCGTGCCGTTGGTTACAGGGACGGAATGCTTTCCTATGTTTACAATTATAACGGTGAAAACAGCATTGTAAGAGTCGGAGCAGACGGCTCGACACTTGATAATACGAAGATAGAATGTCCTGACGGACTGGAGATATATTATGTCTGCGAAGCGGATGACGGATATATGGCGATACTTACTGATGCCTCAGTCGCAAGGATCGGTGAGGATGGCAGTGTGGAACGTGTGCAGGAAGCTGAAGGCACGATAACTGATATGACGGAAGGCAATGGATTCTATCCGACGGCAATTTTCAATGCGGAGGGAGAAATATACCTGGCAGAGGGGATAGATTCCGATTATATATGGTGCCTTGGTGAGGATGGTTTTGAATATTGCAAATCCTCCTGGGATTTTGTAGGCGAGGAGGATGAGGGCTTCTTTGTCGGCAATGTGTACGAGATAAACGGCGTAGATGATAAGCTGTATATAGCGATAGAGGATACGATGGTGATCGATGACGGAGAGTCATATGAGTATTTTGATCCTGTTTATGATCTGCCGGTGAAATACGTGATTTTGTCACTGATCAGTCTGATACTGCCTGTTCTTGCTGTTCTGCTGGTGATATTGGGACTGATCTGTGAGGCAGCGATCTTCTGGGGTTACAGACATACGATACTGTTCAAGCTTCTCAGGGTGCTGCTGCCTGTAGCTCTTATAATGTATGCAGGCTTAAGTGCCCTGCTGATCTATACAGCGTATGATCAGAACAGGGACAGTGTGTCTGCATCGGTAAGGATGACAAGCAGTTTTATCGCCAAATATTTTGATGGTGATGAGATAGCTGCCATAGATACTGCGGATACGGAAACAGCGTTGAAGTGCAGTGAGTACTATGAACTGCTTGAGCAGCTTATGAGTGAAATTGATGCAGACTGGGTAAAGACATGCACCATAAGCGTACTGAAGCCTGACGGAAACGGCGGACTTGTTACGCTTGCCTCTACACGAGGGTTAACCCCTCCGTTTTCAGCCGGATATGATTTTGATACCATGATGCAGTCGGAGGATGCTACCGTGGAGCTGGAGTCTTTTAATCTGAACGACGATTTTGAGGATGTTTTTACCAAGATATACGATTCTGACGGTAATGCAACAGGCGTAGTGGCTGTATCAATGTCATTTTCGGATTTGGAAGATGCAAGAAACAAACAACTGCGTGATGCCGTTCTGATGGTACTGGTCTTTGCGGTAATAGAAGTTATAATCCTCTGGATAATATGCTGCTTTATCTCAAAGTCGCTCAAGGCTGCGGGAAATGCCATTTCAAAAGTTGCCTCCGGTGATTTTGAAGCGCGTATCGATAATATACCCAATGATGAAATAGGCATTATCTGCAGCGGAGTAAATAACATGGCATCGCAGTTAAGCGATATGTTCGTGCAGAAGGATAAGAATGAGAAGTTCTATTACAAGTTTGTGCCGGAGCAGTTCAGGGAACTTCTCCACAAGGAAAGCTTTACGGATCTTGAACTGGGGGATGCGGAAAGTACGGATCTTACGGTTCTCTTCTGTGACATAAGGTCTTTTTCGCTTAATTCCGAAATGATGACTGCAAAAGAAAATTTTGAATTTGTCAATGTGATCTACGGAATAGCAGGACCCATCGTCAGAAAACATGGCGGATTCGTGGATAAGTACATAGGCGATGCCGTAATGGCGCTTTTCCAGAATGCCGATGATGCCATTGCTGCGGGTAAGGAAATCTACAGCAGCATAGTACTTGATAAGGGGACAGCCGAGCGCCTGGGAATGTCTTCCATCAATATAGGTGTGGGTATCCATTCCGGAATGGCACGTATCGGTATCGTGGGAGAGGATGAGAGAATGTCGGGGACGGTCATCTCGAATACGGTTAATATCTCTTCCAGACTGGAGTCGCTGACCAAGCAGTATCATACGGCGATGATAATAACAAAGGATACTCTTGACCGTATGAATGATCCGGACTCATTGCAGATAAGGTACCTCGGAATGGTACAGGTGGCCGGTGTAAACGAAGTAAAGGCTATATATGAGGTCCTGGATGCCCTTGATCCCGACCTTCGTGAAGAAAGGATACGCACCAGGGATGACTTCAAGGAAGGCGTAAGGCTCTTCCATCTGAAAGAACCAGAGAAATCAGTTGAGTATTTCAAAAAGGTAAAGGAGTCGTCACAAAATGACCCTGTGGTAGATATATATATCGAGTATATAGAAGAGTTCATAAGAAGCGGACATAAGGAAAACTATGTATTCAGATTCAACAAAAAGTAATAAGGCTTTCAATAAAGCACTTGACAGCTTTACATTTGAGATGGCGGGGCGCGGTGCGATCCGTCATCTTTTTGATCTGGGCATGTCTGTGGCAGAGATTCATGATGAATTGCTTTATCCTGTTCCTGAAGAAAAAATAAGGGAAGAAATATGGGCTTACCTGCTGGAAACGAATGTGATACTTTTGGAGGAGCCGGGTGAGGATCATAAAAATATTCAGTATGAATTCGTAAAGGAAACCAATGAGTACGGGAGAGTGAGTTTCAGAAGGGTGGAGAAAAAAGCGACGGAGGGGGTTTCCGCAGACAGCTCGCACCATGATCCCAGAACGGATGATTATGTCAAAGCAGAGTTTGGGAAGATGCAATATAAGGCGCCGGAAGACTTTGAAAGAAAGCTTATGGAACTGAACTCTTCCGACAGGAATTATATTACAGACATTCCGTGGCCTCTTAAGCCGGTATGGCACAGGAAGGATGAGCGGATCGAGAGGATAATGAAGGTGTTTTGAAAGTCCGGGGCCGTAGTAACCTTGAAAAATGCCGGGGTGTTGAGTTATAATAACATCCGTTGTTATGTTACCTTAGTCTAACTGTTCGTAATCTCTTTTTGAACAGAGGCTGTGAAATATTATCATGTACTAAAAGATGTCACCAAAGAAGAAAAAACTGCCCGCCTGGGAAAAACTTGATAATACGGCGCTGCTCTTTCCTGTCATTGCTACGGAAGGTATGAGCAATGTATACCGCATCTCGGCTACTCTTACGGAGGAGGTTGATCCGCAGGCGCTGGCGGAGGCACAGGATAAGGTGCTTTCCCATTTCCTTAATTTCAGGATGAGGCTCAGGGCCGGGATTTTCTGGTACTATTTCGAAGAAAACGATATGAAGTATCCCGAGGTAAGGGAAGAGAACGATTTCCCGGGATCCTATATAAATAAGAGCAAGAACAACCAGTATCTTTTCAGGGTTACGTATTATAAGAAACGGATCAATCTCGAAGTTTTTCATGCCCTTACAGACGGTTTCGGCGGCCTGGTATTCTTTAAGGAACTGCTTTACCAGTATCTGCGTATTCGGCATCCCGAGATACTTAACGTTGAAAAAGACCAGATATCTTCAGGAATCTTTCTTGATAAGGAAGACAGCTATCTGCGGAATTTTAAGCAGTCCAAGGATCATAGTGCGGCGTATAAATCGAAAAAGGCCATCACCCTCAAGGGAGAAAAGCTGCCTAACGGAACCATGGGAGTGATCCATTGTTATCTTCCGTTTGTTGAAATGAAAGCTGCCGCAAAGAAATACGGTGTCACTCTGAACCAGTTCCTGGTGGGTACTTATGTTTATGCCATATATAAGGAATATCTTAGGGGAGATGTGTCAAAGACACCCATAAACTGCTGTGTGCCGGTAGATCTCCGTTCATATTACAACTCACATACGCTTAAGAATTTCTTCGTTATGATATCTGCGATATTCAGGCCCGAAAAGGAAGACTACAGCTATGAGGAAGTTCTGCATATCATTGCTGACTGCCTGAAGAGCCAGATCAATCCGGAGCATCTGAATGACATACTGTCATATAATGTTTCAAATGAAAAGAATAAATTCCTGCGTCCTATACCGCTGTTTTTAAAGAATATAGCCATAAGGCACGTATATGAGGCTACGGCTTTCGGTACTACTTCCACCCTGACGAATGTCGGAAAGGTAGAGCTGAGAGAACCCTATGAGCCCTATGTGGAGCATTTTTACGCTATGCTGTCCATGTCAAAAGGACAGAATATGAAGGGCGCCGTGGTCACCTACAAGGATACCATGATACTTACATTCAGTACCATACTTGCGGATCTTTCGATACTGCGGACATTTTTTGCATGCCTCAGGGACGAAGGCGTACATGTTGCCGTAGACACCAACGGCGTATGGGAGTAGAGGTGACAGCTTGAGCAAAAAGGAAAAAGCAGAAAAAAAATCAAATAAAAAGATTCAGACTGAGGAGACAGTGCGCTCCATAAAGAAGTGTCCTCAGTGCGGCATAATTCTGCTTCAGGGCGGTGATACCTGTCCTTTCTGTCATTGTGTGCCGGAGGATCAGGATGAGGCAACGGTTTCACAGATAAAGAATGATTTTGGGCAGGGGGCTCCTTATCCCGACATCATGAAAAAGCAGAGGCTGGTCAGATTTGCCCTCAGGCTCATACTTTTTATCATGATAATGATAACTGCGACATCCATAGCATTGAACTTTGTTTTTACACCTTCGATATGGTGGTCGCTGATAGTGCTGGCAGGTATGATATACGGCTATGTCATGCTTGATTACTGGATAAAGCATGATGCCGGCTTCGCCAATAAGATAGGGGTTCAGATATTCGTTTCCATCCTTTTTATATTCCTGGCAGATTACCTTACCGGTAACAGGGGATGGGCATTGCAGTGGGTGATACCGAGCATCATCCTTTTCGGTGATGCGGTGGTATTCTTCCTGATGCTTTTAAACAGAGGCAGGTGGACCAGCTATCTGCTGCTTCTGATACTGATGGAGGTCGCAGGGGCAGTCATACTGTTCCTGCTTTTTGCAGGGTATATTCAGAACGGGATACTTGTCATAATCTGTATTGCCGTCACGTCAGTATTCCTGCTTGCAACCGTGATATTTGGTGATGCAAAGATCACGACAGAGCTTAAGAGACGTTTTCATATTTGATCATTTGATTTTTATAAAGGTATTCCGATATGCAGACAGCCGATAATGAAGCAAGCCGTCTGGGCAAGACGGCATTACAGGTAGTAAAGATGATAAACAGCCTTCCGGGCGCATCGGATCCGGAAGCGAAGCTGCGCAAATATGAGAGAGAGCCTGCATGGAAATGTCCGGAGGGACTGAAGCTTACCGAGCTTGACTTAGGAATGTTCAAGGCGGACCTGATGCAGAGCGGCCCTACGGACGGCATAATCCTGCAGCTCCACGGCGGCGGATATTATGAACCCATGCACAATCTTTACAAGGATACTGCGGCACTGTATAACAAGCTGAGTGAGGGATATGATATCCTTACTCCTGATTACAGGGTGGCTACCGAAGCTCCTTTTCCGGCTGCGCTGGAGGATGCGCTGTGTGCGTACCGTTGGATAAGGGAGCATGGATATTCACCCGAGAAGATCATATTTGCCGGAGATTCGGCCGGAGGCGGATTGGTGTTAGGGCTTACACTGTATCTCAAAGATCACGATATGCCTTTGCCGGCCGGGATTATTACCATGTCTGCATGGACGGATCTTACAGGCAGCGGCGAATCATATACGGCTAATTTCGATATAGATCCGATATTTGGCGGAACTAAAGATTCACTTATTTACAGGAATGATTATTATATAAATGATTCCCCCGAGAATCCATATATTTCGCCTGTATTCGGGGATATGACAGGATTTCCCCCCATGCTCATGCAGGTGGGAGATCAGGAAATGCTTTTATCTGACACTCTGACTGTGGCGGAAAAGGCAAAAAAAGCAGGGGTTAAAGTAAAACTTCATGTTTATCCCGGCATGTTCCACATTTTCCAGATGGGCTTCACGCTTTATCCTGAGTGTAAGGCTGCATGGGAAGAAGTAAGAAGGTTCCTCAGGGTGATGAAGAACTTCGGAGATGAGGCGGATACTGAGTGGAGAGTTTGTCTTAATGATGCAAAGGGAAAATGATAAGAAGTATATCGATATAGGGCTTAACCTGTTCAGCGAGCAGTTTCGCGGGCATGAGACCGATATAGTTGAAAATGCCCATGCAAAGGGTGTCAGCTTTATCATAACGGGCTCTTCTCTTAAGAGCTCACGTCTGGCGGCTGAGTTCTGTGAAAAGTATCCTGAAAAAAAACTGTCATTTACTGCGGGTATTCATCCCCACGATGCAAAAAACTGTGAGAAAGATACCCTGAATAAGATAAGGTCGATTCTGACGGATCATCGGAAATTTGCGGCAGCAGTGGGGGAGTGCGGTCTGGATTATGACAGGATGTTCTCGCCGGCCGATGTGCAGCGACGGGTTTTTGAAGAGCATATTGTCCTGGCGGAGGAGCTGGGACTTCCGCTTTTCCTGCACGAGCGGAGTGCGGCGGAAGATTTCACAAAGATACTGTCGGGGCACCCGGAGGCAGCAGGCAGGGCTGTGGTCCACTGCTTTACCGGAAATCGGGAGACCGTGGAAAGATATCTTGAGCTTGGCTGCATGATAGGTATTACGGGCTGGGTATGTGATAACAGAAGGAATGCGGAGCTGCTGGATGCACTTGTGGCTATCCCGACTGGCCATATTATGGCAGAAACTGACGGGCCATACCTTTTGCCACGCGGGATAAAAGGCCTTAAAAATCCCAATGTTCCTGAAAATATCGTTTATGTGGTAAGGAAACTGGCGGAAGTAAAAGGTGTTGATGAAGAGGAACTGAGGATTCAGATTCTGGAAAACACAGTCCGTTTTTTCAGAATCTTTGAAAATTAGGAAAAAAGAAAACTTGTATAAGGCCATATCAAGTGGCGGAAAGGAGAAAAATGGAACAGAAAATAAAAGGTGATAAATGTGGTTACTGTCAGGGGGGAGAGTACCTTGACGCTTTTGGGATACCGATATGTGAGCTTGATGTGAGCAGACTGGTACTTTTTAAGGAGCAGAGCCATCCCGGAAGGTGTATAGTTGCATATCAGGATCATGTAAGTGAAATTGTTGATATCAGTGATGAAGAGAGAAACAGGTTTTTTGCTGATGTTAATCTGGTGGCAAAAGCCCTGCACCTTGCCTTTTCACCTGACAAGATCAATTACGGTGCTTATGGAGATACCGGATGCCATCTTCATGTGCATCTCGTGCCGAAGTACCGTGACGGCTACGAGTGGGGCGGTGTCTTTGAGATGAATCCGGGGAAAGTGACGTTGTCTGACGAGGAATACTCAGCGATGATAGATAAGATAAAGGATGCCCTGGCGAAGGTGCAGCTTGAAAGCAGAACTTGACAAGAAAAGCACTTTTTTATAAAGTAATCGTTGTCAATTGTTCATTTTTTAGCCGATCATTTATATGGTCATGGCAAGGAGGGAAAAACTATGAAAAAGAGAATCGCAATGTTAATGACAGCGGTTATGTGTGTAGGCATGCTTGCCGGATGTGAAGGCGGCACTGCTGCAGATCCTGCCGCAACAGAGCCTGAAGAAGGCGGCGAGGCAGTTGTTGCGGATGGTACTGTTTATCAGGTAGGTATCTGCCAGCTGGTTGAGCATGTTGCTCTTGATGCTGCAACAAAGGGCTTCCAGGATGCACTTACCGACAAGCTTGGTGATAATGTTGTATTCGATGTACAGAATGCACAGGGTGAGCAGACCAATGCTACTACCCAGATCAATGCATTCGTTGCTAACGGATACGATCTGATCCTTGCAAACGCTACATCACCTCTTCAGGCAGCAGCAGCAGCTACAACTGATATCCCTGTTCTCGGCACATCAGTTACAGATTATGCTACAGCACTTGATATGGCAGACTGGACAGGTACTACAGGAAGAAACATATCCGGTACATCCGACCTTGCTCCCCTTGATCAGCAGGAAGACCTTCTTCTTGAAATCTTCCCTGATGTAAAGCAGGTGGGTATCCTTTACTGCTCAGCAGAGGCTAATTCAAAGTATCAGGCAGAGGTATTCGGTGCAGAGCTTGCAGCTGACGGTATCGCATACAAGGAGTACACAATTGCTGATACAAATGATATCCAGACGGTAGTAACAGGTGCAACACAGGAATGTGATGTTATCTATATTCCTACTGATAACACCATGGCTTCCAATACAGAGGCTATTAACAATATCTGCCAGCCTGCAGGTATCCCCATCATCTGCGGTGAGGAAGGCATCTGCAAGGGATGTGGTGTTGCAACACTCTCTATTGATTACTATGATCTTGGTTACACCACCGGTGAGATGGCTTACGAGATCCTTGTAAACGGTAAGGATGTTTCCACAATGCCTGTTCAGTATGCACCCAATGTAACAAAGAAGTACAACGCAGATATCTGCAATGCACTTGGTGTAGAGATTCCTGAAGGTTACGAAGCTATAGAATAATCTGATCCCGGCATTATTCTTAAAGACTATTACAGAGACCGCATTTCTTCCGATGAGGCAGAGTGCGGTCTCTTTTTGCTCTGCGTGCACATTCTTTTGTTTTTTATTGCCGATATTGCGTTTTTATGATAAAATACTTAATCGTTGCGGATTTTGACAAATGTATTAATTGGTAAGAGGTTAAAATTATGCTGCTTACGGCAACTATTAAATTCGGTTCATTGTTAAATGCCCTGCCGGGAAGTGTGGCGCAGGGACTTATATGGGGAATACTTGCCATCGGTGTATATATGACATTCAGGCTGCTTGATTTTGCGGACCTTACGGTGGATGGTTCATTTGCCACAGGTGCTGCGGTGGCGGTAATGCTCATAAGGGCGGGAGTGAGCCCCTGGATAGCAATCGTTGTTGCTTTTGCGGTAGGCGGTCTCTGTGGTATGGTCACGGGACTGCTCCATACTACTCTTGGCATTCCGGGAATACTTGCCAGTATACTGACGCAGATATCGCTGTATTCCATAAATCTTACGATAATGGGCAAGGCTAACCAGCCTGTAGTGGCTCAGGAGGGCAAGTATCTTTTAGCTTCCCTTGGATATGTAAATAATAAAGATGCGTTTGTTAAGACTTTGTTCTTCGTAGGACTTATTGTAGGTCTTATAGTTCTGATAAGCGTGACTTACTGGTTTTTCGGAACTGAGATCGGCCAGGCCATAAGGGCTACGGGCTGTAATGAAAATATGTCCAGGGCACAGGGCATAAATGTAAACTTTATGAAGGTTGTGACCCTGATGATATCAAATGCCTTCTTTGGTCTTTCGGGTGCTCTTTACGCACAGTACCAGGGTGCTGCGGATGTTCAGATGGGAAGAGGCGCTATCGTTATAGGCCTTGCCGCAGTTATCATAGGTGAGGTACTTTTCGGAAGCTTTTGTGCTAAGCAGAAGATGGCTTTCTGGTACACTCTTGTTTCGGTGGTTATCGGATCTATTTTATATTTCATTGTTTATGCAACGGTTATCTGGCTGAGACTGCCTTCGGAGCTTATGAAGATGTTCTCGGCAATAATAGTTGCCATCTTCCTGGCAATTCCTTATCTTAAGGCTAAGTACACCAAAGCGCCGCCTGTCAAAGCGGCGGCAGCACCTGTACCGGAAAAGGCTCAGGAAGAAGCAAAAAAAGAGTAAGTTCATTGATGTGATCGATGTAAGCAGTGCGTGACAGCCTGCTTTGTATCCGGACTCGGCGTGGAGGTTAATATGTCAGAGTACATGCTTGAATTAAGGGATATTCATAAGGTATTTAACAGAGGCACCATAAATGAGAAGACTGCGTTATGCGGTCTCAATCTCAATCTGAATGCCGGCGATTTTGTGACGATAATCGGCGGAAACGGTGCCGGAAAGTCTACTATGCTCAATGCTATCGCCGGTGTGTGGCCCGTAGACGGCGGACAGATAGTCATCGGCGGAAATGATGTCACAAAGCTGCCTGAGCATAAGAGGGCTGTTTTTCTCGGACGTGTATTCCAGGATCCCATGACGGGAACGGCTGCTACCATGTCCATAGAAGAGAATCTTGCACTGGCATCCCGCAGAGGAAAGCATAAAACTCTCAGATGGGGAGTGACAAAGCAGGAAAAAGAGCTGTACAGACAGAAACTTTCAGAATTGGATCTTGGTCTGGAGGACAGACTCAGCAGCAAGGTGGGTCTCCTTTCCGGCGGACAGAGGCAGGCTATTACCCTGCTGATGGCGGCTTTCCAGAATCCTGACCTTCTGCTTTTGGATGAGCATACGGCAGCCCTTGATCCCAAGACTGCGGCAAAGGTTCTGGAGATTTCCGACAAGATAGTTGAGAAAAACAAGCTGACGGCGCTTATGGTTACCCACAATATGAAGGACGCCATAACTCACGGCAACCGCCTGATAATGATGCATGAGGGACATGTGATATATGATGTGAGCGGTGAGGAGAAAAAAGCCCTTCATGTAAGCGACCTGCTTAAGAGATTTGAAGAGGCAAGCGGCGGTCACTTTGCAAATGACAGGATGATGCTAGCGAACTAGGGTATTAAGTGGTTTTGAAAAAACATTGAGATAGGGTATGTGTTCCGTAGGCTGTACGTATGCCTGGGAATCGATAGCGAGCGACTGAAGTTTTGCGAGAACGTCGGCGGCGCGACGCGACCCGGTTTATTAGGAGCCAAAGCGCCGTCCGAATAGTTCGATGCAAAACGAAGGTAGCAAGTTCAAACCGCTAATGCGGTTTGAACCTCGTGATCTTTAGCAGGCATACGGACTGCCGGAGGAACGGGTATTGCGCTACTATAGAGAAGAGAATTTTATTAATTGTTATGCGTTTCGTAATTCAGGTAGTATCACAGGGAAAAGTTGAGATAGATGGTGCAGTACGGGGAGAGATAGGCAAGGGCTATGTGGTGCTTATCGGTGTCGCTCAGGAGGATACCAAAGAGATAGCTGATAAGATGGTATCAAAGATGCTGGGACTCCGTATCTTTCCGGATGAGAATGGCAAGACCAATCTTTCCATAAGGGATGTGGACGGTGCGCTTCTGCTTATCAGCCAGTTTACCCTGTATGCTGACTGCAGGCATGGCAACAGGCCGGGCTTTACCACAGCAGGCAAGCCTGATATGGCAAAGCCTATGTATGAGTATATTATCTCAAAATGCAGGGCGGAAGGCGTTCCTGTAGAGCAGGGGGAATTTGGTGCTGATATGAAGGTCAGCCTTGTGAATGAAGGACCTTTTACCATAGTGCTGGATTCTGCGGAGATAGTAAAATAAAATCGAACTTTCGGGTGCGTTAAAGAAAAAAGTTTTAAATTGAATATTTCGATCATATGCGGGGGTGAAATTAAGGACATAAGATCAGATTATTTGAGATTGGAACGAAAATATGAGCTGGATGATATATACTTTATTCTATGGCGTTGTAAAGGGTGGCCGTGAGATAGTAAAAAAGAAGGCTTTGGAGAAGAGTACAGTTTTTGAAGTACTCTTTTTTTATACACTGTTCGGATTTATTTTTCTGCTGCCTACCCTGCCTTTTGTCCTGAGGATGACACCGCTTCAGTATCTGCTCACGGCAGTCAAGGCATTTGTCATATTCATCGCCTGGATATGCGGGTTCAAGGCCATTGAAAAGATTCCTGTAAGCGTATTTGGCATACTGGATCTGTCCAGAGTGATCTTTGCTACGCTTTTAGGCGTGATCGTTCTGCATGAGACTCTTAAGGGGACACAGATTGCCGGACTTGTGGTGGTGGCCGGGGGGCTTCTGCTGCTTAAATTCGGCACAAAAAAGCAGCCGGAGGAGACGAGTGCCTTATATGTATTCATGGCTCTGTTTTCCTGTCTGCTCAATGCTGTGTCTGGACTTATGGACAAGATCCTTACCAATATGGATCTTCCCATATATATGACACCGTCACAGCTTCAGTTCTGGTATATGTTTTTCCTTACATGCTTTTATGCAGCGTACTTTCTGCTGTCAAGGACAAAGGCGGATGTTAAGGGGGCTGTAAAGAATTACTGGATATGGATACTGAGTGTTTTGTTCATACTTGCGGACAGAGCGCTTTTCATAGCCAATCAGGATCCAGATTCAAAGGTGACCGTGATGACTTTAATCAAGCAATCCGGATGTATAGTTACCATCCTTGGCGGGCGTTTAGTGTTTAAGGAAAAGAATATAGTACATAAGCTTATATGTGCGGCCGTGATAGTGGCAGGTATAGTGATAGGTGTGCTGTAAAATTCTGTTTTTTATTCGATGTATTATTCTGTGAAAGGCCGCCTTATTGTAGTAAGTGTAATATAATAAGCGGCTGTAGAAACCGGACAAGTTGTAAATCATATCAGGAGATGCCATTCTATGTCGTTGAATCTGACGGGAATAATAGAGATAGATCTTCACGGGCTGCGTACCGGGGAGGCAAAGAAGAAGATAGATTCAGCACTTAACAGTGCCGGCAGCGGGACATACCGTATCCGCTGCATACACGGATATCACGGAGGCGTACGGATAAAGAGCATGATCCGGGAGGAATACAGCTACGGCCGTGAACCCCGCATAAAACGCATAGAGGGCGGCAGCAATGACGGTATAACAGAGCTTGTGCTGAAGGAGTATTACTGAGCCACGGAGAGGCGATCAGGGGGCTTGTTTTTATGGAAAAAACGCTTTCATAATGTTAAAATGTAAGATGGTGATAAAATACGGATATGATATCGAGTGGGGTTTATGAATAAGCTTTTAAATAACAAGGGGAATATAAAGCACTGGCAGGTGATAGCAATACTGCTTGCTGTGTATGATGCTATTGCGGTAAGTGTGGCATTCTTTCTTCCGCTCTGGCTCAGTGCTGAGGGGGATATTACTGCCATTGAGGCGGATTATATGCACCCCTTCATACAGTTCGTGCCAATCTACGCAGTTCTATGTCTTGTGATATTTGAGCGCTGCGGCCTTTATAAAGGAGTATGGCGTTTTGCCAGCTTTATGGAGCTGGAGCGCATCGTGATAGCTACTGCGGTCAGCTTTGCGGTACAGGTCATCGGCATAGAAATTTCTCTTTTCTGTCCGCGAATGTATTATGTCAGGATGCCCTATTCATATTATGTAGTGGGCATCATGTTCCAGTTCATGTTTATACTGGTAGCCAGGTTTTCCTACAGGTTTATTCTTCTGTTCAAAGGCTCCAGGACCCAGCATACAAGTGAGCTTGCGCCCGTACTTTTGGTCGGGGCAGGTTCAGCCGGCAGGGCCATCATACGGGAGGTCAACCGTATAGGCCAGAACAGGGAGCGTATAGTATGCATAGTTGACGACAATCCCAATAACTGGAAGCGTTCCATCGACGGCGTGCCTATTGTGGGAGGCCGTGATGAGATCCTTGCTTCGGTCAAAAAATATAAGTGCGAGAAGATCTATATAGCCATACCGTCAGCCAGCCAGACGGAAAAAAGGGATATCCTGAACATCTGTAAGGAAACGGACTGTGAGCTTAAGCTTTTAAGGGATGTATACCGTATGGTGGATGAGGAAAACATCTCTGTTGCCGACCTGAAAAATGTTTCCATCGAAGACCTGCTGGGGCGTGAACCCATAAAGGTTGATATGACGGAGATATATGCATTTATCTCAGCCAAGACCATAATGGTTACCGGCGGCGGCGGTTCCATCGGTTCCGAGCTCTGCCGCCAGATAGCAAAGCATGGTCCGAAAAAACTCATAATTTATGATGTGTATGAAAATAATGCCTATGATATACAGCAGGAGCTCAAGAGGCTTCATCCGGATCTGGATCTGGTAGTCCTTATAGGCTCAGTGCGTGACAGCCGCAGGCTGGATGAAATCTTTTCAAAGTATCGGCCTCAGATCGTTTACCATGCTGCAGCACACAAGCATGTACCGCTTATGGAGTACAGCCCTGCGGAAGCTATAAAGAACAATGCAATAGGAACATACAAGACAGCCTATGCCGCAATGACACATGGCTGTGACCGTTTCGTCCTCATAAGTACGGATAAGGCTGTTAATCCTACCAATATAATGGGAGCCAGCAAGCGGCTGTGCGAGATGGTTATTCAGACTTTTGATGCAAAGGTTAAGCAGGGCAGGACGGAAGATCTGCCGAAGCTCTTTACCCACTATGACAGTGAAGGGGGATTCGATGCGAAGAAAAACGCAGTATCATCAGATGGTGAAAATGTAATAGCGGGCGCTGCTTCGCAGTGCAGTGAGCTCCCTCATACCGAGTTTGTAGCGGTAAGGTTTGGAAACGTGCTCGGCAGCAACGGCAGCGTGGTTCCCTTGTTTAAGGAACAGATAGCCCAGGGGGGACCTGTTACAGTGACTCACCCTGATATCATCAGGTATTTCATGACCATACCGGAAGCTGTCAGCCTTGTGATGCAGGCCGGAACATATGCTAAGGGTGGGGAGATATTTGTCCTGGATATGGGAAGCCCTGTAAAGATAGACACACTTGCAAGAAATCTCATAAGGCTCTCAGGTCTTAAGCCGGATGAGGACATACAGATAGTTTATACAGGCCTGCGCCCCGGCGAGAAGATGTATGAGGAAAAGCTCATGGCCGAGGAAGGGATGCAGACAACCCCAAACCATCTGATCCATATAGGCAAGCCGTTGGAATTTGATAACGATCTCTTCATCAGGCAGCTGAGAGACTTAATGGATGCGGCATACAATGATGACGATCACATAAAGGAAAAAGTGGCAGCCATTGTGGGGACATACCATCCCGAGGGGGATGTGCAGGGGTAGTGGCGGATATCCCCTTGACTTTTTCATCGTAAAATAGTATTTTCTTGTTATAGAACTTGTGAATATCTGTGCTGATTATTCTGAAAAGGCACGTCTATGCTGGCAATTCGCCGCTTTATTCACGGAATATAGATAGTGTTTCTCATATGATTGAAATTGGTTGTTATTTCATATTCATTTGAGGAAATGCTTTCAGTTGTAAGTAGAAGATTATAATGATACTATTGAGAGGAGGAGCTGTGAAAAAGAAAGCGAGAATTAAAAGTGTTTGTCAGAGTAGACAAAACACTGAAATATCCAAAATTGTAAATGACATGACGCTCTTTGATGACGACCTCATGAGCAAAGTTTTTGACAAGAATATTGAGGCTGCAGAGCTGTTACTAAACATTATACTTGAACGTAGTGATATAAGAGTTATCAGTGTAAAAGGTCAGGAGGAATTTAGAAATCCATATCCTAAAGGAAGGAACATTAGACTTGATATTCATGCCATAGATGGTAATGGTACTGAGTTTGATGTCGAGGTGCAAAGAAATCCTAAGGGATCACATATTCGTCGAGCAAGATTTCACAGTAGTATGATGGATACCAGAATGCTTAAGGAAAAGCAGGAGTTTAAGGAGATTAAGGATACTTATATAATTTTTATCTGTCAGCATGATATGTTTAAACAGAATAAACCGATATATCATATCGATAGGATTATAAGGGAAACAGGTGATCTGTATGATGATGGTGTTCATATAATATATGTAAATGGAAATTATCTTGGTGATGATGATATAGGAAAACTCGTACATGATTTTAATTGTAAAAAATCCAATGAAATGCATTATAAGGTACTTGCCGACGGAGTAAAACATTTTAAAGAAACAGAGAAGGGAAGTGGAATTATGTGTGAATCAGTAGAAAGATATGCAAAGAAATATGCAAAAAAAGAGTCTCAAAAAAGTGCTGAGATCAGCAGAATAAACACTCTTGCACAGAGTGTGAAAATGCTGATGAAGAATACATCTGTTTCTTTAGACCAGGCATTTAATAATCTTGGAATAGCTGAAGTTGACAGGACGGAAATAACCAAACAGCTTCAAAAATAGAATTCTAAATAAACAGATAGAGAATTGTTTTAGATACGAACCGTTGATCGGTTGATTGACGGTTTTTTAGTGCTTAAAAGAATGTAAAGGACACTTTGCTTGTGGGAAATGATATTGATAGTGGAAAGGGAAATTTCATTGGTTATTTATGAATATGTGGATCATCACTTCGGCCAACAAGGTAGTCCAAAGACACATGAAAGTAATCTGCAATCAAAATGAGTGTTTCATAGTCAGGTCTGCGCAATCCGGTCTCAAATCTGCTGACGGAATTCTGCGTCAAACCGAGATCCATAGCCAGTTTTATCTGTGTAATTTTCTTTTGCTTTCGTAGTTTTTTCAATCGGAATTCCATAACATCAACCTTGAGATAATTATCCCAAAATGGTATAATCAAAATATCCTGATTTGGGATATTTTGTTACAATAATAAGAATAAGTGTTTCTTGTCTCTTGCAAAAAAGGGGACGGAAATAATAAAAAGGAGGGACCCTTTGTAATGAAAAAAAATATAGGTATAGCAGTTGTGATCGTATCATCATTAACTGTGATATCACTCGCAGGCTGTGCTACAGCTTCACAGACAGCAGTCGAGGAAACAACCACATTTGAAACCAATGCAGAGATTACAGAAGAAGCGGAGAATCTTACTGAAGAAGATAATGAGACTGTAACACAGACTTCTGTTGGAAACAGAAGCTTTGATGGAAGCTTTATCAATTTTGATGATATGCATTTTTTCGTAAATGGGAAGAAGTATATTCTTGGTACTGATACGCTTCAGACGATGATTGATGATGGAGTTCCGTTTAAATCAAGTAATCTGGCAAATGCTGACAACAATTTAGGACCGAATTATGAATCGCAGCATTTCAGTATCGAACTCGATGATGGTGGGTCTATATTTATTAGTACAATGAATGACACCTCAGAGAATAAAAAGGCTTCAGAGTGTTATTTATGTGAAGTGAGTTTATATTTACGTAAGAATTCTCAACAAGATATCATAAGTTTCGACTTTCCTACAGATATTACTATGGAAGAACTTATTTCGGCTTGCGGAGAACCTACAGAGAATATGCATTGGGAAGATGATAAGGATCCAACCAACTACTCTGATACAATAGAATATTCAAAAGCTTCCGAGAATTATTACGGGAAAAAGCATTATAAGTTCCATTTCAATAGTGAAGGTATATTAAACGAGATACACATCAAATATATTCCATAGCATTTGTTCAGTATATCAAAACGATAGAAGGAGAGGTTGACATGTCTAATTTATTTCAGTTTGCAGCTGCATTGATTCCCATACTTGCTGTAGTTATAGTTATCATTTTTATTGTTGCTGGTAAGATTTATCAGATTAAATTAAAAAAGGGCGGAAAAACAGTTGATCGGGAAGATGGTTTTTGGGAATATGAGCAACGGTATACTACTTCAGTTTTGCACGAAGACTTTGAAAAAGCGATAGCAAAAAAAAGCTCTACTATTCCCGCAATGATAAAAGTAGATGCGGATAATAATCGGATAGTGTTTAAATCGGGTATTGATAATTGGACTGCAATTATTACATATAATGCAATAAAAGAAGGAAAAAATTTATTTTCATTTTGTTTTGTATATTATGAGAAAAAAGAGAATGTGGTATGTGGGACTCATAGCATGAATGTTGTAATGACGTCTTTAGAAGATATTTTTCTGAGTATGGATCCTCAAATGACCGTCGACAAAAAGAAACTTAATTTCCATAAAATCGAAGGCCTTCAGCTTTACTCAATATTTGATGATGATGCAAATTATGCTACGCCCCGGACAACAGAGGAATTAACCGAGTGGTTTAAGAACAAAAATCTGTTATAAAGCTGCAACAGGGATAAGGTATACTGAAATTAATGACGATTGACGTTCGTGTTCAGCTTATAGGAGAAGTTGAAAAATATGTATTGTTTGAGGTGCGGAAGTACATATGAAGATTCGCTGTATCAATGCCCGGAATGTGGCGAGATCAACAGAAGTAGGCATACAGATCATGGCAGTCCAAAAACGATTGAGGAATTAAAACGATGGTATCAGGACAGAAAATTGCCACCGGCAGAAACAACAAGATTTTTCATAGGTACAGATTATAAAAATCCCAGAGCGTTCGGTATTTATAAAGATACAAATTCCGGTGAATTTATCGTTTATAAGAATAAAGACACCGGTGAAAGGGTGATTAGATATAAAGGATGGGATGAAGCGTATGCTGTAAATGTATTATAGCAAAGATTAAAGGATGAAATCACAAACCCAAATAATCAAAAGAAAAAAGATTGGATAACGTTAGGCTCGGGATCAATCATAGCGTTTATTGCGTTTTTGTTGATTGTGTCCGGAAATCCTTGTATATATGATATCGAAAGAAACTGGCATAACGGATATTATACTTATAATGAAGATCTCTATTATTTGGCAGGAAAATCATGGTATGCATACGATATCGAACAAGATAATTAGGATAGAACTACGGAACCTGATGGTTACGATAAATATGATACAGACAGTCATTTTTTAAGAAAAACATATTCATCAAGTATAAACAGTGATTTATATGATGAAGCCTTTTCTGATGCAGCTAAAAGCACGGTATATAGGGTTGATCATTAATCGTCAAGTGACCGCAAGTCGTCAAATTCAAATGATTACGACTGGGGCGGGAACAGTACCTGGGACAGTGGAGCAACGGATTGGAGCAGTGATTGGTAAAATGCCAGTATTTTGCGCAAACTGCCGGATACAAGCAGGTTGGAGAAAATCGTGAGGAAGATAAAATATTTCCCTTTTATAATAATTGGAATATGTGTCGTGGCAGTGATAGTCTTTATTTTGATGCGAACTGCTGTCTATGGCAGCCATGAAAAAGACTATGACAGGGAGCTGTCCCTTGGTGCGAGATATGTAAATGAGCTTGATTACGAAAAGGCTATAGCAGCATATAGGGCGGCCATAGAGATAGAACCAAAAAATCCGAAGGCTTATGAAGCACTGGCAGATCTGTATATTTTGATGGGGGATTATGAAGCTGCGGCTACACTTTTAAATGAAGGGATAAAGGCTACAGGAAGCGATGATTTATATGATAGGTTAGCTGAGATAAATGTGATGACTGCAGGCATGTCTGGGGAAAATGATGATAATAGTGATGACGCTGCCAAAGTAGGTTGTAGCGTCGCAATATGTGTGATGGCAGCTAATGAGACAGGTCCAATAAAAGATGCGGAGCTGAAACTGTCAGGTTTAGACGCAGATATATCTGCAAAGACTGATGAATCTGGTGTGGCTGTTTTTACAGATGTTGCGGCAGGTGAATATACTGTAAGTTGCATTGCATCCGGATATAATTCCTTAGATAGAGTGATAAGAGTATCCGAACAGGACATGTCTCCCTTGATGGTAATGGTTCCGGAGGCTCCCGAAGATGATGCTTATGTATTGATTACATGGGAAGGGGATCATGATCTGGATCTCTGTGCCTTCAATACTGAACTAAAAGAGTATGTGACTATCGGGCATCCGTCTGACAGTGATGGAAATGTTTTTTTATATTCGGATAACGGTGCGGATAAATGCTATGAAATGATGTATATTCACAATGCAGGCAGCGAGATTGTAAAGACTTTTTATGTGACAGAAGCTGGGAATGCCCGTAATGGGAATAAGTCTTTAATGGAGGCCGATGGTGTAACAATATATGTGTATGACGGTACCGGGCTGATTTATGAGAGTACCGCTGATCCTTCGGAGAGTGCACCTCTCTGGTGCCCATGCTATTACTATGCGGGAGTGGTCTATGATCAGCAGGATTATATTTATGATACGGCGGATGAACAGTATGCATGGATCAGCTTTGATGAGGAGGATGCTTACGCAGGTGCAGATGATGAAGGCTGGAAGCGGGCTTATCTTGATGTGATATTGAATGATCCTGATGGAGTGCTGGAAAGTGAATATAACAGCATTATTGCAAATAGCATAAGTTATGGTCTGATATATATCAACGATGACGAAATACCGGAGCTTGCTATACGATATTTGGACTATGGTTCTCAAGATGGTCATGAAACGGTTGAGATATATTCTTACCAGAATGGGAAGGCTAAACTCTTTAAACATGATGCATATAAATTTTTTCCGAAAGTGGGAAATTGGATTTATCAGAATTATTATTATTATGAAAAAAAAGATTACCTGAGTGCCACATTATGGATGGAGTCACCGCTTGATTCCAAGGGGGAGGATTTTTTCCCGATGTTTCAAAGTGATAATACCTCATATACAAGCTGTTGTTTCGAATATGATTCCTTTTCAGAGGATTACGGATATGAATATGAAGAAAGTTGGTACAAGGGAGAAACCAATATCACTGAGGCGGAGTACAACAGTTTCGTATCATCTCTTGGAACCAAAAAGAAGATAGAAGATGAATGCGTAAGCTTAAAGGAAATGGAAGCACTTTTATCTGGTGGCAATAGTGATGATGATTGGAAGAATGCATATATTGCCTTTATACAAAATTCGGATACGGATGAATCGGATTATGTTTCAAATGTGTATGGTTTGTTCTATATAGATAATGATAATATACCGGAGCTTGTAATCTATTCTGTGGATAATACAATGGTATATGAGTATCGGGAACAAGCTGTTAAGCAGATTCAGAGTTACAGTAATATGGAGGCACATGGGGTAAGTCATTATTTTTACGAAAGAAGCGGTTATCATGGAAGTGTGTATGCAGGTGACGCAGGACCTGATGATGATGTGGCTCCTGGCTGTTACAGTTTGGATCCTGTTTTTGATGATGGATTGAGCACATACGGGGCAGTGGAATATGGTGAAGCAACAGCGTCATATTATTATAAAAATGGAAATGAAATTTCAAAAGAAGTATATGCTGACGAGACATCTTCAATCATAAATCATCCGTGTAAAGATTCAAATGATGGAGTAAGCAAAGCGGAAATACTAAGGGAACTTTCAAAGTAACTATTTAGGATAGCCCGAAGCACTTGCTGCTGAGGACTACTAAAAAGTAGATTCGCTGGCATATGGGCTTTTCCGAAGAAAAGTCTAACTATAATGCGTTGAGTGCTGTGATGGAAAAATACCCTATAGTGCTTGCAGTGCATGAAGCTGATATAGAAGTCACTAAGCTGTTAGAAAAGAGTATGTAGACAGAAAGACATTCTTCTAGTGCGAAAGATCGGATAATCCTCTAATTGATGAAAAGTTTGTCTAACTTTGATACAATACTGTATGGTGTAATCATATTTCAAATATAAAGGAATAATGATCATGGAAGAACGAAAGATAATATTCAGTCCTCCGGATATTACGGAGGAAGAGATAGCGGCCGTCGGTGATGCATTGAGGTCTGGCTGGATAACCACAGGTCCCAGGACTAAGGAGCTGGAAAAGCAGTTTGCGGAGTATGTGGGGGTATCAAAGTGCGTGTGCCTTAATTCCGCTACGGCAGCAGAGGAGCTGAATTTCCGAATTGCCGGCATCGGCGAAGGGGATGAGGTGATTGTGCCTGCATATACGTATACAGCTTCAGCTTCGGCAGCACTTCATGTAGGTGCCACAATAAGATTTGTGGATTCGCAGCCTGATTCCCCGGAGCTTGACTATGATGCCCTGGAAAGCATGATAAATGAAAAGACAAAGGCCATAGTTCCCGTAGATCTGGGTGGAATCCCTTGTGACTATGACCGGATAATGGATATAGTGGAGCGGAAGAAGGCTTTGTTTAAGCCGGCCGGGAATACCGATCTGGGACGAAGGATACAGGAGGCAATAGGCCGGGTGCTTGTCATTGAGGATGGAGCACATGCTGTAGGCTCTGTATATAAGGGCAGAAAGATAGGAAGCATTGCGGACTTTACATCTTTTTCTTTCCATGCGGTTAAGAATCTTACTACCGCAGAGGGCGGTGCAGCATCGTGGTGGGATATAGCCGGCATCGATAATGAGGAAATATATCATCAGTATCAGCTCTACAGCCTGCATGGCCAGTCCAAGGATGCATTGGCAAAGACCAAAGTCGGAGCCTGGGAGTATGATATAGAGGGCGCCTGGTATAAGTGCAATATGACTGATGTCTGCGCTGCCATAGGTTTGGTGCAGCTTAAGAGGTATCCTGATATGCTTGCCAGAAGAAAAGAAATCATACAAAGATATGATGCGGCCTGTGACAGTATGGATATAACACACCGCTGCCATTACTCAGATACATATACTTCAAGCGGTCACCTTTATCTTTCAAGGATGAATGGTGCGGATGATGCAATGAGACGCAGGGTTATAGAGGAGATGGCAGTAAGAGGCGTGCCCTGTAATGTTCATTACAAGCCCCTTCCCATGATGACTGCGTATAAGGCTCTAGGGTTTGATATAAAGGATTTTCCCAACGCTTACCGTGCATATGAGAATGAGATCACATTGCCACTACATACGAAGCTTAGTGATGATGATGTGGATTATGTGATCAGGACTTATAAAAAGGCCCTGACGGCCGTAAGGGAAAGCTGAAGGCAGCTGTTGTAACCGGAAGAACAGCAGGCTCTGGATAGTTACGGATAATATGATAATATTTGAACGTTGTGGACGCTAAATCGGAAGGAAGAGGAAGTATGCCGATTAGAAGCTGGTCTGATATGCCAAAGGGCATGAGGAATGATGAAGTACTGTATTACTACAGGAAGCTTCTCAGGAAAAAAAGTGAATTAAAGATCAAATTTGCGGCTGATAAGATACTTGCGGCCGTTCTTTTACTGGTTTTTGCAATACCTATGTGCATTGTGGCTGTAATGATAAAGCTGGATTCTCCGGGGCCGGTTTTTTTCAGGCAGAAACGCATCACCGCTTATGGCAGGATATTCAGGATACACAAGTTCCGCACAATGGTATCAGATGCGGATAAAAGGGGCAGCAGCGTAACCATAAAAGGCGACAGCCGCATCACGAAGGTTGGCCGGTTTATCAGAAAGTACAGGATAGACGAATTGCCACAGCTTATTGATGTGCTTGAGGGCAATATGAGTTTTGTGGGCACGCGACCCGAAGTTCCCGAATATGTCAGAAAATACACAAAACCCATGCGTGCCACTCTTCTGCTTCCGGCAGGCATAACCAGCAGGGCCAGCATAGAGTACAAGGATGAAGCAGATATATTGGACGGTGTTGATGATCCGGATAAGGTATACATTGAAAAGATACTTCCCGAAAAGATGAAGTACAATCTGGAATCGATAGAAAGGTTCAGCCTTATAGGGGATATGAAGGTAATGCTGGACACAGTTGCGGCGGTTCTGCATTAATTTAGAAAATCCGCCCGTATTAAGTCTGTGGAAAGCTTTAAATCAGATGATTACGAGGAAATATGAAAAAACTAATCGCTCTTCTTACAAACAATGATGATGATATTTACTGCTTCCGTAAGGAACTGATAGAGGCGCTTATCGCTGAGGACTATGAGGTGCTTATATCCTGCCCTTATGGCGAAAAATTCGAGCTGATGAAAGATGTGGATTATATCTATGATGATCCGGCTATAGACCGTCGCGGAACTGATGTGATCGCAGATAGCAAGCTGCTTCTTCATTATATATCACTTTTTTCAAAGTACCGTCCCTTTGCGGTCCTTGCATACACGGCTAAGCCTAATGTATACGGAAGCATGGCGGCACACCTCCTGGGGATTCCTGTCATAAACAATGTGACAGGCTTCGGCTCTGTGCTTAATGAATCGGGCCTTAAGGTGAAGCTCATAATGGGACTTTTTAAATTTGCATACAGACAGTCCGAATGCATGATGTTCCAGAATTCAACCAATATGCGTCTGGCGGTTACTTCAGGTATGGTGACTGGAAAAAAGAAGAAGGCCGGTAATGTGCTTATGTCCTTAAAGTACGGGATCTTTGGCGGATGTAAGGCTATGCGGAACCGTGATTTCATACTGATTCCCGGGTCGGGAGTGAATACGGAAAGGTTTTCATACATGCCTTATCCGGAAGGCGGCAATGGTATTAATGGCGAGAAGATCGTATTTAATTATATCGGGCGTATCCTTCATGACAAGGGCGTGGACGATTATATCGAGGCTGCAAAGCGTATACATGCCAAATATCCGAACACGGAATTCAATATGCTGGGCTTCATAGAGCCTACGGAAATGCATTATGAGAAAGAACTGGCTGAGCTTGAGAAAGAGGGGATAGTTTATTACAGGGGCTCCCAGAAAGATGTAAGACCGTACATTGAGCGTGCACATGCACTTATCCATCCCTCTACCTATGGCGAGGGCATGAGCAATGTCCTTCTTGAAAATGCATCATCCGGAAGGCCTCTTATCACCACGGATAATCCCGGCTGTAAGGAAACCGTTCTGGACGGCGTTACGGGATACATATACCGTGGCGGAAGCGTGGAAGAACTGGTTGGGAAGATCGAAAGATTTCTTAATATGTCCCAGGAAAAAAGAGTGCTTATGGGGAAGCGCGGACGTCAGCGCATGATCCGGAATTTCTCTAGAAAGAAAGTGATAACTGCATATCTGAGCAAGCTGGAAGAACTGTAATATCATGTCTAAAACCGAATTTGCAAAACCCGGAAATTTCATATACCCGGTGCCTGCAGTGATGGTAAGCTGCGGCACAATGGAGGGGGAAAAGAACATTATAACCGTTGCCTGGACAGGGACGGTATGTTCTGACCCGCCCATGGCCTATATTTCCGTACGGCCTGAAAGGTATTCCTATGACATAATAAAAAAATCCGGTGAATTTGTGATCAATCTGCCGGATAAGGAGCTGACACGAGCGCTGGATTTCTGCGGATGCACCACTGGGGCTAAGATAGATAAATTTAAGGAGTGCCATCTGACACCGGAGAAAAGCAGCAAAGTTTCTGCGCCCTCTATACTTGAAGCACCGGTATCCATTGAATGTAAGGTGACACAGGTGCTTGAGCTGGGGACACATGATATGTTTTTGGCCGAAGTGGTTGCGGTAAGAGTTGACGACCTCTATATGGATGAAAAAAACTGTTTCCATATGGAAAAGGTAGGGCTCGTAGCCTATGAACACGGTAACTACCGTGAACTGGGTGGCAGCCTGGGCTCATTCGGGTACTCTGTGCGGAAGAAGAGTAAAAATAGGAAGAGAAAGTAACTAACAAAGACTATCCACACCGCATAGCCTTAGCGAACATAATAAAGGAAAGTTAATGGCAAGATACTATATAGCTGACCTTCATTTTTTCCATGATGCCCTGAATACCCGAATGGATAAGCGGGGATTTTCGTCAGAGGAAGAAATGAATGAATATATGATAGAAAAGTGGAATGACCGTGTCCGTAAGAGGGACGAGGTGGTGATCCTGGGGGATTTTTCCCTGGGGAAAGCTGACGAGACTATGGAAATACTAAAGCGGCTTTCCGGAAAAAAGATGCTCGTAGAAGGTAACCATGAAAAATACCTTAAAGATAAGTCTTTCGACAAGTCCCTTTTTGAGTGGGTAAAAAGCTATGCCGAGCTTCATGATAATAATCGAAAGATAATCTTAAGCCATTATCCGATATTCTGCTACAACGGCCAGTACCGCAAGTCAGCATCAGGCAATCCCCGGACATATATGCTTTACGGGCATGTACATGATACCATGGATGAGAGACTGGTTATGCGCTTCCAGAAAGAAACCAGGGAAACTGTTCGTGAAGTCTTCGGACAGGAGGAAGAGCAGTCAATTCCCTGCAATATGATCAATTGTTTCTGTGTGTATTCGGACTATGTGCCGCTGACGCTTGATGAGTGGATTTCGGTGCAGCGTAAGAGAGAAGAGGTGGTATAATATGTTTTAAGCGTCTCAAAGGGAATGGCTCAGCGCAGCACGAACAGGCTGTGGGGCAATGTCCCCGCTAATTGTACATACAAAATAAAAAACATAACCGGAGGAAGAAAAATGGAAACTATGAAACCTGTTAAAGAAGGAAAAGTAAGGGAAATCTATGATAACGGTGACAGCCTTATCATGGTAGCAACTGACAGGATCAGCTGCTTTGACGTGATACTTTCCAACAAGATCAGCAAAAAGGGAACTGTCCTTACCCAGATGTCTAAATTCTGGTTTGATATGACAAAGGATATCGTGCCCAACCATATGATCAGTGCTGATGTAAAGGATATGCCTGAGTTTTTCAGACAGCCCCAGTTTGACGGAAATTCCATGATGTGCAGAAAGCTTAATATGCTTCCCGTAGAGTGTATCGTAAGGGGCTATATCACAGGCTCAGGCTGGGCAAGCTATCAGAAGACCGGAACTGTATGCGGTATAAAGCTTCCGGAGGGACTTAAGGAGTCCGATAAGCTCCCTGAACCCATCTATACACCTTCGACCAAAGCAGAGATAGGTGACCATGACGAGAATATTTCCTTCGAGCAGAGCATAGAGCATCTTGAGAAGCAGTTCCCCGGCAAGGGACAGGAGTATGCTGAAAAGCTCCGTGACCTTACCATAGCTCTTTATAAGAAGTGTGCAGATTATGCTCTTACAAAGGGAATCATCATAGCTGATACCAAGTTTGAATTTGGTCTCAATGAAAATGGCGAGATCGTGCTGGGAGATGAGATGCTTACACCGGATTCATCAAGATTCTGGCCTGCTGACGGATATGAGCCCGGCCATTCGCAGCCTTCATTTGATAAGCAGTTTGCAAGAGACTGGCTTAAGTCCGATGAGAATAAGAATGAGCCTGAAAACTGGTCACTTCCTCAGGAAGTAGTAGACAAGACTATAGAGAAGTACCTGCAGGCCTACAAGATGCTCACAGGTGAGGATCTGTAATACAGTATTTTGAATTAAGATTTATGTAGTTTTTCGGGTGGTTATGTGAAAATTTGATATACAGCATATAGCCACCCGAATTGTTTTATAAAATTTTTTAATTTTTTCCCAAAAAAAAGAATCCTATATCCGTACCTATATCAGAAGGATGAAAAAGACAGCTATCAAAACAAGAGGGGAAAGGATAGCAACCAAAACAACAGTTCTTCAAAAAGGGAGGAAACATTATGAAAAAGAATATTATTAAGAAAATTTTATTTACCGCACTGCTTGCAACAACGCTCTGTGCAACTGCCTGCGGCAACAGTTCGCCGACTGCTGACAGGGCTTACAGCGTGTCAACAAAGGGAGCAAACTATGAAGCCGCAGCAATGGCAGCCGGGGATAGTTATTATGCTGACTACTCGAATGACGCTTCAATGGGAATGTATGAAGCAGAAGAAGCCTATGATTATGAGGAAAGCTATGATTCATATGCGGAAACACCTACAGGTGATAATAGCACGGGCGATGTAGATGTTCAGGAATCGGCACAGAGCACCAACAGGAAGCTTATCCGTACGGTTTCCCTCAATGTCGAGACACAGGAATTCGAGGCGCTCCGCAACGATATCGAAAGCAGGATAAATGCTCTGGGCGGCTATGTAGAGGACGGATATGTATATAACGGAAACATCTACAGCGAGGGCAGTCTCAGGGAAGCTACCATGACCGTAAGGATCCCTTCAGACAAGCTGGACGAATTCCTGAATATGGTCGCTGAGAATTCAAATGTGGTAACACAGAATGAAAGCGTACGCGACGTAACTCTTGACTACGTAGATATGGACAGCCGCAAGAGCGCACTGAAGGCTGAGGAGAAGAGACTCCTTGAGATGCTTGAGTCAGCAGATACAGTAGAAGACATGATCTACATTGAGGACAGGCTTGCAAATATCCGTTACGAGACGGAGAGCATAGAGTCACAGCTCAGGACTTATGATAATCTTGTTGATTACAGTACCGTAAACCTTACTATCAAGGAAGTTGTCAAGCTCACAGAGGTTGTTGAAGAGCCTACAGTAGAGCCTACAGTCGCTGAGCGTATATCAAAGGGATTCTCAGAAAGCCTTGAGGATGTAGAGGATGAGCTGACAGACTTCGTCGTAGACTTCATAGTATCCCTGCCTTACCTTGCAGTGATCTTCCTGCCTATCATCGTAGTTCTGGCAGTGATAGCAGTTGTTGTCATCATTGTTGTAAAGATCATCCTTAAGTCTTCAAAGAAGAAGACACAGAAGAATCTTTCAGAGACAAATGCTGATTCAAAGTCTGAAGAAGCAGCAAAGAAGCCTGAAGAGGAAAAGAAATCAGAGGATAAGAAAGACACAGCAAAGTCAGACGACAAGACAGAGAAAGACAAGAAGAAATGAAATAATGTTCTGACAGGTAAAACCGAATAAAGAACAGTTATTATTAAGATCAGGGAGATTCTATCGGAGGCATCCGGTGGAATCTCTTTTTTTTACAAAAAGTTTCCATTTCTTAAAGATTTTTTAAGAATTGATCTGCTAATATGTGGCCATAAGCTGATACGGGGAGGGAAAACACATGTTTTTCAGGATGCTGAAAAAGGACATAACGGAGAAGAAAGGGTTAAACATCATTCTTCTGATATTCATGTGCCTTGCATCAACGCTTACGGTCTGCAGCGCCATTGTCCTTTATGCAAACGGTATCGGATATAACAGGACGCTGAAGCGTCTGAATGCCGCAGAGGTTACTGTGCTGGCCGTAAGGGACCTGGATGATGAGCAGGGCAGGCAGGATGCGGTCAGAAAATGGCTTGACAGCTGTAAGAGTGTGGATGATGTCGAGCTAAGCGAATGCATAGTTTTCTACTCCAATGCCGTTGATTATGAAAGTGTTGATGAGGAGATGAGCTCCACACTGATACACAGAAATTATTATGCGTTTGCTCCGGATGCCGGGCACAATAAGGCAACGGATATGGACGGTAATCTGCTGGATATACCATATGGCAGTGTGGCTGTTTCCCAGTATATACATAACATAGGAGGGGCTGAAATAGGGGATAAGGTTCGTATTGTAACCCAAATGGGTAATATATATGAATTTAAGATATGTGCGTTCACAAAGGATCCTTCCATGAACGGATGGTACAGGCTGTTTTTTAACCCGGAGGACTATGATGTGCTTAGGGTTGAAAGTCCCGTCATAGCAGATGCATATATGATAGATATGTGTGAAGGTGCTGAAGGTGTTGAGGAACTGGGCGTGATCAATTATCTTTCGGAGATGGAGGATGCATTCGGAGAAATCGTGGCTTCATACACTTCACATGGCTACAATCCGGATCATGAGAGCTCGGTACTGCTGAATGTGATCATGATGATCTGTTCTGTGTTCCTGATAATCATGGTTTTCATGACGGTAAGCTTTACCATCAAGACAGCTATCAAAAGCGAAGAAAAAGAATTGGGAATGCTTAAGGCTATCGGTGTGGAATCGGTATCCTTCAACTGGCTTTTTGCGGCAAAGTATCTGACGATATCCCTGGTGGGTATGGTAGTGGGATTTTTTGCCGGCATACATCTGGCGGGACTCGATCTTAAGTATCTTTGCTATGATGAACTTAAGCCTTCTTTCATTGAGATAATCCCTATTGCCCTGGCAGCTTCGCTTATGATATTTGTCCTGATCCTTATCTTTGTTGCCTTTGCCTTAAGGCGTATGAAAAAGATAAGCATAATGGATGTCATTGCTGGTGAGAACAGGGGCGAAAGGTTTAAAAAACTTCCGGGGATCTTCCTGCATAAGATCGGCAGGATCAACATACCCTTCTATCTTGCGCTTACGGACCTTACCAACATGATAAAGAGATATTCCTTTTTGATAATTGCTTACACTATGGCGCTCACGCTTCTGTTAGCATTCATAGAGGTCCGTGCTACGGCAAATAGCAAATACTGGATCACGAAATACTGGGGGTATCCTGATTTTGATTTTGCCATGGATCTTCCGGATCAGGTCGAGGAAAAATATATTGAAAGAGGCGGAAATATAAAAGGGGCGTATGACATTGTGAATAAGGAACTGCAGGAAGCGGATATTCCTGCAAAGCTGGACTACTTTCTCTGGTGTGACGTAACTACGGAATTTAATGGAAATTCGCATGCATCTTTTCTTCAGTATCACATTCCCGGTGGCATGTATACAGATGTTTATGAAGGCGTAAGGCCGAAGCTAAGGAATGAGGTCATGCTTGATGCCTATCATGCAGAAATATACGGGATAAATATAGGGGATACTATAAGTGTTGAATACTTCAGGTTTAATGATGACGGACTTACCAGTGCCCTGGTATCGGAGGATTTTTTAGTTACCGGAACCACAGACAAGCCTATGGCGGATCTGACCGTTTTTATGAGTGATGAATTTAAGGATGGGGCAAGATACTGGGTAACTGTTATACCCGGAAGAATAGATGCTCCGGAAGATATGAAGCCTTATTACATCGAAAAGATGCGCAGTATGTATGGGAATACAAGCATACGCACAGAACGGGAACAGGTTGAATATTCACTGGGCGATATGATGGAGGAATTTGACCTGCTTCTCTGGGTGCTGGTACCTATTATGCTCACTATGGTGGTCCTTGCTACGGTTTTATACCAGAGCGTAAATATTATTGATGAGACGCCTGATATAGCATTGCTTAAATGCAGCGGTTTTTCCGAAGGAAATATAAAAGCCTGGCAGATGATGAGAAGTGTAATGCTCATTGCAGTATCTTCGGTACTGTCTGTGATTTTCCTGAATACCATAGTGCTGATGCTTTTAAGGAAAGCATTTTATGCTTTGGGCAGTATTGTTAATTATGTACCTAACCGCAACATCATTGCTGAATACATAGGGCTTCCGGTGACAGCTGTGATCATAGTGGCAGTAACGATATTCATTACGCTGGGAAATGTGAAAAAAATAGAAATCTGCAGAATACGTGAAGACTGATATATGTGAAAAAAATAGAAATCTATAAAATCCGTGAAGACTGATACATTAAAAAAAATAGAAATCTGATAATCCGTGAAGACTGATACATAGGAGGAAAAGAATGGCTGCGACAGTTTTGGAATCAAAAGAATTATGCAAAACATATATTGTTGACAAGTACAGTAACAATGTACTTCAGAATGTGGACTTCAAACTGGAAGAGGGAGAATTCACTGCAATCATGGGGCCTTCGGGTTCCGGCAAATCCACGCTTTTGTACACCTTAAGCGGTATGGATAAAATGACTTCGGGCCGGGTGATATTTGACGGTGAGGACATGTCCGGAATGAGCCATAAACAGCTGACGTCGTTAAGGCTTCACAAGATGGGATTTGTTTTCCAGCAGATGTACATGCTTAAGAAACTCTGCATTATGGACAATATCATTCTGCCGGGATATCAGGCCGGAACCAGATCAAAGGATGAAGTCAATGAGCGGGCCAGGAAGCTGATGCATAGCCTTGGAATCGATGATATTGCCACTAATGAGATATATGAAGTGTCCGGAGGACAGCTTCAGAGAGCATGTCTTTGCAGGGCACTTATCAACTCGCCTAAGATACTTTTTGCGGACGAGCCTACGGGAGCCCTTAATTCAAAGGCTTCCGCAGAGGTAATGAAGGAACTCAGAAAAGCTAATCAGGAGGGGACCACAATACTCATGGTGACGCATTCGGAAAAGGTGGCAGCCAATTCTGACAGAGTCATATATCTGGTGGATGGAAATATCAGGGGAGAGCTGAAACTGGGAAAACAGACAGATGACGGCGAGAGTGCCGCCAGGGAGAGGAAGCTTAAAAACTGGCTGGACGACATGGGCTGGTGATACAGGCTGATTATACGGAAATAGAGAAAACAGGGAGGCTTTCTCCGGGTGGAGGTATGAACACAATGAAAAACAGTAATTTCAGCTATGCAGCTATTCCGGCGCTGGGAGTGCTTGCTGCCGGAATGATCTTGATAAGCGGATGTAATAATCCTGTTGAAACGTCCCATAATGGACTTGAGGCACCGGCAGCACCTGTCGGAAATTATATGACTGATGAAAAGGTGTCATACAGTGATCAGGGTGATACGGCTGAAGTTCTTAATGAATATACTACTCCTGACGGACTTTGCACCATAAAAGTAACTGAGGCATACTTTGATGTGACACTGGATGAAGAAAAGGGAACGCCCTATGAAGCGGGTCTTGCATACGGAACTGCTATCAGGGAAATATATCCGGATTTCGGTTCGGGACTGGAACCCTACCTTTATGAAAATATCAGGGAGGCTTTTCCTGATATTGAGGAAGATTTTTCTCCTGTTGAAGTCCGTATGCAGGCTCTGTTTGATTCCATAGATCCTCATTATCAGGAGGAAGTACGGGGGGTGTCTGACGGACTGGGCATTACGGAGCATGGGATAGTTCCTGATGGTGAGCTCAGCTATGAAGAGTTTATGCTTTCCCAGATCATTCCTGATTGCCTGAGGCCTACTGCCTGCTCGGGACTGGCACTATGGGGAGAAAAAACGGTTACCGGAGATATGATGGGCGTGAGATGTCTGGAGTGGGATCTTGGAAGCGACAGGAGTATGTGCAGGATACATACGGTACTTCGTATCCGTAATCACGATAAGAGCATTACCTGCATCGGCTTTCTTGGAATTCTTGATGTTATTTCCGGAGTGAACGATGACGGAATATTTATTTCAATGTATGATTCGGGATCTGACCAGGAATTTACTTATGAGGGAAAGACCTGTTACAGTTTTGCAACCAGGCACTGTCTTGAAGAATATTCGACAGCAAGGGAATGCGGAGAGTATATGGTTGAAAACAGTAAGTATTTTACCTGGAGCCATAATATCATGATCTATGACGGCAGGGAGGTGTACTGTGCGGAAGATGCGGCGGGAGCACTTCAGGATAGCGGTGAAGGTTTTTCAGCTCTCCGGGATAATACAACGCCTATTATGAAAGGACTTAGCTGGGATAGTCCTGACAGTCTGTGTGTCATCAATTCTTTTTTGACTGAAGGCAACTATGACAATATTTCCGGCAGCAGGGTTAATGCAGTTCGCTTCAGTAAATACAACGAATTTGTGAAAGCGAAGGACAAATTCAGTACTGCGGATTTAAAAGATGCGATGACGCAGGAAATAGTGGAGACGGACCTTTACGGCATGGCAGCAGTTCAGAATGTACACCGTGATAATTTGACACAGATGATAATTATAGATTATCATCAAGGCAGCGTTCAGGTGGCGTTTACAGGGATGGAGGGTGTTGTCGATAAGCCTGTGTTTTATCGGGTGGAAAGCATTCCGCAGATATCTTGTAAATGACAGAAAACAGCAGGAAGGGCCGGTAGTTTATTATCTGAATTATGGATATTCTTATTATCGAGGACAATGAAGAATTAGGAAAGCTTATATTTGATTTTATAACGGCCTCCGGATACACGGCATATCTTGCCGAATCTGCAGAGGAAGCACTGTCAAAGCTCGACGGAGAAAGTTACAGGCTTCTGCTTCTTGATGTGATGCTTCCCGGGCAGGACGGCTTCAGTGCCCTTACCAGGATAAGAAAAAAATATAACATGCCCGTTCTTATGATGAGCGCAAGAACGGATGATGACAGTAAAATACTCGGAATGGAAACCGGTGCAGATGATTACATTGAGAAGCCCTTTTCCGTTCCTGTTCTTTTGTCAAAGATAAGGGCGCTTATGCGCAGAGCTTATGGCGAAAATAAGAACGATACGCTGACATATAAGAACCTGAAAGTGGATGTGGCGTCAAGATGTGTAACAAAGGATGGAAAGCCTCTTGAAATAAACGGAAAGGAATTTGACATCCTTGTGATGTTTATGCGGAATCCGGGCAGAGTGCTGGATAAGAATGCCATTTTTGATGAAATATGGGGATATTACAGTGAGACAGAAATGAGCTCGCTTAATGTCTATATCAGGTGGCTTCGTGAAAAAATAGAGGATGATCCAAAGGAGCCTGAGTTTATCAAAACTGTATGGCGTGTAGGATATAAATTCGGAGAATGATGTGAAGCAGTATACTAAGTTAGTGCTGTTAATAGCGGCATATTTTATTGTCTGGTCTGTCATCGTTTATGCAATAGGCATGCGAATGATAAGGGAAAATGATAATACCAGGGCGGTATTCATGAACCGGATGACTGCACAGATGAAGGAGTCCGGCAGCACGGATGTCACGCCTTTCCTTAATGATTTTGAATATAAGGACATCGCATCTACGATCAATGTCTATTATGTAAAAGACGGAAATAATTACGATAACCTGGGCGGCCGTAATAATACTTATGTCTATGTTCTTACCGATGATTCGGGAGCGGTGACAGGCTTTGTGGAATACGTATATGAGTCGTCATCCTATATGAAACTAATCATGCTTGCGGAAGCTTCTTCTGTGGTTTTTCTGATTCCCCTTATTATTCTGCTGATTTATTTCGACAAAAAAATACTGAAGCCCTTCAGGGAGTTTTCGGAATATCCGGAGAAGCTGTCCAAGGGGCTTGTCACGGATGGGATACCTGAAACCAGGAACCGTTTTTTCGGCAGATATGTCTGGGGGATGAATATGCTTGGGAGTAAGCTGGATTCGGACCGAAAGGAAATCGACAGGCTTTTATATGACAGGAAAAAATTCATATCAGTTCTGGCTCATGGAATCAAGACTCCGGTGGCAAATATCAAGCTCTACTCTGAGGCTATCCAGTCCGGGCTTTATAGGGGCGGCGAACCGGATCCGAAAGATAGCGAGGTGGCGGAAAAGATCGGCAAAAACGCAGATGATATCGCAGACCTGGTCAGGGGAATACTGGAAGATCCGGGAGCTGTAAGGGAAAGCTTTGTTCCGAAAGTATCTTCATTTTATCTAATGGATGTCAAAAAACGGATAGAGGAAGCTTTTGGTAACAGGCTTAAGCTAAGCGACATTCCCTTTAGTGTCAATATTACAGGGAATCCGATGGTACAGAGCGATATTGATGCCATAGTCAGATGCATAACACAGTTTATGGAGAATGCAATTAAATATGGCGACGGCACAGGCATAAGGCTGAACCTCTACAGACAGGATGATATAACATATTTCAGCGTTATCAATAAAGGTGCGACATTAGGCGAGGATGAGATTCCCTTCGTTTTCAACTGCTATTATAGGGGCACAAACTCATCCGACAAGGAGGGCAGCGGCATCGGACTATATGAAGCCAGGGCAGTAGCCAGGGGACTTGGCGGTGATATTATGATGAAAACAGAAAATAATGAGACGGAAGTGGTAATGTATGTTCCGGATTAACCGTCTGACGATGCAGACATAAAGATACTTACCCTTAAGGCATCTGTGAAATGCAGATCAGTGCTTTCTGCTATGGAAAGTATGAATCTGCTTTTTTATTGTTTTCAGATATGACCGATGCAGCAAATGAGATAAATTTATACCTATTTAAATTTGGGGCTTTGATAAAATTCAGTCATGGTGAGAGAGTTCTGACCACCATCTGAGGAGATATCAAAGTTCTTATTTAAAGATTAGGGAGGAAAACACTATGGTGATCAATCCAATTGTAAAAGATGAGAGAGGCAGAAGTAACGACATCTTTTCAAAGAACCTGGAGAACCGTGTGATACACCTGGTGGGAGAGGTGACAGACGAGATGTCCGCATCGATAACAGCGCAGCTCCTTCACCTTGCTGCCGTTTCGGATGAGGATATCCAGCTCTATATCAATTCCCCGGGAGGATCCGTGTCGGCAGGTCTTGCAATTTACGATACCATGCAGTATATCAAGCCTGATGTGGCTACAGTGTGTCTGGGAAGGGCTGCAAGCATGGGGGCAGTCATCCTATCCGGAGGAGCTAAGGGCAAGCGTGCAATACTGCCCCATGGCGAAGTGATGATACACCAGCCATCCGGCGGCATGGAAGGACAGGCGACTGAGCTTGTCATTGCTGCTGAACATATCAAGGACACAAAGCAGATACTTAATGAGATACTTGCAAAGAACTGCGGCAAGGAACTTAAAAAGATTGCCAAAGACACTGACAGAGACCACTGGATGCGTGCTGATGAGGCGGTGGCCTATGGTGTTGTGGATATGGTGCTTAGCAATAGCTGATGGACTGATGTCTTGTGAAAACTATGCCGGTGCAGCTTGTATATGTGTCATAAGGACATGTAAAAGTGAAGAGGGTGCTCAGGCATTTGTCATGTATATCTGAGCACTGTGTGGTATAATCTAACAGTTGGGACAGGTGTACAGTACGAAGTATTTGATTATGAATGCGTACAGAACAGAAACGGTAACGGCATAGGATCACAGAGGGCATGATATGAAAAAGGCAATAATACATCTTAACTGTCTCGGCAGGGGAGGCGCTGAAAAGGTAGGCGTTACGCTTGCTGCCGAGATGGTAAAAAAGGGCATCGGTGTCATTATTGCCACCGAGTGGACCGACAAAGTGGAATATCCTCTTCCCGAGGGCGTGATAAGAGAAAATGTAGGCTTAAGCGATGCTGAGGAGAAGTTATCCAGATTAAAAAAGATCAATCTCCGCAAGGCCAGGCTTAAGGCACTTATTGAACGTACTTCACCGGATGTGGTATTTGCCCTTGGTGGAAATCTTAATTACAGAGCAGTATCGGCTACCAGGGGGACGGGGGTGCCTGCTGTAGTATCGGTAAGGAGTGATCCAAATGTCTACTATGCATCACTTTCGCAGAAAATATTAAGCCACAGGTATTATAAGGCTGCCGAGGGAATAGTGTTTCAGACAGAAGGTGCCAGGGATTTCTTCGGACCTGATATAGCCCGGAAATCAGCCATAATTGTCAATCCTATCGACAAAAAATATATCGGAATGGCGCCTCCTGCAAAGCGCAGAAAGGTTATTGTCAGCGCATCAAGATTCGTCTATGTGAAAGACCACATGACTATGGTAAAAGCCTTTGAAAAGGTGCTGAAAAAACATCCGGATGCCATAATGGAACTCTACGGCGGCAAGGGTGCCGATAATGAGATTTTTCAGGTGAAGGAATGGGTGCGCTCACATGGATTGACCGAAAAAATCTTATTTATGGGCAGCAGTATAGAGCTGGAAAAAAAGCTTCATGATGCGTCAGCCTTTGTGCTTTCCTCGGTATATGAAGGGATGCCGAATGCCCTGATGGAAGCTATGGCCATGGGACTGCCTTGTATATCTTCCGACTGCCCGCCGGGGGGACCCAGAGCGCTTATAGAGGAGGGCAAAAACGGTCTTCTCTTTCCTGTCGGGGATGTAGATGCCCTGTCCAAAGCGATGATAAGAATCTTAGACGATCCGGAAGCTGCAGAGGAGATGGGAAAAAGAGCCGCAGAAAAAACGTCTGCTTACACCGCTGAGAATATAACAGATACATGGCTTGAATATGCCGAGAGTATTATGCGTAAGAACTCAGAATGTTAACTTTATCATAGTGCAAGAATGTAACCAATACAGAATGGGCAACTAACAACTAAAATGAAAAAAATTCTCATCATTTCAGAAACTGTCCTCTTCCCCATGGACAGGGGCAATAGGAAGCGCGTAAAAAACCTGATAGATCTGCTGCGGAGTGAAGGATGCACCGTTGACTATCTTTTTATGGACACATATCCTGAGGATGATCCGGAGAAGACCCGTGAATGGATGGGGGAGGAACATTTTTTTTCTGTTATGAACAGAAAGCGTTCTTTTTCTGTATGGTGCAAACGCAAAGTCCGCAAGGTACTTGAGATACTGCACATACCCTTTGCCTTCAGGTATTTTAGTCTTGACGAGAGCACAAGCCCTGAACTTGGCAGTGAGCTTGGGAAATTTTTCGAAAGCCACAGTTATGACCAGGCCTGGGTGGTATGCACATACAATACCAGAGCATTTCTGTCTGTTCCTAAGGGGACTCTTAAAGTACTGGAGACACAGAACGTCTCCTCCGTAAAAAGACAGGAATATGATGCGGTCAATTATAAGAATTATATATTCGCCATGACCGAAGCAACTGAGAAGGCTGCCCTTGAGCGTTCTGATGTGGTGATCGCCATACAGAATGAAGAAGAGGAATTCTTCAGGAAGATGCTGGGCTCAGGCAGTGTGACCAAAGCTGTCACCATAGGCGAGAATATGGAGATAAAGGAACCGCATGTGGCAGATACAAAGAAGGTAGTATTCCTGGGCAGTACCTATGTCATCAACAGGGAAGGGGTAATGCACTTTATAGAAGAAATCCTGCCTGAGCTTAAAGAGATCTGCCCCGAGGCGGAGGTGATCTTTGCAGGATCCATATGCAAGAGTCTGCCTGACAGTGACGCATATACGAAGCTTGGCTGGGTGGAGGATCTGGAAGAGCTTTACAGGGATGCCAGAGTGATCATAAATCCCGTAAGACATGGTGCGGGCCTCAACATAAAAATGGTGGAAGCGCTGTCTCAGGCAAAGCCTGTAGTTACGCATGTAAAAGGTATGCGCGGGCTTTCTTATAAAAAGCCGGTTGCCGTTATTACTGACGATAATAAGGAATTTGCAGAAGCCATAGCCGAAATCCTAAGGGATGATGCAAAGGCATTTGAAATGTCACAGACAGCTGTGGAATTTATGAAGGATTACGAGAATAGGAATCTTCAGGCTGTTAAGGATCTGCTGGACATGAAAGCGTAATCTCTTAATATTTGTCATTAGACTTACCACAGATTATAGTGGATTATCAGTTTAATAGCTCAACAAGTCTGACTTATTTATTCGGCAATTATTTCCGACGTATAAAATATAAAAAGCTTAGCATTTTATCCCCAAGGCTGTATTTTCTTTGAACCTGTTCTGTAGGAAAGGGCATGAAGCTCTCTTTATGTTCGGCAAGAAATCTTTCCAGCACTTCGAAATCTTCATCATTCATTTCATTGGGGTGGTAACAGAATGTTACGGTATGGAAAGGCAGTTTGCGGACTTGTCCCGACTGCTGGGGAATGAATGTAAAACCCCATCTGCTGTAGGGCTTGTCAGCTACCGTGTCTGAGATGATCCTTATGCTGCTTTCGGAACGAAGGGCTTCCAGAGTATTCATGTCAAAAGTGTGAGCCGGTGAAAAGAATACCGAGGGCTCTATTCCTTGCGCCCGGAATACCTCGACACCCTTTTTTATTTTTTCTTTCTGTTCATCAAGGGGAACTCCGGCAAATTCCGACAGTTTGTTTACCGGGTTTAGCCCTCCCTCAGTTGTAGTGTACTTGTGGGAGTAGCCATGAAGGGCCATGATCCACCCTTTTTTAGTCCATGCATGTACCCTGTCCCAGAAATGTTCATCCCATTCATACTCATCCATCATGGAATCCTCGCAGTGGGGGATCACGCCTATCAGGGGCTTTATGCCATATTTATCAAACAGGTCTTCAATCCTGCCCCACTTTTTAATATCTCTTTTTTCGCATGCGTCATCCAGACGGATATGGAAGGCCATGAAATAAATACCGGTTCCTTTTTATTGTTATAGTAAGGAACTGCAGCTGATTAACTTAGTCATCCCGCTACAGTTTCCAAGTGAAACTGTTCAATGCACAATATATACCGAATCATTTGGGGTTTGTCAAGTCAGCCGGTATAACAAAAAGCGGCGATGTCTGTTATAATAATGCTTGGATGCTTAAGGATAATGCCCCTGTGTGGGCTTAATTGTCACAGTGATTATGAAAAACGATAAAAATACAAAAAAGAATATAGCCATTCTGGTTCAGCAGGGCGTGGGTGGCGGTGCACAGCGGATGGCGGCCAACCAGACGCTGGTATTTGACAAGGACTATAATGTCTATTTTGTACTCTTTGAAAAAAACGATGACATATATGAGCACGGCGGCAGCCTTGTAGATATGAATATGCCGCCATTAAAGACCGCAACGATATTCAGGCGTGTCATGAATACCGTAAACCGTACGATTTATCTGGCGAAGTTCAAGAAAGAAAAAAAGCTTGATGCTGTCATCAGCCATCTGGATGGTGCCAATCTCGTAAATGTGCTTTCGGGAAGATGTGGGAAAAAGTGCAGGGTAATATGCGTTTACCACTCCATGCCTTCAGCAAATGAAAATCCGACTTTGGTCCATAGGCTTTTTCATCAATTTATAGGCAGATTCAGCGACAGATATGTGATGGTGTCGAAGCTGGCAGCTTTGGACATGATGAAAAATTTTGGAGTTAAGAGAAAGGATTTATCGGTTATCCATAATTTCTCTGACAATCAAAAAATAGCAGGGTTGAAGGATCAGACTCTGCCGGAAGAGGCACAGGATTTTATACATGCGCATTCAAAAATAGTAATTACCGTTGGACGTCTGACTCTTGTTAAACGCCAGGAAAGACTTATAAAGCTTTTGAAGAAGCTTAGGAATGAGGAGGGGCTTGAAGATACCGGTCTGATGATCCTGGGAGATGGACCGCAAAAGGAATTCCTGCAGGAAGTAACGGCTGATAATGAGCTGGATTCTCATGTTTATATGCCGGGAAATGTAGACAATCCTTTTATGTATATTGCAAGGTCAGATGTTTTCGTACTGTGCTCCGACTATGAGGGGCTTCCCATGGCACTTACCGAGGCTGTGGCCTGCGGATGTCCGGTGGTAAGCTGCGATATGAAGTCCGGGGCCAGAGAGATACTCGCGCCGGGTACGGATGTGATGAAAGTTGCTGACAGGATAGAGTATGCGAAGTATGGCATTCTTACCAGGCCTTTTGAGAATAAAGCCAATGCGGACGAGACCTTCGGTGAAGCAAAAGAGGCGGATAAGGAAGAAATCCTTAAGGAAGATGAGGCTGCATCATCTGCATTATTTGAAGGAGTCATGCTGTTGCTTACAGATGAAAGGCTGGCAGATGCATATAAAAAGAGCTGCCCGGAATGTGCAGGATTGTTTGGCGTGGATAATATAGTAAGACGCTGGAAGATGCTGATACAGAAGTGAATGAGCATAAAATTTTATGGTGTGTAGTCTGTTATATAATGTGTATAACAGAAGGGCGACCCTTCAGAAATAGTTTTTCCATGAATAGTAGTACAGATGAGTGAGTTTACTGTAAGTTAGAATATGACTGATAAGATAAAATCATATTTAAAGGAAAATAGAATAATGTTGATCCGCTGCATAGTCTGCATTGCATTCTATGCGTCTTTTTGTTTTATCTTCGGTCCGACTCTGGGAGCTGATTCCAAGGGGTATATTAATATGATAGCTGCAAGGGAGCCTGTATATCCGCTGATACTGGCTTTTTTCCGGCTGATATTCCCTGAAGGCATTTATCTTAATGTGGTGGTACTGTTTCAGAATATGCTGCAGGCTTTTGCCGTGTGCTTTTGCGTGGAGTTCTTCAGAAAACGCTTTGAGCTTAATGATGCAGTGACCGTGTTTATGTATCTGATACATTTCGGAGTGGCAGTTATGTGCCAGTTTATATCGGAGCGTGGAGCTGTTTATTCAAATATGATAATGACCGAGGGGATCACAATGTCCCTGTGGATCATCTTTATTACCCTGTTAATAAAGGCTGTTCTGGATGATTCAAGAAAAGCTTATATTTTAGTGATGATAGTGCTTACGGTTATGATGGCTGCAAGGAAGCAGATGGCAGTAGGTTACATAGTGACGATGGCAGCAGTTATCCTCTGCCGTATCGGAAGGGATAATTTAAAAAGATATTTTATCAGGGCATTTCTGGTGGCGGCAGGCTTAGGGGTAAGCGTTATGCTTGTATTCGGCATAATGGGGGTATATAACTTCGCACTCAGAGGAAAGTTTGCCAAGAACACAAGGGACATGAATCTGGTCCTTACCACCACGCTATATGTTGCTGATAAAGAGGATTCGACTCTTATTGATGATGTGGTAGCGAAGAAACTTTTTTCGGAGACCATGTCGATACTGGATAAAAATGGCAGCAATATAAAATATGCAGGCAGTGGCTGGGAATCTCTTGCAGAGCATTATGAGTATCATTACGACCTGATAACCATTGACACCACAAAGGAGCTTTTCGAAGAATATGCAAGGAACGAGGGGTACAGTGATGAGATGGAGATTCAGGCGGAAGCAGACAGACTCAGCGGGGTGATAGTGAAAAGTCTGATCACGGATAATCTGAGTAAGTATATAAGGATTTATTTTTCATCTGTGCTAACGGGACTGGTTAATACCGTTGCACACAAGAGCACTTTGCTGAACATATATGCATTCATAGTATATGTGATCGCGATAGTTCTGATCATACTTTGCTATTTTAATAAAAGCCTGCGAGATACGGCCGATGCAGCGTTAGTCGTTACCGGTGCAGTGTTTGTAAATGTCGGTGTTACAGCTGCTTTGATCTTTTGCCAGAGCAGATATATGATCTATAATATGGCGCTGTTCTATATGGTTCTACTCTTAATGTGCGTGAAGCTGTTATTAAGAAAAAAGAATGGGCATGACGAAAGCCAGCTGATTTCTAATAATAGTACAGCAGATTCTTGATAGGAAATATCCTTCGGTCATACCTGACTTTCCATTATGAAAAATCCGGTCTTTTTTTTGTTTTAGTAAATTATCTGCTGTTACGGCCGTTCACGGCCGTTTTTTATTGGCAAAAAGGATAAATTTATCCTGTTTAAATTGCTGCAATATAGTTTAATAGTATTGTAAAAGCATTTTGATGAATGTGATTTTTGTATAGGGGGCTTAAGGAACTACCGGGCAGTGGATAGATAAAAAGATAAAAAATAGATTATCATAAGAGTTTTATGTAGCTTGTCCGCATATTAATGAGACATCATGGTAAAATATTATCATAAAAAGCAGTAGTATCATGTCCATGATATAAAGGTAAAAGTGAAAACAAGCAGGATGGTTATGACTAAGTGTAATGGTCATTACGTTTTATAACTGACAGGGAGATTTGAAGTATATGGAACTTAAAGATTATCTGAAAAGCGCAACTCAGGGAAGAAGAATACTCATAGTATCAGATGTCACCAGAGGTCATGCACTTATCCGCGGGTATGAAAAAAAGACCGGGATCATGGTCAGGAATATAAACTGTATGACCATAAACATGATAGTTGATGTGATGTATAACTATATGCTTTCAGAGGATGGTTATGATGAAGAGCGCAGGTTTCTTGATAATATGGAAGCAGTAATGCTTTTTAAGGATGTCCTCATAAAAAATATCGGAAGATTAAAATATTTCAATGATGAGAAGATGATGAATCCTGCTACCGTTCGTGAAGTTTTTAACAAAGCTATGCTTGTTCGGGCAAACAGATGGAACGGAAAAGAAGAAAACGGCAATGCCAGAATATCTGATCTGAAGCTCTTGATAGCGGAGTATGAAAAAAAACTTGAGACAGAAAAGCTTTTGGATCGGATCACCAAAGAAGAATTGGTTTTAAAGTATATCAGCTCACTTTCCGAAAGAAAAAGCGAGCTTGAAAACATTTTTTTTGCGGAAATATCATATCTTGCAGAGGATATAAAGACATTTAGCGGTTTGGAATCAGACATTCTGGAGTCTGTAATAAATACAGATGAGCCTGCTGTTTTAGCATTTGAGGAAGATCTTCGCAGGGATACATTTTCCGGGTGCAGGGGGAAAGCTGAGTTTTACAGAGGCTATGGCTCTTTTAACGAGGCCAGCTTTGCAGCAAATGATATTTTTGAAAAGGGATATCCGTTTGGAAATGTTCTGGTATTGTACAGTTCGGATGAACAGCTCCCGTCAATATCTGCTGCGCTTCGGGGAAACGGTATTCCTGTGAAGCTCGTGTCATCATATTCTGCGAAGGGAAATGCATCCATCTGAAAAAGATCTGAGAGATATATTGGCTTTGAAAAAAATGGGAAAGGCCGGCTGAATTACAGTATAAAGGCCGGAGCCGGCGGTGGAAAAACAACACTGCTCAGTACACGCATATCAAGACAGATTGCTGAGGGGACACCGATAGAAGAGTTTGTGATAATCACATATACAAATGCGGCAGCGGCTGAGCTGAGAGATAAAATAAGCATGCGTCTTAATGAGATTGTTACTTCGCAGACTGCAGATGAGACAGAAAAGAAAAATGCGGCAGAAGCGCTAAACAGCATAGAACTTATGCAGATATCCACAATCCATGCCTTTCTGCTTAAGGTTCTCAGTGAATATGCTTTTGAAACGGGGATTGTTCTGGATGCTAAAATGCTTGAGTCAGAGGAGGATGAGGCAAGAAAAGCCGATTTCTTTAATAAATGGTATAGTGAAAACTTTGACGCAATCAGAAATCGTTTTAAAGATGACTGGACTATTCCTGTTGAGAGAACGGGAAAAGACAGGGATGTAACTCGTGAGGTTCTGTTCAATATGTTTAGGGATATTGCTAATATTCGTGAATCTATTGTATATGACACCACGGACCATTCAGTGGATTTTGATCAGGAGGCTAAGAAATATGTTAGTACCTGGGTGAATATGCTGGTTGCGTTTAAGAATGATCTGATAAAGAATCGTCCGACAAAGAAAGATGGTGACCCCAAAAAACTGCTTAAGGACACTGAAGATATAATCAATAAAATTGCAGATGTTGAAGGTGCTTACAGCGGTGGGATAAACAATATTGGATGTGAAGAAGCTGTCACTCTTTCTCTGGCATTAAAGAAGATTTATGAGTTTGAAAAAAAGAAAAAATCATTCTATGGTAAATCAGAGGATGACAGCATGATCACAAGGCCGGCTTTTCCGGCTTGTGATCTGGATTGGGATTTCGATACCCTGTACAACACATACATGATTCTTTCTCAGAAAGCTTCCAAGGTTGCGGAATATGTGCAGGATATGCAAAAAGAATATCAGAAGGAAAACGATGGTGAATCACTTGTCCTTTCCAATGATGATATTCTGTTTCGTGCGGATAAGCTTCTTATGTCACATCCTGAGGTTCTGGATAAGATCAGGAAAAACTATTCTAAAATATATGTGGATGAATTTCAGGATACGACAGGCCTGCAGGCTAAGCTTATAAAAATGATTTCAGAGAAAACAGGCACAGATATGATGGCTGATGAACTTCAGGATGACAAGCTGATTGTCGTAGGAGATCCTAAACAGTCCATTTACAGGTTTACAGGTGCTGAAAAAACTGTTTATGACGGTTTTGATGCTATGATGGATGGCAAGCCGGATACCAATGCGGACTCTGTTTCCCTGGATACTAATTTTAGATCGAATAAGGATATAGTTGAATGGGTGAATGATAAGTTTTCAAAGCTTATGACGACCGGTTATTCCAATATGGATACTGACTGGGTGGTACAGGATAAAAATGCTTTGCATGGGGTGTACAGGTACGTGGCGAACCTTGGCAACGATGATAAGGGAAATCCTGTTAAATATAAAAGAGACGATGATGTTACAGCGGTAGTCAGTCTTATAAAGAAGCTTGTTGGAAATGTAAAATGCTTTGTCGAAGAACCGGTCAGAAATGCGGATGGAACATTTGGCGTGCCGTTCCTTCGTGAAATAAAGTATTCGGACATAATGGTTATCTGTAAGAATACTACAAGGATTGACAATTATGTTAAAGCCTTTGCGGCAAGTGGAATCCCTGTCAATGTCCAGGGGAAATTCATGGTATCAAATGACGAGATACTCCGTAACTTTGTGCTTTTGACGGAATATCTGTCCGGCAAAAAAAATAAGAAAAGCCGTATTGCAGCTGCACAGGTTTATTCCGGATTTGATGCGACCGGGGTTGATAAGGCAGATCTAAAAAAAGCAGAGGATGATTTAAGGGCTCTAAAGAAGTATTTCAGAGACAATTCAATGGATTCCGCGGCCATTATGCGATATCTTCTTGCGCATGAAGAACTGTTTTTACCAAAAGGCAAAACACAGAGCGCAGAGCGTGTAAGGGAATACAGAATCCGCCTCAATCAGATGGTTGAAACCTGTCTTATGAAATGCGACGGAGATATGTCACAGTTTTCCGAGCTGATGAATGTTTATATTGAGGGCGAGATAAAACGAGAGATACCTTTGGAAAGCAATGAAGATGCTGTAAGGCTAATGAATGTGCATCAGTCTAAAGGTCTTACCGGACAGATAGTGATTATTGCTGACAGGTCCAATCCTGAAAATTGCAGATACAGTGGCTTTAAAAATAATGGCAAATATTATCCCACGGTATCCTATAAAGAAAGTGGAATGGCAGACGGAAAGAATAAATTGATTCCGACATACGGCTGGGATGTTAATCGTATGAAACAGGCCTGGGATGAAGAATCTGCCGAAGCGATACGTCTTCAGTATGTTGCAGCAACCAGAGCTGCCCATGCGCTTATCATCATGCCGGTGGTGTTCGGTAATACTTATCCCAACGCATGGTTTTCGGACAAAATCTACCAGTATGATTCTCTAAAGGATGTTAATGAATGGATTGCAGAAAGAGAAGCCGACCCAAAAATATATAATCTGAAGTCTGCATCTTCCGGAATATCAAATGTACGCTTTACACTTAAACAGCTTGAATCAAATAAAGCTTCCGTAAATCTTGATATCCTTTCAAAGAGACAGCTTGTAAGTATTACCCCGAGTGGTTTGGAACCGGCAGGAGTGACGGGATTTCAGTATGGTGATGAAGGATTTGTTAAGGAAAAACGCCCCGGGGCCAATGTATTTGGTACAGTCATGCACAGGGTTTATGAGCTGATGTTTTGCGGATACGAACTGCTTAACGATTTGAATGCATCCGAGAGGTCTGGCCGTATAGAACGGCTGGTCAATATGGCAATTCTTGAATCGAAAGATGATATGCGGCCTGAGGACGATCCTAAAGATTTTTCTGAATATCTCATGTCGAAGATGCCGGAGTATTTTGAGAAAGTTATCGTACCTGTTATGAAGGATGCGGAGGAAATCTATCCCGAATATGCTTTTTCATTCTATGTGGCTGATGAGGAGAGGGCGGATTTTGTTTCAAGGTTTTCCGGTTTTCTGGAGAATGCAAAGGAAAAAACAGAAATCGGCAGTGAGACTATCTGGGTAAATGGAAAGGCTGACCTGGTCGTAAGAAAAAAGGACGGCAGCATAAAGGTTTATGATTATAAATCAGATGCTATGAACGGAAAACCTGCAGATGAATTTGTCGCTGCTATGAAGAAAAAATACGAGGGACAGCTTGCTCTGTATGAGTATGCCATAGGCAAAGCCTTTGAAGTGAGCAATGTGGATACCGAGCTGATAGACTTATATAGATTTTAGAAGGGGGATTTACTCATTATGGAAAAAGCAAAGTGGGAAAAATTCATAGACCAGAATATAGATATCATGATCGTAAGCGTATTGAAAACCTGTTCTGACAAAAACAATCCAAGAACGATCAATTTTATCAGAGAGGAGCTGGGAAACCGCTTCTTTGTGGGATCGGATGAAAATGCTTTTGGAGCCGGTACTGAAAAAGAACATATGAATAAGCGGATCAGAAGAAAGCTTTCCGAACTATGCGATCTGGGAAAAGTCTATGTCGGAGAATCTATAGATCCCATTACATGGCCTGAAGGGGTGCCGGCAGGACTGCCGCTGGATATATACAGGATTTTAGGAGGACGTGTCGTTGTTGCAGAAGAAGGGGATATGAAAGGGAAAAAAGCGGATCGTGAGTCGCACTCGAACTATTACTATTTCGAACCCATCCTTTCGGAAAGTGATGTACATTATATAAATTCAGCAGTGGAGAGTAACCACTACCTTTCAGGTGAGGAAAAGGAATACCTGGTTGCAAGAACAGCGGTAGCAGGCGGATACTGGGGCAGGAAAGGCTATGAAAAAAAGCTGGATTTTTACGATATATGGAGTACAAAACTTACTGAACTTCCACAGCTTTCACACCTTGGACTGCAGGCTGATGAAGAAGTCCCGGAACTGAGGATAGAGGATACAAGAGGGAAACTGCCGTCTGAGGGATCCACTATGCTCAAAAAAGTTATGATACTCAGGTATGCAGTGACGAATAAGCGCCAGATCGAAGTGGTGCAGGGAAATTACTCCCCGGGGAAAAACGGAACCCTTTGCTTTGTGGAAAGGGAAAACGGTAAAAAGATCAGGCTGAATCCATACGCAATGGTTTCGCAGAAGGGACAGCTTTATCTCATCGCAACCTGTGTGGATGAGCAGATAATAAAGCATTACCGGATAGACCGCATTATGTCCCTCAGGGTCCTTTCTCAAAAAGAAAAAAGAGAAGAAATCCCTGATGACTTAAAGAATAATTATTTCAAAAAAAATAAGTTCCAGCCGGAGGCGTATATTTCTGCATATCCTCTGATGAGGTATGCACCTGATGATAAACGCATAGACTTTACCTTCCGTTGTCAGGCAAATGTGGTTTCTTTAGCAGTGGATAATTTCGGCAAAGCCCTTAATATTGAAAAGGATGAGTCAGAGGATTATGTAAGGATCACAGTCCATAAAAAAAGCTATATCAATGCCAGACAATTCCTGATACAGAATTGTGATTTCGTGACTCCTCTGGAACCTGTTGAGCTGGTTCAGGATGTCAAAACTACATTGCAGGAAGCTATAAAGCGCATAAGCCAATAGTCCGATATATGATATACATGGAGTTCATTTACAGGCCAATAGGTGAGCTCCGTGAATAAAACAGCGGACACATGGATGTGGATGAAACAGGAAAACGGATATTCTTGTTTTGTCTGCATCTTCTTATTTTACGGGGAAGGAACCTTTTAAGGTGAGAGGTGGATGCTTCATAAGGAGGTCATTATATGATCATTAGTTCCGGTACCGTAAATATGGGATCGGCGCGGAGCTTTTCCAAGGCCTCAAGCCGGGGGCGGAGCATGACCATTACCGGTACTTCCGGTTCTGCTTCTATGTGGAATTTTTCCGGAAGGCTCATGTCCGGCAGAAGTGTCAACGGAGTCAGCGGCGCAGCCGCTTCCGATCCGTATGTGCTTGCAAGCGTAACGGATCAGAAAGGCAAGGAGAGTTTTAAAAACAGTTTAAAGTCATTCGCAGATGGAACTGTAACCGGAATGGATGAAATGTCTGCCGGTGATATGCTCTACAGCAATCTCAAGACATCGGTATCAAACAGGTACCGTGCAGAGGATGAGGAGAGATCATTGGAGCAGATAAGGCATGAGAGCCTGTTGTACCTTCTGCAGAGACTGCGCCAGATCCTTTTCGGCAAGGGATACGAGGCAAAATCAGGCATGGAGGGACAACAGTCATATTCTTCAAATTACGGAAGTGATGGGAGAGTGCCTATAGCTTCATACAGCGAGTATGCTTCCTATGAGGAGACTGAAAGGACGGACTTTTCTACTGTCGGTAAGGTCATTACGGCTGATGGCAGGGAGATTGATTTTAACTTGAGCCTCACCATGAGCAGGAGTTTCAGGGAAGAATACATGAAGCAGACGGACATCTATGCGGACAACGCCCTTAATGTAATGGATCCCTTAGTTATTAACCTGCGGGGGAATATTGCAAATGTATCCGATGAAAAGGTATTCTTCGACCTGGATTCCGACGGGGAGCCCGACAGTATATCCAGACTTAACTCAGACAGTGGTTATCTGGTACTGGACTTAAACGGTGACGGCATCATCAATGACGGAAGCGAGCTTTTCGGAACTTCATCGGGTGACGGATTTGCGGACCTGGCTAAATATGATGAGGACGGCAACGGCTGGATAGATGAGGCGGACAGCATATACAGCAGACTCCGTATCTGGGTGACGGAGGATGATGGTTCACAGTCCCTGTATACTCTTAAGTCTGCGGATGTAGGCGCAATATGCCTGCAGAAACAGTCAACGGACTTTTCGCTTAAGTCGCTGTATGACAACCGAACCAACGGGCTTATCCGGGAGACCGGTGTATTCCTGCATGAGGACGGAAGCGTGGGAACCATTCAGCACCTGGATCTGGTGAGGTAGAGGAAGGCAGCCTCGCTGCCGCTTGATAGAATACATATGGAACGGGTCTGTTTGTCGGATATAGACTGATTATGCAGATACGAAAAGCACAATTGAAAAAGCAGGATAGGGTGAAAAACTATCCTGCTTTTCATATCTTTTGTTCTATATCATATAGTCGCTTTTACAGCATGTGCCAAATAAGTGTTTTTTATGCTTCTGCGTTTTTCTTTCTATTAACCAGCGCTGCACATATCAGCAGAGCAACGGCATACAGAACACCTGCTACAACAATGACCACATTGTAATCCTTATTGCTATGATTGAGTATTATCTCTGACAGGTTGTTGCCGGTGATCCCGGCTACTGCCCAGGCAGACAGTGCGAGACCGTGTATCTTTGAGATATTTTTCATTCCGAATCTTGAATCAAGAAGCGCAGGCAGAGTAGAGAAGCCGCCGCCGTAGCCTAAGTTTATGACCATGAGCATCACGATCACCAGCATGCCGAAGGGGAGGAATCTTGTAAGCAGCGTCACCAGGATGCAGGAGATGAAGATTATGTTATATACCAAAGCTCTGTCTTTCATTTTGTCGGAAATGGTAGAGTATCCTATTCTTCCAAGAGCGTTGCAGAGTGCCGTTACTGAAGGCACGATACTTACTATGAGGGGAAGTATTGCGAGTGCTGCAAATCTGTCATTTAAGAGCTGTTTCTCATAAGGGATGAGCATAAGACCGCAGTGAATATTTATATAGAATATAAGCCATATGCCGACGAAAGTCTTATTCTTAAACATAGACATTACATTGAATCCGTCATCAGCCGCTTTGTTTTCCACCCAGCCTTCGGGCTTCTTTAAAAGCATATGACCGGCATACATCATCACGAAATATGCGCCGCCAAGTATTAAGAACATGGGCGCAATACCGAATTTATTCTGAAGGAATTCCATGATGGGAGTGGCGATGGCTTTTGCCAGTCCGAAACCCATGATGGAAATGCCCGTGGCCAGTCCCTTGTTGTCCTTGAACCAGAGCATAAGTGTCTTGACCGGAGTAAGATATCCGATGCCCAAGCCTATGCCCATGATGCATCCGTAGAAGAGGTACAGAAGGACCAGCGCCGGTATGCCCTTGAAGAACATTATCGTAAGGCCTGTACCTATCATTCCGGTGGTAAAGAAAATTGCGGACATCAGTGAGGATCTGTGGATATTCAGCTCGACCAGTCGGCCTGCGAAAGCGGCGGACATTCCAAGAAAGAATATTGCCAGACTGAAGGCCCAGCCAACGGAGAAACCATCCATCCCTATGGTCTGTGCGATTGCCTCCTTAAATGTGGAAAAGCAGTAGACTGTTCCTATGGAGCAGTGTATCAACAGTGCCGGTACGGCAGCTCTCATCCACTTGTTGTTCATGACGATCACCCTGTTTCCTTTCATCAAAGTGCTTTGAATCTGTATAGACAGTTACGGTTGCCCCCCTGCGACAGTATGATTATATAGTGTACGGGTAAAAATACAATGTCAAAGGGAAATAAAAAAAGGTGTAATGCGGGTGGTTTTTTGTTGATTTTTGTCAATAACGGATAAAAAAATTAGTGATAATAAATGAAAAGCAGCGCACTTGCAGTAAAACTGCGTAAGACAGCCCATACAAAAAGTGGTAAAATACAATAAATATGGCCTTTAGGGCGGTATTAAAACAGATGGGAAAATGTTACATCGGAGGTTTTTATGGCAGACAGAGCAGATGTGTTGATAATAGGTGCGGGCCCCGGCGGCATATTCAGTGCGTATGAGCTGGTGAAGCTTAATCCAAAACTTAAGATATCGGTTTTTGAATCGGGGAATCCGCTTGAAAAAAGAAAGTGTCCCATAGACGGTGTAAAGGTGAAAAGCTGCGTAGGCTGCAAGCCATGTTCCATAATGAACGGTTTTGGCGGAGCAGGTGCTTTTTCCGATGGTAAATACAATATAACGAACCAGTTTGGCGGCACACTCTTCGAGTATATAGGAAAGAAAAAAGCCATAGAGCTGATGGAATATGTTGATGATATCAATATGAGCCATGGCGGCGAAGGTACGAAGCTTTATTCCACCGCGAATACCGATATCAAGAAGCTCTGCCTTCAGAACGACCTGCATCTCCTGGATGCGTCGGTAAGGCATCTGGGCACGGATATAAATTATGTAGTGCTTGAGAATATTTTCAATGAACTCAAAGATAAGGTGGATTTTCATTTCCTTTCTCCTGTTGAAAAAGTCGAAAAGACAGAAGACGGCTACAAGATCAAGGTCGGTGACGAATATCATGAGGGAGCGTGCTGCATAATCTCTGCCGGCCGGAGCGGAAGCAAGTGGATGGAGACAGTCTGCCGTGATATGAATATTCCCACAAAGTCGAACCGTGTGGATATCGGCGTCAGGGTAGAGCTTCCTTTTGAAGTTTTTTCACATCTGACAGACGAGCTGTACGAGAGCAAGATCGTATACCGCACCGCAAAGTACGGTGATCTGGTACGCACATTCTGTATGAATCCCAAGGGAGCTGTAGTAAATGAAAATACAAACGGCATAGTGACTGTTAACGGACACAGTTACGAGGATCCGGAAAAGCAGACTGAGAATACCAATTTTGCGCTGCTTGTGGCAAAGCATTTCTCGGAGCCTTTCAAGGACAGCAACGGATATGGCGAAAGTATCGCAAAGCTTTCCAATATGCTGGGGGGCGGCGTAATAGTGCAGCGGTTCGGTGATCTCATCACCGGACACAGGAGCACCCAGTCCAGAATAGATGAAGCTTTCATTACGCCAACACTTGCGGCTACGCCGGGGGATCTAAGTCTCGTGATGCCCAAGCGTATACTGGACGGTATCATAGAGATGATCTACAAGCTGGACAAGATCGCACCGGGTACGGCTAACGATGATACACTGCTTTACGGCGTGGAGGTCAAGTTCTACAATATGGAGGTTGCCATTGATGAGAATCTGGAGACACCTTATAAGAATCTCTTTATAATAGGTGACTGCAGCGGCATTACCCACTCCCTTTCCCATGCATCAGCCAGCGGTGTGCATGTGGCAAGGTACATAGCGGGTAACTATTCATGATAGCACGAAGCACCTGCTGTTTAGGCCATACACGGAGTAAATTATGTGATGGCAGGCCGCTATTTGCATAGCCAGTCTTCAATTGCGGACTGCCGTAACAGGAATATATCAAGTAGTTCTGAACAGTTACTGTTACGGAACAGAGTGAGAAATAAATAAAATGCCTGCGGTGTAACGCAGGTAAAAAATTTGCAGAGGAGTTTTTATTATAATGAAGGTTGTGGTTTTAGCCGGAGGGACAAGCACTGAGCGCGAGGTTTCACTTATCTCCGGAGCAGGCATATACAGGGCGCTTAAGTCAAAGGGGCATCAGGCAGTTTTACTTGATGTATATCTGGGAGCAGATATTTCCCGCGATGAGATAGGAAATGTCTTTGATATGGACAGGGACTGGGCTGAGGGCATTGAGGATATAAAGGAAGAAAGCCCTGATCCGGAGGCCGTGAAAAAGATGCGTACTGACAGCCTCAAGACTTTCTTCGGGCCGAATGTTGTTGAGATATGCTACATGGCGGATGTGGTATTTATGGCGCTTCACGGCGCAAACGGTGAGGACGGCAAGATACAGGCGGCCTTTGAACTGCTTGGCATTCCTTACACAGGGACGGATTATTTAAGCAGCGGTATCTGCATGAATAAAATCATTGCAAAGGATATAATGCGTGTGAACGGCCTGCCTACCCCGGAGGGATATGGACTTTTCATCGGGGATGAAGTGCGTGAGATAGGCTATCCTGCAGTAGTCAAGGCAAATAACGGCGGTTCTTCCGTGGGAACATATATTGTAAATAACCGAAAAGAGCTGGACGAAGCCATAAAGGCGGCGGCAGCTTTCGATGACTATGTTGTGATAGAGAAATTCGTAAAGGGCAGGGAATTCACCTGCGGTCTGATAGACGGGAAGGCGCTTCCAATAGTGGAGATAATGCCGGTTGAAGGCGGATATGATTATAAGAATAAGTACCAGAAGGGGATGACCAATGAGGTATGTCCCGCTGAGCTGTCCGCTGAGAAGACAGAAGAGATACAGCGTACTGCCGAGAAGATATACAAGGCCTTAAGGCTTCATGCCTACGCAAGGTTGGATTTTATGATGGGTGAGGATGGAAATATTTACTGTCTGGAGGCAAATACGCTTCCCGGTATGACACCCACGTCCCTCCTTCCCCAGGAAGCAGCCTGCGTAGGGATGGACTACGGGGAATTATGTGAGAAACTGATGGAGATAGCATTAAGAGACTACAAGGGAAGACCGGGACTGTAGGGAACGCAGAGCCCGCCGGGTTTATATGGACCGGGTGTGGCGGAAAGCAGCGAGGTGACAGATCATTATGAAAAACATGACAATCGAAAATATCGCAGAAGCATGCAGCGGCGAGATACATGGCGAGTATAACGAAGCGGCGGAGGCTTCCTGCGTAGTCATTGATTCAAGGCTTATCGAGGAGGGTGGCGTCTTCATAGCCGCGAAAGGTGAGCGTGTGGACGGACACAGCTTTATCGGTCAGGTTTTTGAAAAAGGTGCTCTTGCTGTAGTATGCGAGGAGCTGCCGGAAAATCCTGCAGGCCCATGTATTCTGGTGGATAACAGTCTCCTGGCACTTAAATATATTGCGGCATTTTACAGGGAACAGCTCGACTGTCACGTGATAGGCATAACCGGCAGCGTGGGCAAGACCAGCACTAAGGAGATGGTGGCTTCGGTGCTTTCCCAGGGGAAAAAAGTCTGTGCCACTGAGGGTAATCACAATAATGAAGTAGGAGTGCCGCTTACGATCCTGCGGATACGTGACGATGATGAATGTGCCGTGGTGGAAATGGGCATAAACCATTTTGAAGAGATGACCAGACTTTCCCATATTGCGAGACCTGATACCGTGCTGATCACGAATATAGGAGAGTGCCACCTGGAAAACTTAGGTGACAGGGACGGTGTATTAAAGGCGAAATCAGAGATATTCGAGTATTTCACGGGAAAAGGCGGCATCATACTTAACGGCATGGATGATGAGCTCAATACGATAACGGAAGTGAAGGGCATCAAGCCAATAAGGTTCGGTTTTTCCGGTATGACGGAGGGACGTGCACCTGACTACAGAGCAGACAATGTGCAGGACTGCGGACTGTACGGAAGTGACGTGACCATAAAGGGACCGAAGGCTTTCAGGATAAATGTCCATATCCCTCTGTCGGGCGACCACATGATACTTAACGCTACTGCTGCGGCAGCAGTGGGACAACTCTTAGGACTAAAGAGCAAGCAGATAAAGACCGGTATAGAATCCGTAAAGGCGACGGGGGGCAGGAGCAACATAATAAAGTCCGGCAAGCTTACCATAATAGATGACTGCTACAATGCAAATCCTACTTCCGTCAGGGCGGCCATAGACCTTTTATGTAAGGCCGAGGGCAGGAAGATGGCTGTGCTTGGCGATATGTACGAGCTGGGTGGTCATGAGAACAAGCTTCACGCTGACATAGGCGCATATGCAAAGGAGAGAGGCGTGGATGTGCTCATCTGCGCAGGACCGTTATGCAAGTCCATGGCAGAGGCTTTTGACGGTGCGCTCTGGTACAAGGATACCGATGAAGTATGCCGGATGATAAGAAGGCAGGTAAGGGCCGGCGACACGATCCTCATCAAGGCCTCACACGGCATGCATTATGAGAAAGTGGTAGAGAGCATAACCTGAGAAGAAAACTGCATGGATCGGTAGTCAGGTTTTTGAAAAAATAGTGATAAATAAAAATGGGAACAGTTTATATTACAGGGCATAAGAATCCGGATCTTGACAGTGTGTGCAGTGCATATGGATATGCAAAGCTTATGACATTGCAGGATCCCGAGAATACATATATTCCTGTCAGATGCGGACATCTGTCTGACAGCACCAGAAGCATACTCGAACAGCTTGATACGGATATTCCGGTATACATGCGTGATGTGTATCCGAAGGTCAGGGATGTGATGCTTAGGAGCGGCCATAAGATAAATGCAGCCGATCCACTGACTTCTGTAGCGGCTGTATATGGGGAGGATACTCCCAGTGCTATACCGGTGTACGAAAATGATGATTTTTACGGTCTGCTTACCGTGGATGATATTACCAACTGGACGATGCGTGAGCTTTCCCGGGATAATAAGATCACTTCGATACCGAAGGTGCGTGAGATCATGACTCCTCAGGGTGACGCCATAGATGCGGATGAGCTTTTTGATGAAGCGAAGAAACTCTTACAGAATTCCGGAAAGCGCGGACTCCCGGTATATGATGAAAACGGGTATGCAGGCTATGTTACCAGAAGGTGTTTTTTAAATGTTCCAAGAAAAAATGTGATACTGGTGGACCATAACGAATCCAGGCAGAGCATACGAGGAATAGAAACAGCCAATATAGTCGGGATAATAGACCACCACAGACTCGATGCGATCAAGACAGAGCAGCCTATATTTATCTGTGCAGAACCTTTGGGAAGTACCTGCACCATAGTTTATCAGCAGTACATAAGGAACAACCGCACTCCGGATCCGGTGACTGCCAAGGTACTCCTGACGGGACTTATCTCCGATACACTTATCTTAAAGAGCCCCACTACTACCGGTGATGATGTGGTGGCTGCTCATGTCCTTGCATCTATGTGTAAGGTGAATCTTGAGGAGTACGGACTGTCGATGTTCTCACGTGTTGAGGGACTGAAGGAACGTGATCCCGAGACAGCGATACTGTCGGATTTCAAGACATATACCGAAAATGGTTTGCGTATAGGGATCGGCCAGTGCGAGGTTACGACGCTCAAGGATATTGCGGATTATAAGAATGATTATGCGGATGCACTTGAAAAGGTACGGGTTGCACAGGGACTTAACTGGGCGGTACTTATGGTGACGGATGTCATACATGAGCACAGCGCCCTTCTCTGCACAGAGCACAGATGCAACAGATGCCTGCCTTACGAGGCTGTCGATAAGAATGTATATGACATGCCGCATGTAATGAGCCGTAAGAAACAGCTTCTGCCTGAGATAATACACGCGGTGGGTGATATGTAAATTACTCCCCAAGCATCTTTGTGATCCTTCCGGCAACGGATTCTTTGCAGCGAATCTGCATGAAGATGCCCTCATCAAGATAGTCCAGTCCGGATACTGCCGCGTTATCCATGATATATGCCTGGACATTTCCTTTACTGTAAGGGATCATAAGCTCCATACTGACATTTCCGGTATCCAGTTTCTCGGCTACAATGGAAGTAAGAAAAGTAATTGATTCCGGTTCCTTTGCGGAAATGTAGATGTTTTCATTTATATCGCCGTCTACAGTGGTTTCTTTCAATCCACGTCTCGGATAATCTACAGGAGGGTCGCATTTATCAGCCTTGTTGAATACGGTTATCATTGGAATGCCGCCTGCACCCAGCTCATTTATTATACTCTTTGTGACTTCTATGTGGTCGTGGGCATATTCATCGGAAGCATCCACAACCTGCAGGAGCAGGTCTGTCTCCGTCACTTCTTCCAGTGTTGATTTAAAAGCTTCCACTAAGGATGTGGGAAGATGTCTTATGAAACCTACGGTATCGGATAAAAGAAACTCTTTTCCCTTTTCAATGCGTATCTTTCTTACGGTGGTATCAAGGGTTGCGAATACCATATCGGCCTCGAATACCTTCTTATCCGATCTTGCTGTATCGTTTTTGAATCCTTCTATAAGGGAGTTCATTATGGTGGATTTGCCGGCATTGGTATAGCCGACAAGTGCTACCAGCGGGATTCCGGAATTCTGCCTCTTTTTGCGCTGGGTTTTCCTTTCCTTGCTGACCTCCTTTATCTCGCGTCTTAGTTCTGCAAGACGGCTGTCGATGGTACGCCTGTCGATTTCTAACTGCTTTTCGCCTTCACCTTTGCTGGAAAGGGCGCCGGAGGCACCGCCCTGACGGTTCTGTGTTTCCCACATGCCAATGAGGCGGGGCTTCAAGTAGCTGAGTTTTGCTAATTCTACCTGGAGCTTCGCTTCCCTTGAGCCGGCGCGCCGTTCAAATATGTCAAGTATCAGTCGTGTACGGTCGGTTACCGGTTTTTTTATCACTTTCTGCAGGTTTCTTATCTGTGAAGGGGAGAGGGTATCATTAAAAATGATCCTTTCGGCCTCCATATCCTCTGCATAGAATGCAATTTCTTCTGCCTTTCCCGACCTGACATAAAGGGCTTTATCTACCTGGGGAAGCTGTTGCGTAATGGTATAGACGGGAGTCATATTGCAGGCCTTTGTCAGTTCGGCCAGCTCATCCAGTGAATGGTAAAAATCTTTTTCCGAAGTATACTCCACGCCCTCGGTATTATATACGCCTACCAGTATTACCGGTTCCTCGTCGCCTTCGGGAGACTGTATATTCCATATTTCATCAGCGCCAAAAAATGCTGCCATTTTATTCTCCTTTCGCCTCCTATCAGATTTTCAGTCGATTTAAATCATACTATGATTCAAGGGCTATCGTCCACTTTTTTTATAACATACGGCCGGTGATCATTCAGGGCGGGGATTCCGTTTATCCCGCTGAAAGAGTTCTGTAAAAAAAACATATGTGACATATGTAAAATACAAAATCCGGTTGCGAACGAAAGTTATAATTATTACAATTATACAGTTATTACTAAAACTTCCCACATATAGTCTGTGGAAAGAGAACGACGACTCGCATATGCACCGGAACCGGTGCTTTCATATGTTAGTCAGTTGGTGCAACGGTGTGTGCAGATAAAAAAACAGTGAGTGGAAGATTAAGCAGAACGGCTATGAGTTTGGAAGGCGGCAGAAGGTATGGGCAGACATTATAAGAATTTCAAGGCGGTAGTGTATATTCCGGCGCAGATCGCCGAGTCTTTTACGGAAGAAAAATTAGCCTCCGATTATGATTTTATTGAAAAATATATAGGCTTGGATAAGGTCTATCTGGAAACCCACAGGGAAAACTGCGATGTGGATGAAAAGCAGCTTCGGTGGGTAAAAGAATTCTTTGAAGGAAAGGGTGTTGAGGTATCCGGAGGCATTACTACGGTTATAGATGATTTCGAGGGCGTAGAGCCGGGGAAGCAAAGGCTCTTTGGGGTGTTTTGCTACAGCGATCCGGCCATGCGGGAAAAACTTAAGGAAATCTGTGAGTTTACCGCAAAGATTTTTGACGAAGTGATCTTAGACGATTTCTATTTTACCAACTGTACCTGTGAAAGATGCATCAGGGCAAAGGGTGACAGGAGCTGGGCTGAATTCAGGCGGGAGCTGATGATGGATGTGTCGGAGAATCTTGTGGTAAAACCCATGAAGGCGGTGAATCCTAAAGTACGTGCGGTAATAAAGTATCCAAACTGGCGCGAGTCGTACCATTTTACCGGCTATGTGCCGGAGGCTGAGCATACAGTCTTTGATGGTACATATACGGGAACAGAGACCCGGAGTGAGACATATACCGACCAGCATTTGCCGCCTTATTTAAGCTACAGTCTTTTCCGTTATATGGACAATGCATGGCCGGGGAAAAACGAGGGCGGCTGGTTCGACACATACCAGTGCTGGTCAGTTGACCGCTACCTTGAACAGGCTTACCTGACTGCATTTGCAGGAGCAGGAGAGCTTACTCATTTCATGTGGCAGGATCTGATAGATTCACATCTGGTTGCACCCATGGGGGTACAGCTTAGGAAGATAGACAGATTATTGGACGGTGATGCAAAGCCTGTGGGTGTGCCCGCATACATTCCATATGCTTCAAATGGTGAAAACCATCTGGAGATGAGGTTTGGAATGCTGGGAATCCCCATGGAACCTACGCCGTATTTTCCGGAAGGAGCAAAGCGGATTCTCTTTACGGAAAGCTCGGCTGTGGATGTGGAAATAACAGAAAAGCTTGAGCGCTTTGTACGCAATGGCGGTGATGCCGTCATTACTACAGGTTTCCTTAAAGCTGTGGGAGATAAGCTGCGTGAAGCCGGGATCACAGAAGCGAAGCTGTCAGGCAATCGTTACGCTGTTACCCGTTATCATGTGACCAATGATCCTGCCGGTTACTATGAGCACAGGGAACCGGTACTTTTCCCAGAGATAATGCATGGGAATAATGCTTCGTGGTCACTTCTAAACGGAGGCGATGGTGAGCTCAGTACATCAATATTCCTGCGAAGCACTTACGGAAAGGGAAGACTCTATATTATGGCTGTGCCGGATAATGCGAGTGACCTGTACCGTATGCCGAATGGTGCATTGGATGTTGCAAGACGTGTACTTACAGGCGGTGAGTTTCTGAGCGGACGCAACATTTCAATGTTTACATATGATGACGGAAGTGCGATACTGTATCATTATGTCCGGGATGATATACATACCGACAGGGCAGTGCTCCATACAGGACAGAAGGTAAGTGCGCTGGTTGATATGGTAAGTGGTCAGAGAATCCCTATAAGAAAAGTTACAAGAACCGAGGATTATATATTAAAATCCGAATATGTGGCTGAGGTACTGGTTGTTCCGGGAGTATTTGGCAAATACCGCTGGGATGTGTTACCTGAAGAAAAAAAAGATGGTGACGGAAACGAATCCGGAGGAATGGGGTGCTGCAGCATTGACCTTTGGAGCAGCAGACAGCCGGATGCATGAGCTTTAACCGGTATAATGGCTCATCGCATTAGTCCGGATAACAATATATTAACAGAACCGACAGGTTCCAAACATTTGCATTAAGCGTGCCTGTAAGAGGCGGAAGGAGATAAAAATGACAAGTCATACATATATTCCAAGGGGAGTATGTTCTACAAAGATCGAATTTGATATGGAGGACGGAAAGCTTCATAATGTCCGTTTTACCGGCGGCTGTAATGGTAACCTGAAAGCTATCGGCAGACTTGTGGAAGGCGCTGATGCGGAAGATATTTCAAATATCCTTGCAGGAAATCTGTGTGGCAATAAAGGAACATCCTGTGCAGACCAGCTTTCCAAGGCTATAAAAGAAGCTTTGGCATAATTTAAGTGACGGAGAAATAGGGTGGGCTTTTTTGTCATTCTGCAACAGATGGGCATGATCTGCATTCTGGTGGCTATCGGTATCGGTCTGCAGAAAAAAGGTGTAGTGGATTCAGTAACTTCCAGAAAGATTTCTGCGATTGTCGTAGATGTCTGTAATCCCGCACTCATCATGTCATCAATACTTAGCGGAGATATTACGGCAGGGCACCGCGATTTGATTCTGGCGGTGATCCTAGGTGCCGTATTGTTTTTTGTATTGGTTTTGCTGGCATTTATAATGCCGCGTATTTTAAGGATCGATCCGGAAAAAAGGCGTTTCTATCACCTGATGACTGTTTATACCAATATCGGTTTTCTGGGAATTCCGGTTGCGAAGGCGGCGCTTCCTCCGAATGCACTGATATATATAATTGTGGTCAATGTTTTTTACAGTCTTCTTTTTTATACCCATGGTCTGGCTGTCTTAAGAAGCGGAAAAAAAAGTGGTGCGGAAAATGGTACAGAAAATATCAGAACTTCGATGCGGAATGTGCTGAATATCGGTACCATAATGGCCGTCCTCAGCATAATAGTTTTCTGGTACAACATCAAACTTCCGCCGATCATAGCAAATACGGTGTCCTATGTGGGAAATGCCACGGTGTTTCTGTCTATGGTCCTTCTGGGAGTATCCATAGCCCGTTCGAATCTGGGCAAATGTATGCGGAACATCCGTATATGGTTTTTTATTCTGATACGCATGGTGATATTTCCCGTCGCCGTTGTACTGCTTATGCGTTTCTTAAAGTTTGACAGTACGGCAACATTGGCCATGTGCCTTCTGTCAGCAATGCCTGTCGGAAATCTGCCTCTCATACAGGCTGAAAAGATGGGGGAAGATACCACGACTCTGTCCTCTGCGATCGTGGTGACCACAGCGGTATCTATGGTCACGGTTACTCTTCTGTTAGTGTTTACATATAATATTCTCAGCTGATTAAAACTTCTCACTTACTGTAGTTCTGATTTCCAAGGACTACAGTAAGTGGAACAGCAGCATTAATACTGCTTACCATCATATTTAAAACATGCTAAAATGTCATCGTTTAGACAAAAAGATGGCTCTGCATAAGACCGGGGAGCAAACATCAGAAAACATAGAATGGGGGGCACAATGGGAAAAAGAAAATGGCTGATAATGGTAATGGTGAGCAATCTTCTGCTTGCTTTTTTTTCTTTTGCCTGCCAGAAAAATGAAAGTGTACAGAATGATCCGGCCCTTCTTCTGGGCTTTTCACAGATCGGATCTGAAAGCGCATGGAGAGCGGGTAATACAAAGGATATAGAAGAACAGGCTGAACTCTTTGGTGTGAGCTTAATGTTTGAGAATGCCAACCAGAAGCAGGAAAACCAGATTGCGGCCATAAGGCGCTTTATCGCATACAAGGTTGATGTCATTGCATTTTCACCTATTGTCGAGGAGGGCTGGGAAAATGTCCTGACTGAGGCTAAGAATGCGGGCATCCCCGTGATCCTTGTGGACCGGGATATCTGCAGTAAGGACAAAGAACTCACTGCCTGCCTGATAGGAGCGGATTTTTATGAGGAAGGCGTGATGGCCGGTGAGTATCTTATCAGAAAGGCGGATGCACTGGGGCTTGAGCAGGTCAATATTGTTGAGATCACCGGTACCGACAATTCCACCCCTATGGAACAGAGACAGGCAGGATTTGCAGACACTATTGCTTCAGATGAGAGGATGAATATCCTGGAAAGCGTAGACGGGGATTTCATAAAGAGCCGCGGTGCCGAGTGTATGAGATCTCTTCTCGAAAAATACGGGGATGAGATAGATGTGGTATACAGCCATAATGATGAGATGACGCTGGGAGCTCTTCCCGAGATTGAGGAAGCGGGATTTATTCCCGGAAAGGACATTATCATCATATCAATAGACGGCGGACAGGCTGCTATCGATGTACTTAAGGAAGGCAAGATAAACTGCGTTGTGGAATGTACTCCGAAGCTTGGCAGGGAAGTGATGGAAACTGCCATAAAGCTTAAAAACGGTGAAGAAGTAGATGACGTGATCCATCCCGAGGAGCAGATCTTTTCGGATGAACAGGATCTTTCTGCCATAGGACCAAGAGGGTATTAGTGTACAGAGAATGGATAGGATAAAAAAAGAAAAAAGCATTCTGGGAGCCATCAACAGCTTAACCCACAGGCTTGTGCTTCTGCTGGTTATCCCCATTATAATAAGCCTTGTCCTTATGCTTTTCTACGCATGGGAATATCACAGCGCCATACGCAGGATGGGGGAGATAACCGAGCTCAAAGCCGTCGTTGCAGAGGAGATTCCTGAGAAAGCCTGGAATATAGTAAGCGGCAGGGATACCCTGCCGGGAAGTGATATTTATATTGTTATTCACGAGGTTGAGAACCGGATAGATGAGGTGACGCTGCAGGCAAAAGAAGAAAACAGGCTGTCGCTCGTTGTAGCCGGGCGCACAATGGAGACGCTGGAAACCTATGTTGACCAGATCAGGGATAATGTAAGTGCTGAAGCTCCTGTTGTCGAAAATGAAGCAGTGCTTTCGGAAGTAAGGAATGTATCGGAACTGGTGGACAGCATGCTCAGTGACTATATAGAGCTGGAGATCACCTCCACTGCCAGAATGAGTACGACGCTTCACCTGATCATAATCATTACAGCAATAGTTGAGATACTTATTGTGCTCGTTGCTATCTGGGGCAGGAATGTATCCATGAGGTCGACTGCCGTCATGGTCAGGAAGCCTATAGAAAAGCTGGAGAATGTAACCGGTGCTCTTGCCAACGGAGCATTGGATGCCAGGATCACTGATACTGATGTTACAGAGCTCAGAAACCTGACAATGCAGGTAAACAACATGGCAGACCAGCTGGAAACTATGATGGAAAAAAGCGACCAGGATGCCAAGCGTCTAAGGAAGGCAGAGCTTCGTACCCTGCAGGCGCAGATAAACCCCCATTTCCTGTACAATACCCTGGATGCCATAGTATGGAAAGCCGAGGGTGGAGAGATGGAGGAGGTAATCAGCCTGACCAGTTCATTAAGTGACTTTTTCCGGATCAGCCTTTCCTCGGGGGCGGACTGGATACCTGTGAGTCAGGAAAGAAAGCATATCGAGGGCTATCTTAAGATACAGCAGACCAGGTATCGTGATATCATGAAATACGAGATCGATATCCCGGAAGAAATCGGCAAGTATTATATCCTGAAGCTTCTTCTGCAGCCACTGGTGGAAAATGCACTGTACCATGGCATAAAGATCAAACGCGGCGGGGGTGTTATAAGGGTTTCCGCAAAAGAGGAAGAGGGATATCTGTTATTCAGTGTTAAGGATACAGGCAGCGGAATGACGCCGGAGCAGCTGGAGGAGTTGAACCTGCGCATGAAAAAAGAGCAGCCAAAAGTAAGCGAAGGCGGCGGAGGCTTTGGTCTGGTAAATGTTAATATGCGTATCCGGCTTTATTATAATGAGCCTGAAGGACTTAAGGTTGTGAGCAGCCGTGAAGGAACAGAGGTCAGCTTCAGGGTTCCCTGCAGGACAAAAGAGGAGATTTTTGAAAATGAAAGTGTTTCTGGTTGATGATGAGATAGTTATAAGAGAAGGCATAAGGGAGTCTTTTCCCTGGGACGAGACGCCCTATGACCTGGTGGGAGAGGCACCGGACGGTGAGATGGCTCTTCCAATGATCAGGGATACCAATCCGGATATCGTGATCACGGATATAAAAATGCCCTTTATGGACGGCCTGGAATTATGCAAGGTTCTTCGCGTCCAGATGCCATGGATTGGGATAATAGTTTTAAGCGGCTATGATGAGTTTGAATATGCCCGCCAGTGCATACAGCTGGGGGTAAGGGAATACCTTTTAAAGCCTATCAGTTCCAATGACCTGAAGGAGGCACTGGACAAGATCGGGAAACAGATAAGCGAAGAGAGAAAGTCGCTGGAGCATGCATCGAGCCTGAGGGCACGCATGGGCAATGACGGCAAGTTCCTTAAGGAGAAGCTTATAGGTTCACTTTTTTCGGACGAAGCTGCACCGGAGGATGCGGAAAATGTATTAAAGCAGCTTGCCTCCATGGGGTGTCCCGTACCTGCGCCTTTTTATACCGTTATTGATGCGGCTTTTGAACCTACGGCTACAGGTCAGGATGCGGTGATCATACTGGCGGAGTCAAATAACGGAATGGTGCATCCGTCTCCCGGAAGGGCCGGAACCAGACTGCTTGTCCTGGGGGATTCCCTTGAAGATACGGAAGAAAAGGCATATTCCCTTGCGTCGTCTCTGGTTCAGGAGCTGGAGCGTTCCGGCTGCAGTGATATAAGGATCGGGATAGGCGATATCGTGGATACACCGGAGCAGATCATTCAGAGCTTCAAGGCTGCAAGGCATATCCGTCATCTTCTTGTGGAAAGAAAAGATGAGGGGGCACTGATACTTGGCACAAGGGAAATGGGGGATGTAAATGACGATATGCCCTCAGTCATAAATGATGCCAGGCTTTATATGTCCCGGCATTTTACGGATCCCAATCTTATGCTCCCGGATGTGGCAAATGCCGTAAACATGAGCAAGAGCAGGTTCTCTGCTGTTTTCTCACAGTATACCGGTCAGACTTTTACGGAGTATCTGATACAGCTGCGCTTAAACAGAGCAAAGGAACTGCTTAAGACCACGAATTATAAGAATTCGCAGATAGCACAGGAAACCGGATATAACGATTCTCATTATTTCAGTTATATTTTCAAAAAAAATATCGGAATGACACCCTCTGAATACCGGGCACAGTATCAAAATTAACCGTTATAGGATAATTTTTAACTGTTTGCCCGAAAGGGCTTTCAAATCGGTATTATTTTCAACCAAGTCAAAATCAATCTCGATTTACCTCCCATAAAAGATACGATATCCTACTTACAGATAGCCGATGGTGGCTATTTACAAAACAAGGAGGATTAAGAGATGAGAAAAAGATTAGTCAGTATGATCATGGCAGGTACACTTGCAATGAGCCTTGCGCTTACAGGATGTACTTCAGGGGGCGGTACAACAACACCTGACGCAGGAAGCACAGGGGACACAGGAGCACAGACCGGTGATACAGGGGAGACCACAGAGGCACCCGCAGCTGCATCCGGTGAGCTTATAAAAGTCGGCGTAGTTAACAACCCGCCTTCAGAGTCCGGATACCGTGAAGCAAACGTAAAGGATATGGAAGCAGTTTTCTCAGAGGCTAACGGATATGAGTTAAAGACATCCTACAGCTTAAAGAACGATGAGCAGCTTCAGGCAGCTCAGGGCTTCATAACAGAAGGCGTTGATTACCTTCTCATCTCCGCAGCAGAGACCACAGGCTGGGACGAAGTTTTAAAGAAAGCACAGGAAGCCGGCATCAAGGTTTATCTCTTCGACCGTATGATCGATGTTGACGAAAGCCTCTATGAGGCAGCAGTAGTTTCCGACATGGCAGCTGAAGGTGATACAGCAGTTCAGTGGCTCCTTGACCAGAATCTTGACGAGTACAATGTAATCCATATCCAGGGTGCTATGGGTTCTGATGCTCAGATCGGACGTACCGGTGCTCTTGATGAGCAGTTTGCATCAGGCAAGATGAACAAGGTTGTTCAGCAGACAGCTACATGGGATGAAGCAGAAGCTAAGAAGATCGTTGAGTCAGTTATCAACAGCGGTGAGTCTTTCAACGTAATCTATGCTGAGAACGACGGTATGGCTAAGGGTGCTGTAGCAGCACTTGACGAAGCAGGTATCACTCATGGTGTTGGCGGCGATGTTATCGTAATGGGCTTTGACTGCAACAAGTGGGCTTTAAGAGAACTCCTTGACCAGAAGTGGAACTATGATGGACAGTGTTCACCTTTCCAGGCACAGATCATCAGCGATCTGATCAAGAGTGGCGATGCTCCTTCTTCCAAGAAGATCATCAACGAAGAAAAGGGATTTGATGCAACAACAATTACCCAGGCTGATATCGACACTTACGGATTAGGCGAATAATTATCAGATAATTAAAACGGTGTAGCTGGGTGGATCACCCAGCTACATTTTTTAAGAAGGTATTCAGACGAGTAGCAGGAGGAAATACAATGCAGGAACAGGAACACAGCTTGCTGGAGATGCGCCATATAAATAAGCTCTTTCCGGGAGTCAAGGCATTAAGCAACGTGGATTTTACCTTGAGGAAGGGCGAAGTGCACGCACTCATGGGAGAAAACGGTGCCGGAAAGTCAACACTTATAAAAGTGCTGACAGGCGTATATCAGAATGATGGCGGGGAGATAAGCGTAGACGGAGTGAAGATCAATATCCGCTCGCCGCAGGATGCTCAGAACAACGGTATCAGCACCGTTTATCAGGAAATCACCCTGTGCCCGAATCTGACTGTGGCTGAGAATATGTTTATCGGAAGAGTAGACAGTTTCCTGGTACGTCACAAGGATTATGAAAAACGCGCGGACAAGATCCTTGGAGAACTTGGAATACCTGCCAGAAGCACACAGATACTCGGAAGCTGTTCGCTGGCCGTGCAGCAGATGGTTGCCATCGCAAGGGCGGTAGATATGAAGTGTAAGGTCCTCATCCTTGATGAGCCTACATCTTCACTGGATGATAAAGAAGTAAATGTCCTTTTTGATCTTATGAGGGATCTTAAAGGCCGTGGAGTAGGAATTATATTTGTTACTCATTTCCTGGAACAGGTATATGAGATATGCGACCGTATCACGGTACTCAGGAACGGCGAGCTGGTCGGAGAGTATCTGACAGAGGAGCTTCCCCAGGTACAGCTGGTCGCAAAAATGATAGGTAAGGATCTTGATGAACTGAGTTCCTTTGATGGAGTTGAAGAAAAGCATTTTGACGACAGCGACATTTTCTATGAAGCATCGTCCCTTTCGTCGAGTGATGCGCTTCCGTTTGATTTTGCCATACATAAGGGTGAAGTAAACGGATTTACCGGACTTCTCGGTTCGGGAAGAAGTGAAAGTGTAAGGGCAATTTTCGGTGCTGACAAGATAAACGGCGGTACCGTTAAGATAAAAGGCGAGCCTGTAAAGATAAACAAGCCTATTGATGCAATGAAGCATGGCATCGGTTATCTGGCAGAGGACAGAAAAAGAGACGGCATCATTGCTGATCTGAGTGTGCGTGAAAATATCATACTGGCTCTGCAGGTCATGAAGGGATTCTTCAGACCCATAAGCCGGAGCGAAGCGGAATCTTTTGCAGATGAATATATTAAAGTGCTTAACATAAAGACAGCGAGCCGTGAGACGCCTATAGGATCCCTTAGCGGCGGCAACCAGCAGAAGGTAATACTGGCCAGGTGGCTTTTAACACACCCGGACTACCTGATCCTGGATGAGCCTACCAGAGGTATCGACGTCGGAACCAAGCTGGAGATACAGAAGCTTGTCCTTAAGCTTGCTGAGGATGGAGTGAGTGTTACCTTCATATCTTCCGAGATAGAGGAAATGCTGCGTACCTGCTCCAGGCTGATCGTAATGAGAGACAGACATGTGGTAGGTGAGCTGAGAGGTGCAGACCTGAATCAGACACAGGTTATGAAAACAATAGCAGGAGGAGAAGCAGCAAATGAAAAATAAAATAACAAACATCTTTAAAGGTGGATTTGGGCAGCTGACAATCCCGATCGTAGCTATCTGCATGCTGGTAGTATTTAACCTTTTCCGGGATCCTTCGTTTTTCAGCGTAGGCATCACTCATAACAATGACGGAAACATAGTGCTTGCCGGTAATCTGATCAGTATCATCAATGCAGCAAGTGAGCTGGCTGTCCTGGCAATGGGCATGACGCTTGTTACTGCAGCCTGTGCCGGACAGGATATCAGTGTGGGCGCGGCAGCAGCCATCGCAGGCAGTGCCTTCGTAAAAGTCCTGAAATCCGGACCTGAGATCACGGGATTTTCAGTAATACTGGCTTTCGTGATCGCATGCTGTGTAGCAATGATCTTTGGTGCTTTCAACGGAACTCTGGTTTCTGTATTTAATATACAGCCTATGATAGCAACCCTGATCCTGTTTACCTGCGGACGTTCCATAGCATACTGGATCAACGGAGGTGCTTCAGTTCCGGTAGACAGCCCTATCATAAAGGCGATCGGAAGCTTTATCCCGGGAATCCCGGTTCCCACACCGGTGCTTATCGTTATACTTGTAGCCATTATCTTTAAGCTGGTATTTCATTTTACATCCCTTGAGCTGTTCACACAGTCTGTAGGTATAAACGGAAATGCATCCCGCTTAAATGGTATCAACGCTACTTTCATAAGGCTGCTGACTTTCATAATCCTGGGTGTGTGTGTGGCTGTAGCCGGTATTATTGGTGTCAGCCGTCTGGGGCTTATCAATCATGAGACACTTCTTCTGGATGTTGAAATGGATGCCATCCTTGCAGTTGCCATCGGCGGCAATAACTTGGGCGGCGGTAAGTTTAAGATCAGCGGAAGTATCATAGGTGCATATGTTATCCATATGCTTACCGTTACACTCTATGCCATGAAGGTTCCTTCGACGGACGTTAAGGCATACAAAGCGATAGTTATAGTCATCCTGGTTGTTATCGGTTCCCCTGTTATCAAGAGTAAATTTACGAAGTTTATGACACAGATGAAGAACCGTAAGCAGGCAGTTTCAATGAAAGGAACCTGATCAGGTGCTTCGGAATGTACGGAACGGTAATGAAAGGAGCTCAAAAAACATGAATGAGAAAAAGAAGGTATTCAGAGAGCCGTTAACAGATAACCAGCTTCTGATGACCATTACAATATGTATATTCGCAGGAATGTATGTACTGGCAATACTTATCCTGAAGGGCGGCTTCCTGCATGTACAGCAGGTATTCGATATGTTAAACGACAATGCCAGCCTGATAATCGTGGCCTGCGGACTGACCATAGTCATGATCACTGCCGGTATCGATATAAGCGTGGGTGCAGTGACATCTCTTGTAGTAATGAGCTGTGTATTGTACTTAAACAACGGCGGAAATATCTTTGTTTCAATACTGCTTGCACTTGGAATAGGACTTGCATTCGGTGCGATCCAGGGATTCCTGGTAAGTTATCTTGATATCCAGCCTTTCATCGTATCCCTTGCCGGAATGTTCTTTGCAAGAGGACTGACCACCATTCTCTCGGTTAATCCCCAGAAGGTGGAGCACGAAGGCTTTTCGAAGCTCATGGATACGAAAATAGTAATCCCCTGGCTAGGATATACCGCAAAGAACGGCAATCTGGTCCCGGCGCGTCTTGAGCTGGGTGTGGTAGTTGCTCTCCTCTGTGTGATAGTGATCTTTATAGTCCTTAAGTATACAAGCTTGGGACGCGGCTTCTACGCTATAGGCGGAAACCAGACCTCAGCACTGATGCTCGGTATCAATGTAAAGAAGACAAGATTTCTGGCATATGTACTGTGCGGACTTTTAAGCGGTATCTCCGGATATGTTTTCATGATGCATACAGGTGCGGGAAATGCGACCAATGCAGCCGGAATGGAAATGAATGCAATAGCTGCTTCCATCATAGGCGGAACACTTCTTACAGGCGGTGTAGGTAATGTGGCAGGAACGTTCTTTGGAACCATGACACTTACTACAATCAAGAAAATCGTTGTATCCAGCGGACTTAACGATCCCTGGTGGCAGAGCATTACGACCGGCGGAATGTTATGTTTCTTCATACTCTTACAGAGCGTGGTACTCAGCCGCAGGTCGAAGAAGAAAGAATAACGATAAAGCTTCAGGAAAGCCACTGGCACCTGATGACTGGGGCTTAATGATGGCATAGAATAATGGAGGCATATTATGGGAGCTAAAGAGTGTTTGGAAGAAGGAAAGGCATATCTTGGCATAGAATTCGGATCTACCAGGATAAAAGGCGTGGTATGTGATGAAAAGGGTGAAGTCCTCGCAATGGGCGGTTTTAGCTGGGAGAACAGCTTAAAGGACGGGATCTGGACGTACTCCGAGGAGGAGATATTTGCGGGACTTAAAGCATGCTATGCCGATACTGCCAGGGACATGGAGAATAAATATGGCGTAAAGGTAAAGAGATTTGCCGGGATCGGTATCTCGGCAATGATGCACGGCTATCTTGCATTTGACTCCGGTGCATCTCTTCTGGTTCCTTTCAGAACATGGAGAAATACCATTACCGGCGAGGCGGCAGAGAAGCTTACTAAGGAGTTTGACTACAATATCCCCCAGAGATGGAGCATATCCCATCTGTATCAGGCAATGTTAAATAAAGAGGAGCATGTTAAGGATGTTGATTTCTTTACAACCCTTGCGGGATTTGTTCACTGGAAGCTTACCGGCAGGAAAGTACTGGGTGTAGGTGATGCTTCGGGTATGTTTCCCATCGATATCAGTACCGGGAATTTCGATGAAAAAATGATAGCGAAGTTTGATGCACTCGCAAAGGACACAGCACTGTCAAAAGGTTTAAAGGACCTGCTTCCCGAGGTATTAAGTGCCGGAGAAGATGCAGGTACACTTACCGCAGAGGGTGCTGCACTCCTGGATGAAAGCGGAATTCTTGAGGCAGGAATTCCTTTATGTCCTCCGGAGGGCGATGCAGGTACCGGAATGGTTGCCACTAATTCCGTCAAGGTGCGCACAGGTAATATCTCTGCAGGAACCAGCGTATTTGCAATGGTGGTTCTTGAGAAGGATCTTTCAAAGGTTTATCCTGAAATCGACCTTGTTACGACGCCTGACGGAGCTCTTGTGGGAATGGTACACTGCAACAACTGTACTTCCGAGATCAACAACTGGGTAAAGGTATTCAGGGAATTCTGCGAGCTTTACGGTATCGAGCCTGATATGAATGAGCTGTTCACAAAGCTGTACTCTGTATCCCTGGACGGGGATGCAGACTGTGGAGGCGTGATGCTTTATAATTATCTTTCCGGAGAACCTGTGACCGGTTTTGAAAAAGGTGCGCTGGTTCTCGCAAGGACAGCTGAGGATAATTTCTCCCTTGCCAACCTGATGAGATCTAATCTCTACTCTGCTATGGCTACGCTTAAAGTGGGGCTGGATCTGATGCTCAAGGAAGAAGGCGTAAAGGTAGATGAAATGTATGGTCACGGCGGATACTTTAAGACTAAGGGCGTAGGCACAAAGGTTGCCGCAGCAGCGATCAATGCTCCGGTATCCGTAATGGAAACGGCATCCGAAGGCGGCGCATGGGGCATAGCCCTGCTCGCCGCATACATGGATAAAAAAGCCGGTATGACGCTTAGTGAGTATCTGTCAGATGTTATTTTCAAGGATGCAAAGTGTGAAAAATGCGCACCGGATGCAAAAGATGTGCAGGGCTTTGATGAGTATATAGAAAAGTACAAGAAGGGTCTTGCAATAGAGCGTGCAGCAGTAGAGGTTCTGGTGTAAGCTTATAATAATAAGCTTCTATAACAGGAATACTGACAGTAAGTTCCTGTGGTGGAGTCTGCAGACTTCTATAGCAGAGGATAAGGAGACGAGATGTTAGAAGAATTAAAACAGAAAGTATATGAAGCAAATATGCTTTTACCGAAGCACGGACTGGTTACTTTTACATGGGGAAATGTCAGTGCCATTGACAGGGAGTCGGGGCTTTTTGTCATTAAGCCAAGCGGTGTGGACTATGATGTGATGAAACCTGAGGATATGGTGGTAGTGGATCTTGAAGGAAAGGTGGTTGAAGGAAAGCTTAATCCCTCATCGGATACACCAACCCATCTGGAGCTCTACAAGGGATTTCCGAAGATCGGCGGTGTGGTACATACCCATTCTACATATGCAACAAGCTTTGCCCAGTCCGGAAGGGATATTCCATGCTATGGGACGACCCATGCGGATTATTTTTATGGTGATATCCCCTGTGTGAGATGCCTTACAAAAGAAGAGATAGATGAGGCGTACGAGCTCAATACCGGCAAGCTCATCGTAAGTGAATTCGAAAGAATGGGCAGGGATCCCGAGGCGGTACCTGCAGTCCTGTGCAAGAATCACGGGCCTTTCGCATGGGGTAAGGATGCGATGAATGCAGTACATAATGCCGTCGTTCTGGAAGAAGTGGCAAAGATGGCTCTCTTTACGGAACAGATAAACAGGGATGTGGCTCCGGCTCCTTCAGAGCTACAGGACAAGCATTATTTCAGGAAGCATGGCGCGAATGCCTATTACGGCCAGAAACCAGCAGATTAAAGAAATTTCAGACGGTTTCCGATTTGTTTAATATTTGTTTAACATTTGTTTAACAATATGAACTTGCCTGTAAATATGAAGCGTTGTACCATTAGTACGGACCATTGTGCCCGTAAGGGAGCTCCATATACTGCAGGGGATTCAAAACGGAGGACTGCGGTCCGATACTATAAAACAAAATAGGAGGACAGTATGAACGAATTGGAACTTAAGAAAAAAGCCAATGATGTAAGGATCGGCATTGTGACTGCTGTACACTCTGCAAAAGCAGGACATCCCGGCGGATCCCTTTCTGCAGCAGACATCATGACATGGCTTTACTTCGAGGAGATGAACATTGATCCGGCGGATCCTAAGAAAGAAGACAGGGACCGTTTTGTATTATCAAAGGGGCATGTGGCACCTGCCCTTTATTCTACGCTTGCAAACAGAGGTTTTTTTCCGGTAGAGGAGCTTACCACGTTGAGAAAGCTCGGCTCCAGGCTTCAGGGGCATCCCTGCATGCAGGAGACACCCGGTGTGGATATGTCATCGGGTTCTTTAGGACAGGGCCTGTCAGCAGCCTGCGGTATGGCACTTGCCGCAAAGCTTCAGGAGAAGGACTACAGGGTGTATGCTCTTCTCGGAGATGGTGAAATAGAGGAAGGACAGATCTGGGAGGCAGCGATGTTTGCCGGCCACAGAAAGCTGGATAATCTCTGCGTAATAGTAGATAACAACGGACTCCAGATCGACGGAAAGATCGAGGATGTCTGCTCACCGTATCCTATCACCGATAAGTTTAAGGCTTTTAATTTCAATGTAATTGAGATCGACGGCCATGATTTCGGACAGATCGAAGATGCGTTTAAAAAGGCAAGGGAGACGAAGGGACTGCCCACAGCCATAATCGCCAAGACCTTAAAGGGCAAGGGCGTATCCTTTATGGAAGGCAGTGTGGCTTGGCATGGAAAGGCTCCCAATGACGAAGAATTTGCTGTCGCAATTGAAGATTTGGAAAGGATAGGTAAGGAATATGTCTGATAAAATAGCTACAAGAGAGAGTTACGGCAACGCTTTAGTTGAACTCGGAAAAGTTAATGATAAAGTCTATGTGCTGGATGCCGATCTTGCAGGTGCAACAAAAACAGGCATATTCAAAAAGGCATTTCCGGACAGACATATAGACTGCGGTATCGCTGAGTGCAATATGATGGGTATTGCGGCAGGTCTTTCCACAACAGGACTTATACCTTTCTGCTCATCATTTGCAATGTTCGCTACGGGGCGTGCATACGAGCAGGTAAGAAATTCAATAGGATATCCTCATCTTAATGTAAAGATCGGTGGAACACACGCTGGTATCACCGTCGGTGAGGATGGAGCTTCCCACCAGTGCAATGAGGATATTGCATTAATGAGAAATATTCCCGGAATGGTAGTGATCTGCCCTTCTGATGACATAGAGGCAAGAGCCTGCGTAAAGGCTGCTGCTGAGTATGTGGGACCTGTATATATGAGATTCGGCAGAGCTGCGGTTCCCGTGATCAATGACAGACCTGATTATAAATTCGAGATAGGCAAGGGTGTTCTGCTTAAGGAAGGCAAGGATGTTACGATAATCGCCACCGGCGTATGCGTAAGCGGATCCCTTGAGGCTGCAAAGGATCTTGCGGCTGAAGGAATAGATGCCGAAGTTATCAACATCCATACTATCAAGCCTCTCGACAAAGAGTTAGTGCTTGCATCTGCAAAGAAGACCGGCAAGGTAGTGACTGTAGAAGAACACTCCGTTATTGGCGGTCTTGGAAGTGCAGTCGCTGATGTTATTGCAGAGAATGGCGGTGCTGTATTAAAGAAACTCGGAATGCAGGATGTATTCGGTGAGTCCGGTACCGCTGCAGAGCTCCTCCACAAATATAAGCTCGATGCGGAAGGCATCGCAGAGGGTGTAAAGTCTTTCGTTTGATATAAAGTTAACTGATGAACTCCCCGCATTAATAGGTGAACTATAGATGCGGGGAAGTTTATAAGTAAAATAATTCAAGGAACGACAACCTAATATAACTTAAAACAAGGAGGCAAAAAGATGAACAACATTCCTAAGATCAAACTTGGTATCGTTGCAGTGAGCCGGGACTGTTTCCCGGAGTCTCTGTCGGTAAACAGGAGAAAGGCATTGGTAGAAGCATATAAGGCAAAGTATGATGCTTCGGACATTTACGAATGCCCTGTCTGTATCGTGGAGAGCGAGATCCATATGGTACAGGCACTGGAGGATATCAAGAAGGCAGGCTGTAATGCACTCTGCGTATATCTTGGCAACTTCGGTCCTGAGATCTCGGAGACGCTTTTAGCAAAGCATTTTGACGGACCTAAGATGTTCTGTGCGGCTGCCGAAGAGACACAGAATGACCTGTGCGGCGGAAGAGGGGATGCTTACTGCGGAATGCTTAATGCAAGCTACAACTTAAAGCTCCGCAATGTAGGTGCATATATCCCTAAGTATCCGGTTGGTGATGCAGAGGACTGTGCAAAGATGATCAATGAGTTCATCCCTATTGCCAGGGCTATTGTAGGTCTCTCAAAGTTAAAGATCATATCTTTTGGACCAAGACCCCTTAATTTCCTTGCATGCAACGCTCCCATAAAGCCTCTTTATGACCTTGGCGTTGAGATAGAAGAAAATTCCGAGCTGGATCTTTTTGAAGCATTCAATAAGCACGCAGGTGATGAGCGTATCCCTGAGGTGGTTGCTGATATGGAAAAGGAACTTGGTGAAGGTAATAAGAAGCCTGAAGTGCTTTCAAAGCTTGCGCAGTATGAGCTTACCCTTCTTGACTGGGTGGAGGAACACAAGGGCTACAGGGAGTATGTGGCTATCGCCGGTAAGTGCTGGCCTGCATTCCAGACACAGTTCGGTTTCGTGCCCTGCTATGTAAACAGCCGTCTTACGGGGCGCGGCATACCTGTATCCTGTGAAGTTGATATCTATGGCTGCCTGAGTGAGTTCATTGGAACTTGCATTTCAGAAGATGCGGTTACGTTGCTTGATATAAACAATTCAGTGCCCAAAGATATGTATAAGGAATCCATTGAGGGCAAATTCGATTATAAGCACACGGATACTTTCATGGGCTTCCACTGTGGTAATACCTGCTCGACTAAGCTTGCTTTCCATGAGATGAAGTACCAGATGATCATGGCCAGGACGCTTCCTATTGAAGTTACCAACGGAACCCTTGAGGGTGATATCATTCCCGGTGACATCACGTTCTTCAGACTCCAGTCCACAGCAGATACGAAGCTCAGGGCCTATGTGGCTGAAGGCGAAGTGCTTCCTGTTGCTACCAGGTCATTCGGCGGCATCGGTGTATTTGCTATCAAGGAGATGGGACGTTTCTACCGCTATGTGCTCATAGAAAAGAATTTCCCTCACCATGGTGCGGTGGCATTCGGACATTTCGGCAAGGCTTTGTTTGAGGTATTTAAGTATATCGGAGTGCCTATCGAGGATCTTGATTATAACAAGCCTGCTAATGTATGCTATCCTACGGAGAATCCGTATGACTGAGGCTTAACAGTATAGCAAACGATAAAACAAAAACTATGGGGGCTGCACGGAATGTGCAGCCCTTTATCGATTTTACAGGGGTATTCTACTTTAGGCATCTCTTGGCATTTAAAAATGCAGCTATGGAAATCTTGTTTTGGTATAATGTTATTTATTCGGCTTATGATAAAAGAGGTACAGAAAATGCTAAAAAAAAGAAATATTCTTGTTATGCCGGGGGTACTGGCAGTGCTTGCAGTACTCGCCGGTTGTGAGAAACAGACGGTGGCACCGGAGCCGGAGGAGATTCCTTCCGTGACACTTGAATCAGCACAGATCGGTACGGATGAGGCAACCGTCAGTATGGATATACCTGCAGAAAATGAAGTTTTGGAGAAAGGGGATGAGTCCGGGACAGTCTCAGCCGGGGATGCGGAAGAAATCCCTGTTCAGGAAGAAGAGCCGGAAGTTCCTCCGGTATCCGAGTATACCATAGTCTATACAGGAGATGTGTGCCTGCAGAGCGGGGTGACGAATACGTACAGGTCTTCGGGAGTAAACGGAGTCATAGGGGAAAAGCTTCTTCAGGAACTGACGGGGGCTGACTATACAGTGATAAATAACGAGTTTTGCTTCAGCACCGGCGGAGCACCGGAGGATAAGCAATATACCTTCAGGGCTGATCCTGCCGATGTGAGCCTTTTAAATGAGATGGGAGTGGATCTGGTAAGCCTTGCGAATAACCATGCGCTTGACTATGGGACAGTGGCACTTTCTGATACATTTGTCACATTGGACGATGCTGGGATTGCATATATGGGAGCAGGGGAAAATGTAGAGCGCGCCGCAGAGATGATCACTGTGGATGTAAACGGCTACAAGATAGGTTATATGGCGGCTTCCCGTGTTTATCCTACTGTGGAGTGGAATGTACTAAATCGTCAGCCCGGAATGCTTCCGGCCTATGATCCGCCGTATCTCGCACAGGTGGTTGAGGAAAAGGCTAAGGAGTGCGATTATCTGATGATATATCTTCATTGGGGGATTGAGCGTGCCGAGCATCCTGAAAGTTATGAGAGGAGCCTTGCTCAGCTTCTGATCGATTCGGGAGCAGATGCTGTCATCGGTTCACATCCCCATGTAATGCAGGGAGTGGAATACTATCAGGGCAGACCTATATTCTATAGTCTCGGAAATTTCGTATTTAATAAAACCATCGGCAGGACTGCTTTTATACGTGCGACCATTGATATGGAGGCGGCAGAGGCAGCAGGTGCGGATGACTTATCTGACTATGTTATATGGCAGATGATTCCCTGCAGTGCATCAGGGTACTGCACGGAAGAACTGAGCAGTCCGGGTGATATGGAAGCCTTTTATAATTATATGAGGTCTATTTCTTATGATGTGGAATATGACAGTGAGACAGGGGTGCTGACGGACCTGAACCGTTGACAAGTATTATGCAGTGGGGGACGTATATAATGATCCGTACCATTGCCGCCGGCAGGTTTGTGCAGATAGAGAGTATGGACGTGAAAGAAATACCTGTAAAGAATGGTGAGAAAGGCTTCGGGGCATATTGAGAAATTGACCGTAATGTTTGATGGCAATGGTGGCTGCAGATTAGGATTGAATGCAGTGATGTGTGTAATAGCAGGAAAGGAGCAGGCCTATGATAAGTTCGGGATTTTTTAACAGGGAGCCCAAAAGAGCAGTCTGTGCAAACTGCGGAAAGCCTTACAGGGAAGGGGACAGACACTGCCGTTTCTGTGGAAAAGAAATGGGAAAGCCCAGGTATGTGTTTGAACCAACTGCGTGTGTGTACGGACCGCCGCCCATAAAGCGGAACCACACATGCAAGGCATGTGGATATTCATGGGATACATACAGCATGATAGACGATGAAAGATGGTGCCCCGAGTGCGGAGGCGCAGCTCCGGCTGTAGGCGATCCGGATGCATGTGATCTGGATGATATCCATAAAGCCATAGATTAGGAGAATTCAGGAAACATGCACAACAATCTGCTTTTGGATTTAGATCAGACGCTGCTGGATTTTCATGCCTCAGAGTATATCGCCCTCGGAAAGGTTCTGCAGGAAAATGGCTTATCCTATTCGGATGAAATATACGCTCTTTTTAAAGCCTATAACAAATCATTGTGGGGTGAATTGGAAAAGGGAAATATAACCAGGACAGAACTTTTTACACTGAGGTTTAACTATATTTTCGGAAAGTGTGAGGGAGATTCAACGGGGATAGATCCGCTTAAGATAAACAGCGATTTTATCCGGACCATGTCGGAGAACGGAGTACTTCTTGAGGGGGCATTGGAATTTCTGCAGCGTGTAAAGAATGAGATAGAGAATGTAAGAATATACATAATAACAAACGGTGCCACAATAAATGCCAAAGGAAGGATAGCCTCAACAGGGCTGGATAAATATATAGACTCCTTATTCGTAAGTGAGGATATGGGAGTAAACAAACCTTCAGCAGAGTTTTTCTATATGGTCTTAAAAAAAATAGAAGAACCAAAGGAAAACTGTATCGTTATCGGTGATTCACTTTCTTCGGATATGCTCGGTGCTAAAAATGCTTCCATGACTTCGGTATGGTTCAGACCGGAGGGGGATATGGAAAAGGAAATTAACGCCTATGACATAGACTATACCGTCTCATCCTATGATGAGCTTTTTCGTGTAATAAAAGACTGGACTTCCTTTAAAGAAATAGAAACAAAAATAAAAATGGTTCCCTATGAGGAAAAACTAAAAGACAGTGTTTTTTCTTTTACGGAAAAGTGTTTTGAGGAATTGGAAAAGAAGTTTGAGCCTGATGGAAGGCATAGCTTCTATAATGACATTGAAGGATATTTTGAAGTTTTTTTCTGTCTGACTGTCGGAGACCGTGTAGCAGGTACAGTGGCGATAAAAAGGCTTGATGATCATACTGCAGAGCTTAAGGCATTATATCTGTCCAAAGAGCTAAGAGGCAGGGGATATGGGAAAAAACTTTTGGATGAAGCTGTTGGGAGTGCCATGAAACTCGGATTTAAATCCATTGTGCTGGATTCCATGTCAAAATACAAGGAGGCGTTAAGACTGTATGAGAAGGCGGGATTTAAGTATATCGAAAGATATAATGATAACCAATATGCAGATGTATTTATGCGGCTGGAGCTCTGAAAGCAGCTGTTGGGATTTCTGCCATCGTAGCGGCAAAGAAAGAAAAAATCCCATTGTATATAACTGTGAGCTACCCGACACAGTATGAATATGCGCATGAACGCGGACGGGAAAGAGGTCTTAACCGTCTTCTTGATGAATTGGATCCTCCGCAGGCAGATTCAGCACTTCGGTTATTTGATTGGGCAGACAAAAAGTTTTGTATGAGTATCAGGGAGCTGGAACCCATGGATACGCAGGGCATATTACAGTTATAGGCTGTAGGAAATTTTGTGTGCGTGGAGATAGTATAATGAAACAGAAAGTAAGAGCATTATTCGGAATCTTAATACTCACTATGGTATTTATCTCGGAGGCACTGCCGTCTGCTGCAAACAACCGGAGGGTCAGAGTCGGATACTATGAGAACGAAGTATTCCAGGAGGGAGCGCAGGAGGGTAAGGTAAAGACCGGCTATGCATACGAGTATTACCAGAAGCTTTCGGAATATACAGGTTGGCAGTATGAATATGTATATGGTGAGTTCGGTGATCTTTACCAGCAGCTCCTGGACGGAGAAATCGATCTGCTGGCAGGCCTGGCAAAAAAAGCAGACAGGGAAGAACTGATAGGATATCCGGATGCCCCTATGGGGAACGAAACATATAATCTCGTTAAGCACAGCATAGATGAGGACATAACCGTAGATCCCTTAACCCTGACCGGAAAAAAGATAGGTGTTCTGGACAGCGCCATGAAGGAGGACCTGAATGATTTCCTGAATGACTATGGTGTTGATGCGGAGGTTATCGAATATCGTGATTACGAGCCTCTTTTTGAAGCTTTTGACAGACATGATGTGGATGTGCTCGCAGCAGAAGGGGATGGCGCATATGGCAGGCCCAATGCAGAGCTGTTGTATTCTTTTGGGGCTTCAAACTATTATCTGTGCGTAAATAAATCTGATCCGGAGCTTTTGGCGGAGCTTAACATGGCCCAGACGGAACTAGCTGTTAATGAGCCGAATTATATCAATTCATTAAGGAGCAAGTATTACCCCGTCAGCATATCGAGCCGTGCTTTTTCCTCAGCGGAAAAAGCCTGGCTTGATTCCCACAATGAACTGCGGGTAGGGTATCTTAATGATTATCTGCCCTACTGTGATACTGACAGTTCGGGAAGGGTTAACGGAGCCGTAAAAGATATAATCCCGCGTATGACAGAGGGTCTTGGAATAGAGGGGATTGAGATCTCCTACATGAGTTTTGACAGCTATGATGATATGATCGAGGCTCTGAATGTTGATGAGATAGACCTTGCTTTTCCTGTGGGGGGAGGGCTTTATTATTCTGAAGAAAATGGAATACTCCAGTCAGGAGCCTTAATATCGGCAACCACAGAGCTTGTGTACAAGGGGGAGTACAGTGAGCATACAACGGAGAGTTTTGCCGTAAACGAAAATAACCGTATGCAGTATTACTTTGTAAAGACTTATTATCCTGATGCGGATATAGAATTCTATGGTTCCATCGAGGACTGTCTTGAGGCAGTTGAAAAGGGTCTGGCCGGATGCACTACCTTGAATGGCCTGAGGGCAAATGATATCCTGAGAAACAGCCGGTACAGCAATCTTTCAAGACTGCAGACAACACATGATGATGACAGATGCTTTGGCGTAAGGACAGGTGATGAGGGACTGCTTAAGCTTGTCAATCGCGGAATCAATGTGTTGGGCACAGATTATGCCCAGAATCAGGCTTTCCGCTATACTGACCAGTTATACAAGGCTTCCTTTACAGATATAATACGGGATCATGCTGCATTTTTCGGAGGCTTTCTGTTTATAGTTGCTGTTTTGATCATTAGCCTCTTAGTGCGCGACATGAGGCGTTCAAAACGGGAACTCTTAGATAAAGAAACAGCGAGGAAAGAGCTGGAGAAGACAAATGAGGAACTTCTGAAGCAGCAGGCCAGGAGGGAACAGCAGGACAAGATGATCACCGCGCTTGCATCGGACTATCGCTGTGTTTATCATGTGGATCTTGATAATGATGATGCCGTATGCTACAGGGCTGATCCTAACGACCACGAACAGACGGCGGAAGGTGTGCATTTTCCCTATTTTGAAAGATTCTCATGGTATGCGCAGCATTCTGTTGCACCTGATTACAGGGAAGGTTTCCTCGAATTTATAAAACCGGAAAACGTCAGAAAAGCCCTGGATAAGGAACCGATAATAATATACCGTTACCTCGCACAAAGGGCGGGCAGGGAATACTATGAGATGATCAGAATGGCAGGGGTACGCCATGCGGAAAACAGGGATGACAAAACCGTACATGCAGTGGGATTAGGTTTAACCGAGATAGATACCCAGATGCGTGATGACATGGCAAAAAATCAGGCGTTGGGAGAAGCTTTAAAAGCTGCAGAGGAAGCAAGCAAGGCAAAGACTGCTTTTCTGTCAAGCATGAGCCATGAGATACGTACGCCTATGAATGCTATCATAGGACTCGACAGCCTGGCACTCAGAAATGATTCACTGCCCGGAGAAACAAGGGAATACCTTGAAAAGATAGGAGGAAGTGCCAGACATCTGCTGGGACTTATAAATGACATACTGGATATGAGCCGGATAGAGTCGGGGCGTTTTATACTCAGGAAAGAAGAATTCTCGTTCAGTGCAATGCTTGAACAGCTTAATACCATGGTAATGTCCCAATGCAGTGAAAAGGGACTGCATTATGAATGCAGAGTGATCGGCGGTGTAAGTGATTTTTATATCGGTGACGATATGAAACTGAAACAGGTGCTTATAAATATTCTGTCCAATGCCATTAAATTTACAGAAGCCCCGGGAAGCGTGACTCTGATCGTTGAGCGTACTGCCGTATTTGGTGATCATTCCACTTTAAAATTTGTCATTAAGGATACGGGAATCGGAATGGAGAAAGACTTCATTCCCAAGATCTTTGATGCTTTTACGCAGGAGGACAGCAGCCGGAACAGTAAATACGGAAGCACCGGATTGGGAATGGCTATCACGAAGAATATAGTTGAGCTCATGAACGGCTCTATTTCGGTAGTATCGGAAAAAAATGCGGGAAGTGAGTTTACTGTCATAGTAACCCTGGGAAACTGCGGCCACCAGGGATACGCATCAACCGGGATAAATCCGAAGGATATGCGAGTTCTCATAGTGGATGATGAGGAAATTGCGGCTGAACATGCCAGGATAGTGCTTGATGAGGTGGGAATAAAAGCAGACGCATGTTTTAGTGGGGCAGATGCTATGAATATGCTGGAAGTTCAACACGCAAAGCATGAGCCCTATAACCTGGTCCTGCTTGACTGGAAGATGCCGGAGATGGACGGCGTTGAAGCGGCAAAAGAGATCCGGAAAAGGTATGATAATGAGACAACGGTGATCATCCTTACTTCTTTCAACTGGGATGAGATCATAGATGAGGCGATGCATATCGGAGTAGACAGTTTTCTTGCAAAACCGCTGTTTGCCTCTAATGTTATTGATGAATTTGAACGTATCGCCAGAAAGAATAACATGTCTCTCGATAAGGAAAAGAAACGAACTCCGCTGAAAGGAAAAAGGATACTGCTTGCAGAGGATGTGGAGATAAATGCCGAGATAATGGAACAGATCATCCTGATGAAGGAGGCTATGTTTGAACATGCAGCCAATGGAAGGATCGTAGTGGAAATGTTTGAAAAGAGCCCTATAGGATATTATGATGCGATCCTTATGGATATCCGTATGCCGGAGATGGATGGTCTTGAAGCGACGGCTTCGATCCGCGCACTGGACAGGCCGGATGCCGGAAAGATTCCTATTATCGCCCTTACGGCAAATGCTTTTGATGAAGATGTGCAAAGATCGCTTCAGGTCGGAATGAATGCCCATTTGTCAAAACCGGTTGAGCCGGAACACCTTTACCGGACACTTGAGGAACTGTTATAATAAAGGCGTTTTAGCTATGAAAAGCTGGAGATGTCTGATCAAACGGAGGATTAGATTAACAGTATGGATTACTCGATCATAAGCATACTGGCATTAATACTTAATCTCATGGCTCTGTCACAACATATGGTTGATTTTGCCACTTCGAGCATAAAATTAGAGCCTCAACATACTAAAATGATATCCGTCAGATCGTTCATAAAAGTGACCGTGATACAGTGCTTGAATTTCTTGATCGGGATAATATGACAGAGTCTCTTAATGAACGTAAGAGAAACAGTATCGATTATCGGATAATGGCCGGAGATACGGTTCATCATGTCAGAATGACGGCACGAAAGACCAGCGACAGTACTCATTTTATCATAGGTGTTGAAAATATAGATGCAGAGGTTCAAAGGGAGAAGCGGTATATCAAAGACCTGAATGCCGAAAAGGAACTGGCGAGAAGGGATGCGCTTACAGGCATTAAGAATAAGACGGCATATAATGAACTGGTAAAGTCTGTACAGGCAGATATCGACAACGGCATGGATCATCTTCCGTTTGCACTTGTTGTGTGCGATGCCAATGATCTGAAAAAAATAAATGATTCCGAAGGTCATGTGGCCGGTGATGAATATATAAAAAAATCGGCAGAGTTTTTATCTGCTGCTTTTGTCAACAGCCCTGTATTCAGGGTGGGGGGAGATGAATTTGTTGTATTCCTGTGCGGTGACGATTATACAAACAGGGAAGAACTGATGAAGCAGTTACGCAGCCGGATCATCGAAAATATGCAATCGGGATCCGGAGCAGTCTTAGCTTCGGGAATTGCTGAGTATACCCCGAAGACCGACAGTCTGGTATCAGAGATATTTGACCGTGCGGACAGGGATATGTATGAAGATAAGCAGAGACTTAAGAAGAAATCGTTATGGCAGGTGAAAGCAGAGGAACACCGGGGATAGTCCGGAAAGCTATATAGATTTAGCAGTTGCAATAGAGATTATCACAAGAATATGGTATAATACACACAATGTGGCTGTTTATGCAGACGAAAAGAGAGGAGTATAATCTATGAGTTATCGCGAAGCATTTGATCTTTGGATCAGCAGTGATTATTTCGATCAGAAGACTAAGGATGAGCTTCTTGCTATCCGAAACGATGAGAAGGAAGTAGAAGACCGTTTTTATAAGGATCTTGAGTTCGGTACCGGTGGACTCAGAGGTGTCATCGGTGCGGGATCTAACCGCATGAATATATATACCGTAAGGAAGGCTACCCAGGGACTTGCAAACTATATCATAAAGAATGCAGGTGATGAGGGAAAGAAGAAGGGGGTGGCTGTTTCTTATGATAACCGCCGTATGAGCCCTGAATTTGCTGAAGAGACAGCACTCTGCCTTTGCGCTAACGGTATCAAGGCTTATGTTTTTGATTCACTCCGTCCTACTCCGGAGCTTTCATATGCACTCCGCACACTGGGATGTATTGCTGGTGTAATGGTTACGGCATCACACAATCCCCCTGAGTATAACGGATACAAGGCTTACTGGGAGGATGGTGCACAGGTTACGCCGCCCCACGATACAGGCATTATCGGTGAAGTAAATGCTATCACTGACTATAATGATGTGAAGACTATGGACAGGAAGGCTGCTGAGGAAGCCGGACTTTACAATGTCATCGGCAAAGAAATCGATGACAGCTATATGGCTGAGCTTAAGAAGCAGATAATCCACCCTGATGTGATCAAGTCTGTTGCTGATGATATAAAGATCGTTTATACGCCTTTCTGCGGAACGGGTAATGTGCCCGTAAGGCGTATACTTGACGAGCTGGGATTCAAGAATGTATATATCGTTCCGGAACAGGAAAAGCCGGATCCTGATTTTGCAAATCTGGATTATCCTAATCCTGAGGATCCCAAGGCTTTTGAGTCAGCCCTTAAGCTTGCAAAGGAAAAGGATGCCGATATCGTAATGGCTACAGATCCTGATGCGGACAGACTGGGTATTTATGCCAAGGATACAAAGACCGGGGAGTATGTTCCTTTTACCGGAAATATGTCAGGCATGCTTATAGCTGAATATATACTCAGGGAGCGTACTGCTACAGGTACCATGCCTGAGAATCCTGCTCTGGTAACAACTATCGTTACCACAAATCTTGCACATCCCATCACAAAGGCTTACGGCGTGAAGGAGATAGACGTGCTTACGGGATTTAAGTTTATCGGTGAGCAGATCAAGATATTCGAGGAAACAGGCTGCAATAATTACGTATTCGGTCTTGAGGAGTCCTACGGCTGTCTTGCAGGAACACATGCAAGGGATAAGGATGCCGTAGTTGCGGTTATGATGCTGGCTGAGGTTGCTTCCTATTGCAAGAAGCTTGGTATCACTCTTTGGGATATGATGATCGAAATATATGAGAAATACGGTTATTACAAAGAGTCCCAGTATGCAATTACCAAGAAGGGCAAGGAAGGACTTGAAGAGATAGCAAATATGATGGAGAAGCTCCGCAATGATCCGCCTAAGGAATTCGGTGATCTTAAGGTTAAGAAATTCTATGACTACAAGAAGGAAAAGACCATTGATTTCGAGACCGGAGAAGAAGGAAAAACCGGGCTTCCTGTATCAAATGTGCTTTATTTCGAGCTTGAAAATGATTCCTGGTGCTGTGCAAGACCTTCGGGAACAGAGCCTAAGATCAAGTTCTATATGGGTATCAAGGGAGATTCTCTTGAGGATGCACAGACTAAGCTGGATGCACTGACTGAAGCTGTAAAGTCAAAAATCTGAGGTTGAATTAAATAACGGTGCCAAGTCACCGATCTGAAACAGGATAGTTTCAGGACTGTAATGATGAGGGAATTTTGGGAGCCGGATCCATGATCCGGCTCCGTTACTGTCGTAATTTATGCCGGTCCGGAGGACTTTTATGGGAAATATCGGACGCACAATTTCATACCTTAAAAGGAATGGGGTAAAATCTACGTTTTATGCCATATGGGAGCGTCTTGAGCAAAAAAGAAAGTATAAATACAGCTACGAACCTCCGGAAGAAGAGGAACTTGAGAGACAAAGGAATCATACGTTTAAAACTAATATAAAATTTTCCGTAGTGGTCCCTGCCTATGAGACACAGGATGTTTATATGCAGGATGCTATCCTTTCAGTAATGGAGCAGACATATCAGAATGTGGAGCTGGTAATTGCTGATGCATCGGAAAGTGATGTGGTGGAAAGGGTAGTAAAGGATTTCAGCGAGCAGTATAAAAATATTGTTTATGTCAGGCTGGAAAAGAACGGAGGCATATCGGAGAATACAAATGCAGGTCTGGAAGCGGCAAGCGGTGATTATATAGGACTGCTGGATCATGACGATGTGCTGACGCCGGATGCCCTGTATCATACGGCACGTGAAATTGAAAAATGTGAGCCTTGCCGGCCTTATCTGATCTATAGTGATGAGGATAAGACTGATTCCGGTCTGGAAAGGTATTATGAGCCCAATAAAAAGTGTGACCTGGACGAAGAACTGCTCCATACAAATAATTATATATGTCATTTTTCCGTGTTCCGTGCAGATGTAATAAAAGAGCTGGGGCTCAGGTCTGAATTTGACGGAGCGCAGGATTTTGATCTGGTACTCAGGACTGTAAATTTGGCAAAGAGGGATAAGGCATTTAGTGATGATATAAAAGGTCAGAATGCACTTGTCAGACACATCCCTCATGTGCTGTATCACTGGCGCTGCCACGAGGCGTCCACAGCGGATAACCCTGAATCCAAAATGTACGCATATGAGGCAGGACGTAAGGCTGTCGAGGCAGCAACAGGCATGAAAGTCAGCCATACAATGCACGTAGGTTTCTATCACGTGGACTATGGTAATGATATCTTCGATATCCGCAAAGATATAGCGGCGGTCGGCGGACCTGTTATCAGGAACAGTAAAGTGGTCGGCGGACTTATGAGTAAGGATGGTACAGTGGTTTTCGGTGGCCTGCATTCACGATTCGCAGGTGTGCTAAATAGTGCGACTTTGCAAAGGCGTGCAGATGCCCTTGACATCAGAAATATTCAGGTACGTAATGAATACCGTGATATGTTTAAGAAAGCTACGGGTATAGAATACGCTAAGCGTTATGAAATAAACCTTGATGATGAAAAAGCAGTGAAGCTTAGTCTGGAATTTTGCAATAGATTAAGGCACAGGGGCGTTATATTACTGTATGATCCGGAAATGCGGTCAGACAGTGAGTGAACGAGATTTTGCGAAAATGCCATAGACAGGCCTTCGGCCGGTTAAGCATGAAATAAAGTGCCGTACATTTGCCGGTCATTGTATGTATATGCCGGGATGAAAGGAGAAAAAATGCAGGTAAAGATCAGCGTAATAATTCCAAATTACAATGGCATAAAGTTTTTGGAGGACTGCGTTGATTCCCTGATGGACCAGACCTTTCACTCATTCGAGATAATCCTGGTGGATGACTGTTCCGAGGACGGAGCTATGCAGGCTCTGGAAAAGAAATACCCGGATAACGGTTCTTTTCCGCGTACACATTATCTTTACCACGATTCAAACTGTGGTTTTGCCAGATCCGTAAATGATGGAATAGAAGCGGCATCCTCGGAATATGTGCTATTATTGAATAACGATACAAAGGCCGACAGGAACTTTGTGGGCCGTATGTATAAAGCTATAAGCAGCCATAATGATATTTTTTCAATATCGGCAAGGATGCTTTCAATGAGTGATCCGGATATCATGGATGATGCCGGAGATTATTACAGTGCACTGGGATGGGCTTTTTCACCGGCCAAGGATAAGCCGGCTTCAATGTATGATAAGGCGTCCTATATATTTGCCGCATGCGGAGGAGCGGCTGTATACAGAAAAGAGGCATTGCTTGCACTGGGAGGTTTTGATAACAGGCATTTTGCCTATCTTGAGGACATCGATCTGGGCTACAGGGCAAGACTGTATGGCTGGAAAAATGTCTATCTTCCCGGGGCTGTCGTTCTCCATGCCGGATCAGGAACTTCCGGCTCAAGGCATAATAAATTTAAAGTCACACTTTCATCCAGGAATAACATATATCTGATATATAAAAATATGCCTGACTGGCAGATCCTGCTTAATCTTCCGTTTTTCATAGCCGGTTTTGGCATAAAGACGCTTTTCTTTATGGTAAAGGGGCTGGGGCTGACCTATCTGGCCGGGCTTCTTGAGGGCTTCAGGATGTGCAGGAAGGCGGGGAAAAGCGCCAGAGTTGATTTTAAAAGGATACCTGCAGGAAGAATATGGGCAATGGAGGGGGAACTGCTGCTTAATATTTTAAGACGGCTTTAACAGCAGCAGAAGTTAAAGATGGTTTTATTTTTAAATATTATAATGTAAAATATAAGTTGGTGTTCAATGCACCAAAAGTAATTGGCACCGGGCAAGCTTGCTTGCACCGGACCGGCCTGCGATGGAGCAGATTGGGGATAAGAAAAAAATAATATGATCGGAGATAATCAGAAGACATTCAATCAGCTGCATGTGATCTTCGATGGTCTGCTGGTAGCAGCCGCATATATACTGGCCTGGTATTGCAAGTTTAAATGGTTTAATGATGATCCGGTTGGTGTAGCGGTCCTTGACCGGGGGACCTATTTTTCGTTCCTGTTTTATATAATTCCCGGCTTTCTTATAATATACTATTTTTCCGGAATGTATTATTCCAAGCGTTATTCGACGGTACTAAAGGAAATGTATAACATTTTCAGGTCGAATATCGTGGGTATTGTATTCCTGTTCTCACTGATATACCTTTTTAAGATCATCAATATTTCCCGTGAGATGATCCTTTATTTCTTTGGATTTGTAAATCTCTTCCTGATGCTTGAGCGGGGAATGGTCAGGAGTGTGCTCCGCAGTATCCGTCAGAACGGGTATAATACCAAGTATGTGCTGCTGGTAGGCTATTCCCGTGCGGCAGAAAAATACATAGACAGGATAAAGGAAAACCCCCAGTGGGGATATGTGGTGTGCGGAATTCTGGATGACAGGATACCCGCAGGCACCATGTATAAAGGTGTAAAAGTGCTGGGGCGTCTGGCAAATCTGGAAGTGGTTCTCCCTGAAAACAAACTGGACGAGATAGGCGTAACCCTTTCTCTTCTGGACTATGACAGACTGGAGAAGATAGTAAATATCTGTGAAAAATCCGGTGTGCATACGAAGTTCATTCCGGATTATAACAGCGTAATACCTTCAAGTCCCTATGTAGAAGACCTGGATGGCCTTACGGTAGTAAATATACGGCATGTGCCCCTGTCGAATTTCGGCAATGCCGTTATCAAACGTATAGCAGATATAATCGGATCATTTCTACTTATCATACTTTTCTCTCCGATCATGATATTACTTGCCATCATTATAAAACTTACGGATGGCGGACCGGCATTGTACAAGCAGGAAAGAGTGGGACTGCATAACAGGCCGTTCCAGATGTATAAATTCAGGTCCATGCGCCAGCAGAAAACAGAGGAAGAACTTAAGGGCTGGACAAAGAAGGGCGATCCCAGAGTTACAGGCATCGGTAAGCTGATGAGGCGTACAAGTCTTGATGAACTGCCCCAGCTTTTCAATGTGCTTGTGGGAAATATGTCGTTAGTTGGGCCGCGCCCCGAGAGACCGCAGTTTGTAGAGAAGTTCAAGGAAGAAATCCCCAGGTACATGATAAAGCATCAGGTACGTCCGGGGATGACCGGCTGGGCCCAGATAAACGGTTATCGCGGTGATACCTCCATAAGGAAGCGCATTGAGTGTGACCTGTACTATATCGAAAACTGGTCGGTAGTATTTGATTTCAAGATACTTTTCCTTACTATATTTAAGGGATTCATAAATAAAAACGCTTATTAAGGGGAATCATGGAATATACGGTAGACGTGATCATTCCGGTTTATAAGCCGGATATAAAGCTGAAAAAGATAATATCAAGGCTTGCAGTTCAGACATATCCTGTAAACAGGCTTATCATAATAAATACAGAAAAAAAGTATTTTGATGAGTATTTTGGCAAAGACGATTTCCTGAAAAAGTATCCTTTTGTCAGTGTCAGCCATATCCGCAGGGAAGATTTTGACCATGGCGGGACCAGACGGGCGGCCGTATCTGAATCGGATGCGGATTTTTTTGTGTGCATGACGGATGATGCCATCCCACGGAATGACAGGCTCATCGAAAAACTTATAGCGCCCCTGATCGCCGGAAAGGCTGAAGTATCCTATGGAAGGCAGCTGCCGGGGAAAGGCTGCTCGGTGGCTGAAGCTGCCAACAGGCATTTTAATTATCCTTCAAAGTCATGCATAAAAGGTAAAGAAGACTTAAAGACAATGGGGATAAAGACTTTCTTCTGCTCTGATGTATGTGCGGCATACCGGCGTGATGTGTATGATGAGCTGGGCGGTTTTGAGAGGCATATGATATTTAATGAGGATATGGTATTTGCTAGAAGCGTCATCAATGCCGGTTATCATATTGCCTATGCTGCTGACGCCGAGGTCTTTCACTCACATTCATATAACATTGTGCAGTATACAAAGCGGAGCTTTGATCTGGGGGTATCCCAGGCTATGTATCCGGAGGTGTTTTCAGATATCTCTTCCGAATCGGAAGGAATAAAACTTGTAAAGAGAAAGATACGGTTTTATATAAAAAAGAGATCAGCGCAACTGATCCCTTTAATGATAATAACCGACGGCTTCAGGTATATAGGCTATAAAGCCGGTAAAAAATACAGGAAACTGCCATCCGGAGCAATAGAACTGCTTACGATGAACAAAGAATTCTGGAAATGACTATGCTTCTTTTATGGGAGCCACTACCTGTTTGTATACCACTCTGAAAAAGATTATCGATAGTATAAAAGATGTCACTTCTGCAATTATAAACGCAAACCATACAGAGTCAACATTTCCGGTAAACTTTGCCAGCAGCCAGGCTGCAGGGAGAAGTACTACCAATTGTCTGCAGACTGATATGATCAGCGAATATATGCTTTTTGAAAATGCCTGGAATACGCTTCCAAGCGATATGGCAACAGCAGCAAAGGGCAGATGTATGCCGATTATCCTGAGTGCCGGAATGCCGATCTTTTTCATTTCTGAATCTGCCTGGAACATGTCTAAAAGTGTTTCGGGAAATATTTCGAATATGAGTGCTCCAAACAGCATTATGCTTACGGCAAGTATGACGCCGAACCGCAGGGCTTCATCGATACGCTTTCTTTTCTGTGCGCCGTAATTGTATGCCAGAACGGGGATGATACCGCCGTTCATACCGAATACAGGCATGAAGAAGAAGCTCTGGAGCTTGAAATAGACACCGAAAACGGTTGCTGCCGTTTCTGAAAATGTAAGCAGAAGCTTGTTGAGGACATATGTCATTATGGAACCTATGGACATCATCAGGATGGAAGGTATGCCGACGGCGTATATCCTTCCTATAGCTGAAGAATCAGGATGAAGGATCTCTTTCCAGCTCAATCTGATTTCCTTATTTACTTTAATATTAAGGATCATTCCTACGCAGGCGGCGGTAGTCTGTCCGATGACGGTTGCAATGGCGGCTCCTGCCATGTCCATTTTCGGAAAACCGAATAAGCCGAATATGAGTATGGGATCGAGGATAAGGTTGATAACAGCACCTGTAAGCTGGGAGACCATTGAAAAAATGGTACGTCCCGTGGATTGAAGCAGGCGCTCGAGCATTATCTGAAAGAAAAGTCCTAAGGAGGCGCCCATTACGATAGAAATATAGGTGGTTCCGTAATTTACAACTTCAGGGTTATCTGTCTGTGTCAGCATGAAAGCTCGTGATCCGAAGATTCCTATCAGCATACAGAATACGAAGCTGCAGAATGCCAGAAAAATACCGGTGTTGGCAGCTGCATTGGCTTTGTCGAATTTCTTCTGTCCCAGGGATGTGGACAGCATGGCGTTTACACCGACAGCGGTGCCGGATCCAATCGCTATCATCAGATTCTGCATGGGAAATGCAAGGGATACCGCCGTAAGGGCAGGCTGATTGATCTGTGCTACGAATATACTGTCTACTATATTATAAAGGGCCTGCACCAGCATGGATATCATCATCGGCAGTGACATGGTGATGATAAGACGCTTTACGGGAAGGATTCCCATTTTATTTTCGGCTGCACCATCAGGTCTGTTCATAAATAAAAACCTCTCTCTTATATGAATAAAACATTTGACCATTATAATACGGAAGCGGGGCTTGTTTCAATGCAAAAATTTTCCAACTATAAAACATTGTCCGGAGCGCTTACTGTCATGAGAATACAACGAACAGCTCTGTAACGGCTAACAACGTTTAATAAGTATGACAAAAACACAAAAAGAGCATACATTGAACACAATTTAGACACAAATATCATTTAGAATAAACACCAACATGATGGAAAAGGAATACTTATTGTCTGGAAAGGAAGTGTTTCACTATGTACGAAGGTCAGAACGGTGGATTTAGTTCAAATTATTCAAATAATTATTCCGGTGGTCCGTCGATGAATCCGAAGACGACGGCTGTGCAGCCGGATAACACTCCGGAAGGCGGGATGGGCAGTACCCAGGATGGTAATCTGCAAGGAAATGCGCAGCAGCGGAGCGCGCAGGGGAGCGTAATGCAGGAGAGTAATCCTCAGGGAAATGCGCAGCAGTGGAGCGCGCAGGGGAGCGTAATGCAGGAGAGTAATCCTCAGGGAAATGCGCAGCAGTGGAGCGCACAGGGAGGATTTGTTCAGAACGGCGCCCAGTCTGTGAATAACGGATATGAGAATAATATGACAGGCCGGTATGGTACCTTTCAGCAGAATAATCCGGATTACAGAGCCTCGCAGTACAGCTACAATCAGAGCAGGGGCAATGCGTCCACCGGCAGCAATGGTAAAAATAAAGATAAGGGAAGGAAAAAAGGCGGCATTATCGGAAAGATCCTGCTGGCCGGGGCATTGGGCATAGTGTTCGGCGTGGTCGGCGGAGCGGCTTTCTGGGGCGTGCAGAAGGTAGTATCCATATTTGACAACACCTCTGTCACTTATGTTGCTGAGGTTGGGACAGTTTCGGATCCGGCAGCTGAAATGCAGAATGTGTCGGTGACGGAAAGTACCGCATCGGAGAATTTTGCAACCAACCTTACTACTAATGTAACAACAACTGTAGCGTCGGACGTAAGCGATATGGTGGAAGAAACCATGCCGTCCCTTGTATCGATCACCTCGAATATCACCGTTGACTACTATTACTATACAGAGTCTGCTGAAGCGGGCGGATCCGGTATCATAATAGGAAAGAATGATGATGAGCTTTTAGTAGTGACCAACTATCATGTTATTGCTGATGCAGACAGTCTTATGGTCAACTTCATTGACAATGAAAATGCACCTGCGCAGGTAAAGGGAACCGATGAAAATATGGACCTTGCCGTGATTGCAGTAAAGCTTAGCGACATACCTTCAGATACCATGTCTGCAATAAAGATTGCAACCATGGGGGATTCGGAAAGCCTGAAAGCAGGACAGCCGGTAGTAGCCATAGGTAATGCCATGGGATACGGACTGTCGGTGACCACAGGTGTTGTAAGCGCAGTAAACCGTGAAATGAATATGGGAGATATCTCAGGTACATTTATCCAGACAGATGCAGCCATAAATCCGGGTAATTCCGGTGGAGCCCTTTTGGATATTAATGGCAATGTGATCGGGATCAACTCCAGTAAGCTGGGTGGAATGGCCGTAGAAGGCATGGGATATGCAATCCCTATTTCGGCAGCGCAGCCTATAATAGAAAATCTCATGACACGTACCACCAGGACTTTGGTGAGCGAAGATGAAAGAGGGTATCTTGGCATAGTGGGAGCAACCGTGACACCGCAGGATGCACTGTATTACGGGCTTCCGGAGGGTGCCTATGTATCGAGCGTAACGCCGGGGTCAGCAGCAGATAAGGCCGGCATACAATCAGGCGACTACATAGTCGGGCTCGAGGGAATTGCCATTGACTCCATGCAGAAACTTCAGGGGGAGCTGCAGTATTATTCTGCGGGTGATACCGTTGAGGTGGAAATCATGAGAAATGTAGGTAATAACTATAAGAGCCTCAAGTTCAAAGTGACGCTTGATGATAAGAGTATCCTGGAAGATACAGACTGAGAGACCGGAGATATTTCTTAAATGATCTCCCGGGGCTGCCTGGAAAAAGCCTGTTCGGAAATATGTTTATCAGGGGGAATGCCCATATAGGACGTTCCCTTTTGAGTTGGCGGCAGGATGTAAATGCTTTATTTGCATTTTCAATTAACATTTTTATTTAACATTTATGCTGCATAGATTGCGCAGGCATAATATATTGCCGCATAAATTCTAAATTAGTGTATAATTAAAGTGCTTTTGCCGTGCAATATCAAATCGGAGTGCCGTTTTTAGCCGCTCCGTGCAGTTCTGCCTGACGGTGTTTAAGTGAGCTGCAGGAAATGCACCACCGTCAGGCAAGCTCATAATAGAAGCACAAAATAGCATCTCAAAATAATAGTTCAAAGTAATAGTTAAATGTAATAGTTAAATGTAATAGTTAAAAAAATTAGTTAAAAATATAGAAAGGATAATCTCATAAATGAGTGATGAAATAAAGTACTGCTCTATGTGCGGCAGGTCAGAGGAAGATGCGGGAATGATGATGCGTATGCCCATGGGGATGAATGTGTGCCAGAGCTGCATGGACAAACTATCGGACATGATGGACGATCAGATGAAAAATATCCCGCCCAATGCCTCGGCGGATCTTTCAAGATTTTTGACTCCATATGCTTTTAATACTGCCGGTGCTGCGCCGGCAGAAGACTTAAGCGAGGCTGATGGCTCTGCTGGCGAGAAGGCTCAGCTTAAGGATTTTTCTGAAACTCCGGATGAGAAAAAAGAAGATGACACTGAAAATAAGGATAAGGATAAAGATAAGAAGAAAGGTGCACCCCGAGTAAGCTTCCTTAATTTTGGTGATCTTCCTTTTGATTTTGGCGGGCTCGGCGGCAGGGCAAAGGTAAAGAGGGCAAAGGATGGCGAAGCTAAGCCTTTAATGGAGCTCAAGGATATACCTGCACCCCATGTGATCAAGGGTATGCTGGACGAATATGTGGTTGGGCAGGAAAAGGCTAAGAAGGTCATGAGCGTAGCGGTTTATAATCATTATAAACGTGTGGCCACGAATACCCAGGATGAGATAGAGATAGAAAAGTCAAATATGCTTATGCTTGGACCTACCGGTTCGGGAAAGACTTATCTGGTAAGGACTCTTGCAAGGATCCTGAATGTTCCTCTTGCTATAACCGATGCCACTTCACTTACGGAAGCAGGTTACATAGGTGATGACATAGAGAGCGTTGTAAGCAAGCTGCTTGCTGCGGCGGACAATGATGCGGACAGGGCAGAGCAGGGCATAATCTATATTGATGAGATAGACAAGATTGCCAAAAAGTCAAATTCGCATTCAAGGGATGTGAGCGGTGAATCCGTTCAGCAGGGAATGTTGAAACTTCTCGAGGGAGCGGATATAGAAGTGCCCGTTGGAGCTTCCTCCAAGAATGCCATGGTGCCTACCACTACCATTAATACCAGGAATATCCTGTTCATATGCGGCGGTGCTTTTCCGGGTCTTGAGGAGATCATTGAGGAGCGGCTTAAAAAGACCACATCCATGGGCTTTACAGGAGAAATAAAAAATAAGAAGGAAAAGGACAGAAAGATACTGCAGAAGGCTGAGACAGAGGACATCAGGAAGTTTGGCATGATTCCCGAGTTTGTAGGCCGCCTGCCGATGGTATTTGCGCTTGAGGGACTTGATGAGGAGATGCTGGTGCGTATACTCAATGAGCCTAAGAATGCAATAATAAAGCAGTACCAGAAGCTTCTTGAACTGGACGGCGTAAAGCTTGAATTTACAGATGACGCGCTTCGTCTGATAGCCGAAAAGGCTATGAAAAAAGAAACGGGCGCAAGGGCTCTCCGGTCCATACTTGATGATTATATGACGGATATAATGTACGAGATCCCGAAGGATGACAATATAGGAAAGGTTACGATAACCAGGGAATATCTGGAAGGTACAGGTGCTCCCATCATTGAAAACCGTTCCGAAAGCATACCGGTAAAATCATAATTCTTGATTAATGCTTCCTGCACTTGGCAGCCTTGTCCGGAGGTGCTTAAGCAATCTGTGCGAATGGCACCACCGTCAGGCAGGCTGCAGGTGTGATGGATTTTCTCTGATAGACAAATCGGAATAACAGTGCTATACTCGTTTGCAACGACACACAATACTCGGTTTATCTGAGGTTCTGACCGTTCGGTCACCTCCCGGACATTAGGATCATAAATAAATGATCGGAAAGGTTCGGAGGATTATCATGAAAGTTTTAAAAAGGTGTTTGCTGGGTGTTTTATTTTCTGCAGCTGTTTTTGTTATGTTTTTTTTCGGGGCTGGGCATACGTCTGCTGCTGATCTGGAGCAGTCGCCGGATGAAGTGAGCATGGAAATCGTCCATGAGCATGATGATGAGGCGTGTTCAACCCAGGTATGGATACCTTGCGGAGGAAGCTGGAGTAACGACCATCATGGCTCCCACAGGATTCATTACTGTTCAAACCAGAAGTCCGATGAGATAGTTAACGGACATGTATTGGCTGATATACACTGGGGTGATTGGTACTGGGGATATGCAACAGAAGAATATCATGACGGAGAATATGTTACAGAGTTTGACTGTGATCTGTCAACTATAGGCATTTTTGCCATAAAACGGACAGAGGATGAGGACGGCATACACCTGACAGCCTATACCAGGGTGACAGATGCAGATCTCGGCGATTACACCATAAGCTGGGATGACGGCACTGTGGGTGCTCCGAATTCTTCAGTAACGATAGATGTGGACAGAAGGCGTACTTATACGGCTTCGCTTAGATGGCATGATGTGAAAAGAAACGCTGATTTTACTGATTCACTGAGTTATACGGATGTTTCTTTCCCCTGCCGATGCAAATTTATTTCGGAGGATGAGGTTATTGAGGAAAGGAGTATCCGCTGTGGAGACAGACCGGAAGTTATGGACGTTCCGGTAAAAGAAGGCTATACATTTGATGGCTATTATAATGAGGATGTACAGTGGATTGATGGGGAAGGCAGTCCGACACCTGATTTTGTGATCAGCCGGTCAGATTATGACCTGACTCTGAATGCTGTGTGGTCAGCAAAAACATATGAGCTTAAGATTGGCGATGAGGTTTTGAGTTTCATATATGAAGAACCCTATGATGATATCGATATAGCCGGTTTGGGACTGCGGAAGCAGGGCTATGAATTCGATGGCATAAGTTTTGATGGAGAGCTGATCTTTAATGAAGACGGGTCTGCAGCCGGGGATGGAATATGGAAATGGGATATACCGGAGGATGCTGAGGCTGAGGTTATCTGGGAAAAGCTGCCGGATCCTACACCTGTTCCCACGGAGGAAGACGATGATGATGATGACGATGATGATGATGATCACCATCATAGAGTCAGTTTTGATGATACGGAGTCTGCGCCTGAGGAACCTGCGCCGTCGACATCAGATGCGCTTTCTGTTTCGGAAGACAGGAGTGAAATGACGGTATCATCCGATGAGGCAGTTATAAATAACGACATAAATGAAGATATACAGGAAGAAAATGACGATTCAGATAATCCGGACATGAACGTTATCAGCTATGAAAACAGCCTGCAGTCGGATAGCCCAACGGGAGACGTTGAAAAGGCTGAAGTTGAATCAGCCGGCTCGGAACCACCCTATATAGAACTATTCAATACGGAGAAGTCATCTTCCCATCCGGAAGGATATGTATCTGATCCTGACGGAGGGGATCCCCGGCATGATGTATCGGATGACGGCACGGAAAAGAAACCGGCAGCGATATGGATAAAAAAGGTGATGGTTGTGGCGGCTGTAACCTGTGGCGTGGTCGGCGGCGGTACGGCGGCAGTGTATGCAGTATATGCCGGATTCGTATACCTTTTCGGGATGGCATCAGTGATAAATGTGCTTCCGGATGGAAAGAAGAAAAATCTCGGCAAGCTGACGGTTACGGACAGATCCGGCGGTGATATTGAGATAAATATACCACAGGATTTTGTAGATAACTGCAGTACAGGAAATATAGAGATTGTTATGCCGGAGATGTTTGTAAAAAAGAGAGACAGGAAACAGCTGGTGGTGGTCGTAAACGAAAAAAAATACCTGAAGAACATAAAAAAGAATATAGAATTAAAGCTGTTCGCATGAGACATATCCTGATAACATTACGATAATTATCCTGCTAAGTATGAAAAAGGCCTTGAAGTTTCCTTGTTTACATAATTTGAGCTGAAAAAATGTGCTTGCAATATCATTTTCTCTATGTTATTATGAACAAGCTGTCCGGTAAAAGACGTATCGGACGGGTGAGGTTTTGTAAGAAAGAACAAGAGGTATTTAACTATGAGAGAAGGAATACATCCTGAGTATTATCAGGCAACAGTAACATGCAACTGCGGAAATACTTTTACAACAGGTTCCACCAAGGAAGATATCCATGTGGAAATCTGCTCAAAGTGTCATCCGTTCTATACAGGTCAGCAGAAGGCTACTACTGCTCGCGGACGTGTTGATAAGTTCAACAAGAAGTACGGTATCAAAGAAGCTTAGTTTTTTTGTACTGATTTTTGAGGTTGAGTCAATCGGGAGATTGCCTCAACCTTGTTTTGTTGTGTAGCGAAAACTGTATTGTCCCGGAAACAACTGCATTTTTCCGGGAACGGGGTTGTGTATGGCTAAAAAGAAGAGAAAAACTGTATATTCAGGGATAGGCGGAGAAGCGGTCCTTGAGGGAGTAATGATGCGGAACCGCAGGTACTATGCTGTAGCTATCAGAAAGCCTGACGGTACCATTGATGTTAAGCGAAGAAAACTGAAATATGATCCGCACGATACCATAAGGCGTATTCCGCTGATAAGAGGCATCATATCCTTTGTGGATTCACTTATGCTGGGAATGGATATGCTTTCGTATTCCTCTTCCTTCTATGAAGAAGAGGAAGAAACGAATATGGACAGGCTGCTGAAAAAAGTGTTCGGAAAGAATACGGAAAATGTCGTAATGGGATTTACGGTGTTCTGTTCCATCATCTTTGCAGTGCTGCTTTTTATGCTCCTTCCTTATGGTGCTTCCGAACTATTGGGCAGATATGTGGAGAACCAGTCACTGATACTGCTGACGGAAGGTGTACTCAGACTGCTGGTTTTCCTTTCGTATGTCGGTCTTATCGCCCTGTCAAAAGACATCAGGCGTCTGTACCAGTATCACGGTGCAGAGCACAAGTGCATAAACTGTATTGAGTCAGGCAGACCGCTGACTGTAAAAAATGTCCGCAAGGCCACCCGCTTCCATAAGAGATGCGGTACCAGTTTTATGCTGCTTATAGTTATGATAGGAATAATCCTGTGCTTTTTTATAAGGACTGATTCCATAACTCTGCGTATTATATACAGGCTGCTGATGATACCGCTTGTAGCGGGAATATCGTATGAACTGCTGCGCCTTGCAGGTTCGAAGGACAGTATTTTTCTTGACATAATTTCAGCACCCGGTCTGTGGCTTCAGCGTCTTACCACCAGGGAACCTGATGATGAAATGATAGAAGTTGCAATTGCTTCCGTTGAGGCAGTATTTAACTGGCGTAAGTTTGAAAAACGTCATTTCAAGAGAAAGACCAAGGATGCTTCGGCAGAGGCAGTGGCAGAGCAGGTGGCAGCGGCTGCGGCTGCAGGAAGTGAATCTGAAGGGACTCCGCTGGCTGCGGCAGAACAGACTGCTTATCGTGAAGATATAACCGCTGATACAGGGGCGACGCTGGTAGCTGCGCAGGCAGAAGAGGAACGTATAGTTCCCGATGCTGAGATTTTTGATGACATTGATTATGACGAAGATGAATATGACGATCAGATAACCATTGTCGATTACAAGGAAGTATCGGATGACACATATGTGATGGGACCTTTGGTGTTACCGGAGGATGAAGACAAGAACTGAGTCCATGAATTATCTTTCGGCATTCAAAAGGGGAAAAGGTGAGCTGCAAGCAGCGGGGATAGCGGAGGCTGATACAGATGCTGAGCTGCTGCTCATGCATGTATGCGGCACTAAACGGGGCGGAAGATTTTCACATCCGGAGCGAGAGCTTACAGAGGATGAGGAAAGCAGGTACCTGGCTATGCTGTCGAAACGCTCATCCCATATTCCTTTGCAGCACATTACCGGAATCCAGTCTTTTATGGGAATGGAATTTGAAGTGAACGGGAATGTGCTCATCCCGCGCCAGGATACTGAAATTCTGGTCGAAGAAGTGATGAAAGACGGGGCTGTCGGCGCCTCTATTCTGGATCTTTGCACCGGTTCAGGCTGCATTATCCTGAGTTTGTTAAAGTATGTAAATGAAAGCGATGGTACAGGTACGGATATTTCCGAGGCGGCACTGGAAACAGCCGTTGCAAATGCGTCAAGAAATGGGATCAGTGCGCATTTTATAAAGTCAGATCTTTTTGAAGCAGTTTCCGGAAAATATGATGTGATCACATCAAATCCACCGTATATCAGGAGCAGTGATATAGAAGGGCTTATGCCGGAGGTAAGGGATCACGATCCTTTGCTTGCTCTGGATGGCGGGGAGGACGGACTCGTCTTTTACCGAAGAATAATAAATGAAGCCGTGGATTATCTTAAACCTGCCGGAAGGATATACCTGGAAACAGGTTTTGACCAGGGAGAACAGGTAAAAGAAATGTTCATGGACCGTGGATTTAAGGATGCAGAGATCATAAAGGATTATTCCGGCCTGCCCAGGGTAGTGAAAGCTCACATATAGCCGGTGTGATGAAATTAGCGGTATATAACAAGTGGGAAGCTTTAGGAATTAATTACTGAGGTACAGAAATGTTTGATAAGCTGGAAGACCTGCTCCGCAGGTTTGAAGAAATCTTAAATGAATTATCGGAACCCGGGGTAACGGATGATCCCGCAAGGTTCAAAAAACTCATGAAGGAGCAGAGCGACCTGACTCCGTTAGTGGAAGCCTATAAGGAATACAGGAAAGCAATAGCGGACCGGGATGATGCACTTATCCTTCTTGACGAGGAAAAAGATCCGGATATGCGTGAGATGCTTAAGGAAGAGCATGCTGAGGCGAAGAAGCGTATAGAAGCACTGGAGCAGGAATTAAAGATACTGCTTCTGCCCAAGGATCCAAATGATGATAAGAACGTTATTGTCGAGATACGTGCAGGGGCCGGCGGTGATGAGGCGGCACTTTTTGCGGCTGAGATCTACAGAATGTATGTCCACTATGCAGAAGGAAGGCGCTGGAGAGTGGAGCTGGTGAATGTGGATGAGATCGGCATCGGCGGTATGAAGGAAGTTCAGTTTACCATTTCCGGACAGGGTGCGTATTCGGTAATGAAATATGAGAGCGGCGTACACCGCGTGCAGCGTGTGCCTGAGACGGAAAGCGGGGGCCGCATACATACATCTACAATAAGCGTGGCTGTAATGCCCGAGGTAGATGAGGATATCGATATAAAGATCGATGAAAAGGATATCCGTATAGATGTAATGAGGGCTTCGGGAAACGGCGGTCAGTGCGTAAATACCACAGATTCTGCCGTACGTCTGACTCACTATCCTACCGGAATAGTTATCTACAGTCAGACAGAAAAGTCACAGATCCAGAATAAGGAAAAAGCTTTTAACCTGCTGCGTGCAAAGCTTTATGACTTAGAACAACAGCAGAGGCATGATGCTGAAGCTGAACTCAGGCGCAGTCAGATCGGGACCGGAGACCGTTCGGAAAAGATCCGTACCTACAATTTCCCTCAGGGAAGAGTTACCGATCACAGGATAGGGCTTACTCTATACAAGCTGGACAAGGTGATGGGCGGTGATATCCAGGAAATCATAGATGCATGCATAGCTGCCGACCAGGCTGCAAAACTGAGCAAAATGAACGAAGCTTAGTGAAGCTGCTCAGGCTTGCAAAAGAGTATAGCTCCGGGGAGAAACCGGGTACAGGCGGCAGAGCGGAGGGGCGTATAAATGCCGGAATTGAGCGTAATAGTTCCCGTATATAATATGGAAAAAGACGGTGCGCTTAAGTACTGTCTTGATTCGCTTATTGCCCAGACACTTGATGATATGGAGATCATTGCTGTGGATGACAGATCCACAGACGGTTCCCTTGAGATACTTAGGGATTATGAAAAAAGATATCCGGAAAAAGTAAACGTGATAGCTTCTCCCGAAAACCGCAGGCAGGGCGGCGCCAGGAATCTGGGGCTTGCTGCAGCAAAGGGAAAATATATAGGCTTTCTTGATGCGGATGACTGGGTTTTGCCGGATACTTTTGAGTCTATGGTGGCAATGGCAGAAAAGACCGGCGCGGATGCTGTGGGAATAGATCTGTGCAGGGTATCAGAGCAGACCATGGTTCCTACGGTCAGGGAAATCTGCAATGATGAATCAGTGACCGGGGTTTTTGATAAAGAGAAAAGAAGGCAGTTTATAATGAAGACAGGTCCTGTGGTGACCAAGATTTATGCCAGGGGGATTTTTTTCGACAGGCCTTTTTCTTTTCCGGAAAAGATTGCATATGAAGATAATGCTGTCGCCCTTGAGCTGGCAATGCGTATAAGCCATTATGAACATATACCGGAGGCAAAATATTTCTATTATCAGCGGCCCGGCTCTACAACGCATCATATCAATCGTAAAGGCTGCGAAGACCGCATGCAGGCAATGCGGATCATGCTGGAATATGCCGGAAAGAACGGCAGCCTTGCGGAGTATCATGACGAAGTGGAATATCTTTTTACCAGGATGTTTTATATAACCACGCTCCTGTCTTATATGCAGAGTGATATAAAGAGGGATAGGGCTTTTATAAGGAGCCTGGGACAGGAGATGCTTGAATGCTTTCCGGATTTCCGTTCCAATCCGTACTATACAGAGAAAACGGATGCGGAAGAAAAAAAGTGGGTTGATATGCAGCTTAAGTCTACCGGCTTTTTTGTTTTTTACTATGACCTGAAGAAAATGTATCGGAAGATACGCTATGGGAAAATGTGATATAATTTAATGGTTAACGGCATAAATGAGGAGGAGTGGACGATGTTTTGTAGTAATTGTGGTGCTGAGATGCCTGATGATGCTCTGTTTTGTAAAAAGTGCGGATGTAAGGCTGATTCGGGCAATGTGTCTGCAACTGCAGGCGGGGAAGTGAAAAATGCTGTGTCCGAACCGGATAGTATGGGAAAAACCGGGGAGCCGGTGCAGGAGGAGACAGGAAAGACTGAAGTTCCAGTAATGGATCCTGTCGGAAGTACAGAGAAGCCGGCTGCAGAAGAAAGCGTGACTTCTGCGGGATACGTTTCCAAGGATACAGATAAAGACGCAGAATCTGCAGCGGATACGGGAAAGACAGAGATTCCGGTTCAGCAGGCTGAGGAACATACAGTGAATGTACAGACAACTGCTGTCAGTAATCGGACTGTGGGTGATGTATCTGCTCAGTCTGCAGGTAAAGCACAGGAACAGAAAAAGTCCAAACTTCCTTTAGTGATAGGGCTTGCAGCCGGTGGGCTTATTGCAGTAGTGGCAGTAATACTGGTGATCGTTGTGGCTGTAGTGGTTATTTACGGAGGAGCCGGGAAAGGAAAAACGTCAAAAGCTGTTGCGTATGTGAGTGACGATACGCTCTGCGTTGTAAGGGATACAACAAAGAAGAATCCCGATGTACTTGAAGTCTGCGAGCTGGATCTCGGGAGTGAGGTGAGCGGTGAATATGGTACCCCGAGCGGTCTTGTCGCGTGGACAGATGATGAGAAATATCTCTATTTCTTCAGCGAGCTGGATAATAATTATGAGGGCACGCTCTGCCGCGTACAGGTAAGCAAGCTGAGTAAGGATGCGAATAAGAATGAAAAGCTTGTGGAGGAGATTGAGGATGGTATTGCTACATGGAATGTAACGTATCTTTCCAATGACGATGTGATGTACATTACCGGGAAAGGACGGCTGTATTACTATAACGGAAAGAAATCCGAGGAAATAGCAAAGGATGTTTCCGGGGTAGTGCTTGCTGAAGGAGGCAAGTCGGCTATATATATGTCGGATGAGGATACAGAGGGAAATTACACGATAAATTATCTGGATCTTTCCTCATTGAAGACTAAAGAGATCGATGATGGGGCATGCTCGATCAGCGGTGCCATGGAGAATGAGGTATATTACAGAAAGATTGTAAGTGATACTGATATGGGGCTGTATGTATGTGACTACAATGGCGGTTCTCCGGAAGAGATAACAGACCACCTGGAATCAGATGCCGTATATTCGGACGGTGGGTTTTATTATACGGAGACACTGGGAAACAGCGTTTCCCTTTATGACTTCATAGACGATCCCTATGCATCCGATGATGCCGCTGTTGAAGAGCCTGAGTATCCGACACAGGAAGAGGCTTTCAGGCAGGTGGATTATACAAGGGCGTTCAGTGCGTACTATGACGAACTGGCTACCAGCGGACGATATAGTGGAAGGGTTGATTTTATACTGAATTACTGTTCTCGAACGATGATAGGTGATAATTACTATTATGCCCTTTACAATGAGGATGATAAAAATACCTACTACTACGATGCGTCAGAAGATGCTTTCTATTTGTATGATGCAGAGACTTATGAGGAACTTAAGGATGCCTACGATGCCGGCATGGAAGAGTGGTATGCTGTTTCGGACAGAAAGAGTTTAAGAGAGGCACTTAAGGATTACGAAGTAGAACTTTCCTATGTATCGCTTAATTATTATAAGGACGGTAAATCAGAAGTGCTTGTTCCCGAATGTCAGGCGGTCGTATATCCATGGCACGAGGGCAGGGAGGCGATTGCTTTTTATCAGGAAGCTGATATGTCGTCCGTGGAAAAAATCAGCATAGATGATATTGATTACGCATTCGAGGTGGCTGATGAGTTAGGCTTTGGATATGGTGCTTATTCAGGATATGGAGAGATTTACTATGCCATAGGAGGAGATGCAGGACAGGACCTTGGTGTGGAAGGCAGCCTGTATGACTGGGCTGTATCTTTTAAGGACGGTAAAGCCGCTGTACAGGTAATGACTAAGAACAACCGCAATGAAGAACAGAGTGAAAGCTATCTGTTCAATATTGAAGGTACAAAACTTGTGCAGGATGCAGGCTTTGATGATGAGGCTGAAGGGATAGCGGCAATGACGTCCGATAAGGTATATTACCTGAAGAACAGGGATGAATCTGATGAAACGGCTGACATCTATGTTTACGATGGCAAGGAATGTGAAAAGTATATGAAGGACGTTTCCATTTATGAGTATGGATTTATCTTTGATGACGGTGCGACACTTGCTTTTGACAGTGATAAAGATGCGACCGTATATAACAGGAAGGGCGAAAAAGAAGTAAAGCTCGGCGAAATAGGTGAATCTATCAATTATATTTCGATAAAGAATATAACTTACCTTTCAGACGGAAAACTTTATCACTACAATGGCAAGGATTCCGATAAGATAGCGAGCAATGTAGACCGCGTATGGTTTAATGGCATTATGAACGGTCTGTACCTTCAGCTGTGGTGATCAGAGCTTAAGATACTGGACGGATGGCATTTTTACGATGATTATCGAGTAGGGATATTCCCTACTCGATTTGTTAGATGATAAGTAATGACGGAAAGGAGATATCTGTATGAATCAGTTTCGTTTACCATACCACCTTACAGTGGCAGAGGATGTATTTAAAAATATTCCGGAGGCTATGGCTGATGTGATGCCAAAGCTCAGCAGACAGAAAACACTTATTGTTACGGAAGGGAATCTTAAGGAGCTTTTTGCGGGGATTATCGGGGAAATCTGCAGGGATTTTCCGGACAGCGAGATATTCCTCATAAAAGACGGCAGCTACGACGGCGCTGTGACCCTGGCTAAATACATAACAATGAACGGATTTTGTACTGTTATAGGATTTGGTGGCGGAACGGTACTGGATATGGCCAAGTTTGCGGCATATGTATCAAAGACCACTCTCATATCATTAGTAACCACCCTTTCAAATGATTCCCTTGCTTCTCCCGTAGCTGTTCTGGGAACTGAGGGAAAGGCAAGAAAGACTTTTAAGTGTGGCATTCCGGATGCCATCCTTGTGGATGTAAATGTGATAAAGAGTGCACCGGAAAGACAGATACTAGCCGGTATAGGAGATACTGTCTCAAAGTATACGGCATTATATGACTGGAAGCTTGCAGGTGAAAAAGCAGGTGAGGAGATAAATGATTTTGCTTATATGATCTCGGAGATGGCTTTCGATGCCATTCGTATCAGCCGCAAGGAAGAACTGAAAAGCACTGAATTCATTACAAGGCTTACACAGGCTCTTGTGATGGGGGGACTGGCGATGGAGATAGCGGGAACATCGAGGCCCAGCTCAGGTTCGGAGCATTTATTCTGTCATGGACTTGAGGAAAACTACAGTGAGCAGGCAAATGTTGCCCATGGTATAGCAGTGGCCATGGGAAGCTATGGCGCAGCTGTCTTTCAGGGACGGGATACTGCATTGCTGACACGGATGATCAGGGACTATGGGATACCGGTGAAACCCTCACTGCAGAATGTGACGGAAGAGATATTCATAGGTGCATGGCAGAAGGCAGCGGCTTCAAGACCTGACAGGTACAGCATCTTAAATGAAACAGACCTTAGTACTGAAAGACTCGCAAGGCTCTATGAGGATATGGAAAATATTTTCTGATGTTGCACTTTTAAAACTGATTCTTGAAAATGCATTTTTATTACACTATAATAAACCAGTGCGTGGTTTGAGCACGCATATCCGGAGACGTATCGAAGCGGTCATAACGGGGCGCACTCGAAATGCGTTTGGCGGGCAACTGCCACGAGGGTTCGAATCCCTCCGTCTCCGCTTTATTTTTTTTTGGTATCTGTATGTTAAATCAGGATTCCCCTGCCGGCAGAGAATGTCAGCGGGGGATTTTAGAGTCTGAGCTTACAGGCGTGAACCTGTTCGGGCAGGCTTTTCCGGACTGGTTCGGCACTGTCGGAAAGGCCATGTACACTCTGTTCCAGGTGATGACGCTGGAAAGCTGGTCAATGGGTATAAGCCGGCCTGTTATGGAAGTGTACTCAGCAGCATGGCTGTATTTTGTTCCTTTTGTACTGATATCCTCATTTATCGTAATGAATGTAGTTGTAGGTATCGTGGTGAATTCCATAAGCGAAGTCACAGCAGAGGATACAAAACAGGCGCTGGAAGATGCCGGGGATGAAGAGTCCGGAGAAAAGTCGGAAGAGGAGCAGATAAAGGCGCTGACCAGGGAAGTAAAGGAAATGCGGGAAATGCTGGCCCGCATGGAGCAGATTATGAATAAAAACCGCTGATGGCGTGAAGCTAAGGGGTCGGCAGGTATCTGCCGATCCTTTTTTCTTGCACCTGTATTTCTAAAATAGTAAAATATAGCTTATGATAGATATTTTCAAGCAGCTGAATTATGAAAACGGAATCGATCCCGGAACCAAAACGGACGAGTCGGGACAGACATCACTGACGTCATATATTTTGAGAAGGGTAGTGTCGTCTACTGATTTTTCATTGTCTGAACGCCTTGGGGATTCAAAGAATATTGCGGACATAATCTACAAGGAAAATGAGGATAATATAAACTACCTCGAGATGCTTTATTTCAGGGTAATAGAAGATAAATCTGTTGCGCCGGATAAACGCAGTATTCTGGTGCTTCTGGATAAGCTTGAAAGCGACCTGGAGTACAATAGTGACATATTCGGTAAAAGAGCGGGTTTTGTTCTGGATTTTATCGAGGCGGATACCTTCAGACATGCGTTAAATAAGAGTTCGAATGAGTTTGAGTGTAAGGTGCTGGGACGCATCCGGGAGCTGAGGCTTCTGTATTTTAAGGCGGCTGAAAGCGTTAAAAAGGGAAAACAGACGCCGGTAGAGATAAAATCTTATCTGGATCGTTTCATAATAGGGCAGGATGATGCAAAGATGTCGGTGTCCGTGGCGGCATATGGGCATGGCAAGAGAGTAAGGCACCCGGAGGTGAATTTTACGCCGGATGTGGTGCTTCTGATAGGGCCTACCGGCTGCGGCAAGACGGAGATCATGCGCAGGATAAAAGAGATTACGGGATATCCCATGGTCTTTACGGATGTTTCAAATCTGGGGGCAAGCCAGTTCAGGGGGCGTCACAAGGAGGATATTCTTTTGGATCTGTACGAAGATGCCGGAAGGGATATGAAAAGCGCTGAAAGAGGCATAGTCTTTATGGATGAGTTTGATAAGCTTCTTCTGCCTGCTTTCTCCGACAAGGGTGTGAATATGCATGATGATGTACAGTCACAGCTGCTGACAATGCTCGAAGGCAGTGAAGTTGAGATCAAAAGCGGTAATAAGAACCTGAGGATGGATACTTCACGGATACTTTTTGTGCTGGCCGGAGCATTTCAGGGTATAGAGGAATACATCAAGAATGATAAGCGGAAAAAGGATAAGACAGGCGGAAGCATGGGATTCACTGCATCACTGGATAAGGATGTGGATACGGAATTCATAAGGCGGAATATCAGTCACGAAATACTAATGGAGTATGGTATGAAACGGGAGCTTGCAGGGCGTATATCAGCGATTGCGGTTCTTGAAAAGCTTACTGAAGAGGATATGTTCAGGATACTGCGTGATCCCGAGGAGAGTCTTCCGGAGCTGTATGCGAGAGAGATAGAGCTGTCCTGCGGGGCTAAGCTTGAGTTTACCGAGGAAGCACTGAGGCTGATCGCAAAGAACGCGGCTGAGCTTCCGGTTGGTGCCAGGGCGCTCAGGGTGATACTTGGGGACATAATGCTTCCCATAAGGTATACTGCCCCGGGGCTAAAGGATGTCAAGATCATAAGGATAACCGCCGATACCGTGGAAAACGGGACGGCACCGGAATATATATATGGGAACACTGACGGTGACAGTCCATTGAGCGAGCTTGTGCGTCAGTATGGTGAGAGATGAACAAAGTTTTCCTGAAAAAAAATCCGATGGATATTTCGGATTATATAGCTTCTGAAATCCGGGATTATCAGGAATTCCGGGCTGACACGGAAGAAAACCCGATTGATGATCCCGCGCTTATAGTGGATTACCTTACTCTCATAGTATATTATCTTGTGAAGTGCAGACCGCGGAGTGATCATGATATAGACAGTATCTGCAAGCTTATGGGGGCAAGTTATTTTGAGGAAGGCAGACGCACCCCTTTCTGGGCGATTATATCAGAGGTTTCGACAACCTATAGTAATGATCCTGTATTTGCAGACGGTGCAGATCTCGAAAATGAGATTACCAATGAAGATATAGACCAGTGTTTCAGATTTATAGAATACGAAGTACTGTTTATTGATGATGAGGAGGAAAGGGATTCTCATCTTGGAATGATCTCTGTGTGCAAGGTTAAATATAACCACAGTGCGCAGCCCCCCAGGCTGTCAAAGGACCGGCTTAATATCGGTAAGGGAAGGGATCTGATCAACAGAAGGCAGTTTGAAAAGTTTCTGGAGGCAATGACGCCTGAAAGCATAAAAGCATATCTGGACCGCTTCGTAGTTGGTCAGGATGAGACGAAAAAGATATTGAGTACTGCCGTATATAATCACTACCTTCGTCTGGCGAATCCTGACGCAAAACTCATAAAAACAAACATACTTATGGTGGGACCTACAGGAAGCGGTAAGACCGAAATGATACGCAGGATATCAAATCTGGTAAATGTACCGGTTGTTGTAACGGATTTCAGCGGAATAGTAGCTACTCCCTGGAAAGGAAGGAATAAAGAAGAAGCCCTTACCACGCTTTATGAAAGAGCGGGAAGAGATATTGAAATGGCTCAGAGCGGAATAGTTTTCTGCGATGAGTTTGACAAGATCGTGCCTTCAAAAAGGTATTCAAGAGGCGGAGATATAAATGATGAGCTTCAGGGACAGCTCCTTGGCATGCTTGAGGGAACTGAGCTTGACGTGCCGGTCGGCGGGTCTTCCGTTATAAGGATGGATACTACCAATATACTGTTTGTATGCGCAGGGGCATTTGAAGGCCTGGATAAGATTGTTGAAAAGGATATAGGCAGATCGGGAATCGGTTTTGGCAGTGACATTAAGAAAACAGAGCCTTTTCAGCTTACACGTGAAAATCTTGACCAGAAGCACCTTATAAAATACGGTATGAAGCCGGAGCTGGCGGGCAGGTTACACGCAGTGGGAGTGCTGAACAAGCTGACACGCGAGCAGTTAAAATGTATCCTTACAGAGTCTGAAGACAATGTGATAAAACGCTATGAAAATGAATTCAGGGAAGAAGAAGATGTGAAACTGACATTCACCGACGAAGCCCTGGATGTGATAATCGAAAAGGTGCTGAGTATGGATATAGGTGCGAGGGGGCTCAATTCCGTGATACACGATATCCTGAAAGTGCCGCTTTTTGAAGTACCTTCGGACAGGGATATACGCGAGGTGACGGTAACAGGTGCCGCAGCCAGAGGCGAGGACAAGCCGGAATATTCGTACTGAAAAATTCGGAAACCGTATGACCCGGCGGATATTGAATAGTTACAGATAGCTAGCGTTAAAGGAAAGATGCATGAATAAGAAAATAGGAAAATTACAGATTGCCATACTCCTTTCGACGGTGCTGCCCATGCTTGCAATGGGCTGTATCATAGTTACTTTTGCGATCAGGCATTATGAGGGAGTGTTTGTAGATGAGGTGGACCGGTCGTTAAAGGCTGCTGCCAATTCCGTGCTGGTGACCTATGATGAACTGTACCCCGGAGACTATGTGCTGCAAGGAGAAGGGTCGGCTTTTGTTTCTCTTTATAAAGGTGAAAAGGAGCTTACCGGGGAATTCGATATAATCGACCGGATGAAAGAGGAAACCGGTATGGAGGTGACTCTTTTCTATAAGGATGCACGTATCCTGACTACATTACGCAATGAGGATGGCAGCAGATGTGTGGCCACAGGTGTAAATGGTGCGGTTTACTCCGCTATGGAGAGGGAGGATGACGCATTAAGGTTCAGGGCAGACATAAATGGAACGGATTATTATGTGTGCTACATCCCGTTATTTAACAGTGATGGTACCTTTATCGGTATGATAGGTACGGGGAGGAAAGCAAAGGAAGTGCTGGCAGAGATCAACGGTTCCGTTTTTCCCATGCTTATCGTGACAGTTCTTTCCATGCTTGTGGCATCCATAATCAGTATACGATATACCACCGGAATAGTTTCAGCGGTAGGCGATATCAAGTCGTTCCTTCAGGCTGTAATAGGCGGCAAGGTGGATGCAGTTATGAATGAGCGGACACAGAAGCGTAACGATGAGATCGGTGAGACGGGAGCTTCCGTGGTCAAGATGCGCGATGTGCTGCGTGTCATGGTGGAGAAGGATCCCCTTACCCTGCTTTATAACAGGCGTTACGGTACGGGACGGATGAAGAATGTACAGGCTTCGTTCCTGCGTACGGGACAGCCCTTTGCCATGGCTATCGGAGATATAGATTTCTTCAAAAAGGTAAATGATACTTACGGCCATGACGCCGGTGACGAAGTGCTTAAGTTTGTTGCGGAAGAACTGCGTAAGATGATGTTAGGCTGCGGTTTTGCTGTCAGATGGGGCGGGGAGGAATTCCTGCTTGTATTCGAAACCGCAGATGTGAATACCGCACGCGACAAGATTGAGTCGCTGCTTGAAAAGCTCAGGAAGAGTACTATTTCGTATGGTGATTATGATATAAATGTGACGATGACCATGGGACTTGTGGCAGGCAACGCGGATCTGGATGTAAACGAGCTGATAAAGAGGGCTGATGCCGGATTGTACTATGGTAAGGAGCACGGAAGGAACCAGCTGGTACTCTGTGATTTACTGACGGAGGAAGACCTTGCGGCTGCTGCAAAAAAAGATGCGGGAACGGCGGCGGCAAAGAAAGAAGCAGCTGCTTTGACGACAGCGGAAAATGACAAAGAAGATGCTGCTCGGAATGAAGATAAAAATACTTCCCATGAAGAAGAGGGGTATGATATCATGAAAGAGTTCGGCCTCAATCCGGATGGTACTCCAATGAAGAAGCCGGATGTATATTCTGAAGGAAATGATGATGCCAACGAACTGCTGATGGAAGAGCTGGCGCGGTCCAAAGAGCGTAAGACAGTGGTTGATGTTAAGGCGAAGAAGCCATTTATGAAGGTGGAGGAGAAAACAGAAGCGGAATCCATTCTGGCATCCTTCAGTGAACAGGTAGTGAAAAATGCTGAAGAAGGGCTCATAGTGACTGAGGAACCCGGGACGGCAGGGGACGAACAAAAAAAGACAAAAAAGAAAAAATAGTGTAAAATACTGTTTGTACGTTATGCGGGTGTGGTGGAATTGGCAGACACGATAGATTTAGGTTCTATTGCCGAGAGGTGTGCAGGTTCAAGTCCTGTCACCCGCAGTTTAGGGATTGTGGGAATATCACAGTCCTTTTTTATTCTGCGTGTTGTGAAATAAATCCGGACTTTCGGGAATTATAGATATGTCCGGACAATTTACTGCCGAGTTATAAAAATGCTTAGGATAGACAATAGGTGTCTTATGTTATAAAATGTTATGTGTTATGTTTACCAAGGGATGGCTTCTCTCGGTTATACAACAAAATGTAACAGACCGGACAAATACGATCTGTGACGGAGGAATATTATGTGTGGAATAGTAGGATATGTAGGTAAGAGCCAGGCCGCCCCCATACTGTTGGAGGGCTTAGAGAAGCTGGAGTACAGGGGCTATGATTCTGCCGGCATAGCTGTACGCAATGGCAATGAGGATACCGTAATAGTCAAGGCTATGGGACGGTTAAAAAAGCTTGCCAATAAGACAGATCAGGGGCATGCAGTAAAGGGCACCTGCGGTATAGGACATACCAGATGGGCTACCCATGGCGAGCCTTCTGAGCTCAATGCTCATCCTCACTGCAGTGACGATATGAATGTTGTGGGCGTGCACAATGGCATAATAGAGAATTTCCAGGAACTGCGCCAGAAGCTGGCTCATCATGATTATCATTTTTATTCGGATACAGATACGGAAGTAGCCATAAAGCTTATAGATTACTACTATAAGAAGTACGCGGGCACCCCTGTAGATGCTATTAACCATGCACTGGTGCGTATCCGCGGATCATATGCTCTTGCTATTATGTTTAAGGAATATCCCGGTGAGATATATGTGGCAAGAAAAGACAATCCCATGATCCTCGGGATAAGCGATGCCGGCGTATTTCTCGGATCTGATGTCCCGGCTATCCTTAAATATACCCGCAGGGTTTATTACATTGGCAATATGGAGCTGGGCCGCCTGACCGCTGAAGGTATCACTTTCTATAATCTCGATGGTGATGAGATCAAGAAGGAAGAGACCGAGATCGAGTGGGATGCTGAAAGTGCTGATAAATGCGGCTATGCACACTTCATGATGAAGGAAATCCACGAGCAGCCCAAGGCTATCACCGAGACTATGAAGCAGTACTATGATGGCACCGGTATTGATTTTTCCACGCTGGAAAAGAACGGTGCAATAGAGGAAGCCGGCGGAGAAAAGATAAATGCCGTACTCAAGGGGCTTGAACGTATATATATCGTTGCATGCGGATCGGCATATCATGCCGGCGTAGTCGGTAAAAATGTGATAGAAGGCATGACGGATGTTCCGGTGGAAGTTGACCTTGCGTCGGAATTCAGATACTGTGATCCTAAGCTTCAAAAGAATTCTATTGTGGTGGTCATTTCACAGTCCGGTGAGACCGCGGATTCACTTGCGGCAATGCGTCTGGCACATGAAAGAGGGATCCCGACGCTGGCGATAGTTAATGTGTTTGGCTCTACTATAGCAAGGGAGGCAGACTACGTGATGTATACCTGTGCGGGTCCGGAGATTGCCGTTGCAACCACTAAGGCTTACAGCGCGCAGCTCATCACTCTTTATCTGCTTGGAATTAAAATTGGAAAGCTTACCGGAACTCTTGATGAAGAGCGGATAAAGGAGCTTATTGCAGCACTTGAGCAGATTCCCGGCAGTATAGAGAAAATCCTCGATGATAAGGAACGTATACAGTGGTTTGCCGCAAAATATGCAAGTGCCCAGGATGTCTTCTTTATCGGAAGAGGTATTGACTATGCTATAGGTCTTGAGGGCAGCCTGAAGATGAAGGAGATCAGCTATATCCATTCCGAGGCTTACGCAGCAGGAGAGCTTAAGCATGGCACTATCTCGCTTATAGAGAAGGATACGCTTGTAATAGGAATAATGACGCAGCCGGATCTCTTTGAGAAGACCAGATCAAATATGGTCGAGGTAAAGAGCAGGGGGGCATATCTTTTCGGTCTGACCACATATGGAAACTACAGCATAGAGGATACGGTGGACTTTGCGGTATATGTGCCGAGAACCCTTGAATGCTTTGCTGCCAGCCTTGCGATAATCCCGCTTCAGCTTCTTGGGTATTATCTGGCAGTCGCAAAGGGTGAGGATGTGGATAAGCCCAGAAATCTTGCCAAGAGCGTGACGGTGGAGTGAAGTTTTAGTTATTGATTAGCTTAAGGGGAAAATAAATGCAGACAGTAAAAGTGATCATCAAAAATGACGGAACAGGATTAGAAGAGGCACTGGACAGAACTACTTCATTTGCGGAAAGTCTTAACCTGCCGCAAAAGGAACGGATCCACCTGAGACTTCTGGGTGAAGAGCTTTTTGGGGTAGTTTGTGCGGTGACAAAAGAATTTTCTGCCGAGTACTGGGCAGAGCTTGATGGGGATAAGGCAAGGCTTACACTTGAAGCCAGGACGAATATGGATCCGGAGAAAAAAATGAACCTTGTTGACATATCATCAAAAGGACGGAATGAGGCAAACAAGGGGCTGATGGGAAGGATATTTGATATTTTTGAATATATCATGTTCACGCCGGTGGATGTAAGTGCTTTTGATGTAGCGCAGATGCAGGCCGGCAGTGTGCAGATGGGATGCTATGCGGGGGCTGTGACATCAAGCTATATATGGTCCCTCGATCAGTACAGGAATAGCGTCAGGAATGCCCATGAGAATAATGAGGCAGAAGAAGAATGGGATGAGCTGGAGAAATCCATCATTGCGAATATTGCAGATGATGTTAAGGTGTGGATAGAGGGCGATAAGGTCTGTCTTGTGATCGAAAAGGAAGTTCATGCGGGCTGACAGCGTACAGAACTGGGGGGCACAGATTATGTTAAAAATAAAAAATGAAAAAGACGGAGAAAAATCTGGACTATGTTTCTTCTGCAGGACTCAGGATACTTCTTTCTTTTCTTTTTTGTAAAAACGGAAGGGTCATATTATGCGTCAGAGGGGCAGGCCGTAAGCGGTCTGCCCGTGGCAGTATATACCGGAAAAATGTTCTGCAGGGCATATACGGTGCTGTCGCATGAGGGCGGTTCTCTTCGGGGAGGTACAAAATGATTCGGGTGTACCTTATGGAGACCGGCGCACTTGAATCGCCGGAAGTGTATGAAAATGCGTTAATGCTGACTGATCCGGACCGACGGAAAATGCTTGAGGGACGTAGCGGAAAGCCTGCGATACTCTCACTTGCAGCCGGACTGCTTATCCAGTATGCGTACTTTGAATATATTAAAGGAACTGATGGCGAAAAAGAAATCTTGTTTTATTTTGGGGATGCGGTAGAATGTACGAGTGCGCTGAAGGCTTCCGGGCATGTGGAGAATGTGTGCAAGACTGCGGAAGGCAGGCCCTATTTTCCGGACCATCCGGAGATTTTCTTCAGTGTGTCGCATTCCGGCGATTATGCGGCCTGCTCGGTTTCAGACGTGCCGAACGGAATAGATATACAGGAGCACAGGAAGCTTAGCTGTGATATATCGGGCAGGTTTTTTGCCGCTGAAGAGGATTATTACCTTAAGAAAGTATCGGTAAATGCCACGAAAGATTTTTACGATCTCTGGTGCCTCCATGAGGCGTATATGAAATATACGGGAGAGGGACTGAAACAGGGGATGAAGGACGTAAGCTTTCTGGACGCATTAAAAGGGGATCATGCTAAGACTTACTTTAATGCAGCGGATGGGGAAAAAATCCGGGGACAGGTACTGCAGGCTCCTGCAGGATACAGTTTGGGGATAGTAAGCGCCTGATGGACAGATCACGTATCTGCTGATTGAAGCATGAGACGGCCGGCGCTTCGGAGGAAGAATGGATAAGCTATACATAGTTATACCGGCGTATAACGAATCGGAAAATATAAGACAGCTGGTCGATGACTGGTATCCCGTGATAGAAAGGCACAACGGGGAAGGCGAGAGCCGGATGGTGGTCATAGATGACGGAAGCAGGGACGATACTTTTAAGATTCTCTGCGAAATGGCAAAGGACAGGCCGTTACTGAAGCCGCTTACCAAGGAAAATGGCGGACACGGTGCAACTGTACTTTATGGGTACAAGTATGCTCTGACGCAAGGTGCGGATTATATCTTCCAGACGGATTCGGACGGACAGACACTGCCTGAAGAATTTGAACCTTTCTGGAAGCGCCGGAAGAAGTATGACATGGTAATAGGGTGGCGCAGAGTAAGGGGAGATGGAGCCGGCAGGGTGTTCGTGACCAGGACACTGCGCAAAGTCATTAATCTGTGCTTCCGTGTGAAGATACCTGATGCAAATACTCCCTACAGACTGATGAATGCACGTACTCTGGAGAAATACATTGATATCATACCTGATGATTATTTCCTTACGAATGTGGTGGTTTCAGTCATATTCAAAAAGAAAGGGTGCCGTACCAGATATATTCCCATCACATTCAGGCCGAGACAGGGCGGCGTGAATTCCATTAATATGGTCAAGATCATAAAGATAGGTGCGCAGGCACTCCGGGATTTCAGAGTGATAAACAGGCGGCTTTGATATCCGTGTGTATGGTAAACGCATATATAGCAGGCTGTAAGTGCGGCATAGCGCACAAAAAACGGTTTTATTTGCATATAGTTCATAAAGTGGTAGAATAGTTCTACAGTAAACTGATTTGGTTATTGCGCTTTTGTGCCGGATAATGCCTGCATATAAGGCGCCATCTGTCACGGAAGCTGTGAAAACTTAATCTGTTTGATATTGTTTTGCGGTTTACCGGCAGCAGAATACGGAGGCTGTGGCATTGAACATCGATAATATGATGACCAGGGTAAAAGTGAATAATGAGATCGATCTTTGTGAACTGGTCGGCGGAAAGAAAAAGAATATCGATGTCACCAGGCACAAGATCGAGGCGGCACTTCAGTATGCGAGAGTATCCTATTTCTTAAGATGGCAGGAGCCGGGATTTTTCAGCAGACTATTCAAAGGAGAAAAGACAAGGCTTGTCTTCTGCATCAATTCAGCTCAGCTTGAAGATGCAATGAAGGTTTTTGACGAGCTTCAGCTTGCTGAGGATGAAGTGCGTTTCCTCGGAGGCAAATCCAAGAATAAATATATGTATGCAGAGCAGTGAGACGGCTTAGCCCGTCTCTTTTTTTTCGGCAAAAGTATTATTAAAAACAAAATGAAAAACCCTCGAAAACCTGATGTTTCCAAGGGCTTCATCATAAGTCGGAGTGACAAGATTCGAACTTGCGGCCTCCGCGTCCCTAACACGGCGCTCTAGCCAAACTGAGCCACACCCCGATATAAAAGCTGCCGAGCGGAATCGAACCGCCGACCTCCGCATTACCAATGCGACGCTCTACCGACTGAGCCACGGCAGCAGCTGTATCCGACAATTCTCGGCTACCGAAAACAAATAATATCAAATTAAAAAGTATGTGTCAAGGATTATTGTTCTGTTTTTTGCTTTTTTTCAAACGCTTCTTTACGTTGTGTTATCGGATTGTTACCGGATTCCGGTGAAAAGGATGGAGGGCATATGCAGTGACCGGCGGGACAATCCGCATGATTTATGAAAAGATACCGGACTGGGAGCTAATGGTTGACTTATTATTTTTATGTAAAACAGGTATAAAAATGTAAAAAAACGAGTATAAAAATAGTTCTTGTTTCCTTGACATTTGGTGCCTCTGATTTTATACTTATTGCTGTTGGGTTCGACACATCTAATATAATATTCTGTAAGAAAGGAAAAACGCTATGGCAAATGTTGATTTAACTAAGTACGGCATCACAGGTGTGACAGAGGTTGTTTACAATCCCTCCTACGACAAACTCTTTGAAGAGGAGACAGATCCTTCTCTTGAGGGATTTGATAAAGGACAGGTTACAGAGCTTGGTGCTGTTAACGTAATGACAGGTATCTACACAGGACGTTCACCTAAAGACAAGTTCATCGTAATGGATGAGAAGTCAAAGGATACAGTATGGTGGACATCAGATGAGTACAAGAACGATAACCATCCCGCAAGCAAAGAAGCTTGGGAAGCATGCAAGAAGCTGGCTATCGATGAGCTCTCCGGCAAGAAGCTTTATGTTGTTGATGGCTTCTGCGGCGCTAACAAGGACACTCGTCTTGCAGTTCGTTTCATCATGGAGGTTGCTTGGCAGGCTCACTTCGTAAAGAACATGTTCATCGTTCCTACCGCTGAAGAAGAGGCTAATTTCGAGCCTGATTTCATCGTTTACAACGCTTCCAAGGCTAAGGTTGAGAACTTCAAGGAGCTTGGTCTTAATTCTGAGACAGCAGTTCTTTTCAACGTAACATCCAAAGAGCAGGTTATCCTGAATACATGGTACGGCGGCGAGATGAAGAAGGGTCTCTTTTCTATGCAGAACTATTTCCTTCCTCTTGACGGAATCGCTTCCATGCACTGCTCTGCTAACACAGATATGGAAGGTAAGCACACAGCTATCTTCTTCGGTCTCTCCGGAACAGGTAAGACCACACTTTCCACCGATCCTAAGAGACTTCTCATCGGTGATGACGAGCACGGCTGGGATGACAACGGCGTATTCAACCTTGAGGGCGGATGCTATGCAAAGGTTATCGGCCTTGATAAAGAGCACGAGCCTGACATCTATGGCGCTATCAAGAGAAATGCTCTTCTTGAGAACGTTACTGTAGATGCAGAAGGCAAGATCGATTTCGCTGATAAGTCTGTTACAGAGAATACCCGTGTATCTTATCCTATCGATCATATTGAGAAGATCGCTAAGAAAGTAAACAAGGTTTCCTCCGGTCCTGCAGCTGAGAATGTAATCTTCCTTTCAGCAGATGCATTCGGAGTACTTCCTCCTGTATCAATCCTTACACCTGAGCAGACTCAGTACTATTTCCTGAGCGGTTTCACAGCTAAGCTTGCAGGTACAGAGCGTGGTATCACAGAGCCTACTCCTACTTTCTCAGCTTGCTTCGGTCAGGCATTCCTTGAGCTTCATCCTACAAAGTACGGTGAGGAGCTCGTTAAGAAGATGCAGAAGAGCGGCGCAAAGGCTTATCTTGTAAACACAGGCTGGAACGGAACAGGTAAGAGAATCTCCATCCCTGATACCCGTGGTATCATCGATGCTATCCTTAGCGGTGACATCCTTAAGGCTGAGACAAAGACAATTCCTTACTTCAACTTTGAAGTTCCTACATCTCTTCCCGGGGTTAACAGCGAAATCCTTGATCCCAGAGATACATATGCTGATGCTTCCGAGTGGGAGACAAAGGCTAAGGATCTTGCAGAGAGATTCCAGAAGAACTTCAAGAAGTATGAGACCAATGATGCAGGTAAGGCACTTGTTGCAGCAGGTCCCCAGCTTTAATTTTTAGAGCAATACATAGTAATACATGATTTTTTGAGCCGCAGGAGTGAATGCTCCTGCGGCCCTTTTTACTATCGCGGGATTGCCGGGCGCTTTCGATTAAAATTGAAAAACGCAGGGCTGCCCTGTATAATTACAATGTGAAACTTAAACAATCTGATTCAGCAGCTTTTCTGCAGCGGGAGGAGGGATAACTACGTTTTTAATAACCCTGCTATTAATTCTTGCAATACTTGTATTACTTTTGATCTTTCTGGGCGTATTCCTGTATTTTAAGATCAAGGCTGACCGCTTTGCCAGGGAACTGGGGGCAAAGAATTTCGGAGATGCCGTGATCAAGACCAAGGAGGCCCTGGACCAGTCAAAGATGGAGGCTTCGAAAATGCCGAAGTCCGTTACGGACGTCTCATCCATAAAGCTTTCTGCTATAGTGAGGGATTTTCCGGAGTTCAACTACAATGAAATGAAAGAAAGGGCTGAGGTGGTTCTCAGAAGCTATTTCAAAGCTGTGACTGAAGAGAATACCTCGCTTTTGGAATACGCGAATGCGGAACTTTTTTCGGAGACTGAGGACCACATAGAAGGCGTTAAGGCGAAGGGCAGGAAGGAACGGTTTGATTCTGTCCATGTGCACAAGACTGCCATATCCGACTATGTGAAAAAAGACGGACGATGTATTGTTACATTCCAGTCGGCCGTGCAGTTTCTGTATACGCTGAAGAATCTTGACGGAAAGCTTTTAGAGGGCGACGAATATTTGTATCAGCAGAAAAAATATGAAGTAAAAATGATCTACATCCAGGACAGGGATGCGGGCGAAGATAATTATATAGACGGTGCGAAATCCCTAACCTGTCCCAGCTGCGGAGCTCCGCTCAAGATGCTTGGGGCAAAGAAATGTGAGTACTGCGGATGCCCTATAGCGGAGTTCAATATCAAGATATGGAGCTTTTCGGAGGTTGTGGAAATTTGTTAAAAAGTCTGTACCCATTGCAGAGCTGATTTGCTATAATATTAAAATATATGGGATGATGTAAGAATTGCGTTAAGAGGCGCTGAACACAGGCCTGGCTGGGATTTTAGATGTTTGAGACCATACTGATCATCAGAAGAACCGAAGGGTTCATAGTAAATAACATAAAGAAGAATCTTTCACAGAAGCAGTACACTGTTTTGGAATGCGGCATAGACGAGACTGAGATCCGCGCGGTAAAGGATGAGGCCAGTGTTATTATTTTTTATGTGATAGAGGATCTTGAGGCTTATTCCAAGGCGATGATCTACATCAAAGAGCTCTGTGTGGAGGAGAATAAGCAGCTTATTCTTATCTCGAATCCGATGGAACATGAGGTGGTCAGCAAGTATATTTCGGAGGAACTTATTGCCGATGTTATAGGGAGACCTGTGGATATAGAGCGGCTGCTCAGAGATATAGAGGAAATACTTGATGAGCAGTCCATGCAGGCGAGAAAGAAATGCATACTTATTGTTGATGATGATCCTACATATCTTCGTACTATCAGAGGATGGCTGAAGGATCATTACCGTGTGGGCATGGCAAATTCAGGAATGCAGGCTCTGACATGGCTTGCCGGAAATGAAGCAGATTTGATCCTTCTGGATTATGATATGCCTGTTACATCAGGCCCCCAGGTGCTCAGGATGCTCAAGGCAGAGGCAAATTCTGCCGGAGTGCCGGTCATGTTCCTTACGGGCAAGTCTGACAAGCTCAGCGTACTTAGAGGTGTTTCCCTTAAGCCGGAGGGATATCTGCTGAAGACCATCGGCAAAAATGCGCTTCTTGAGACGATAGACAATTATTTCACTGAGCATTCTTCAGACGGGGATGACGGAGAAAATGCCGGAAGTGATGACGATTCCGGATTTGATATCTGGGATGAATATGGTGTTGTAAATAACGGCCTTGTGGGCGGAACAGGGGAAGGAAACTGATGGGACTTCGTTTCAGGAAGAGTATTAAACTGTGCAAGGGTGTAAAGCTTAATCTTGGTACAAAAAGCGCGAGTGTCAGTGTGGGCGGCAAAGGATTTCACCAGACTTTTTCCACAACCGGCCGGACCACATCTTCAGTAGGCATACCGGGCACGGGTGTTTCTTATCAGAAGAGCTTCAGCTTGAAAGATAAGTTCAGTGAGCTTTTCGGCGGTAAAAAAAAGGAGCCCGCGTCAAAGCAGGCGCAGTCCGAAAAGGAAGCTAAAGCTTTGGCTAAGCAGCAGGCTGCCAATGAGTCCGCAGAGGCAGCAAGACAGCGTGTTGCCGAGTTTGAGGCGGCTGTTGATGAGCTTCGTTCCATTCATAAAGTATGCGATATTTCCGTTGACTGGAATAATGTCCGGGAACCGGGGCTTAAGGCTCTGAGCGGGAGGATATTAAAAGGCGATACGGATGCATATCTCGAAGCTGTGGAACTGGCCGGGGCGTTCGATGACCTGGTGGAGTATGGAAGTGAATTCGAGGTAGGTACGGATGACCCCGATGTGCTGGAAGTGGAATTTGTCATCAATTCAGAAGAAACGATACCGGAGAAGGTACTTTCCCTTACGGAGACCGGAAAGCTTTCCGAAAAGCAAATGAGCGCCACTATGCATTACGAGCTGCTTCAGGACTATGTATGCAGTACGATGCTCCGGATCGCGCGGGACAGCTTTGCGCTGCTTCCGGTGAAGAAGGTAGTGGTTCACGCATCGGATATTGTAGTTAATACAGCCACGGGAAATGACGAGCAGCAGACTTATGTTTCAGCTGTTTTTGACAGGGCTGCTTTTGACAATATTAATTTTGAGCGCATAGATCCTTCGGATACTGTGGGCTCTTTTAAATGCAACATGGATTTCAAAAAAACAAAGGGCTTTAAGCCTGTAGAAAAAATGGAGGTTTAAAAATGTTCAAAGGTTTATTAAAAGAGTTCAAAGAGTTTGCACTTAAGGGTAATGTAATGGATATGGCTATCGGTGTCATCATCGGTGCTGCATTCGGTAACATAGTCACTGCACTTACGGACAGTTTCATAAATCCGCTTATTGCGCTTGTTACCGGCGGTGCTACAAAGGATGAAAACGGTGTGATGCAGGTAGTCGGCGGTGTATGGGAGATCAACAATGTACAGTTCAACTATGGCGCATTTGTATCCGCTGTAGTAAATTTCCTCATTATAGCGCTGATACTTTTCATATTGCTCAAGGCTATCAATACAGCTACCAAGGCTGCTGAAGAGGCTGCTAAGAAGCTTGCAAAGAAGAAGGCTGAAGAAGAAGCTGCAGCTCCCGCTGAAGATCCTGCAGATGTTAAGCTTCTTAAGGAAATGCTCGCTATCATGAAGGAGCAGAATCCCGAGGCTGCTGCAGCTGCACAGAAGAAGCTTGAGGGAGAGGGCTGATATCTTTCTTAGATTACAGTAAACGAACTAAGTTATTGCGCTTTTTTGTCTGATAATGCGTGGATACAAGACGGTGTCTGTCGCAAAAGCTGCAAATACTTGATTTGTTTGATATAGTTTGGGGTACAGGAGAATATTGACAGTCAGTATACCAACTGACATAAGCAAAGCATATCAGACTGGAAGAATCGACAGGGTTTTGACCAGCTGCCATCAGAAAGGAACGGGGGTATGAAGGATTCCATAAGCGTGATCATTCCTTGCTACAACGAGGAGAAGCATATCGAGAGATGCCTGACATCCATAATCAAACAGACTACGGGGCTTAAGTATTCGTTTGACGGAACAGACCGCGACAAGATAGAGATAATCTGTGTCGATGATGCGTCGACTGACGGAACCACGGACATACTTAAGGACTGGGAAAAGAGATATCCTGAGAATGTCAAGGTTATCATAAACGAAAGAAATAACCGTCAGGGTGCTGCACGTAATATCGGTATGCAGTATGCCAGCTGTGAGTGGATATCCTTTGTGGATGCCGATGACTGGCTTGAGCCGGATTTCTTTGAAAAGCTTATAAAGAAGTCACACGACAATACCTATGATATAGTGGCCTGCGGATATGCCGAGGATTCATCCGCTGAACTGACATATTTCGAAGCGGGTGATATGGACGGAAAGGGCAAGGATGTTTTTGTGACGGATGATATGGTCCGCAAGGAAGTTTTCAGGGAACAGCGTTTCGGAAAGGTTTATCCCAGCATCGTAAAGAGACATTTCCTGACCGGACACAGGATCGCATTCCCGGAACGGCTTATGTATGAGGATATTTATTATAAGGAACTCCTTCACATGGAGATCAGCCGTGGTGCAGTCATAAATGAGAAGCTTTATCATTTTTATGTAAGGCAGGAGGATGAAAAGCGGGTATCTGACGTGATGAGCTTTGCTGACTACCTCACAATTATGATGCTGCTCTGGAAGGAATGGGGGCGCCGTGGTTATTTCTCAAAATACGAGAATGAGCTGACGGCAGAATTCATTAAAGTCGGATATATAGGGTTCCTTAATATGCTCTTTTCCAGAAAGGATGTGCTGCCCTATACATATTTCCTGCTTATAAAGGAACTGGTGCTTACACTTACGCCTGCGGCAGACAAAAAGCATTATCTGAAGAACAGTCCTTATTTTACGGATTTCCAGAAGCTTTGGATCAGTGCACTGTGGCGTGATGTGGACAGGGATGATTTTGACAGGATCGTGGAAGCTACAGTTGAGGCCGGCGGAATCTGAGAATAATCCGGAAGAACCGGAATATGGAATATGGAAGTTTTATTGAAATTTTATCTCCTTGCAAGGTAAACTTTACCAAATATCTGACGATATTATAGTCAGATACATCAGAATTACTTATTGTGCCAAGGAGGCGATGTTATGAGAATAGAAGCGTATTCACAGATCCAGAATCTGTATCAGCCAAGAAAGGGCACGGGTCCTGCACCTGCCAAGGCTTCTTCTGATTTCAGGGATTCACTTATGATCTCCGGAGCGGGAAGGGAGCTGCAGACCGCAAGGGATGCTGTTGCTTCTGCGTCGGATGTAAGGGAGGATAAGATATCTGCTCTTAAGGATGCATACAGCCAGGGGGCTTATAATGTAAGTTCGGCTGCTTTTGCGGATAAGGTTGCATCACGGTTCTACGAAGAAGTGTGACAGATTTTTTATATGTAACTGCTGTAAACAGGCCTTTTCCTTTGGATAAAAGGAAAAGGCTTATTTAAAAAATAGGAGGCTGGACATTGGCAAGTCTGATGGAAAATATCATCACGATCCTGAATGCGGAGAATGATGCATATACTGAGCTCATAGTTTTATCCAGGGAAAAGACGCCGGTCATAGTGAAAGGTGATCTGAAAAAACTCAATGAAGTGACTGAAAAGGAACAGACCATAGTGGCACATATTCAGAAGCTTGAGCGCGACAGGATGAGCGTCATGAAGGATATTGCCGATGTCACAAACCGGAGTGATGAGGAGCTGAAGCTTACAGACCTGATCGAGCTCATGGGGAACAGACCGGAGGAACAGCGCAAGCTCAGGGAGGTTCATGACAGATTAAAGACCACCCTGGATGAAATGAGGACGGTCAATGACCGTAACAGGGAACTGCTCAAGAGCTCCCTTGATATGGTGGAATTCGAGATAAATCTCTTACAGTCCATGAAACAGGCTCCTGAAACTGCGGATTATAATAAAAACGCTTATTCTACAGGGACTATCATGGGGAGCGGTACCAAGCGTTTCGATACAAAACAGTGAGGTAAAGTATATTTTCTGCGCAACGCCGTAAAAAACGGCAGAAAGAGGAAGTATGTCATTATTCGGAGATCTTTATGTAGGAACATCAGGACTGCAGTCCAGCCAGGAAGCACTCAATGTTGTTGCCCACAATATCACCAATACCGATACGGAAGGCTATGTACGCCAGCAGGTTTCCTATAACACAAGGGAGTACAACAGGCTTTCTCTGGATGCCAGCGGCGTGTCCTACAGACAGACCGGCTTAGGTGTTTATATTGCCGAAGTAAGACAGGTAAGGGACCGCTTTGTGGATGCTTCCTACCGTAATGAACACGGGCGTGAGGGATTTTACAATGTTTCTTATGATGCGATCGAGGAAATTGAAGAAGTAATGGGAGAGCTGGACGGCCCTATATTTTACGAATCCCTTAATAATATATGGACAGCCATAGAGGAGCTGGCCAAGGATCCTGATAATGAAGTATGCCAGTCCATGCTCATACAGTACGCCCAGTCATTTACCGAGGCTGCAGGGAACGTTTATGCGGATCTAAGCAGGTATCAGGATAACCTTAATGTGGAGGTGAATAATACCGTAGGCCGCATTAACGAGCTTGGAAAAAGAATATACAAACTCAATGAACAGATCCGTGCCATCGAGGCAGGCGGCGTGGAGAATGCAAATGACTATAAGGATGCCAGAAACCAGGCTCTGGATGAGCTGGCAAATCTCGCAAATATAAGCTACCGTACGGATTATTTCGGCAATATCCTGGTAAGCCTTGAGAATCATGATTTCGTCACGATGAATACCGTAAATGAAATGGGAGTTCTGCAGGACGAGGAAAACGAAGGTTTTTACAAAGTGTTCTGGCCGGATTCAGCTACCATGCGGGGAAGGGATGAGAAGGGAAATCCCATATATGATCCGGATACTGCACCGGTATTTGATTTTTCCGTGCCGATCTCTGCGTCCAAGAATACTGACGTGGGGAAGCTTAAAGCCCTGGTTTTGGCAAGGGGTGACCACAGAGGCAATTATACGGATCTGTACGGCAAGACAGTCACGGAAAAATACGGCACCGGTACCAAGAGGGTGACCTACACCGCAGAGGAGAATTATGCCAAGGTAAAGGATTCCGTGATGATGAATACCATGGCTGAGTTTGATGGCCTGGTACATAATGTGGTGACAGCCATCAATCAGGCGCTTATTGATGCGGCGGATGAGGCGAGGGCTAAAAATCCGGATTCTACTTACATGCGTGACGCAAATGGCAATCCGGTGCTTCTTTTCGAACGTGTTGCCTGCGACGAGTTTGACGCGGCAGGTAATCTTCTTCCTGAGGACGTGGAAAATTCTTCCACATGGTTTACGTCGGCGAATATATGCGTGAATTCTGACCTTCTGCAGTACCCGACACATCTGGGACTGGTAAAGGAAGACGGCTCGGTTGATTATGAGACTGCGGCAAAATTCAGGGACGTATTTACCGAAGCTAAATATGTGATAAATCCCACTCTGACAAATCTTATATCAATACAGGATTATTATTCGAGCTTTATGGCACAGGTGGCTAACTCAGGTAATGTGTACCAGAACCTGCGCGACAATCAGGAACTGACGGTAAACCAGATCGAGGCTACCAGGCAGGGGGGAATAGGCGTGTCCACAGACGAGGAGCTTTCAAACATGATCAAGTTCCAGAACGCCTACAATGCCAACAGCCGATTCATAAATGTCATAGACGAATGCACTGAGCATATCATTACTTCGCTGGGACATGCGTGATGAAAACCGCGTAGCGGAGTCTGCATGATGAGGCCTGCACGGCAGTATTTTTGAAAGATAAAATGACGGATCAGGGTAATGCATATCGGATAAACGGTTAATTAAGGCGGGATAGCATCCGATATATACAGTAGCCGGGGCTTTTGAACAAAAAAAGCTTCGACATATTGAATTAACCACCGGTCCTACGGGGATACAATACATGAAAGGTGAGCGCCTATGTCGTCTACATTTTTAGGTCTTAATACAGCATATACGGGACTCCAGTCCTCAAATGCATCTTTAAATACCACGGCAAACAACATATCCAATGCGGAAACAAAGGGTTACAGCAGGCAGCAGGTTACCACACAGGCGGCTGAGGCCATACGTTCCTTTACCACATACGGCTGTGTTGGTGCCGGTGTAGAGACCATAGCCATAGAGCGTGTACGTGATGAATTCTATGACCAGAAATACTGGGGCAACCAGAGCAAGCTGGGGGAGTATGAGACCAAGCAGTATTATATGACGGTCATGGAGGATTATTACACCGACGACAATACGATCCACGGCTTCACCACGATATATGAGAAATTCTATGGTTCCGTGCAGGAGCTTTCCAAGAATGCGGGTGATACTACATTCAGGCAGCAGATGATAGGCCAGGCCGGGAATCTCACCACATATTTCAATGACATGTACACCAGCCTTCGGAAGATGCAGGATGACATCAACCAGGAGCTTAAGGTTGATATTGACAGGATCAACTCTATTTCTGAGGAGATCGCTTCACTCAATAAGCAGATCAATGTCATAGAGATGAATACCGGCGCGGTTGCCAATGAACTCCGTGACCAGAGAGACCTGCTGGTTGACGAGCTTTCGGAACTGGTGGATGTGGAAGTAAAGGAAACTCCTATCGTGGATGCTAACGATCCTGACAGGGAAACCGGCGGAAACCGTTATACCGTAAAGATCTGCGGACAGCAGCTGGTGGACGGAAATTATTACAAGACTCTTACCTGCGTGGTAAGGGATACGACCAATAAGGTAAACCAGACAGATATCGATGGCCTGTATGACATTTATTTTGCTGGCGACCAGACCTGGACATATGATGATTATCTCAGGAAGGGGGATGCACTGAATATTTACGGTGCATCCACTTCAGGCAAGGTTTCGGGACTTATACAGATGCGTGATGGAAACAATTCCGAAAATTTCAGCGGAAAGGTTTCTGCAGTGGATGCCAAGGCGCAGACGGTCACAGTCAGGGTTACGCAGGATTACCTGATGGATCTTAATAAGCTGAATCTTACCCAGGACGGCGGTATCATCAACATTGCAAGCAAAAATTATTATATAACCGGAGACTGGACATATAATTATACTGAGGGCAATAACTACGCTGAATTTACTTTCCAGCTGGATAAAGCCAAGAACGGATCGAACCAGGTCGGGGTTTCTGCGGCGACCAATGCGTCAACTGCCGAGATAGGACACTCGGTCAGATACCAGGGTATACCTTATTATCTGTCCCAGATGAACGAGTGGGTGCGTATGTATTCCACTGCAACCAATAAAATATACAAGGAAGGTGTTACGGATCAGGGGACTGACGGCATTGATTTCTTCAATTGCGAAGATGCCGGCGGAAACGCCTATAAGTTTACGGAGTCATATGAAAAGACCGGTGATCCTACACATACCATTACGATCAAATCGACCGATGACAGTTATTACAATCTGAATGCCGGCAATTTCAGGGTAAATCAGGAGCTTATCGATGATGCGAACCTGCTGGCTACCCGCAAGCGTATATATACTGATGAAAAAGGCGTTAATACATATACGGACGGTGAGTTCGAGGGCGAGAGCAAGAACGATATCATTACAGAGATAATCGATCTCAAGACGAATAAGCAGAAGATGGCGTTCAGGGGCTGTGCTTCAGACCAGTACCTGGTATGTGTGCTTTCCGATGTTGCGCTCAATGCGAACCGTGCGAATAATTTCACCAAGAATTATGAAACACTGCAGACTTCAATAGAAAATCAGAGGCTGTCGGTAAGCGGCGTGGACAACGATGAGGAAGCTGTCAACCTCACCAAGTTCCAGCAGGGCTACAATATGGCATCCAAGATGATACAGGTGCTTACGGAAATATATGACAGGCTGATATTGCAGACAGGTGTGTAACAGCCGTAAATGATATGCTGATGAAATATTATGTAACGGAATCTTACAGCATGCAGTCTGTATAAGAATGATGTCTAAAATGTGCGCCGGAACCTGTGCGATTACGAATGTCGTTCTGAATGAAGCAGAGATATGCAGGTAATCCCCAAGGAGGAAAAGTATGAGAATAACAAATAAAGTAATGCAGAACAATTCGCTGCGCCATATCAATAACAACAAGACTCTTCAGGATACACTGAATACCCAGCTTTCAACAGGCAAGAAAGTTGACAAGCCCTCCGATGATCCTGTGGTAGCGATCCGCGCTTTAAGGCTTAGAAGCGATGTGTCCCAGATCGACCAGTATTATAAAAAGAATATCGAGGACGCAAAGAGCTGGCTGGAGCTGACAGAGAGTTCCGTTAAGCAGACCGTTAAGGCGCTGACCAGCATGATCACCCAGTGCGAGTCCGGTGCTTCCGACCAGTATACAGTGCAGAATAAGCTGATCATGATCGACAGCTTAAAGGAGCTGAAGGATGAAGTATACAATATCGGAAACGCAGATTATGCCGGAAGATATATCTTTACCGGGTACCGTACCAACACTTCCCTTACTTTCGGCAATGAAGTGAAGGACCAGAAGTATACCATTACAGAGGCTTTTGATTTTGACGATCTGGAAAAGCTTTCCTTTGTGGATACAGACAATCTGTCCGGCATAACCAAAGCAAACTATGAAGATCCCGCATCAACGGCAGTTACCGAGCAGAAGATTTCCTCTATGGATTATTACCGCTTCCGTCTGGGCTATGACGGACTGGATACTACACAGTCAAGTCTTTCAATACAGACCCTGGACGGTTCTGTTTCCATTCCGATGACTGTGGCAGCAGATGCTGAGACTGCGTATAAGGATTCTGCAGCTAATCCCGGTGCCTGCTATATCGTGCCCCAGACGGGTGAAGTCGTTATGGGCACAGATGTATACGATCAGATCAACAACACACTGAACGCGGACGGGACAAAAGCAACATTTACGCTGTCATATGACAAGACGGAGTGGAAAAACACGGATTTAAGGCCTGAGCATTACTATCACTGCATGACCCAGGATGCGACAGGCAAAAATATAGAATATAATGCAGATTACTTAGATAAGGGTGAATGGGACCAGCCCATAAAATACCAGATCGGATTCGATCAGAACATACAGGTCAATTCCTACGCTTCGGATATCTTTGTGACAGATGTGGGCAGGGATATAGATGAGTTAACTGACCTTGCGGAAAAACTTTCGGGGGTACTGGAAAAGTATGATATGCTAAAGGAGATGTCCAAGGATACTGCTTCATATAGTGAGGCACAGCTTGATACGATCAAGGGTGAACTTGCGGCAGCAGACAAGGCTAAGGCATATCTGACGGATCAGCTGCAGAAAACCTTCAGCAAATACATAACCAAGATGCAGGGATATCTGGATCTGGCAAACCGTGCTGTGGCTGAGATTGGTAACAGAGGCGCACAGGTGGATCTGGTGGCAAACAGGCTTTCAGACCAGCAGACCACATTTAAGGAACTGCAGTCCAATAACGAGGATGCGGATGCGACTGAAGTGGCAGTACAGCTTTCAAGTGCGCAGGTATCCTACGAGGCAGCTCTTATGGCTACCAGCAAGATGATAAGCACTACGCTGCTGAATTATCTCTGATTTTCGGTTAGTTACAATAGAATTTACAAATTGCACAAAATATGTTAAAATTACCCCGTCGGATTATGTGTTTTACACAAAACGGCGGGGTTAATATATTATAAAATATAATACTGAGGGGTGAGATTCAATTTTTTACCAGCGGTTTGCATCGAGCCCAAATCGCCCTATCGCACCGGCGAATCTGAGATTCACTGTGCGTACCTCGCACAAAGTGCTCGGCATGGAGGATTATTATGGAGATTAAAACAAGGATTTTTGGGGATGTTACTATCAGCGATGATAAGATGATCAGCTTTCCTAACGGAATAGTCGGTTTTCCTGATCTGAAGGATTTTGCACTCATCCATGATGAGGAGCAGGGCGACCAGGCGGGGATCAGATGGATGCAGTCCGTTCAGGAGCCTAATTTTGCAATGCCGGTCATAAATCCTCTGGTGGTAAAGGAAGATTATGATCCTCTGGTAGATGACGAGTTGCTCGCCGTTATCGGAAAGGGCGAAAACATACTGGTACTGACCACTATCACGGTACCTACGGATCTTTCCAAGATGAGCGTTAATCTTAAGGCGCCTTTCGTTATTAATGTTGATACCCGTAAGGCTGTGCAGGTGGTGCTTGAGGATGACCTTCCGGTTAAGTTCTATGTGTATGAGCTCCTGAAAGCCCGCAAGGAGAATGCTAAGAACGAGAAGAAAGACTGAAAATGAGAACGGCAGGTGTACGGGCGAAAGAGGATTATGCCATACCGTTAAATACAGAACATAATGCGATAAGACATAAAATGGTGATTGTTCAGAGAGGATATGCTGAGAACAGTTGCCAGACAGGAATGATATAGGATATCAGGAAAGGTTGGTAAAAATGCTTGCTTTATCCAGGAAAAAGGGCGAGGCACTTTTCATAAATAATAATATTGAGGTTACCGTACTGGAAGTAAAGGGTGACCAGGTGAAACTTGGCATCAAGGCCCCGAAGGAAATCCCGATTTACAGAAGCGAGGTATATGAGCAGATTCAGGCTGCGAATAAAGAAGCGCTTACGGAGCAGACTCCGGACAATCTCAATAAACTGTTCAGCGGCGAATGATTTTTATATTTTTTCTAAAAACTACTAAAGTAAGGGATAAAAGCTGCCGATAATAATGATAAGCTGAAAAAGCTTTCTTATATTTTGTTGCAAATGGAATAGCAATTGTTCACATGGAGGTGAGAAAAATGGCAATAGAACCTATCAGCAGTGCGATGTCATATACGGCACAGCCCGTAGCAAAAGCGGCCGCACCACAGCCTATACCGTCATCGGAACAGGGACAGGGAATTGAGGTGAATGCGCCTCAGGTTGATTCCCAGACTCTTTCTGTATCCAAGGCGCAGACTGATGGTGAAGGAACCGGGAATGGCGGTAAGAACGGTGCTTCCAAGCAGGAAGGACAGTCTCAGCAGGTAAGTGATGAGGCTATCAAGAATGCCATGAAGGAGCTTCAGAAGAAGAATACCAATTACATTTCGGAATTTGGTATTCATGAGCAGACTAACCGCATAACCATAAAGATCGTAGATAAGAAGACCAAAGAGGTCATAAAGGAACTGCCTCCTGAAAAGACACTTGATATGATCGCAAGAGTTTGGGAGTATGCAGGCCTTGTAGTGGATGAGAAACGATAAGGGTCAGGAGGTGAGCTTATGTCATCAGATTTAATCAGATTGACGGGTATAAACTCAGGTCTTGATACCGAGAGCATAATATCCGCTTATACATCCAAAGCAAATTTAAGACTGACAAAAGCCAAGGGATCCCTGACCAAGAATCAGTGGACACAGACGGCCTGGCAGTCACTTAATACGAAGATCTACTCATTCTATACCGGTACTGCCGGAGTAAACAGAATGAGCAGTGCGTACAAGAAGAAAGCGACCAAGACTTCGAATAGTGCACTCAGCGTTATCGCAGGTGAGAATGCCGTTGATGGAGTTCAGACTGCGCAAATCAAGGCTACAGCTAAGGCGGCTTACTTTACCAGCGGAACTATGAAGACCACCGATGCAGAGACCGGTAAGGAACGCAATATCAAGTCTGGTGAGAATCTTGCAGAGGCACTGAATCTTTCCGGAGATGACAATAGTTTCCAGTTTGAAAACTCAAAGGGAATCCAGACATTCAAGCTTATGAGTCAGGACGCTTATAATGCATTGACTGCTGAAGATAAGCAGCTTATGGCTGATAATAACATTACGGCAGTTTCTTCAATGGATGACCTGGTAAAGGGACTTCAGGACCTGGGCGTTAATGCCAATTATGATGAATCCAACGGAAGAATCTTTGTCAGTGCAAAAGAAAGCGGTGAGAAACAGGATTTCAATTTCACTGCAAGCGGCGCAGATACGAAAGCCTCTCTTGATACACTGAATAAGTTTGGTCTCTTAAGCAAAGATGCGGCTGATAAGTACGCCCAGTCTTTGAAGGAAGACGATCCTGCATATGCAGAGAAGAGTATTGACGAGATCAAGGAGGAACTTGGCTGGTCAAATCTTGCATCAAAGATCGACGGCACAAATGCAAAGCTTATCCTGAACGGTGCTGAATTTGAGAGTAATACTAATTCTTTCAATATCAATGGCAGTACTTATACCATTAACCATATGCCGGCAACGGACGAGGAGATATCCGTGACAACAAATACGGACTATGATGCTGTCTATGATGTCATAAAGGATATGCTCAAGGAGTACAATTCTCTTGTAAACGAGATGTCTAAGCTCTACGGTGCAGACAAGGCGAAGGACTATGATCCGCTTACCTCAGAGCAGAAAAAGGAGATGTCCGAGCAGGAGATTGAAGACTGGGAGAACAAGATTAAAGATGGTCTCCTTAGCGGTGATAAGAATCTGTATGATGCCAGACAGGCTTTGGTTGATGCGTCGCTGAAGTCTTATACCGTAAAGGATTCTGACGGAAATGAGACTAAGATGTACCTGGCTGATTTTGGTATATCTACCGGCGGGTATTTTACCACGGATGAAAATGAGCGTTATGCACTCCATATCGATGGTGATAAGGATGACAGCGTTACAGCCGGCAATGCAGATAAGCTTAAGAACATGATCGCAACCGATCCCGAAAAAGTTACCCAGTTCTTTACCCAGTTTTCTGCACAGATGTATAACAATCTTTATAAACAGATGGGCACCAGCAGGCTGTCAAGTATTTACAAAGTGTATAATGATAAGCAGCTGGCATCTGACGAGAAAGACTGGAAGAAGAAGATAGAGACCATAGAGGATGAGATAACAGCTATAGAGGATAAGTGGTATGACAAGTTTGCCTCTATGGAAACGGCTCTCGCAAAACTTAATGGTAACTCTTCTGCTGTAACAGGAATGCTCGGTGGCTGATCGATAAATTTTTAATTAATACATGTGGCCGTCTGTACCTGGTGCAGACGGCCATAATAAAGCATAGCAGGCGTCAAAACGGAATCAGTTTTGACGTTTGTAATATAAAAAAGGGGTACAACATGGTTAAGAATCCTTACGAACAATACAAAAACAACGCCATAGCAACAGCTACTCCGGCAGAGCTTACGCTCATGCTTTATGAGGGAGCAATAAAATTCGGTAATTTAGCAATCAAGGCCATAGAGGATAAGGATATCGAAAAGGCCTACAGAAATATAGTAAAGGTTCAGAATATAATAGCTGAGTTCAGGAATACCTTGGATTTTAAGTATCCTGTAGCTTACGATTTTGACAGGGTATATGAGTACCTTGAGAGACGGCTTATAGAGGCTAATATGACAAAAGATAAAGCGATAATGGAAGAGGTGGTTGGTCATATTAGGTCTATGCGCGATACATGGAAAGAAGTCATGAAGAGGGCTAAGCAGCAGTGACGGAACAGTATCTGAAAAATCTTATTGAGAATATGGAGCAGAAGAAAGCTGTGCTTGTGTCTATTAAGGATAGCACTGCGAAACAGGCTGCGGCTATGCAGGCAGAGGAACCTGACTGGAAAGCTTTTGATGCAATGCTGGATGAGAAGGGCGAGCTGATAGATAGGCTTAACTCACTTGATGATGCATTTAATGCTCTCTTTGATCGAATAAAGGATGATCTGTTAGCAAATAAGGCGAAGTATAAGAAAGAAATCAACCGTCTGCAGGAACTGATAAGGGAAGTTACTTCGCTCAGTACTTCGATACAGGCTGATGAGCTTCGCAACAGAGATCTGGTTTCTAACCGCATAAACGAGAGCCGGCAGAAGATAAAGCAGGATAGAAAGACCATCAACGTAACCGGCAAGTATTACAATGCCATGAATAAGATTAATCTTATAGATCCTCAGCTGATGGATACGAAAAAGTAATAATGGTAGGAAGAACATCGGTCAGGTATTCTGAGACGGAGTGCGCTGACCGTTTTTTTATTTAGGATGATCAAATTTCCGGAGAATTATTTCAGAAAAGAGAATAGAAGAGGGTTTACCGTTAGTGAGGTAATGAAACGCTCGTGGGCGGCTGACCAGGAGATGTTAGTTCAGCTGCAGGAAATATGTAAAGAACATTCCCTGCGTATGTTTGCATGTTACGGTACTCTGCTTGGTACTGTGCGTGAGGGCGGTTTTATAGCCTGGGACGATGACATAGATGTTGGATTTGTAGGTGAAGATTATGTGCGTTTTCTTGATGTTCTTACGAATGAGTATCCTAATCGGTTTAATGTGTTGAATCCGTATACCAGACCCTGGTATAAGATGAATTTCTCACATATAACAAATAGCAAGAGTGTGACATATGCGAGGAATCATCTGGAAAAATGGCATGGATGTCCTTTTATGACGGGCCCGGATGTATATCCGTACTACTATCTGCCGTCTGATCCGGCGGCAGAAAAATACATACTGGGGATTCTTGGCAAAATAGATGAGCTGATCATGCTGAATCGTCAGTCGGTGTCCCTAAGCATACAGATGGGAGACTTCGATAAAGGAAGCAGGCTGAATGAGAGCATTGCAATAGGGCTTGTAGAACTGCAGCACGAAACAGGTTTCGTTTTTACAGAAGACAGACCTCTTGATAATCAGCTGGAAATACTATATGACCAGGTATGCCGTGTTACGGAAGCTTCGGATGCAACATATGTTGTGAGGTATGATGAGTATACAAAGGACAGATCCAAGAAGTTTCTGAAAGAATGTTTTGAAAATACAATAGCTAAACCATTTGAAAATATCTTGATACCTGTTCCTATTGGCTATGATGAAATATTAAAAAAACGTTTCGGGGAATCTTATATAGTGCCACGGCAAGAAATGGCTGCCCATGATTATCCGTATTATCAGAAACAGTTTGATGAGAAGCTTTATCGTAAAGAAATGCTTAACAGTGTGGATAATAACGTTGTCATAGGAACTATTCCTGATGAAAAAACACTGAAAAAAAGAATACTATACCATACGACTGTGAAAGATCTGCTGATTAATGGGGACAATATGCTCAGATGGATAAAGAATTTTCTTTTGTCTGATGTATGCGACAACAGTTCGGAAGAAATCTGGTGGATGCCGGATGCCGTGCTCAGAACGGAGAATATGGCCCTTGATCTGATAGCGCCAAATCTTACAGACGAGTATGATGAGCTGATACGGATGTGTTCTGATAAAGGTGGAAATCTTTGCAAATGTTCGCTATCATCAGAAGAACTTACAAGACTGTTTGATGAGTACCATGGTACGGATCCTGTATATGTTGATGCATTCCGGGTAAAGAACCTGAGGGTAACCATAGAGGACTACACTGATGAAACTGCCGCAGAGAGTGATGCTTCCGATGAGACTGATAACGTCGACTTCAAAATTCCGGATCAGGTCAGGACTGTATGTGAAGAGTGGAAAAGCCTGATAAAAAAGGAAAACGGTATGCGGAAAAAGGTGGTGCTGTATACGACATCAGCGAGTGCTCTTTTCCAGCATGGCGAAAAGATGCTTACAAAGATTGAAAATGTGATAAAAACATTCAGCGAACATAAGGAAGATGTGGCACTGCTCTGGCATCCTGATCCTGCTATCAGTTCGGAAAAGGAAATTTTTGATAAGCAGCTGATGGAGCACTATAATGAGCTTGTTGAAGAGTTCCGTTTAAACGGATGGGGCATATATGATGACCATGAACTGACCGGTATGGTGCTGAACGATATTGATGGCGCATATGGTGACACAGATCCGCTGCTTCTGAAATGTATGGATATAGGGAAACCGGTTATGCTGCAGGATGTAAGATTTTAGACTCTACATGTATTATAATGTATAATTATGAGCACAAAGGTAAATTGTATATTACAGCAAGGGGGGATACCATGGAATTTGAACTTACTGCATCAATGATGTGTGCGAATTACAGAAATCTCGAAAAAGAGGTCCGGGAACTTGATGAAGGGGGAATTGATTCGTTCCACATTGATATAATGGACGGACGTTATGTTCAGAACTATGCAATGTCCCTTAATGATCTTTGCTGTATAAGGTCATTGACGGATAAACCGATGGATGTTCACCTTATGGTAGAGCATCCTATAAATACTATAGATCTTTTTACGAGAAACCTTCATAAGGGTGATACAGTCTATATCCATCCGGAAGCAGAGTATCATCCCTCAACCACCATATCAAAGATCATAAATGCCGGAATGATTCCCGGAATAGCAATCAATCCCGGAACAAGCGTAGAGAATGTCCAAATGCTCCTTCGTATTGTGGACAAGGTTCTTGTTATGTCTGTAAATCCCGGAAATGCGGCACAAATGTTCCTTCCGTATGTGAGGGAAAAATATGACCAGCTTTTAAAACTCAAAAAAGACATGAATTTTGAAATATACTGGGACGGTGCCTGCGGAGCAGATAAGATAAAGGAATATGCACCGTTGGGCGTGAAAGGATTCGTGCTCGGCACAACCCTGCTTTTTGGCAAGGAGCAGCCATATGGAGAAACAATAAAGCATATAAGAGAACTGCAGTTTTAGCCTGCAGATCATATATCTGGCTAAAAAGCGAGAAATTGATGCTTTGATAAAGGGAGTTGAATATGAATTATGCTGTTTTTTTATCTGGTGGGATAGGAAGCCGGGTTGGCAGGGATATTCCCAAACAGTATATCAGAGCTGGCAAACATATGATGGCGTCATATTCTTTGAAAACTCTGATAGATTGCGAATATATAGAGCGTATATGTATCGTGGCTGATCAAAATTGGCGAAAGGAGCTGGCGGACGATATTTTATCCATAGGTGTAAGCATTGAGAAGATAGTATGCTATGCGGAACCCGGGGAAAATCGTCAGCTTTCAGCTTTCAATGGAATGAATGAACTATTGAAAATCAGCTGTTACAAATCGCATGAGATACCGCTTGAAGATACGGTGCTGGTACACGATGCTGCAAGGCCCTTTTTATCGGAAGAACTTTTGGCAGCATGCTACAGAGGCTTAGAAGGACACGATGGCGTGATGCCTGTTTTGCCGATGAAAGACACCGTTTACTTGAGCGATGATGGGGAAAGGGTAGCGGGATTGCTTGACCGGAAGAAGATTTTTGCTGGCCAGGCACCGGAGCTGTTTAGGTTTAAGCTTTACTATGAAGCGAATAAGGAACTTGTCCCTGAGCGGATCAGACTGATAAACGGTGCCAGTGAACCGGCTATTATGTATGGAATGGATATTGCTATGGTTCCGGGAGATGAGAAGAATTTCAAGGTGACGACTGCGGAGGATCTGAGATGCTTTAATAGTATGAAAGGTAGCTGAATAGTACGGCAAAAACGTTTTTTTCACATTTATTAAGTAATAATTTACAAAAAAGAACTTGAAAAATCGTTTTCCGTTTGGTAATATTTAAGTGTAGCAGATTTATTGCTGAGAAAAAAATCTCAAAAAAATTAAAAAATGGTATTAAGTATCGGAAACAAATTCCGATATATTTAATACAAGGGGTTCACAAGAACCTCACAACACAATAACTGCGGCACGGAAGTCGCAATACAACATTTTCAAGGAGGAAAAAGTTATGGTAGTACAGCACAATTTAACAGCAATGAACAGCAACAGAATGTTAGGTCTTACGACCAGCTCTCAGGCTAAGTCAACCGAGAAGTTATCTTCCGGTTACAGAGTTAACAGAGCAGCTGATGATGCAGCAGGTCTTGCTATAAGTGAGAAGATGCGTCGTCAGGTTAAGGGCTTAACACAGGCAAGCCGCAACGCACAGGATGGTATTTCCTGCGTGCAGACAGCAGAAGGTGCTCTTACTGAAGTTCATGATATGCTTCAGAGAATGAACGTTCTGGCAAACCAGGCTTCCAACGATACCATGACAACTGCAGATCGTAGTTATCTGAATCAGGAAGTACAGGCCCTCAAGAGCGAGATCAATCGTGTAGCATCAACAACTACATTCAACGAGAAGAGTCTCCTCAACGGATCATTCACAAGCAAGAACCTTCAGGTTGGCGCAGAGAGCGGTCAGTTTATCGCTATCAGCATCGCTGCAATGTCTTGTACCTCTATTGGTATCGACGGCGTTAGCGTATCCGGTTCCGATAATACACAGGCTCAGAGTGCTATCGATAAGATTAAGAGCGCACTTGCAAGCGTATCTTCGCAGAGAGCTGACCTTGGTGCTGTTCAGAACAGACTTGAGCACACAATCAAGAACCTTGACAACGTAGTAGAGAATACTACAGCAGCTGAGTCCCAGATCCGTGATACGGATATGGCTTCCGAGATGGTTGCTTTCTCAAACAACAACATCCTGGCTCAGGCAGGTACTTCGATGCTCGCTCAGGCAAATCAGTCCAACCAGAACGTTCTTTCACTGCTTGGCTGATAAGCAACCAAAACAAACAAAGCTACCAAGGAAAGGGCTGTCCGGGAGGACAGCCCTTTTACTTTATTGAACTAATACAAAAATACTACAATTTAGCGGTAACGAGGAAAGATGAATTATTTACCGGATTATTTCAAAAAGGAAACAATAGATGGATTTGAGGTTTCATCGCTGATGAAACGCTGTTGGGCTGCCCAGATGGAAGTGCTGGAGCGGTTTGATGAGGTGTGTCAAAAACATTCAATCTGCTACTTCTTAGGCTATGGTACTCTGCTGGGGGCTGTAAGGCATGGAGGTTTTATCCCCTGGGATGATGATATAGATATCTGGATGCTGCGAGAAGATCTGGATAGGCTGATGAAAGAAACCGGTTATGACTTTGCTGAGAAAAAACTGGAGCTGGTTACCCCCTTTTCTGATGGCGAGTATTCAAATCTGGCATTTAGGATCATCAATACCAGGCATTCATACTGTCTTACGGATGACTTCCTAAAAAAATACTGGCTGTTTCCGTTTATGGCGGGCCTTGATATTTTCCCTCTTGATAACGTACCGCGGGATGAAAATGTGCTTCAGAATACAAAAACACTGATGGTTTCGGCAAATGTCCTTGCGCAGCAATGGGGAAATCCGGAAATCTCAATGAAGGAAAAAATTGAATTATATGCACAGATAACCGGAATGCTGGGTGTTGCGCAGGAAACTGAGGATAAAGCCGCAAATCATTTATGGCGTCTTACTGACCGCATCGGGGCTATGTATTGTGATGATGATGCGGACATGGTTACAATTTGGTATGATTATGTGGCAAATCCGAATAAGCTGTATCGAAAAGAGTGGTTTTCGGAAGTAAGCTACTTAGAGTTTGAGGGCGTAGAGTATCCTTGCCCGGCAGGATATAAGGAAGCTCTTGAAGTGGAATTCGGAAAAGATTATATGATTCCCAAGATAACTCATGATACCCACGCATATCCGTATTATAAAAGAGCGCATGAAAATATGAAGCATATTTTTGAGGCAGAGGGAGTGAAACTCCCTGAAATATATGAGTCGATTTAGAGTTTATATCAGAGAGTATAGTAAGATTGTAAAATAGAGAGTGGTGAGTGTGAAAAGAGTCAGTGTCATAATACCGTGCTATAATGCCGAAAACTATATAGACAGGTGTATAGATTCCGTTATTAGCCAGAATATCGGAACAGAGATAATAAACATCGTTTGTGTCGATGATGCTTCATCGGATGGGACATATGAAAAACTGTTGGAATGGGAATCGAAATATCCAGAAAATATCATTATTTTACATTGTGATACCAACAGAAGACAGGGGGCGGCAAGAAATCTGGCTTTTGAGTATGCAGATACGGAATATATCACCTATCTGGATGCGGATGACTTTATAGATAAGGATTTTATAGGTACCTTGCTGGAAGTGGCAGATAAGAGCAAGGCACAAATGGTTGCCTGCGGCCACGTGCGCGATTGCGGTGACGGTATAATTCCGGAATGTAAAAAAATTTCGGGTAATCCTTATAAGGCTGTATATATATCAGCTGATGATATGCGTGCTGATGAGATACGTTTTGCATCGGCAGATCCCCAGGTTTGGGGACGGCTTATACGGAGAGATTATATAATAAAGAGTAAGCTTATCTTTCCGGAGGGGCTGACGTATGAAGATAATTTCTGGCGAATGATGCTTGCCTGTACAATTGAGTATTATTGTATCGTGGATATGCCATTGTATCATTATTTTGTTAATGAGGAATCTACGATCATGACAAACGATTCAATGCACCATGTTGATTTCATTACTGTTCAAATGTTAAAATGGGACTATGTTGTAAATATGGGATATTATGCTCGATATACTGATGCAGTGGAGTTTGATCTGCTGCATAATTGTTATCTGGATTTTTTGAAACTTATTTGCTACAGGTATTCAGAACCGCCCTATTCTCTGTTCAGACTGTTGCAGCAAATTGTGAGCAATAGGGTGTGTGATCCTACCCAGAACAGATATTATGAAAAGGGCTTTAACGAATTTCAAAAACTGCTGTTGGGATTTATATCAATGCAGGTAAGCAGAGAAGAATTTAAAGAAATGGCATTGCTGATAAGAAAGAATGGTATCTAAAAGTATTAGGGGCATCGTGAGGATATGGAGAATATACGGATCGCATTATGGGGAAATGGTTCATATGGCGTGTTTTTGAAGACGGCATATGACCTGCTGAGTCCGGATGGAATTGAGTTTGTCTGCTACGGTACTGAAAAAAATGAAGGGAAAGCTGTACAGAATGGACTTCCTGTATATGATGATCAGAAAATCGCAGAAATGTATAAAAACGGTGAGGTGCATGCGTTAGTACTTGCCGTTCATCATAGTAAACTTCATCAGGTGGCATGTCGGCTGATGTTAAAAGGCATATTTGATCTTTATTATCTTCCACATTACAATTATGAACTTTCCATAGATGAGTTTTCCTTTAATATGCTGGAAAGAATAGATACTCCAAAACCAAGACTTGATTATCTGGAATTCCATCTGGCAGACCATTGCAATCTGAACTGCAAGGGATGTGCGCATCTATCAAATATAATTGAACCGGCTTTTGCGGATTTTGATCAGTATGTAAAAGATATGGAGAGATTAAGGGAACTCTTTTGGGGGATTGAGCGCATCCGCTTGATGGGTGGTGAGCCTTTGCTTAACAAGGAGCTGCCGGCTTATATAGAGGCTACCAGACAGATATTTCCGGATGCAGATATGTATGTGGTTTCAAATGGCCTGATATTGGGTGAAGCTGATGAATCACTTTTTAGAATCATGCATGAAAATAACTGCGGGTTCAATATTAGCCAGTATCCGCCGACAGTGGAAAGGCTGGATCATATCAGGGCTATTTGTGATCTATACAAAGTAAAGTGTCTGGTATCAAGTCCACTGGCTGTGTTTAGAACCTGTACTGATCCTGCCGGAGAACAGAATCCTGAGGATTCATATGCAAAGTGCGATGTGACACATTGTACTTTTTTGCGTAAAGGAACCATTTCGAACTGCATAATGCCCTATATTCTGCCAAAGTATTCGGAACTTTACGGGCAAAAAATGGAACCCGGCGAAAATGATATAATCAATATACACGACCAGAATATAGATGGGCTGTGGATATTGGAAAAACTTCATAAACCGATTGAAAGCTGTAAATATTGTAATCCTGCTAAAACTTATGTATATGAGTGGGATACTGCACCGAAAGGCAAGGCAAGACCGGAAGACTGGACATACAGGGAGTGAAAGAAGACGTTTTGAAACTGCTTATTCTAAAATGGGATTGTTTCTGTTATCAGTCTGTTAAAACAGCATTCAAAGATGCCGGTGTGAAATTGTGTGAGTTAGATTTCCCCATTGATAACGAGAGTACAAGAAACAGCGAAAATCTTGCGAAACAGGTTGCAAACGCGATTCTTAAAAACGGTGCGGATGCCGTCTTTTCATTTAATTATTTTCCTGTAGCCGCTATAGCTGCAGCTGCATGTAAGGTAAAATATATTTCGTGGACATATGATAGTCCGTATATATCTTTGTATTCAGAAACCATAAAATACCCAACAAACTACGCATTTATTTTTGATATGGATGAATATATGAATATAAAGAGAAAGGGTGTGGAGAATGTTTACTATCTTCCGCTGGCGGCGGATACCGATTATTATGACAGTATCAGCATAACTGAAAAAGAAAAAGAATTCTATAAAGCGGATGTAGCATTTATCGGCCATATGTATTCGGAAGAAAAGAATGATCTATATCGTCATTTCGAGGGTCTTGATAAGCATACCCTGGGTTATATTGACGGTATCATAGCATCCCAGCGGCATATATATGGTGCATCCGTCATAGAAAAGTGTTTATCACAGGATGTTATAAGAAATATTCAGAAAGTATGCCCGGTATTCAAAAACGGTGATGGAATAGAAGATGTATCCTGGGTGCTGTCAAACTATTTTATAGCAAGGTATCTCACCTCAATGGAACGCTCAGACTTTATTAACAGTCTTTCAGGAAAGTATAGCGTGGCTTTATACACACCATGTGATACTCCGGGAATTCCATTGGCAGACAATAGGGGAGCTGTTGAATATATTGATGAATTTCCCAAGGCTGTGAAGTGTGCAAAGATCAATCTGAATATCACTCTGCGCAGTATAGTAAATTCAATTCCCCTCAGAATATTTGATATTATGGGGTGTGGCGGCTTTTTGCTTACAAATTATCAGGCAGAACTTGAAAAATATTTTGTTCCGGATAAAGACTATGTTTATTTTGAAGATCAGGATGATCTGCTGGAAAAGACAGGTTACTATCTTGTACATGATGATGAAAGACTTTCGATTGCCAGGTCGGGGTATGAGAAAGTGAGAAAACTACATAATTTTCATCTTCGAGTCGCAGAAATGTTCCAAATTGTTAACGGCGGTAGTATGTAGGTTTATCAGGAGAGTATTATGCTGGAATTTAGTGAAGAATATTTTAAACCTGAGATAAAGGAAGGTTTTTTTATAGATACCACCATGAAAACTGTATGGGCAGCTATGCTGGAAACACTGGCCAGGGTTTCTGCTGTCTGTGAGAAATATGGACTGCAATGGTATTGTGCATACGGAACGCTTCTTGGCGCCATACGTCATGAGGGTTTCATACCATGGGATGATGATCTTGATATATGGATGAAACGCAAAGATTACAACAGACTGATGGAAGTGCTGCCCAAAGAACTGCCGAAGGACTATAGAATTCTGAGCCCCATGACTGATGATGGATATTATTTATTTCATTGCTGTATTAATAATGGTCGTTCCATAACGATAAATGCAGAAAGAATGCGGGAATATCATGGATGTCCCTTTACAGTTGCGTTTGATATTTTTCCGCTGGATGTACTGCCGGATAATGAAAACGACAGAAAGAGGCAGCTGGAAGCTTTCTCTTTAGTTTCGGATACGGCTATCGTGGCAAAAAGCATGGCCACTGGTGAAATCAGTGAAATGGACAAGAATGCCCTGGTTGATGGTTTGGCACAGCTTAAAAAAGATATAGAAGCCCAGTTTGGCTACAGATTTGATAATAAAATTTTTGAGAATGGAGATCCATATAAAATATCGTCGGAATTTTGGAAATGTGCTAACTGCATAGCCATGATGTTTGAGGGGGAAGAGTCAGATTATCTTGTTAACTATTTTGATTATAAGCGTTCTGGTAGCAGGTTTCCGAGGGGGTATTTTTCGGAAGCCTATAGTGCGGATTTTGAGAATGTCATGCTGCCTGTACCTTCCGGATATGATCAGCTGCTCAAACAGATCTACGGAGATTATATGGTGAGGGTTAAAGGTAAGGGTACTCATGAATATCCTTTTTATGCAAGGCAGCTCAGGGAAGCAAGGGAGTATGTAAAAAAAATTGAAAATAGCAGACCAAAAACGGATCATATACTGCCGACAAACTGGGAGCAGCTGACGGAAGGAAAGAAAGTTATCCTTTTTGAGGATGGAATCCCTGTTTATACGGAATACGGACAAAAGGCAATCGATAAGCTTAAGTATGTTTTGGAACTCTTCAAGGAAAATAAGGATAAATTCATACTGTGGTGGAGACCACAGTCACAGATAAGGATAGCGCTGGAGCTGCTGTCATCAGAACTGTTAAATGAATATGATGCCATTGTTGAGTCATACATTAATGAAGGGTATGGGGTATATGATACGGAGATGGACGATGAGGTGGCACTTGCAAGATGTGATGCATATTATGGGGAAAGAAATTCCGTGGTGAATCTTTTAGAGGGTAAAGTGCCTATTATGATTGAAACGATTTGGTGAAGGCATGGAAATACTTTTTTACAGATACAATTCCATATGTGAGCCGGACATAATTTTTGCTTTTAAGAAATTAGGGATTGATGTTGTGGAAGAAACAACTCAGATTACCCAAAAGGATATTAATGGCAGTCAGATTGTTGATCGTGTGGCAGACCTCTTGAAAAAGCACCGATTTATGTTTGTTTTTTCATTGAATTTTTTTCCGGCATTATCGGAGATCTGTGAACTGATGCATGTTCCTTATATTTCATGGACTGTAGATGTACCGGTACAGGAACTTTTTTCGGATTCTCTGAAGAATAAGTGTAATCGTGTATTTATGTTTGACAGATCACAATATAATTATTTTAAGGAGAGAAATTCCGAGGGGATATTTTATCTTCCGCTGGCGACCAATGTTTCACGCTGGCAAAGTGTAATACGTGCAGAAAAAGTCTCTGACCGTGAAAGGTTTCATAGCGATATATCATTTGTAGGATCCCTGTATAATGAAAAGAATCCTTACAGAAAAATAAAGGGGCTGGATGATTATACCAAGGGTTACCTACAGGGCGTTATAGAAGCTCAGCTTCAGGTATATGGTGCAAACTTTACCGAAATGGTGGTGACGGATGAAATAATAAAAAAACTTGAACCTATTGTTCCGGATATGCATCAGCCGCTTTGTGAGGGGGATGTGAAGTCGCAGAAATATTTGATAGCTCACTCGTTTCTCGGCTCGGAACTTGCTCAAGTGGAACGTATCCGTTTGCTTAATGCCCTGGCAAAATATTACAGTGTTGATATTTATACGTTTAGCAATACGGATGAACTGTCAAACGTAAAAGTGCATGATGGTGTTAAGACGCTTACGGAGATGCCGCTTGTATTTGCTAACAGCTGTATAAATATGAATATTACGATGCGTCCTATTGCGACTGGGCTGTCTCTCAGATTGTATGACGTATGTGGGTGTGGTGGTTTTCTGCTTACTAACTGGCAGGAGGAGCTGCCGGAACTTTATGAACCGGGCGTAGAGGTAGAATATTTTACTTCTGAAGAGGAACTTCTGGAAAAAGCTGGTTATTACCTTGATAATGATGATGCAAGGAATAAGATCGCAAATGCAGGTTATTTGAGAACAGTAAATGAACATACATATGATCGAAGGATAGCGGAAATGATACGGGTAGTTAGTGGGACCTTATAGATAAAAAAGAGAGTGATATGAAGGGAGCTATATGTACAACGTGAAGCCGGAAGAACCCCAAAAATACACAGCAATAATAGTTATTACCCCGAAAGATTTTACCAGGCTTGTAAAGCATTATCCGAGAATGGTAGATAATCTTCCTGCGGAAAAGATACTTTTTGTCTCTGCACCTGATATAGAAAAGGAACTTAAGCTGGCAGAACTTGGAGATTCAGTAAGTTTTATTGATGAAAATGAACTGCTTTCTTTTGATAGTGTCAGAACCTGTATGAGCGAACATCTAAAGCCACTGCTTGGAGATGAGCCTGTGCCACGAGGAGCTATCGGATGGTATTATCAGCAATTCTTAAAGATGGAATATAGTCGCATTTGTGAGGATCAATATTATATGTCCTGGGATGGAGATACCATTCCGTGTGCTCCTTTTTCAATGTTTCAGGAGGGGTCAGGGGCACCTTACCTTGATCTGAAACAGGAGTATCATGCCCTGTATTTTGCAACCCTGGAAAAAATTCTCCCCGGAATGCGAAAAGTGATAGGAAAGTCCTTTATTTCTGAGCATATGCTTTTTGATAAGGTCATAATGCAGGAGCTTATCAAAAGAATTGAGAGTAATGACAGTATACCCGGAAATCATTATTGGGAAAAGATAATAAACGCTATCGCTCCTGAGCAGATAAGTGACAGCGGGTTTAGTGAATTTGAGACATATGGCACATATGTAGCTTTTACGAGGCCTTCCGTATATAAACTTCGTGAGTGGCATTCTTTTAGGCTGGCGGGAGAGTTTTTTGATCCTGATACAATATGTGACCGGGATTTTGAATGGCTCGCAAAAGATTTTCATGCCATTTCTTTTGAAAAAAATCAGGTGGTACGTGAAGATCATAAGAATATTTTTGACAATCCGGAGTATCAGAAGAAACTATCGGCCAGAAAGATGCTGGAAATAGCACAGGAAGAGTTTAACGGAGGTTATATAGAAGTCTGGGGCGATACTAAGGGTGCAATTGGTGCTGATCCATTGATGACCGGCGGGAAGAAGAGTGAAGAAGACGAACTGAAAGAAATGATTAATTCCTACAGCAGTCAGGTGAGTGGGGATTTTGGTCTGGTGCAGGTAGAGGGCCTTTCCTACATCAACTATGCATCGGATGTTCTGATCATGGCCTGGATGTATGACAAAAAACGGAACTGGGCAGATGAGGATATGCGGAAATTTTATAGCTTATCCCGTAAGTATTATTTACAGACGGAAACGCAGAACCTATTTTTGGATATAGGTGCGAATATTGGAACTACCTGTATTTATTTCAAGAAAAAGATAGATCCTTCAATTCAGATAGTAGCTTTTGAACCGGCTGAAAAGAATTACAGAATGCTGTGTGCGAATTTTTTGTTAAATGAAATTGATGAAGGGGATTACAGAGTAGAAAAGCTGGCTTTATCTGACGAAGAGGGGGAAACGGAGTTTGTATATGATTCCATGAATTCAGGCGGAAGCAGGGCTTTACATGGTGAAAAGACAGGGAAAAATACTAATGTGTCTACAACTACGCTTGACGGATATGTGAAAAGAGGCATGCTGGATGCAGATAAGATTAAGTATTTATGGGTTGATATAGAGGGCTTTGAACCGTATTTCTTAAGAGGCGCTGAGGAGACTCTGCGAAGTGTTGATGCACCTATGGTTATGGAGTTTTCACCGGAAAAATATCGTAAAGATGGTGTCTATATGGAATGCATAGATGTATTATGCAGAATATATGATGAATTTATTTATATGCATGATGAAAAAGAAATTCTTCATCCGGTAGACGAGCTTTATCGTTATGAAGATTCAGACCAATTGGTGGATCTTTTCTTTATTAAACGGAGATAATAATGAATTCAATAGACTTAATAAATCAGTTAAAGAAACTGGCAGGGCAGTCACCGGAACTGTTAAGGGGAATGAACTGGGATGATATCAGCCTCTGCATGTCAGTAGAACTGGACTATCGCAAAGGCATCTATCATGAAAATCAGATAAAGCAGCTGGAGAATTATTGTATATCTCTGGCTTCAAAAATGAAAGAATCGACTATGGCAGGCGAGTATGATGTATTACGGGCGTGCCTTAATGAGCTTGCTGCTGTTATGCAGACTTTGCCGGAGATTGATTATTATGAGGAGGGGGTGTGCCGGTCAAATCTTGAGCATGAGATACTTAGGCACTACAGGGAACGTACAATAGCAGTGGTTGGAGATTCTCATGTGAATTTTTTCAGCGGGAACGAATTGCTGACATTCATTCATGCCGGCAATAGTGTAAATATCTGCCCGGTAGTGAATGGATTACCGGTATCCGTCTTTCATATGGGGGCCTGTCTTGCATATACCTGTAATCGGCAGGAATCATCAACGGGCTTCCGTAGGAAACTGGAATGGCTGTTAGATGATTATATCCGAAAAGATTCTCCGATGTTACTTTCTCTTGGGGAGATAGATATAAGAGCGCATGTATATAAGGAGTCGGAAAAGAGAAAACAAACCCCGGAGCATATTGTGGACGAGATACTTGAAGAGTATTCTGAATTAATACGCGATCTGACTTCAAGAGGTTATCCCTTGGCAATATGGGGACCTGTTGCAACTGCACAGGATGCTGCTTTCGAAGGGACGGATTTTCCATATTACGGTACTGAACAGGATAGAAACCGGGCAACGGATTATTTTAACCATAAATTAGAATTGATATGTAATGATGCGGGGGCTTTGTTTATCAGTATCTTTTCGGATATGATAACGGAAGATTATCATACAAAAATTGAGTATTTCAGTCCGGATAAATTTCATCTGGGGCAGGCGGCAATGGAACTTGCAGCGCCTAGACTGGAACGGGTATTTGAGTTGAGGGGAAAAATTTAATAAGGTGGGATTACATAATGGATCATAAGGATGAAAAAACAAAAGCAAATAACAATGGAGTACTGGTACATATTTTTTTCGGCTTGATAAATATAGATCATGTCAAGGCGTTACTTGACTGCATGACATTGGTTGAACGAGTGGTGATATATGAGCCTGATGCAGAAAAGGTGTGTGCTGTAGGTAAGTCTGAGGAATGGCAGTTAATAATATCGGATGACAGAATAATTTTGGTATCCGACAAAGATAAGTTAGAGAATTCTCTAAATGATGTGATCAATATAGGTAATGCCGGACATATAGGTTTCGGAGTGATAACAGAGTATGAAAACAGTAAAAAAGATGAGCTAAATTGGTTTATTGAGTTAGTAAAAAGTATATGCCAGAAAAAAAAGATTCAAACAGAAACGTTTCGTTTTTTTAAAAAAGCTCCTTGTAAAAATGAACTGTATTCTTTATCAACATTAAATCGAAACAGTATGATTGGCAGCATGTTTGAATCTATTGAGGATAAAAATGTCCCTGTGATTTTGGTTGGGGCAGGACCATCGTTAACAAAGAATGTTGGTGATTTATGTCAGGCAAAGGGAAAGGCTATTATTATTGCTGCCTCGCATGCTTCACGCACGGTTATGAATACAGGCCTTGTGCCGGATCTTACCGCTGAAATTGATCCCGATGAGAATTACGAATTCATGAAACATGACTCTGAGAGAAAGTGCAGAATGCTTTTATCAGCCAAGGTAAAGAAAACCAGTATTGAAGGTTATGCGGGAAAGTGTATTTTATTTGATTTTAATAAGGATATTTTCGCTCTTAACTGTATCCAGAAACAACCGGAAAATCTCGATAAATCAGGCTCTGTCATCACAGAAGTTTTGGATCTTTTTTTGCAGGCCGGGTTTAAGAAATTCATTTTGGCAGGTATGGATCTGGCTTTCGATGAACAGGGGAACACCCATAGTGATGGTGAAAAACGTGAAGATATCACCGGTTTGAAACGATATAAGGTAATGGGGATTAACGGAGAAATGTTGGAAAGTCAGAGTGATTGGGTGGCTTTCCGAAAGCATATCGAGAAAAGGATCAGCTCAAATCCGGATGTGGAGCTGATTGACGCCACGGAGGGCGGTGCACTGATAGCCGGAAGTCTGGTTATGAGCCTTAAAGCTGCAATATCAGGGATGTGCGACCATGAATATCCGGTTGACGCATGGCTTGGCACTCTGCCGGCGGCGATGTCTGATGATGAAATGCAAATCTGGACAAATGTGATGCGTCAAAACCTGCTCCAGCTTAGTAACATTGAAAAGATTCTGGAAAAAGCTGAAAGCTTGAGCTGTCAATTGTTGCTTATGATCAGGGAGAGGAAAAACGGTAGTGAGGAATTCATGAATCTTTGTGCATTGTATGATAAGTATTATCATATGGTTTTAGAATCTCAAGGCAGTGAATTACTGATTTACTATTGTGAAGACATATTACAGGATTATATACAGGGAGCTTTGATGGTGGAAAAGAATGGTGATATGTCGGCTAAATTGGAGCTGGAATGCAAAATGTATCGAGATATGCGTGAAGATCTTCCGGAGTTGGCGGCTTGCATAGAAGAGATATATGTCAGAAATGCTGTCTGATGAAAAGGGGGATTTATGAAAGTTGTCATTCTATTAAATAATAAATATTGGAAGATGGTTAAAACCTTATTGGAATATTCTAGAGTGCCGATGCAGGGCACAATCTATTATTTCGACCAGGAGCCGGAAAAGGTACCTTCTTTTAATAGTTATCCTATAGATAAAATCGTAGAGCATCAGAATGAAGAGTGCGAAATGGCAATTCTGGCAACGGAAATTACAGAGCAAAGTGTTCGTGTTGTGTTTGCGGCATATCCCAAAATAGGCGGGGTTTACGATCTGGCCCAGGCGGCGGCTGAATTTCTGACTGATGATGGACGCCTTCCTTATTTGAAAGTAAGGACCGAATTTATTAATCCAAGACCTGATCTACCCTATGTGCAGATTGGTGACTTTACTTATTTTGACCATTTAAACGTAATGTCTGAAGTGGTTGATGGAAGTGTGGTCTGTAAGATCGGCAAATTCTGTTCTCTCGGTCCGGATACTACTGTTTTGCTTGCGGAAGAACATCGTACTACGTGGGGAACCACTTTCCCGTTTGATGAAATAACCCCGGGATATGGGCTTCCGGAACGAAGTACTTTTTCTAAAGGCGACGTTATAATTGGAAATGATGTTTGGACCGGAAAAAATGTTACCATTCTCTCGGGAGTTACCATAGGTGATGGTTGCGTGATTGGAGCGGGAACGGTGCTTTCAAAATCAGTTCCGCCCTATACGATTGTTGCAGGCAATCCTGCGGTGAATATTAGTACGAGAATTCCGGATGACTGGATTTCTCGCTTTTTGGAAATGAAATGGTGGGACTGGGACTACGAGAACCTTTATAAGGCATTGCCCCTTCTTCAGAGTCAGCAATATGAGCAGCTTTATGAATATTATAAAAAGCATATCTTTGATTAATTTTTTTAGTACCGTTGCTTATAAAAAGTGAACTGTATAGAAAATAAAAAACGAAAGGTGAGTGGGTATAAAAAATGGAGGTTTTAGCAGTAATTCCTGCACGTGGCGGATCAAAGGGAATTCCTAAAAAGAATATACGGCTTATGAATGACAAGCCACTTATCGCATATGCTATAGAAAACGCTTTAAACAGTGATTTTATAGATGATGTGGTGGTGTCTACCGATAGTACAGAAATATCATATATTGCTGAAAAGTACGGTGCGAAGACGCTTATGCGTGATTCTAAGCTTGCAGGGGACATGGTGACACTTGATCCGGTAATATATGATGCAACATTAAAAATGGAAAAGCTAAAGGGATGTACTTATGACTATATTATTACTATGCAGCCCACGTCACCATTGCTTAAATTGGAGAGCTTAAACACTGCTATTGAACAGACGATAAATAAAAAGATTGACTGTATGATCAGTACTGTAAACAAACCGCATTTGTCATGGAGGAGTGAAGGTGGCAAGCCGATTCCAAATTATGTACAGAGATTAAACCGTCAGCAGCTACCGGCCAACTATCTGGAGACTGGTGCGTTTGTTATATCAGCAAGATCTATTGTTACGGAAACATCAAGGATTTCAGGAGAAATATCTGTCTTTCCGATAACTGAGCGAGAGGGAATAGATATAGATACGACGGAAGACTGGGTTATCTGCGAAACAATTTTAAAAAGGAAAAGGATAGTTTTTTGCGCAGATGGCCATGTGCAGCTTGGCATGGGACATGTATATAACTGTATTACAATGGCGTATGCAATGATGGAACATGAAGTTCTGTTGCTGATTGGGAAAAACTCCATAGAGGGAATAAAGAAGATAAAAGAAACAAATCTTCCATATAGGATAATAAATGATGATAAAGAAATAGACCAGGTGATTGAAGAGTTTAAACCTGATATATGGGTAAATGACAGATTGGATACAACAGAAGAGTATATCCTGCATCTGAAGGAAAGAGTCCCAAGAGTAGTATCTATTGAGGATTTAGGTAATGGGGCAAAATATGCAGATGCAGTAATAAATGCTCTTTATACTGATGATGACCTGAAAGGGTATAATATTTATAATGGCTGGAAATATGTTTGTTTAAGAGAAGAATTTCAGTTGGAATTACCCGGAGAATTTTCAAAAAAAGTAAAAAATGTACTGCTGATGTTTGGTGGGACGGATCCGTCTAATTACAACGAAATGCTTTACAATATTATTCTTAAGCTGTCATCAAAATATTCGGATATAAAGTTTAACTTTGTAGTTGGAATAGGCTATGATGCAGAGGCACACGGGGTAATAACTGATGAAGAAAAAAATGTGTTTGTGTATTCTAATGTTCAGCATGTTACAAGATATATGAGAGATGCTGATATTGCGATAACAAGCCAGGGAAGAGCTATATTTGAAATGGCGGCAATGGGGATTCCTGCTATTGTCATATCACAGAATCAAAGAGAAACATCGCATAGCTTTGCAAGCATGCAGCATGGGTTCATCAATCTGGGACTTGGAACAGATATACAGCCGGAAGTTATAGAAAACACGTTGGACTGGCTGATAAACACGGAACCCGTAAGGAGGAACATGCATGAATTGATGATGCAGTATCCACTACGTGAAGGTGTAAGTCGTGTGAAGAATATCATACTAAATAATTTATGTGAGATATAAAAAGAGAGGAACACAACGTTGAGAGAATCAAAGCCATATGTGATTGCTGAAATTGGAGTGAATTTCTATGATACTGCACGGGAAATGGGAATAACTCCGTTGCAGGCGGCAAAAATTTATATAGGCGAAGCTGCTGAAGCGGGTATTGACTGTGCAAAGTTTCAGTCATATAAGGCTGGAACGCTTGCATCAAAGTATTCGCCGGCATATTGGGATACGCAAAAAGAACCTACAACGTCTCAGTATGAGCTGTTTAAAAAATTTGATAGTTTTGGCTGCAAAGAATATGCTGAACTTGCTGATTACGCGCATTCGAAGGGGATGGATTTTACCTCTACACCGTTTGATTATGAGTCAGCGGATTATTTGGAAAGCATGGTGGATTTCTACAAAATCAGCTCATCGGACTTATCCAATCTCCCATTTATAAAATATATTGGAAAAAAAGGAAAGCCGGTTGTGTTATCAGTTGGTGCGGCATATCTTTCGGAAGTGGATGAAGGCATACGTGCACTGAGGGGCGTGGGGTGTAGCGATATTACCATATTGCACTGCGTACTTTCATATCCTACAGAATTGGCTAATGCAAACTTGAGAGTGATAGAACAACTAAAGAGAACTTTTCCTGACGTGAAAGTAGGATACAGTGACCATGTACCGCCGGATGAATGTATGACAACGCTTTTGACTGCGTATATGCTTGGCGCGGAAGTTTTGGAAAAGCATTTTACTTTAGACAAAACCTTGCAGGGAAATGATCATTATCACGCAGGCAATCCGGATGATTTCAGAAGAGCAATAAAAAATTTCCGGATTTTCGATACTGTGCTGGGGAGTGACGAAAAAACAGTACTGGATTGCGAGATCAATTCGCGGCGCGAAGCAAGAAGATCCCTTGTTATCACAAGAGACATGAAAGCGGGAGAAGTGATAAGTGAAACTGATATAGCGGCAAAGAGACCGGGAACGGGAATTGCCCCGTCTTTTGCAAATTTGGTTGTAGGGCGAAAACTGTTGAAGGATCTGAAGGAAGATACAATACTGCAGTGGGATATGATATAAAAAGACTAATTATTAAAGAAAGTCAATAAAAATATATGGATGAATTGCTGAAAAAAATGTATACGGATGCAATGATATTGGATGATATCAATGCAATGGAATATGAAGCATCTCTTAATAATGCTGAAAATATTGTATTTACATGGCAACGTATTTCTGAGCATTTGCAGCGCTTAATTGAGGAATTGGGGGCTGTAGATTTACAAAGCGCAAAACAGTTATTGTCTGTCTGGAAAGAAGTTGGAGAAAATACAGAAGATTACAGAGAACTTACAGCAGGCATCTCCTATAGTTTGCGTCCGGCCATACTAGCGGCTTTAAATATTCTCTATAATGCCCCTCTGGAAATCGATACGGCAAACTGGCGCATTGAAAAAACGCCGGTATGTTTTTTGACATTGAAAGAGAAGAATTCCAACCGTTATATACACAGTCCGTATGACCCTATGAAAGAGGCGAGGGTTCTTGCGGACAGACTCTATAGTATTGATATGACAGAATTCCACATACTGGGCAGTGGCCTGGGATATCTTGCTTACCAGTTATGGATTAAATCAGGAAAAACATTAAAAGTTATCATATATGAAGATGATATCTTTTTGAGACAGGCAGCGTGCAGTATAGGTGTTCTTAGTTGGATGGAGGGCGGTTATGAAATGCCGGAATATTCATCGCCTAACGAGATGCTTAGAGACTTTGTTGGAAAAGAGGGCAAGGCACAAACCGGGATCTATGTACAGGACTGGAAAGAGGGGGCCTATAGGGACACGGATAACGGTGAAAATACGGATCGAATAAGCTGTAATATGAGAATGGAACGTTTGTATGGAGCAATGTGGGCGGCTAACAGGCGGTCAAATTTGCAGAAAGATTTTTCTGCAATATCTGATCTGAAAAGGAATATCTCGGTGAAGCGTAATATTGCGGTTGTGTCAGCCGGACCCTCGTTGAACGATAATATAGAATTCCTAAAAAAACATAAGGAAAATTTACTTATTATAGCCGTTAATTCTTCTCTGAAGCGTATTGCAGCAGAAGGAATAAAGGCTGATATTTCTGTGATGCTTGATCCTGCACCTAAAACAGAGCGTTATCTGGATAATATAGAGGATTATACTGAGGATATTCCGATGATAACGGTAAGCAATGGCAGTCGGGCATATATAGACCGGTATAGAGGCAAAATGTATTTGATAACTGATGAGGAGTATGGCAGAGATAGTGCTGGCTACGTGTGGTCATTTGGAGGAACTGTTGCAAGTCTGGGGCTGGATGTTGCATTTTTTCTCGGAGCGGAAAATATATTTTTAATTGGAAATGACCTTGGCTTTCCCGGAGGTAAGAATTATGCAGCAGGGTTAGCTCATGCGGAAAAAGAGGGAATGGTTGGAGAGATGCTGAACAATCCGGTTACAAAATCGGTTGACGGAGGCGAGATATACACGACTGTTCTGTATGAAAGCTATAGACATATTTTGGAATCGCAGATATGCAGGCATCCAGAGGCAAAGGTATATAACATGTCACGACATGGGGCTATTATTGATGGTGCATTAGGGGTGCAGGATGCAGAACTGGCGATTATGTAACAATCTATAAAATGTCTGATGAAAATTGTTGGTCATCTTTTGCACCAGTGTCCATGGTAATAGAGTAAAAAATATGACAATACGTGTGAAAATATGGTAAAATACATTATGTTGAGTGAGCTACACTTCTGAACCGCAATAAATGGATTTATGCGAGGGAACTATGTCTAAGGCCACCTGTTATATGAATATTTAGAGGCTTTGCCGTTACCAGTGGGTTAATGGCGAGGCTTTTTTGTTTTTGTAGAACGATTCTACAATTATTATATGGGCAATCATTATTCAATAACAAAAGGTATGTATCAGTATTTTGGAGATGTGCCGCTGAGATGATGAAAGTCAGTACTGGCTATAATGCGGATAGTAGAGCGCATTGCTACAAATTTGAAAGGGTAAAGACAAGTTTATGAGGGACTATATAAAAAGTTAATTTTTTTCTTTTTTCGTCCGATACATTTTTGTAGGGGAATTAATAGAAACAGATGGATTTTATGATAAACACGAGAAAAATTAAAGACAAACTGATTTGGTAAGCAGTTAATATATTATTGATTTGGAGTTATAAAATGTTAAGACAATTAGAGCTATCAGCAATTGCAATTAATGGGGATGAATGTTGGTATTTTCCGGCAAATATCAACCGGTTGTTATACAAAAATCTTAAAACAGGGGAGTTAAGAGATTGTGGCATTGTACCGTGGGAAAGTGAAATTGCCTCCTTATTGTATCGTGGCATTGAGTATGTTAATGGAAAAGTATATCTTATTCCGTATGCGGCACGTTCTATTGCAGAGTATGATGTTGAGAAAGGGATATTTTCAAAGATTGAACTTGACGGAAATTTTATTCAAGGAAAGAAATACTTATTTCACGCATGCTTTTCTTACAACAACAAAGTGTTTGCATTTGGTGTACATGTTCATAAGATACTTGTAATTAATACGACAGACGGTAGCATTAAGTATATTGATAAATGGGTAGAGAATACTGAGAAGATTTTGTATAAGCCAAAGGGAATTCTTTCAAGAAAACAAATAGCATATCATAATAATAAAGCGTTCTTACCCTTGTTTTACGGGGATGCTTTACTATCGTTTGATTATGTTAAGGAAAGTGTTGAATTGATCAGACGAAATTCAAATGTGTCAGGATATATTGGCGCATGTTGTTGGGAAGATAATATATGGTTGGTGGCTAAGGATGGAACAATTTTTTGTGTTGACGATAAACAATTAAAAAAAGAGTTGATATTTGCGCATAAAAAAGAAGATGAAATTGTCGACGAATATATAGTTAAAAATGCAGACGGTGTAAAGGTATATACATCTGATTCGGCAAAAGTGAGCATGGGTGAAAGCGTACCGCAGATTGTGGCCGGTAAATATGATTGTGTTGCAAGTAATCCTTTATACAATGCTTTTTGGTCATATGACACATGTAAGGTTATTATTTGTAATGGAGAAACAGTTGAGAGTTTAGAGCTTCCAGTAGAGATGAATGATTCCGTACTTGGTCAGATTTATTCTAATGGAATATTACTGAATGAGAAAAAAGGATTTGGATTGGAAGAGTACATAATGGATATTTGTAGGTGGAATAATGAATAAGGTTTCGGTAATCATACCTATATTTAATGCAGCAAATTATCTGTCAACTACAATGGAATGTTTGTTGAAACAAAATTACGATGATTATGAGATTGTTGCAGTAAATGATTGTTCGTCCGATGAAAGCTTGGATGTTTTAGAAAGCTACAGATATTTTTTTGAAGAAAAGAATGTTTGTTTCACTGTTGTCAATAGGGATGAAAACGGCGGATTAAGTGCAGCAATCAATACAGGAGTACAAAAATCAACAGGTGATTATCTATGTTTTCCTGATGCTGATGATGAATTAGATCCTAACTATCTATCGTCAATGATGGACGTGCTGTTATCAGATATAAGTTATAAATGGGTTCGGTGTGACTATACAATTTTTCTTGAAACTGAGAATAGGGAGTATGATGTTAATCTTCCTAAGGTGAGTGTATATAAAGATGATTTTTATGATTTCATTTCAAAATATGTTGCTCATAATGCATGGAACATGATAGTTGAAAAACAATATTTTGAAAAATGTATAGGAAATGAAATATTTAATTCAAGGCTTACCCAGGAGTGGTCATTACTTTTACCATTAAGTTTTTATTCAAATTATGCAAGATGTACCCAAAAATTGTATAGGTACCATATTAGGAGCAAAGCTATGTCTTCCTGGCAGAATGACGATTTGTCTAAAGTGATTGATCATATAGATGGTCTAGAGCAATTAAATAAGGCTGTTTTAACTACTATAGATGGTAATTGTAGTATAAGAAGTAATACAGCTAAAACTGCAGTAGAGATGTATTATCAGTTGTTTCGTTATAAAAAATATAAAGAGCATTCAAAAAAAGAAGCTGCTGAACGGGAGTTGGTTGGAATGCTTAATACTGGTAATACATATGTGAATAGGGATATTTGCAAAAAAATGGATAATCCTGATGTGTATCTTCGTCTTGTTTTCGATGTGCTGCTATCCGGGAGAGTTGATGCTTCAGTAGAGAACTATGAAAAATATAGGAGTATAACAGAAAACTCGTATGGAATAGTGTACGACAATGGCGGATATGATTTGGTCAGGGCGATTATCATGGTATATGGGCAACCTGTTTTCAGCGTAGCATATGACGAATATGACGAGAAAGTATTAAGAAATATTCCCGTGGTTGGATTGTTGCAGAATTCATCAAAATATAGGGCGTTTGAAGATAAAATAAAGGCCAAAGGCTTGGTTTGCCTTGAATACAGGACGGTCAGGGATTCAATAAGAGGATGGGGGTATAATAATCGTGAGAGGCTATGATGATTTTAAAGAACTGGCCCCAAAATCGCGGATAATTTGTCACGGCGCTGGAAATAATGCTTATTCGATGTTGAACAATGAAGATTTTGTTATGTATCGCAACCGGATACTGTTCTTTGTTGATAAGGATGAGACTCGAATAGGGCATCAACTCGGATGTGGTGAAAATAGATATGAAATAAGACCGGTTAGTGAAGTGGTATTGGAGGATAATGTCCTAGTTATTGTAACAATATGTGATTATAAAAAAATCGGAGAATATTACACCTCAAATAACATAACGTGGTTTCCGTGGGTTGAAATAGCAAAGGAAATAGCGTTTTCACATTTATCTGAAGAAATATCGTCCCCTCGTTTTTTTCTGCTAAATACACCGGATTATATTAACATGGGTGACCATGCAATCACTGTTGCACAAAAGTGTTTTTTGGCTAAATATAATAAAAAGATATACGAATTTGGTTCTTCGCTTTGTGATGAAGAAGGCGTTCAAAGATTAAAAAACTACATTCGCCCGAATGATATAATCTTTATTCAGGGTGGGGGGAATATGGGGTCTCTTTGGAAAACATGCGAGGAAAACATTCGACGGATTATTGATGCTTTTAAGGAGAATGCAATAGTTATTTTTCCACAGTCTATTTTTTACGAGAATGGAGATGATGGCATATACTTTAAGACCGGGCAATTAATATATAATTCTCACCCAAAATTGTATATCTGTATGCGAGATTTGAAAAGTTACAAATTTGTAGATGAAAATTATGCCTGCAAAAGTCTTCTTGTTCCGGATATGGTATTGCTTTTGAACGAAAGGCAGGATAGAACGACAAGGGATGGAGTTGGTGTTTTGCTTAGAAATGACAAGGAAAGGTCAATCAGTTCGGATTATGCATACGTAATAGAGCAGTCAGTAATTCAGTGCGGAATGAATAGCAAGATAATTTCACATCATTCTAACGAGCTTTTGGGAACGAGACAAGAAAGACTGCAAAGGGTACTTGATGTGTATCGTTCATGTAAATTGGTAATAACAGATAGACTGCATGGTATGGTTTTTTCGGTTATTACAGGGACACCCTGTTTAGTATTTGACAATAGTTATGCAAAGATATCGTCCTTATATGAAACATGGCTTAATAGTGTTACGACTATAAAAGTCACATCGGAATTATCTGGTTCCGATTTGACAGAGGTTATTATGTCGATGTTAAAAACAAGCGAAAATGAAAAATTGGATTTGACAGAAAAATTTGATGAATTAGATACGTTGATTAAAAACATTATAAAGGAGAGAGAAAATGTATAAAGTACGAAGATTTTTTGATTGTCAAGTGCCCGTGAATAGATGCAATTTCGAATGTGATTACTGTACTGTTGGACAGTGGAGGAAAGTTAATGGTGAGCATCCAACCCAATATACTCCATTTAAATATTCTATTGAACAAATGACAAATGCATTGACACCTGAACGGTTGGGAGGAGTCTGTGCATTCAATCTATGTGGCAACGGTGAGACTTTTTTGCATCCACAAATTGTGGAATTTGCTGAGGCTTTGCTGAAACAGGGACACTTTGTATCAATTGTAAGTAATGGTACTGTAACATCGGCTATAGACTATTTATGTGAGTTAGACGAGACGTTAAGATCACATATCTTTATAAAATTTTCGTTCCATTATACAGAGTTGTTGAAAAAGAATCTATTAAAACAGTACTTTGCAAATGTAAAAAAAGCGCATCAGGCTGGGTTATCATTAACCGTTGAACTAGTGGCATCTGACAGCAATGTTGAGTATATAGATGAAATCAAACAGGCATGCATGGAGAATCTTGGGGTTTTATGCCATCTTACTGATCCTAGATTGAATACAGCATCTGATATAAGACATTTAACAGAAATGCCTATGGATGAACATTTGAAAATATGGAGTCAATTTGAATCTAAGTTATTTGACTACAGACAAGCAACATGGGGAGACAATAGGCAAAAGTATTTTTGTTACGGTGGAGTATGGTCGTTTAATCTTGCGCTAGGAAGCGGTAAGCTAAAGCAGTGTTATAGAAATTCAGATACTGTTCAGTTTATATTTGATAACATTGAAGAACCGATTCATTTTATTCCGAGAGGACATCATTGCTCATTTGCGCATTGCTTTAACAGTCATGTATTTGACTGTTTGTGTGGTGTTGTTCCAGAGATTCAATCGCCATTTTATATTGAATTAAGAAATAGAAAGCTTCCTGATGGAACAGAATGGATAAAAGAAGCATATAAGGATATTTATGGACATAGGATATGTGAGAACAATGATGAGTACTCTTCAGCAGAAAAAGTCTATTCTGATGGAATAATAAGTCTATTAAACGAAAAAGAGCCAGGTGAGGATTTTGAGAAGTTAGTTGATATAAAAATTTCAGAGTTGACTAATATCTATAGTATTTCATTTTATGGAGAAGGCTATATACATGATTGGATGGAAAAAAAGTGCACAAAAAAAGGCGAAAACGATGCGGAAAAGAAGATAATTATTGTAACAGATTTTGCAAATTTTGCCCAGATAAAACCGGAACTGTTGAACAAAAGTGATGTTGATACAAATATTGTAAGTATTGTTGATATGATTAGACTGTAGGGAGAGACGATGCGACTGTTAGATTCAACCGCAAATGGTTTCGCTCAATATGTCAAGGAGAAGAATAAGAAAATCATTCTTTTTGGAGCTGGTGCTGTTGCAAAAACATATGTGCCGTATATTGCTGGAAAATATGGTTTATCTGATTGTATCATTTGTGCAGTAGATAATAACAGTGTAAAACATGGACAGTCTATTCAGCTTTTTGACAGACAGGTGTCTATAAGAAGTGTGGAATATCTAGAGATTTGTGAAGAGGACTACTGTATCTGGATAACAAATGGTGATTTTTACTCCGTGATTGAACAATTAAACGATATAGAGGGATGTGCGTGTGTTGATTGTTTTATTGCGGCAATTATGCAATTGGAGTATGGGAAAGATGAATGTGATGTGATTTACAAAGATAGTCTTACTCCGATTATTCCTAAGATTATTCATTATTGTTGGTTTTCGGGTAGACCGATGAGCACAGAACTTCAAGAATGCATAGATTCATGGTCTGATGTTTGTCCTGATTATGAAATAGTAAGATGGGATGAATCAAATTATGATGTCGGAAAGTATGAGTATTCAAAGGAAGCTTATAAATTGCAGAAATGGGGATTTGTTCCTGATATTGTTAGACTGGATATTCTGTATGAAAATGGAGGATTCTATTTTGATACTGATGTTAGAATCGTAAAAAACTTGGACAATTTGTGTTTTCAGGAAGCTTTTTGCGGACGTGAGAGACAAGGACATGTAAATTTTGGCGGCGGTTCTGGCTGCATTCGTCATAATAAAATAGTTAGATCCCTCTTGGATTTTCGTAAGAATGTTAAATTTATAAATAAAGATGGTTCACTAAACACTGAGGCAAGTGGTTTTTATGAAACATGGCCACTTATGCGTATGGGATTACAGATAGAGGATAAAAGTCAAAAACTCGACGGAATAAATATATATTCGTCAAAATATTTTTCACCTTATAATTTTGTGAATGGGGAAGAACGGATTGACAAGAATACATTTTCAATACATTATTTTAATGGGAGTTGGATAGAAAACGGTGACAGGCTTCGAAAACAAACAAGGGATAAATACCATTTAATAAGGAATACAATGGAGCGAATAAAATGAGAATTGTCTGGGGGGCAGGCATTGCACTTAAAAACAATTGGATTTTGATAAAGAAATATTATAACCCTGAAGTGATTGTAGATACGAATCCTGATAAATGGGATAGTACTGAGCCATACACGGGCTTGCCTTGTTTATCTCCGGATTATTTGATGGAGCATGGCGATAAAGAGGTACTTATAACAGTAGGAGATCCCTATGTTGTGAAAGATATTATGAAGCGTCTTAGGGGTATGAACATTGAGCGTATTATGGCGCTTACTGATGTTTTAGATGAATGGGGAGAAAAAGAGAATCTTCCTCGACATTTAGATTTTTTAGCTGAAGAGCAGAAACTGGTTCTGTTCAATACACCGGAACATGATAATATCGGTGATCATCTATTAGCTGTTTCTACATTGAATCTTTTGAAAAAAATATTTCCTTCAAACGGTATTTATGAGGTATCGGATATTGAATATTTGTGGTACAAAAAACATATTCATGAAAAGATTTCTCAAAAAGATATAATTTTGATAGCTGGTGGTGGTTTTTTGGGATCACTATGGCTGTATAATGGTGAGTTGAATGTTCGTGAAATCGTTGAGGAGTATGGGAATAACAGAATCGTTATTTTCCCGCAGACTATTTTTTTTGAAGATAATACCAGGGGCAAAATGGTTTATAAAGAAAGCTGTGATATCTATAGAAAACATAATAATTTGACTATATGTGCAAGGGATTATAGTTCGAAACTCATCGGTGAGCAAATATTGAATAGGAATGATTCGGTTAGATTGCTGCCAGATCTGGCTTTGTTTTATGATATGGCTGAGTCGTTTCAATCAAGTCATAAGAAGAATGTGGCATTGGTTTGCTTGAGAAATGATAAGGAAAGTATATTAGGTCAAGCGGCGAGGGAAGACATTTATAAAGAATTGGTTAAGCTGCATTACGAGATTAGAGAAATCTCGATGCATTCGGAAGAGATTTTTAGAAAAGAAAGCCGTGATAGTATTGTAAAAGCAAAAATAAAGGAAATATCGGAGGCTCAGATAATTGTAACAGATACGCTACATTGCATGATCTCTGCAGCATTAGCGGGTACGGCTTGCATCGCGTTTGACAATCTTTCAGGAAAAGTCAGTGGGGTATTTGAGTGGATAAAAGATCTTGAGTATATTAAGGTGTGCAAATCTATAGATGAGTTCAAATGGGTACTGAAAGAGTTGCCTAGAAATAATAATATCTACCGTCTAAATGATAGGCAACGGTATGTTGAAATGATTAAACAAATGATTATAGGAGAGTAGTCGTATGGAAGCTCCAAGGCATTTTATCAATTGTTATGTACCATCACAGACATGTAATTTTAGATGTGACTATTGTTACATAGGCCAGAAAAAGGATTTTGACGGAAAAAGAATTGAGCATACGTATCCTATGGATACGATAAAGCGGGCTTTGAGCAAGGAGAGAATGGGAGGAATATGCATTTTTAATCTATGTGCTGGCGGGGAAACACTGATACAGTCGGAGGTGGTTCAGATTACTAGAGTTCTTCTTGAGTTGGGCCATAACGTATCAATTGTTACTAATGGAACAATGACAAACAATATTGACATGTTGCTAGGGATACCGGAAGACTTACTAAATATGCTTTACATTAAGTTTTCGTTTCACTATTTTGAATTGAAGAAACGAAATATGTTAGATGTGTTTTTTTCAAATGTTCATAAAATTCAGAATAGTAAAGCATCTTTCTCCATTGATATTACACCATATGATGAATTGATTCAGTACATAGGGGATATTAGAGGGATATTTGAAAAAGAAATGAAGGGTGCAATGCCTCATATATCTGTTGCACGTGATGTGACAACGGCGGAATTGCGTATTCTTACGAAATTAACACGAGAGGAATATAAAAAAATCTGGTCAGTGTTTGATTCTGCAAAATTTGATTATAAGATTCAGGAATTTCAAAAGCCTCACAAGGAGTATTGCTATGCTGGTAATAAGAGTTTTTCATTAGAACTGGTTACAGGAAATTGTAGGATTTGTGATGGTGCACCTAATCCAAAAGAAATGGATTTTTATAATATTTATGATCATCCAATGGAAAAAATACCATTTGTTGAAATCGGCCATAATTGTCCTACAGCCCATTGTTATAACTGTCATGCACTTCTTACTTTGGGAACAATACCCGAACTTGATACGCCGAGCTATGCAACAATGCTGGATCGGGTAGATAATGAAGGAAATCATTGGCTTAAAGATGATATGCGAGAATTTTATTCATATAGAATAATGTAAAAAGTATGACTTTGGGATGAAATTACTATGAGTGCTATACACTTTTCCGTGGATGATGTAAAAGGAATATTTAAGGTTCTTATTACAGAATATCCCAAAAGTATATTCGAAACGAGAACATTAAAGTTCCTCAAAAGTATGCATGATATTTACGGTATTTCTGTTGATATGTATTGTACTTATCAGCATAATTGGTATTGTATAGAAAAAGTTCCTCGTATATATAGAGAGCAGTTTGAAGAAAATAAGTGGTTGCGGTTTGGATATCATTGTTATGACGAAAACTTAAGTGTGTTCGAAGATGAATTGAACTTTAAAAAATATTATGACTTATTTCAAAAAAATATATTTAGTATTACTGGTCAAAACCAGATAGTTAATCCCATTAGGCTTGATCGATTTGCGGGAAGTGAGAATATGTGTGCATATTTAAAGCAATCAGGGGTGAATTGTATTTTGACCGCTGATGATGAACGAAATAGTTATTATCTTAGTGCTATAGAAAATGCGACCCTTTCAGAGAATTTTCAATATTATGATGAAAAAAATGATATTTTTTTTATACGCACATGTACAAGGCTGGAAAACTTTGTGAAAGATGATTTTTCAGATTTGGAAAATGAATTAAGGCTGTATATGGATAAGAAGTGTGACATGATTCCTGTTTTCTCACATGAATACTTGATGGACAGAAAAGATGTCAGAAATAGATTTGAAAGGTGTTGTCAATTATCGTTAGGGATAAGTTGAAGTTGATTTATTAAATGCAGAAAACCAAACTAAGGGCATTTTGTTAAGCATGAGATGCAGAAACGCTAACGAATCTTAAGGATTTGTTGAATGCATTATGTGTGGGAATGGTGAAAGTTCTGAATCTCTTGGATGATATCAGGCAATGTTGTAAAATTTAAGTATTATGGAATTTTCAATAGATTTTTTCAGGGATGAAGTAAGGAATGGTTTTTATATACCGACGGCGGTCAAGCAGGCGTGGGCGGCTGAGCTTTCCGTGCTTTCGGAAATTGACAGGATCTGCGTAAGGCATGGTATCACATACTATGCGGACTGGGGATCTTTTTTGGGTGCGGTGCGCCATGGCGGTTTCATACCTTGGGATGATGATCTGGACATATGCATGAAGCGGGATGATTACGAGAAATTCCGGAGTGTGGCAGATAGTGAGCTGCCGGAGGAATACGTGATACATGATTATGCAAGTCAAAAAGATCACTGGCTTTTTCTGGCAAGGATGGTCAATAATTCCAAGATGTGTTTTGAAGAGCAGTATTTGAATTCGCACAGTAATTTTCCTTGGCTTGCGGGCGTGGATATTTTTGTAAAGGATTATCTTTACACGGATGATGGTGATGAAAAACAACGTGATAAGGAAATTCTGAACATAATCGCACTGGCTGACAGCATTGCGGAAGATCAGTTGGATGAGAAGACTGCTGTATCAAATATTAAGAAGATTAAAGAGAAATACCATGTGAGTATTCCTGAAATATCAAGAAGACGTGATGTGGCAGTTGCGTTATATGCTCTTGCCGAGAAACAGATGGCAAGAGTACAGCCGGAGAAGGCTGAAAGAATAGGCCAGATCTTTCCTTGGGTGCTTAAAAACGGCCCCGGTGTAGGCGAGGATAAAACATTTTATGAGGAGACTGTGCGTCTTCCATTTGAGAATACTACTATTCCGGTACCGGCTTATTATAACAGGGTTTTATCAAGACGATACGGAAACTATTGTGAAATAAGGAAAGTGTGGGATGGCCATTGCTATCCTTTCTTTGAGGCACAGAAAGCAGAAATGGAGCAGCTGATGGGAGAGTCTGTTCCGGGATTTGTTTTTGATGAAGCCATGCTCAGACGTGACTGTCCGAATACTTCAGATTCTCTGAAGTCGTTGGCATCAGAGTGTGTTGAGACACTGCAGGTTATGCTTTCAGAAGCAGTAAAAGCTATTTCGGGTGGTGATATCGATGTCATGTCAAAACATCTGACTGATGCCCAGCAGCTGGCTGTTGACCTTGGAACCCTTATGGAAAATGTGAAAGGTGAAAGCAATTTTCATACAAAGAATGTGGTGAGCGTGCTGGAGGAGTTTTGCGAGTGCCTGTGGCAGGAATGTCAGGCAGTCCTGGAAGGTTCCGGAGGAGAATTTAAGGCTTCGTCAGAGGTGCTTGAAAGAGTCAGGAAATCAGTAAGTGATAACATCATTAATGTAAAAGAAATACTGTTTCTCCCCATAGGACCAAAAGAATGGGAAGGATTTAAAGAGGCATATGAGGCTGCTCAAAAAGAAAGTGATGCGGAAATTTGGGTACTGCCCCTTCCTCTTATGCGAAAAGATTGTTTTGGAAGAGTAAACATGACGGATGAGGAGATAGAGCTGGCAGCCAAGCGGAATGGTTATCCGGATTCATTGCTACTTTCTGACTGGTTTGCTTATGACCCGGTACTTCATCATCCTGATGTGATATATGTTCAGTGTCAGTATGATGGCGTCAATCCTTGTCTTACAGTGCCACAGGAATTTTATACAAGAAACCTTCAGAAATGTACTGAGCGTATCGTGTTCATTCCGGCTTTCAGGACGTCAGAGTTTTCAGAGTCAGATAAGACCGATCAGTACAATTTAAAGCATTATGTGACTGCACCGGGCATAGTATATGCAGATAAAGTGTATGTTCAGTCGGAGAACATAAGACAGCAGTACATAAATGCGCTGGTCAGATTTGCCGGTGAGGATACTTCTGATGTATGGGAGAAGAAAATAGCAGTTACTTCAATGGAACAAGGTGAAAAAAACAGCCCCAAAAGAAAGGCAGTGCTATACTGCCTTGGAGCAAATGAACTAAAGGAACACAAGGCATCATTGCTTGAGGAGGTTGAAAGACGTTTGGAAATGATCAGGTCTGTTGGGCCGCAGTTAGAGCTTAAGTTTATGTTTTATCCCGGAGACCTCAATCTGTGGAGGAATGTTGACCGTGAGCTTACGGACAGTATCTGCAGACGTCTTGAGATGTCTGTTGGTGAGGGGGTGTGTGAAGTGGTTGCCATAGATCCGGCTGAAGCTGACTCGGCAGCAGAAACATTCGATGCATATTATGGGAGTCCATCTCCGATGGTTCCGGCATTTGTTACTCATAATAAGCCGGTGATGATATCGGATTATGACATTTTTTAGCCGGATGATGTGCAGTGCAGTGTGGTATGCAATGGAAAGGGAGATGATATTTTGAAAGCCTGGGTACTGAAAGATATAGGTAATATAAAACTTAGTGACGTGGAAAAGCCGATGCCGGCAGAGAATGAAGTTCTGATCCGTGTTAAGGCTGCGGGAATCTGCGGGTCTGATATTCCGAGGATATATGAAAACGGTGCGCACAGAATGCCGCTTGTGCCGGGACATGAGTTTGCCGGAATAGTGGAGGCGGCCGGAACAGGTGTTTCACCGGAATCCATAGGAAAGCGTGTGGCGGTTTATCCTAAAATAGCATGCGGGAAATGTCCGCAGTGCAGAAAGGGAAAGCCCGGGATGTGCCGGAACTATGACTATCTGGGGTCTCGTCGGGACGGAGCTTTTGCGGAATATGTAACAGCGCCGGCCGGAAATCTATTGGAACTTCCGGATGGGGTCGGTTTTGAAGAGGCGGCAATGCTTGAGCCGATGGCGGTGGCTGCCAATGCCGTACGCACTAGCTTGATGGCTGTGAATGGGGGGCGCATGGCTGAAAGTTCGGCGGCAGTATGTGGTCTGGGCCCCATAGGTCAGATGACCCTAATGTTTCTTAAGGATGCGGGATTTGGAAAGATATTTGCGATTGGCAAGAAAAAATCGCAGCAGCGAAAGGCAAAAGTATTAGGTGTTTCTGATGAATGCTATTGTGACAGTACGGAAACTGACGCTGGGAAATGGCTGAAAGAAGTTTCAGACGGCGGTGTGACATGCTTTTTTGAATGTGTCGGAAGAAATGAATGCGTTAATTACGGTATAGAAGGGACTGCGCCGGAGGGCTGCGTTGTTCTTGTGGGAAACCCTTATTCGGATATGATGTTACCGAGGGATACTTATTGGAAGATACTAAGGGATCAGCTAACTGTCCGTGGGATCTGGAACTCATCATTCTGTGGACCGGATGATGACTGGAACTACGCATTAAAAAGGATGAAGGATGAACGCTTTAAGGTTGAGGATCTTATCAGCCATAGGTTTGCGCTTCCGGATCTCGAAAAGGGGCTGCACATAATGCGGGACAAGACAGAGGATTATTGTAAGGTTATGCTGATACTATAGTTCTTTTCTGCTTTTCCGACTTTGATTAATTGAGGATTTTGCGAGGAATTATGCACAGAATATATGAAAACAGCGACATAACAATTTTCTGGGACTCTGAAAAATGCCATCATGCGAAGGAGTGCGTGCATGGTGCACCACAGGCTTTTGACCGAAACAAGCGCCCGTGGATAGATGTGAATGCCACATCGAATCCGAGACTGTGGAGGGCTATATCAAAATGCCCGTCGGGAGCGCTGAGCTGCGTCTACAATCACGATATCCGCATAGTCTTTTCGGAAGTGGAAAATCGCAGCATAGCATATGACGGCGAAAAGGAAATCGGGGAATGTTGTTACGAAGTCTCGGTCGATGCCTGGACCATAGTCCATACCGCGGTGAATCCTGACTATCGCGGCAAGGACATTGCAAAGCGCCTGGTCTATAAAGTGGTTGAGGCAGCTGAGAAGAGGAAGCTTAGGGTGGTACCTGCTTGTTCGTACGCTGCAAGGTTGCTCGGAGACATTTAGATAACACTGTAAACTTGTGGCTAAGCATTGCCGGTTCTATCGGCAGAGTATTCGGGATGGAGGCATAGGCTGAATCGCAGATGTTCATGATAGCGGCCCTGTTGCCTGTTGTGAAAAAACCAAGTGCATAAGGGTATAAAATGTAGTATAATAACTTTGGTTTTTTGTGCCAAAGTTATTTTTGTGTGGAGATTTTTGGATGCTGATACTTCCCTCTGAGGATCTGTCTGAATATAAGGACGAACACGGCGAATTCACTGCTGATGGTGCGGCACGCCTACGTGCGGATACTGACCGTTTTTATGAGGAAGGGGCTGAGAATAAATCGGCCATCTATACGGCTGTCTGCGTGGTGAAGGGGCGCATAAATGAAAAGCTTCAGGAGCGCAGCCGCAAGGCTTACGATGAGCTTGTGGCCTACTGCAATACTGAGGAATTCAGGAATGTCATGGGATACGATTCGGAGCTTTACTATTTTGCCGAGACCATTCCTATTTATATGATGGAGTGTGAAAAGGGCGGAGAAGAAGGCATCACGGGACGCTCTGCGGGAGACAGCAATTTAGTGGTCTATGACTGCATCAATTATATAAATGATTTTCACAGCCTGTATATGACTCTGCTTTTCTATTTCAGGAGAATGCAGATGGGGTTTACAGGTCCGGATATATTGGGGCTTTTCAGTTACATAAGGGAAAAGGGACTGTCGGTTTTCCTGATCGCGCAGCTTCTGTGTGACATGCCTGTGGGCAATAAGGACCGTGTCACTATTGCCGTGGCTGATATGTACTGGAGCGTTGGACGCAAAAATGAGGCCCTGTTCATTACCGCATTTTTGGAGCAGCATACGGAAGATGAGGTGCGGGATGCCATTGCAGCCAAGAGGGCGGCTCTGATCGCAAAGTTTGTGTAGGTCGTGCTGCCGCCGATGGGCAAAGCACCGGTTTTTATAAAACAGATACAGTGGTTACTGCGGGGATACGGATGGGACTCAGGGATCTTTTTGGAAAAAAGCATGAGGATAAAAAGGGGTTTTGCTTCATTATCTGCGTGAGTAATGAGGCTTATTTCAGTGAGGCTTCTTTCTATATAAACAAGCTTAAGATACCCGATGGCTATTCCGTTGAGATTTTCCCCGTGAGGGATATCCCCGGGATGGCTGCGGGCTACAATACGGGCATGACATCCACAACCGCTAAGTACAAGATTTATATGCACCAGGATGTTTTTGTACTGAATCCCAATTTTCTGTCAGACATCCTTACTGTTTTCTCTATGGACAAGAAGATCGGCATGATAGGCATGATAGGAAGCAGGAAACTGGCGCCGGATGCATTGCCGTGGCATTCTGACAGGGTAGGGAATATATACGAGCTGGACAGGGACAATGTGAATTTTACAGGCTATTCATATAAGCCGGATGACGGGCTTACGGAAGTGGAGGCTGCGGAAGGATTTCTGTTAGCTACATGCACTGACATAGCCTGGCGGGATGATCTTTTTGACGGCTGGGATTACTATGATATGGCCCAGTGCTTTGAATTCCGGAAAGCAGGCTACAAAGTAGTGGTGCCGGAGCAGCGGCGTCCCTGGGTGGCGCATGACGAGAGCATAAACAACAGGTGGACCTTTGACAAGAGCCGCAGGGTATTCATGGAACAGTATATGAAATTTTGGGGTAGTTAATCATAAAAGAAAGCATGCCGAATAATACTGCTTGTTACAGCCCGGGGCACTTGATGCCGGGAATGTAAAAAGAGAATAAGCATTTATTGCTGAACGGTATTAAGGCATCAGGTGGAAGGAAATGGCGAAGAATAAAGTACCGAAGAGGAAAGAGCCGGCAAAGACTCCGGCGCAGGCAGTAGCGGATTACATAATGAAGATCGTGCTGTTTTTTTATGTGTTCGTAATGCTGGTAATATATCCGATGTTTTACGATACCGCACCAAACGGCAGGTATTTTACAATGGGTGAGACCAAGTACCAGTTTTTCCAGTGGTTTTCGTATTTCGGTATTGTTGCAATGATATTAGGCGGTATCTTTTATGTATATGCTTATAATGACAGGATAAGCTTTTTAGAGGTGATAAAAAATACCACACTTCCTGACCGCTTTGTAGTGGCATATTTTTTTGTGAGCTGGCTGAGCTATCTTCTTGCCGCTGACAAGTCGATGGCTTTCTGGGGCTATGACAACTGGAACATGGGATTTATAACTCAGGTTTTTCTGGTGCTCATCTATTTCTTCGTGTCAAGGTTCTGGGTATGGAGTCCCTGGACTGTCGGGCTTGCTGTACTGGCAGCTGCGGGCATATTCCAGATGGTCATACTGCAGAGATTCGGTTTTGATCCCATGGATATGTATGTGAATGTTGCGCCTGAGTCAATTGAAAAATTTGTAGGTACTCTGGGGCAGACTACATGGTTTTCATCGTATGCTGTTCTTGTGGTTCCCATAGGACTTTATCTCTACTGGGCGGATGACAGGTTATGGATGCGTATATGTTCCGGGATATTTGTGGCTCTGTCGTTCGGGATGCTTACCGTTACCAACTCGGACAGTGCCTATGTGGCTTTCGTGCTGATATTCATGGTGTTCTTCTGCTATTCCTTAAAGAGTAACGAGAAGATGTACCGCTTCCTGGAAATGACTGTCATAGGTCTTCTGTCCATGCGTATCATAGGCTGGATGCGCCTGCTTTCGCCTGAGCGTACGCCTAAGCTGATCACCGGAGACGAAAAAATAACCGAGTTTGCGACGAAATCCACACCGATGCTGATACTCCTTATAGTGATGCTCATTGCTTATGTAGTGTTCAGGTTTGTGCTCTGCGCAGACAGACCCTGGGAAGAAACTGGGACGAAGAAGGCAGGAGGATTCGATATCGCAAAGTACAGTGATGTTATCTGGCGCGTGACGCTTATCGCTGCGGTACTTGTTATATGGTCAGTACTTATGATGATACTTTTAGTGAGCAACCATAAGCTTCCTGCTGCATGGGCAGTAAATAATGTAAATTTCTTCAATTTCACAAATGAATGGGGAAATCACCGGGGCTTTAACTGGCGGATGGCAGCCAGAGCTTTCACGAATGCTTCATTTAAAGATATTCTCGTCGGGATAGGACCGGACTGCTTTGCGGCGGCAATGAACAAATATTGCTACGAGGATGTATCGGTCTATTGGCATGGGCAGCAGCTGGCGTGTGCACATAATGAATTTCTGAATATGCTGATAACAGAGGGAGTGCTTGGCCTGGTGGCGTACATAGGTATATTCTTTGCTGTATTCAGGGAGAGTATGAAGATCGCGTGGAAGGAACCTGCAGTGGTTGCGTTTATGGCTGCAATACCGGCATATATCGGACATAATCTGTTCTGCTACCAGCAGTGCATATGTACCCCGGAGATTTTCATAATCATGGGAATATGTCTCATGATGGTACGGGCTGTTAGAGCAGAGAGTGCAGAGCAGGGGGATAGCTCGAAATGATCACGGTCAGTTTTTGCGCAATTGTAAAAAATGAGGAGGCAGTCCTGGAACGCTGTCTTGAGGGCTTTGCTCCCGTGTGCGACGAGATAATAATTGTGGATACCGGTTCTACTGACAGGACAAAGGAGATCGCCCGTAAATATACCGATAAGGTCTATGATTTTGAATGGATCGATGATTTTTCGGCTGCCAGGAATTTTGCTTTTTCAAAGGCAAGCTGTGCTTATATTTATTCCGCAGATGCTGATGAGGTGCTTGACGGGGAGAACAGGGACCGCTTCATGATATTGAAGGAAGCGATGCTGCCCGAGATAGAGATCGTCCAGATGTGGTATGTAAACAGGCATGAGTTCAGGACTACTGAGAACTATGAGCGTGACCTGAGGCCGAAGCTTTACAAGCGCCTCAGGAATTTCACATGGATAGAGCCTGTGCATGAAGAGGTTCGGCTGGATCCCGTGGTATATGACAGCGATGTTGAGATCCTCCATATGCCGGTGAGCGCTCATCAGAAAAGGGATTTCCGTATTTTTGAAAAAATGACCGCGGAGCTTGAAGAAGGCAGGCTGTTATCAAGACGTATTCATAATATGTATGCAATGGAGCTTATGCTTTCGGGGGATGCGGCTGACTTTAAGAAGGCTTATGATTATTTTGATATGGCCATGCATTCACAGTCGGCAGACGGCAGCCTTAAGGCTGAATGCTGCTGCGTGCTTGCAAAGGGCTCAAGGCTTGCAGGCAGGCGGGATGATTTCTTCCGATGGAGCCTTAAGAATGTGAGTACTCAGCCCTGCGCGGAGATATGTACGGAGCTGGGAATGTATTATTTTGATGCAGCCTGTGAAAGTGAAAAGAGCGGAGACCTTAAATCGGCATCCTCGTTCCTTGAAGAGTCGAGCGTGTGGTTTCTGAATGCGTCGGGAGAGACAGAAGCTGTTCTCAGCGCTGATTCAGCCGGAAAGATCCCGTTAGAAATGCTTGCTCATGTATACGAAAAAATAGCCGGACTGGATCCGGCTATGAGAGATCAGGCTCTTAGCATTGCTGCCGAATATAAATACAGGGCGCAAAATAGTTAAGAGACTTACATATAAGAATTGAACAGCATACCGCTGTATGCGCTGGTCACGTAAGGATTCGCATAGTGGGCAGTCGTGGGATTCTTGTATGCCACGATCCTCTTGTCCACATAGTCCATGGGATTGAGCTGTATGCCCTTTGCCTTGCGCAGGGCGAATTTTGTGAAATTCTTCAAAGTATCAAGATCTTCTGTACGGTCTTCATTCTTTAATGCTTCGGAAAGTTTTTCCGCATCAACCGACAATGTGCCGTCGTCATTCTGGGTGACGCCTATCTCTTCGAGAGAAGAAGTGTAGAATCTGCTGTTGTTCTTCATATCGGCAACAAACAGGTTGGTGCGCGGCTGCACATCCACATATTCTGCGGTGGCACGGAGGAAATCATTATAGGATCCTGCAAGGGAAATGATATTATCCTTAACTGCCTCATAGTCGGGCTTAAAGCCGATGGTGACGGGCTTCCCATCCGGAGTGGTTTCTTTCAGGGAAACATTGAATACTCCGTCAAGGGATATTTCGTTTACGGAGGAGGTGCGTTCCTCACCGTTTACTTCATATATGGCGTCACGCCCCTGGGAGGTGACTTCGCCTATTCCGAAATAATCCACAATGCCGGCCTGCTGGCTGGTGTTGTCATCCGAAATGATGAAATGTCCTCCGGCAGACTCCCTGTCACCGGATGAATTGGAACGGATCACAAGTGCTGATTCCGCATTGGAATTTTCAATAACCTCTGCATTGAGTCCCAGATTGAAATTGTTTATAAGTCTCGCCATGCGACGCTGTATATCGTAATTGGTATCGCCATCGGAAATGGTGAACTGCAGCTCATAGGTTGAAGTTGCTGTGCTTACGTCAAAGGAGTAGTTGCCGCCGGGAAGATCTGAATCGATCTTGTCTAAGAATTTTCCGCTGTTCTCCTGACAGCCGGCAAGCTGCTTTACCGACAGTTCGTACTGCGTATTGGCAGCGTCAGCTGCTGTCCCGCTGTCAGCCGGTGACGCACTGCCGGCAGCCTGGTCGGCAGCTTTCTGTGCAAAACCGGTAACCTCCACGGCACTCGGATCGGAAGAGTAGGCGGTCTGGCCGGTGAAAAGTTCACCGTCAGCCGATCCGCTGATGGACGATACATTATTGGAAAACGCCAGTGCGTTTTCTTTCATATGTATGGTATAGTCTTCGAGTTCCTTGGAACGGTCAAGCAGGAATACAGGCTCGTCCTTGCTGATGTTTACAATACTCTTGTAAACATCCTGAAGATCCTTTTTCTTGTGTGAATCAAAACGCGAAGAAGATCGGGGCGTCAGCTCAGACCGGTAATAATTATAGACATTGCTGTATATAGCAGAATTAATGGCCATATCTACCCCTCCTTTCTTCCTTGATGAACCGGTGATTTTGAATTTAATAAATGTCAGTTCATTAAATCCAGTTCGCCGGCTGCAGCATTCTCCGGAAATCCATAACCGGAAAAAAAACAATGCGTGCAGGCAGATTTGTCCTTTTTATAGTTACTACAATAATATCACGAAAAAATCAAGCATTCAAGGGCTTTTCGGGGTTTCTGGCGGAAAATTTTTTGACCATGTCATCATAATAATTTATAATCAATCTGTGAGTCTTCGTTCTCTTTCCACAGACTATATGTGGGAAGTTTTAGTAAGTGAAATATATAATTCTGCTTACTACAACAGCTCCGCATGGATGCACACGGATTTTGTAAGAAAACATATTTCATAAATAATATACGGGGAAGGGTGGTGTAATGAAAAAAAAGAAAGTATTCATGATGATCCAGTCGGCCTTATGCTTTCTGACTATGGCATATCCTGCCGTCTGTGCACTTATAATTTATAGCCGTGGGCTTGCCGCCAAAGCTGCGGATCCCACAGCGTGGATCTATTCGCGGGAAATTGTCGGAGAATATATGCTGCCTTTTGCCATTCTTGCCATTGCGACTATCGTCATGGCCTTAGCTGGGATTCTGGCAGGTATCCGTGATGCGGATCAGGACAAGCCGGCGAAAAGTATCGAAATGAAGAAGAATCCGGCGGATGATGAAGCTTCAGGAAAAAGGAAAAATACGATACTCACTATAACCCGCTGCGTGGTTTTGGCTGCAGCCATCGCTTTGATAATAATCGGTATTGTAAACGGAAGTGCACGTGATACGCTTTATAAAGCAATCACTATCTGCACGGAATGCGTGGGCTTAGGATGAAGAATATCTGGGAAAAGATCAGACCGTCAAAAAGAAAACTTGTTCAGCTGTATGCTGCCCTTTTATACAATGCCTACTTAAAAGGTTTTATCAAGGGTGAAATCTATACCGGCAAGGCAAAATATGCCTGTGTTCCGGGCTTCAACTGTTATTCCTGTCCGGGAGCTGTTGGGGCGTGTCCTTTGGGTTCCCTTCAGGCGGCGCTGGCAACCGCGCATGACCGTGCGGGATTTTACGTATTCGGAATCCTGCTCCTTTACGGGCTCATTGCCGGACGTACCATCTGCGGCTGGATCTGCCCGCTGGGGCTTTTTCAGGAGCTCCTCCACAAGATTCCCACACCGAAGCTTAAAAAAAGCAGGGCTACAAGGATCCTGTCCTATCTGAAATATGTGTTTTTAGCTGTTTTTGCGATTTATATTCCGCTCTATATGGGCTTTTCCCGGGGCATGACCGTTCCGGGCTTCTGCAAATACATCTGTCCCGCCGGAACATTTGAAGGTGCCATCGGTCTTCTGTCCAATACGGCCAATGATTCCTTATACGGAATGCTTGGCGTATATTTTACGAGAAAATTCGTTATATTAACGGCTCTGGTTCTGGCCTGCATTTTTGTTTATCGCGGCTTCTGCCGTTTTGTATGCCCTCTTGGTGCGATTTACGGCCTGTTTAACAGATTCTGCTTAATAGGTGTAGAAACGGACGTGGGTGCATGCAACAACTGTGGACTTTGTGTTAAAAAATGCCAGATGGATGTCCTGCATGTAAGCGATCATGAATGCATCCAGTGCGGAAAATGTGTCGATGTCTGTCCTCAGGGTGCCCTTTCCCTGAAGGCCGGGAAAATCGTCCTTAAGGAAAATGAAGTCAGGACAAAAGCACTGCGTGACGAGGAACGGACAGAAGTATTGAAGAAGCGCAGGACGGTTTCTGCAGTTGTCTGGGGCGTTGCCGCTGTCATACTGGTATTTGCGCTTTTGTGGTTTAACATTATTGAACCGTCTGTAAATGAAAACGGAAATCTGACGGCTGCAAATGTCGGAGATTTACCTTCCGCTGATGCCGGTACGCAGACTATTGGCTATGAACCCGGAGAGATACTGGAAGACTTTACGATTACCTGCGTAGACGGAAGCACCTTCAACCTGAATGAATGCAGAGGAAAGATTGTCGTCATCAATCTCTGGGCAACCTATTGCGGTCCCTGTGTGGAGGAGCTTCCTTATTTCTGTGAATTTGCCGAAACTCATGCCGATGACACGGTGCTGCTTGCAGTACACCATCCTCTTGTAACGAAGGAAGTGGAACCTTTCATTGCGGAAAAAGGATGGACCATTCCCTTTGCAATCGATGAAAAAGAACCGACAATTGTATGGGATAAAGTCGGAGGAACAACGGCAATGCCGCAGACGATCGTCATTGACAAAAACGGTGTCGTTGTAGAGAACCACCGCGGAAGCGTTACAAAAGAAATGCTTGAAAGCTATTACGAAGAAGCTGCAGCAGTTGAATAGAATATAAGATGATTCTTAATTTGCGGATTTCAGTGCTTCCTCTACGGCTGTCTTGTATCCGTCAAAATCAGCTCCCTCTATAATGCTTACAATAACTCCGTTGCCGTCAACAATGTATGTAGTAGGGTATCCGCTTACCTTCGGGAATGTTGCTTCATAGTCTTCAATGATCACATTCGTATAATTAACGCCGGCTTCACCAAGCAGCTCCTGTGCCTTGTCTTTTTTCTTTACCCCGTCCTGGCAGACGCCGATAAGGTGGCATCCCTGTTCTTCAAGATCTTTGCTGTATGCTTCAAGGTCCGGCAGTTCTTCAACGCACCAGTGGCACCAGGTTCCCCAGAGGTTAACCATTGTTAATGTGTGGCCGGCAAATAAATCTTTGCTGCTGACCGCATTTCCTTCAAAATCCGTTCCTTCAAATTCGACTACGTCACCGACTGCAAGAGGATTTACCGGTTTTGCCTCGATCAGGGTGATCCCTTTTGCAAACTCATTTATGTCAACGCTTTTAAGAGAGGCATATTCATCTGCAATCTCTTTTTCGGGAACGGGAATTTCATCTTCCGAAGCATAGGCAAGGCTGAACAGCTTGTCCTGATCTATTGCTAAAAGATAATACTGATAATCACCTTTTGTTCCTAAATCGTATGTATCACCTATATACTCACTGAGAGCTATCTCCTCAGGAGCCCTGTTAAGTATCTCATCTATGCTTTCCCCGTTATTGACTGCACATACGTAGAAAAACTCCGTGTTAACTGTGCTTTCATATTCTTCCATATAGGTAATAAAGTCATTAACAAGATCTTCATTATCATGGTTATCAAGGGCTTCTTCATACCGTCTTTCAAACTCCGCTGTTTCATCCGGGGTTCTGCCGATATAATCCAGGCGGGCAAAATTAACCCCTTCTTCTTCGGTAAACTCGACCCAGGATAAAGTTCCGTGAAGATTCTGCATTTTTTCCGGCAGTACGATCTCAAATCCTGTTTCCGCCAGAACCTGTTTTTCTGCATTGCTTTCCGGGGCTGAGGAACTCTTTAATACAACCTTGACCTGGCCGTAGGTATCTTCTGTAACATATTCTGTTTCATCCTCTGCATAACCTTCCGGTATGTCCAGCATGTGAACGGTAAATACGCCGGGAGCCTCGGTTTCAAAAACTGCCACGCCGCTGTCATCGGTGGTGCCAAGATTACATGTGGTATCATCGCAGAACTGTACCGTTACTCCGGGAACGGGGTTATCGCTTTCATCTACAACCAGCACGCTGTATGCAGAATCTGAAGCCTCCGCTGTCTGTGCCTGCGAAGCCGGCTCATCTGATGTGCCGTTGTTTTCCTGCTGATTACTTCCCTGTCCTGCACAGCCGGCAAGCAGTATACCTGCCGTTAAAAGCGACAGTCCGCGTATCAATTGTTTTTTCATATGCTCTCTCCCTTCTGTTGATCGTCATCCTAGTATATCATTTTTTCCATAAAAGCTGTTATTTTTCATACCTTTTTATGGAATCACAGCCCCTTTGCCAATTTGCTGTTGACAAAGGGGAAGGGGCGTGGTATATTTCTTACTGCTGAGAGCGAACGGCTCTTTTTTTTGTGATATATGTATTTAGGAGGAAGACAAAATGCGTACCAGAATCACTCTTGCTTGTACAGAATGCAAGCGTCGCAACTACGATACAACAAAGGATAAGAAGGCTCATCCCGAGAGGATTGAGACCAAGAAGTACTGCCCTTTCTGCAAGGCGCATACAGCCCACAAGGAGACTAAGTAATCCGCACTATCGTGCTATGGAGATTTGACTATGGCAGAAGAAGAAAAGAAAGACTCCGCACCCAAAAAGGCTAAAAAAGGCAAGAAAAAAGTCAGCTTCATGAAGGGTGTGAAGCAGGAATTCAAGAAGATTACATGGCCTGATAAGGAAGCACTTACCAAACAGTCAATTGCAGTGGTTACCACCAGTGTGGTGCTTGCCGGTATGATAGCTTTGCTTGATATGATATTCAAGTATGGCATAGACTGGCTGATAAAGCTGTAACAGACCGGTGTTTTTCACGAATTAATGAAAGGGTTATCTCAATAATGGCAAAGATTAAGCGTATGGCAGAGCTTAAGGCACTGTTAGCAGATGATACGGAAATAAGCGGCGAGGCTTATACTCCTGCTGTTGTAGCATCGGAAGAAGAAGTCCGCGCTATAGAGGATCAGGACATCGGAGCAAGCGAGAATAAGAGCGGCCGCGGCATGGGATGGTATGTCATCCATACATATTCCGGCTATGAGAATAAGGTAAAGCTCAATATCGAGAAGGCTATAAGAAACCGTCATCTGGAGGATAAGATACTTGAGATCCAGGTTCCTACCCAGGAAGTCATGGAAGTAAAGTCCACCGGAAAGAAAAAGGTTCAGCGCAAGGTTTTCCCGGGATATGTGCTTATCCAGATGGACGCCGATGATAACGATGCATGGTATGTCGTAAGAAATACCAGGGGCGTTACCGGATTCGTTGGTCCGGGATCCAAACCGGTTCCTCTCGATGAGACTGAGAAGGATTCTCTGGAGCAGGAGAGAGTTGTAAAGGCAGATTTCGCAGTGGACGATACTATCATGGTAATAGACGGTCCCTGGAAAGATACTGTCGGAAAGGTCACCAAGATCGACGAGAACAAGCAGACTGCAACTATCATGGTCGAGATGTTCGGTATGGAGACGCCTGTTGAGATCAGCTTCTCCCAGGTTAAGAAGCTTGACTGATATACCGGATTGGTATATCATAACGTGGCTTGATGCATTTGATGCTGATGGCACGCAAACGAATGGATTGATTCCAGCAGCCTGTCTGTTTGTAAAGCAAACGCCTGAATCGCAGGCTGTATAGATCGGAGCCTCCGTGGGAGGCAGATGATTTGTCCCTTCGTGGGAGCAGGGATGCATAAGCGTCCTTGCGACATTACCACTTTATTTATAGGAGGAAGCCAAAATGGCAAAGAAAGTTGAAGGCTACATTAAGTTACAGATTCCGGCCGGCAAAGCAACTCCGGCACCCCCCGTGGGTCCCGCTCTTGGTCAGCACGGAGTCAACATCGTTGAATTCACAAAGCAGTTCAACGCAAAGACAGCTGATCAGGGTGATCTGATCATCCCGGTTGTCATCACAGTTTATGCGGACAGGACCTTTTCGTTTATCACGAAGACTCCCCCTGCAGCTGTACTTATCAAGAAGGCTTGCAATCTGAAGAAAGCGTCCGGCGAACCTAATAAGAATAAGGTTGCTACGATTTCTAAGGACAAGATCAAAGAGATTGCCGAGCTCAAGATGCCGGATCTCAATGCAGCATCTCTTGAAGCAGCTATGTCAATGATCGCAGGCACATGCAGAAGCATGGGCGTTAAGGTAGAAGAATAAGGGGAGGTGCAGATAAATGAAACACGGAAAGAAATACAATGCGGCACTTTCTCAGTATGACCGCGCAACACTTTTTGATTCAGCAGAAGCTATTGAGACTGTCAAGAAGACAGCAACCGCAAAATTTGATGAGACCGTAGAGGTGCACATCAGGACCGGATGTGACGGACGTCACGCAGAGCAGCAGATCCGCGGCGCTGTAGTACTTCCTAACGGTACCGGTAAGACTGTACGTGTACTTGTATTTGCTAAGGGCGACAAGATCGCTGAGGCAGAGGCAGCAGGAGCTGACTATGTAGGCGGCGAGGAGCTTATTCCGAAGATCCAGAACGACGGCTGGCTTGATTTCGACGTTGTCGTTGCTACACCTGACATGATGGGTGTCGTTGGTCGTCTCGGTAAGGTGCTCGGACCTAAGGGCCTTATGCCTAACCCTAAGGCAGGAACTGTTACCATGGATGTTACCAAGGCTGTTAATGATATCAAAGCCGGTAAGATCGAGTACAGACTTGACAAGGCTAACATCATCCACTGCCCTATCGGAAAGGCATCATTCAGCACGGAGCAGCTTACACAGAACTTTGATGCGTTCATGGAAGCTATCGTAAAGGCTAAGCCCTCATCACTTAAGGGCCAGTACTTAAAGAGCATCACTCTGGCTACAACAATGGGTCCTGGCGTAAGAGTAAGTACAGCTAAGTATTGATGAGGATGCACTGCGAAAGCGGTGTTCCGTAATGATCAGAATTTATAAAACCTGTCGGTAAAAGCCGGCAGGTTTTTTTGCCGGGAAACAACACCGCTTACGATTGTATGATGTATTTAAAACCCATCTTTGATATAATATCTGACGTGTTAAAATAACAGTCTGATTATCTCCTGTGAGGAAGAAAATATGAAAAAATATTTACTGATCTTTATAGTGGCACTTACTCTGGTGATGGCAGCGGGCGGCATAATGCTGTATGTAATGAACGGACAGAAAAATGTGAATATGCAGAATACCGAAGCCGGCACACAGCTGTCTTCCGCAGATGTGGTGGGAGAATTATCTGCTGATGGCGATGGAACGGAAGCATCTGCAAGCGGAAATGCGACAGTGACACTTGCAGGACTCGGAGGCGCCGATGCCGGCACAGTTTCTGAAGATGTGCTTTCCGAAGAGGATGAGCTGCTAAAGGCAGAGCAGGAGCGTCAGGAAATGTTTCAGGCTATAAAGGACGGAAATCCTGCACTGACCATGGAGATGGTGGTAGAGGAGACTGAAAACGATCCGGACGGAGTATATACGCTTGGATTTGTGGGAGATATCCTTTTTGATCCGAATTATGCAATATACAATCATTTCAGGCAGACGGGTTTTGATCTGAACAGTTGTGTGAAGAACGGCCTCCTGGAAGAAATGAACAGCGTGGACTTCATGATGGTGAATAACGAGTTCCCGTATTCCGATGAAGGCTCGCCTCAGGCAAATAAGACCTATACTTTCAGGGCGCCTCTGGACGCCATTGAGTATATGAAAGGAATGGGAGTGGATGCTGCGTCCGTGGCCAATAACCATGCCTTTGACTATGGCGAGGCTGCTTTCCTGGATACGCTGGAAGTTATGGAGGAAAATGAGATCCCCCATGTGGGCGGCGGCATGAATCTTGAGGAAGCATCAAGACCTCTTTATCTTTATATGGATGATCACAAGGTAGCCATAGTGGCTGCATCCCAGATAGAAAGGATGGGGACTCCCCATTCTAAGGGCGCAACGGCTGACAGCCCGGGTATGCTTCGCTCGTATGCGGACATAGAGCCGACCCTGGCTGCTATCAGAGAGGCTAAGGAGAACAGCGACTATGTGATCCTGTTCATCCATTGGGGCACTGAGAAGGAAGTGAATCCTGACTGGTGCGAGGCAGAGCAGCTGCCGCAGTTCATTGACGCCGGCGCTGACTGTATCATAGGGGCGCATCCTCATATTTTGCAGCCTATAGATTACGTGAATGGTGTGCCTGTAGTGTACAGCATGGGTAATTTCTGGTTCAATTCCAAGACTCTGGACAGCTGTATGATAGAACTGGAAATGAAGGATGGTGAGCTTGCGGGGCTTAAGTTTATCCCCTGTCTCCAGAGCGGATGTACTGTCAAGAAGCTGGATGGCGCGGATGCGGACAGGCTGCTTGACTATATGCGATCCATTTCGCCCAATGTGAATATCGATGATGAGGGTTATGTCACACCGAAGTGAATTTCTTCTTGACACCGCTATGTATCAGATGGTATCATATATTTCGTCTGTTAAGACATGCCGAAGACAGCAGGCGGGTAGACCCGCAACGAGATGGTTTATATATCATCCGGCCTGCCGAGGAGAAGTCAGTTAATGTTTTACATTTTCGAATGAACTTGCTCCGGTCTCGCACCGGAGTTTTTACATTTATGACTCCTCAGATTTGGCTACGAAATCTATAAGGAGGTAGAAAGATGGCAAAGGTTGAACTTAAAGCACCGGTGGTTGAAGAGATCTCCGGCGTGATAGGGGATGCAGCAAGCGTTGTGCTGGTAGACCACAGAGGTCTTACCGTTGCTCAGGATACTGAGCTCCGCAGACTGCTTCGTGCTGAAGGTGTTACTTATAAGGTATACAAGAACACCATGATGGTACGTGCTTTCCAGGGAACACCCTGTGAGGAGCTGACAAAGTATCTCGAGGGCCCCAGCGCACTGGCAGTATCCAAGGACGATGCTACCGCAGCAGCAAGAGTACTGGTTAAGTTTGCAAAGAAAGCACCTGCTCTTGAGGTTAAGGCCGGCATAGTTGAAGGTACTGTTTATGATGCAGAAGGCATTATGCCTATCGCAGAAATCCCTTCAAGGGACGAGCTCCTTTCAAAGCTGCTCGGATCACTGCAGAGCCCGATCACGAATTTTGCCCGCGTTATGAATCAGCTTGCTGAGAAAGGCGGAGCATCAGGCGAAAGTGCTGCAGAAGCACCCGCTGCAGAGGAAGCAGCACCCGCAGAAGCCACAGAAACAACTGAGGCTTAATGCAGAATCAAAACAAACAACAGGCAGAAGTATTTCTGCAAATCTTATTAGGAGGAAATTAAAATGGCAAAGTTATCCACACAGGAAATTATTGATGCAGTTAAAGAGCTTTCCGTGCTTGAATTAAATGAGCTGGTTAAGGCTTGCGAGGAAGAGTTTGGCGTATCCGCAGCAGCAGGCGTTGTTGTGGCTGGTCCTGCAGCAGGTCCCGCAGCTGAAGAGAAGACTGAGTTCGATGTTGAGCTTACAAGCTTCGGCGAGAAGAAGATGGAAGTTATCAAGGTTGTTCGTGCAATCACAGGTCTTGGCCTCAAGGAGTCCAAGGAGATGGTTGAGGGCGCACCTAAGATGGTTAAGGAAGGTGCTTCCAAGGAAGAGGCAGAGGACATCAAGAAGAAGCTCGAAGAGGCTGGCGCTACTGTTACTCTTAAGTAATCTTTTATTACATCAATCCGGAGGAAGTGTCTTTAGGGCACTTCCTCTTTATTGTTATCGATCAGGTGGCGTAAGGCGTTTTCATCGTGACACGCCGGTTTCGAAGTTTGGAAGGCTCACTACAGAATATAACGGGACCTCTGCGAATATAGAGTTATGTAAACTTGCATAACGCCCCGATACATTTCTTGTAAAATTTTACTCTAAAAAGTAATTTTCTTATTGACTTGGATTTCCCAAAATGATATTATGGAAAATGCGTCATTATGATGTGAGGGGTGTATTATGCCCTTGACTGTCATTATGATGCTGTAGCGTAAACAATCTATCAGACGGGGTGAATGTCAGAATGGAAAAAAACAGAATTAGACCCATTGTACATGGAAACTCGATGCGAATGAGCTTTCAGCGCAGGAAAGAAGTGCAGGATATGCCTAATCTCATCGAGGTTCAGAAGGATTCTTATCAGTGGTTTCTTAAAGAAGGACTGAGGGAAGCTTTTGATGATATTTCTCCAATCAAGGATCACGGTGAAAATTTGAGCCTGGAGTTTGTTGATTTCTATCTTGCCAAGGATGAAATCAAGCACAACATCAAGGAGTGCAAGGAGAGAGACCTTACTTACGAGGCACCTCTCAAGGTCAAGGTGAGACTTTACAACAAAGAGACCGATCAGATCAGGGAACATGAGATATTCATGGGTAATTTCCCTCTTATGACGGACACCGGAACATTCGTTATAAACGGCGCTGAGCGTGTAGTTGTAAGCCAGCTCGTTCGTTCCCCCGGTATTTACTATACTATATCCAGAGATAAGACCGGTAAGAAGCTTTATTCCACACAGGTTATCCCTAACCGTGGTGCATGGCTCGAGTATGAAACAGACTCAAGCGATGTGTTCTATGTTAAGGTAGACCGTAACAAAAAGATGCCTATTACCGTACTTCTCCGCTCATTGGGACTTGGCAGCAATGAGCAGATCATAGAAACCTTTGGTGATGAGCCTAAGATCATGGCTTCATTTGCAAAGGATATTGCTACATCTTATGAGAGCGGTCTCAAGGAACTTTACGGGAAGGTTCGTCCCGGCGAGCCTTTCAAGGTAGAAGTTGCAAAGAAGTATGTTGACGATACTTTCTTTGATCCCAAGAGATACGATCTTGCAAGGGTAGGAAGATTTAAGTTCAATAAGAAGCTTGCGCTTCGCAATCGTATAAGCGGTCATGTACTGGCTGAGGATGCAATGAATCCTTTCACAGGTGAGATAATCGCCAAAGCAGGTACAGTTGTTGATGAACAGCTTGCAGATACCATCCAGGATGCTGCAGTTGAGAGTGTTGTGATCAGGACCGATTCAAGGAATGTAAAAGTTCTTTCCAACCAGATGGTTGATATCGAGGAGTGGCTTGATATCGATGCTGAGAAGCTTGGTATTAAGGAAAGAGTTTACTGGCCTACACTCAAAAAGCTCATAAGAGAGTACAGCGACAAGCCTGAGCAGCTTGAAAGTGCTATTTCACGCAACATACATGACCTGATTCCCAAGCATATCACTCAGTGTGATGTACTTGCATCTGTTAACTACAATCTTGCTATAGAGTACGGTATCGGAAATGATGATGATATCGACCATCTCGGAAACAGACGTATCCGTGCGGTTGGTGAGCTCCTTCAGAACCAGTATCGTATTGGCCTTAGCAGAATGGAGAGAGTAGTAAGGGAGCGCATGACTACCCATGACTCAAATGCTACCGAAGAGATCTCTCCCCAGAGCCTTATAAATATCAAGCCCGTGCAGGCAGCTCTTAAGGAATTCTTCGGTTCCTCACAGCTGTCACAGTTCATGGACCAGAATAACCCTCTGTCAGAGCTTACGCACAAGAGACGTCTTTCCGCACTGGGTCCCGGCGGTCTCTCAAGAGAGCGTGCCGGCTTCGAAGTTCGAGACGTACACTATACCCACTATGGTCGTATGTGTCCTATCGAGACTCCCGAAGGTCCTAACATCGGATTGATCAACTCACTGGCTTCCTATGCAAGGATCAATGAGTATGGCTTTATAGAGGTTCCTTACAGAAAGATCAATAAGAAGGATCCTGCCAACCCGGTAGTTACGGATGAAGTCGTATATATGACGGCAGATGAGGAAGATAATTACCATGTGGCTCAGGCTAATGAAAAGCTTGATGAAAAGGGCCATTTCGTAAATAAGAATGTTGCCGGAAGATATCGTACGGAGATCCAGGCTTATCCACGTGAAATCTATGATTACATGGACGTATCGCCTAAAATGGTCTTCTCCGTGTCTGCAGCGCTCATTCCTTTCCTTGAGAATGATGATACTACACGTGCTCTTATGGGATGTAACATGCAGCGTCAGGCAGTGCCGCTTCTCTTTACGGATGCACCTGTTATAGGTACCGGTATAGAGACAAAGGCTGCAGTTGACTCGGGCGTCTGCGTAGTGGCCAAGAAGGCCGGAACTGTTACCTATGTAGCATCCGATCTCGTAAAGATAAAGAGTGATGATGATGGTAAGGTCATAGACTATACCATTCAGAAGTTCATGAGAAGCAACCAGTCCACATGCTACAACCAGAAGCCTATCGTTCTGACAGGCGACCATGTAGCGGAAGGCCAGGTTATAGCTGATGGTCCTTCCACACATGAAGGTGAGCTCGGTCTCGGAAGAAACCCGCTCATCGGTTTCATGACTTGGGAAGGCTACAACTACGAGGATGCCGTACTTCTCAGCGAGCGTCTTGTTAAAGAAGATGTTTATACATCTGTACATATTGAAGAGCATGAAGTAGAGGCAAGACAGACCAAGCTCGGCGATGAGGAGATCACCCGTGATATCCCCGGTGTCGGTGAGGACGCTCTTAAGGATCTTGATGAATCCGGTATTATCCGTATCGGTGCTGAGGTTCGTGCCGGTGATATCCTGGTTGGTAAGGTTACGCCTAAGGGTGAGACTGATCTTACTCCCGAGGAAAAACTTCTTCGTGTCATCTTCAGTGAGAAGGCACGCGAGATCCGTGATACATCACTGCGTGTACCTCACGGCGAATACGGTGTTGTTGTTGACGCTAAGGTATTCTCCAAGGAAGAAGGCGATTCCGAGCTTAACGCAGGCGTACTTAAGAAGGTAAGGATCTATATCGCACAGAAGAGAAAGATCTCTGTGGGTGATAAGATGTCCGGTCGTCACGGTAATAAGGGTGTCGTTTCCAGAGTGCTTCCCGTAGAGGATATGCCTTATCTGCCCAACGGTCGTCCCCTGGATATCGTGCTGAATCCTCTGGGCGTTCCTTCCCGTATGAATATCGGTCAGGTGCTTGAGATACATCTCTCATTGGCTGCAAGAGCTCTCGGTTTCAATATCTCAACTCCTGTCTTTGACGGAGCAAATGAGAACGACATCATGGATACTCTTGACCTTGCAAATGATTACGTAAATCTTGAGTGGGATGAGTTTGAAAAGAAGCACAAGGCAGAACTCCTTCCTGAGGTTATGGAATATCTCGAGAAGAATAAGGATCACAGAAAGCTCTGGAAAGGAGTGCCTATCTCCAGAGATGGTAAGGTAAGGCTTCGCGACGGTCGTACCGGTGAGTATTTTGACGGACCTGTTACAATAGGACACATGCATTATCTGAAGCTCCATCACCTGGTAGATGATAAGATACATGCACGTTCTACCGGACCGTACTCACTTGTTACACAGCAGCCTCTTGGCGGTAAGGCACAGTTTGGCGGACAGCGTTTCGGAGAAATGGAAGTTTGGGCGCTGGAAGCTTACGGTGCAGCTTATACACTTCAGGAAATGCTTACCGTTAAGTCTGATGACGTTGTAGGACGTGTTAAGACATACGAGGCTATTGTTAAGGGACAGAATCTGCCCCAGCCCGGTATTCCTGAGTCTTTCAAGGTTATGCTTAAGGAATTACAGTCACTGGCTCTTGATGTCAGCGTACTGGATGAGAGAGGCAACGAGATCGAACTCAAGGAAAATGTGGATTACAACGACAATGAGTTCCGTATGGAGCTGAATGGCAATAATCAGAGCGATACTGAGGACTACAAGGAGGGCTTCAGTAAGGGTACACTGGATGAGAGTTCAGGCGATATACTTACGGATGAAGCTGACTATAGTACAGGGGCTGAAGATTATAGCTATGTAAGTGATTCACAGGAGGATGAATGATCTTTGGTATTTTAGATATCTAAAGGTCATCTGAGTGAAAGGAGTATTCAAAATGTCTGAGACAAGGAATATAGAGTACCAGCCGGTTGCATTTGATTCGATTCATATAAAACTGGCTTCCCCTGAGAAGATCAGGGCATGGTCCACGAGAAATAATGATCCTGAGGCCGGTGTTGTTACCAAGCCCGAGACCATTAACTATCGTACATACAAGCCCGAGGCTGACGGTCTCTTTGCTGAAAAGATCTTCGGTCCCAGCAAGGACTGGGAGTGTCACTGCGGAAAGTACCGCAGGATACGCTATAAGGGTGTGATCTGTGATAAGTGCGGAGTTGAAGTTACAAAGGCTTCCGTACGTCGTGAGCGTATGGGACGTATTGAACTTGCTGCCCCTGTTTCACATATCTGGTATTACAAGGGTAATCCCAAGTATATGTGCCTGCTTTTGGATCTTACACCCAAGGTACTTGAGAAAGTTCTTTATTTTGCTTCATACATAGTGCTTGATCCTGCAAACAGCGACCTTCATTTCAAGCAGGTTCTTACTGAGCATGAGTATCAGGAAGCAAGGGAAAAGTTTGGTTATGAGTTCAAGGTCGGTATGGGTGCGGAGGCTATAAAGACTCTGCTTCAGGATCTGGATCTTGATGCTCTTGCAGAAGAGCTTAAGGCAGAACTTGCCGAAGATGGCGCTAAGGGACAGAAGGGTACAAAGATTGCTAAGCGTCTTGAGATAGTTGAGGCTTTCAGGGAGTCCAAGAATAAGCCTGAGTGGATGATACTTGATACCATTCCGGTTATGCCACCCGATCTTCGTCCCATGGTACAGCTTGATGGCGGACGTTTTGCAACTTCCGACCTTAATGATCTGTACAGAAGGATAATAAACCGTAACAACAGACTTCAGAAGCTTAAGGAGATACAGGCTCCTGAGATCATCGTAAAGAACGAGAAGCGTATGCTTCAGGAAGCTGTTGATGCACTTATCGATAACGGCAGAAGGGGCCGTACCGTAACAGGACCCGGAAACCGTGCACTTAAGTCCCTTTCCGAGATGCTCAAAGGTAAGAGCGGACGTTTCCGTCAAAACCTTTTGGGTAAGCGTGTGGACTATTCCGGACGTTCGGTTATAGTCGTAGGTCCCGAGCTTAAGATTTACCAGTGCGGTCTTCCTAAGGAGATGGCAATAGAGCTTTTCAAGCCTTTCGTTATGAAAGAGCTTGTAAGCAGGGATCTTGCAAAGAATATAAAGAATGCAAAGAAGATGGTTGAGCGCCAGCAGGACGCAGTGTGGGATGTACTTGAGGATGTTATCAGCGAGCATCCCGTTATGCTGAACCGTGCTCCTACTCTTCACAGGCTCAGTATCCAGGCATTTGAACCCGTTCTTGTAGAAGGTAAGGCTATCAAGCTTCATCCTCTCGTATGTACGGCTTTCAATGCGGACTTCGACGGAGACCAGATGGCTATACATCTTCCTCTTTCCGTAGAGGCACAGGCTGAGTGCAGATTTATGCTGCTCTCTCCCAATAACCTGCTTAAACCTTCAGATGGTGCACCTGTTGCCGTTCCTTCACAGGATATGGTACTTGGTATTTATTACCTTACGCAGATCCGTACCGGCAAGCCTCTTCCTGAAGCACCGGCGGATCCGGCTGAGTTAAAGGCATACGAGAAAAAATACAATGGCTGGTTTAGGGCAGACAATGTTCTGGGTGAAGGCAACAGCTATCATAATATGAATGAAGCAATCCTTGCTTATGAAAATGGTGTTCTTTCTCTTCACGCACCTATAAAGGTCCGTATGGAAAAGACCATGGATGACGGCAGTGTGGTTGCGGATTTGGTTGATACATCATTAGGAAGGCTTCTTTTCAATGAGATACTTCCTCAGGATCTGGGCTTCATAAAGAGGACAGACGAAGATCCTAAATCCTATCTTCTTCCTGAGATAGACTTCCTTGTTGACAAGAAGATGCTCAAGAAGATACTTGAGAAGGTTATCAATACTCACGGTGCAACAAAGACCGCTGAAGTGCTTGACCGGATCAAGGCTATAGGTTATAAGTACTCAACCAAGGCAGCGATGACGGTATCTATATCGGATATCATCGTTCCCGAAGCAAAGACAGCGATACTCGATGAGGCTCAGAAGAAGGTTGATGAGATTACCAGAAAGTACCGCATGGGCTGCTCTACTGATGAGGAGCGTCATAAAGAAGTTATAGGAATATGGAACGAGGCTGATGAGCGTCTTACTGATGAGATGATGAATGGTCTTGATGCTATCAACAATATTCGTATGATGGCCGACTCAGGTGCCCGTGGTTCCAAACAGCAGATGAAACAGCTTGCAGGTATGCGTGGTCTGATGGGTGATACTCAGGGACGTACCATCGAGCTTCCTGTTAAGTCCAATTTCCGTGAGGGACTGGATGTTCTGGAGTACTTCATTTCAGCACACGGAGCTCGTAAAGGTCTTTCCGATACCGCTCTTCGTACCGCTGACTCCGGTTATCTTACCAGACGAATGGTCGATGTTGCTCATGAGCTTATTATCAGGGAGACTGACTGCGTAGAGGGTAAGAGGGATATCCCCGGATTTGTTGTGGAAGGACTGGTAGACGGTAAGGAAGTTGTTGAAAGCCTGGAGAACCGTATCCGCGGAAGATTTGCAGCTGAGGATGTGAAGGACGAGGCAGGTAACGTGATCGTCAAGGCTAACCACATGATCACACCTAAGCGTGCAGAGGCTATAATCAATTCAGGTGCAACTGCAGTTAAGATCCGCTCCATACTTACATGTAAGTGCAAGTTCGGTATATGTGCTAAGTGCTATGGTGCAAACATGGCAACAGGTGAGCCGGTTCAGGTAGGTGAAGCTGTAGGTATCATAGCAGCTCAGTCCATCGGTGAGCCCGGTACACAGCTTACCATGAGAACTTTCCACTCCGGTGGTGTCGCAGGTAACGATATCACCATGGGTCTTCCCCGAGTAGAAGAGCTCTTTGAGGCGCGTAATCCTAAGGGTAATGCGATCATTTCCGCTATATCCGGTACTGTAGAGATACAGGAAGATAAGCAGGGAGATGACGGAAGCGTTAAGCGTAAGCTTGTTGTCAAGGGTGAAGATACTGAAAGAGAGTATGATATTCCTTTTGGTGCTTCCATAAAGGTTAAGGATGGTCAGGTAATAGAAGCCGGTGATCAGCTGACACAGGGTTCCATCAATCCTCACGACCTGCTCCAGATCAAGAAGATAAATGCCGTTGAGAACTATCTGATCCGTGAGGTACAGAAGGTTTACGGTCTCCAGGGTGTTGATCTTGCAGATAAGCATATCGAGATCATTATCAGGCAGATGCTCAGGAAGCAGATCATCGAGGATCCGGGTGATTCCGATACCATTCTCGGTACAATGGTTGACAGACTTGATATCGAGGAGAAGAACGAGGCTCTTGCAGCAGAAGGAAAGAAGCTTATCGTAGCTACGGATGTAGTTCTCGGTATTACCAAGGCTGCTCTTGCTACAGATTCCTTCCTGTCAGCAGCATCCTTCCAGGAAACACCGAGGATGCTGACAGATGCAGCTATCAAGGGCAAGGTTGATCACTTAAGAGGTCTGAAGGAGAACGTTATCTGCGGTAAGCTCATACCTGCCGGTACGGGAACAAAGATGTACCGTGATGTAAGGCTGGATGTTGACAGCATCGAGGAAGAGACGGATGATGATGCGGTTGATTTCGCACAGCGCGAAGATGCAGATGCGTTAGAGGCTGAGGCTGTTTCTGAAGATGTAAGTGTTGAAGCTGCTGTAGAAGAAAATGCTTCCGCTCTTGTAGGAGACAGCGAAGAGTGATCTGAAAACTATGATCATCCGTCCGGTGCGGAAGTACATAATTCAGATGCAATGATTTAAAAAATTTAAAATTTGAATAGCTTCAGGGATGGGTGAAATTCCCTATCGGCGGTAATGGACTGCTGCGTATCTGCAGCCCCAAGCCCGCAACACCTGAAGGAATGCAGACCGGCTGTCTGTTTCCTGAGGGTAGGATCCGGTGGGATTCCGGAGCCGACGGTATAGTCCGGATGGTAGAGGCAGAAAATCTTCAGCAGAATCTGCTGAAGAATATGAAGGTGCTTATGATATGGTTAGGATATGAGATTGATCATATCATCAGGCATCGAATTAAAACATTTAATCCCCTGAGGCTCTCAGGGGATTTTTATGTCGGAACAGAAAATTTGTGACGAACAATATATGAGGCGGGCCATTGAACTGGCTAAACGGGGAGAGGGCTGGTGCCATCCAAATCCTATGGTGGGTGCTGTCATTGTTAAAGATGGACGCATTATTGCTGAAGGGTGGCATGCAAAATACGGAGAAAAGCATGCTGAGCGGAATGCCATAGCTTCTCTCAAGGAGTCTGCGGCAGGGGCAACATTGTACTGTACACTTGAGCCTTGCTGCCATCATGGCAAGCAGCCGCCATGTACAGAAGCGATCATTGAAAGTGGCATACATCGTGTGGTAGTTGGCTCCGGTGATCCTAACCCTCTTGTGGCAGGAAAAGGAAATCAGATATTGCGTGCTGCCGGTATCGAAGTTGTTGAGGGGGTTCTGAAGGATGAGTGCGACGCCGTCAACCCTGTCTTTTTCCATTACATAACTGCAAAGATGCCCTATGTCATCATGAAATACGCAATGACTGCTGATGGAAAGATTGCTACGGTAACCGGTGCTTCAAAGTGGATAAGCTGTGAGAACTCCAGAAAAAGAGTTCATGATCTCAGGCATGCCTGTATGGGAATTATGGCAGGAATCGGAACCGTTCTTGCAGATGACCCAATGTTAAACTGCAGGACAGAGAATGGCAGGGATCCTATAAGGATAATATGTGACGACAGCCTGAGAATACCTGCTGATTCGCAGCTCGTTCGTTCTGCGCATGATATTGATACGTATATCGTAAGCGGCAGAAAAGACTATGACAGACGAAAAGCTGAGGAACTTGAAGCTGCAGGATGCAGGGTGCTGATAGAACCCGGTGAGAATGGCAGGGTGGATATAAAAGCTCTCATGCGTGAACTTGGTGAGAGAGGTATAGACAGCATCCTGGTCGAAGGAGGTGCAACGCTTAATTACAGCATATTGAAATCAGGCTGTGTGAATGAATTGAGAGTTTTCATGGCACCGAAGATATTCGGAGGAACTGCCAAATCCCCGGTTGGAGGTGAGGGCGTGACACTCCCTTCGGATGCATGGGAATTTGTTATAGCAGATATAGAACGGATAGATGATGATGTCTGCATTACGTATAAGAGAAAGAAGGATTAAATGTTTACAGGGCTTGTTGAAGAGATCGGGACAGTAAAAAGTATAAGCCTGCAGGGAAACTCCGGGACTATAGCCATAAAGGCAGAAGTTGTGACTAAAGGGACTAAGACAGGCGACAGTATAGCCGTCAACGGAGTTTGCCTGACGGTAACATCACTGTCTGATGACGGTTTTACGGCTGATGTTATGGCAGAGACCGTAAGGTGCAGCAGCTTAGGTGCATTAAAGAGCGGTGACAGGTGTAATCTTGAGCGTGCCATGGCTGCGGACGGGAGATTTGGAGGCCATATAGTTTCCGGGCACATTGACGGGACTGGTCGGGTATCCTCCGTAGTAAGGGAAGAAAATGCAATATGGTTTACTATCGAAGCTGACTGTTCTCTGCTTGACTATATAGTGGAAAAAGGATCTGTTGCTTTGGATGGTATCAGTCTTACAGTGGCAGCGGTCAGCAGCAGCGACTTTAAGGTAAGCATAATCCCGCATACGCAGGAAGCAACTACCCTGTATCTGAGAAAACCCGGAGATATCATAAATATAGAGACCGATGTCATCGGAAAGTATGTTGCAAAGATGATGGGCAGGGTGCCTGCTCAGGATAAGGAAGAAAGCGGCAGTAACATTACCCTGGATTTCCTTAAGGAAAACGGATTCTGAAATATACTGAAATAAATAAACAGCCGTTTAAGGCGGCGGAAGGAGAAAAGATGTCTGAAGAAGAAAAGGAACACAGATACGGAACCATAGAACAGGCGATAGCAGATCTCCGTGCGGGAAAAATAATTCTTGTTACGGATGATGAAGACCGTGAGAATGAAGGCGACATGATATGTGCTGCCGAGTTTGCCACTCAGGAAAATATCAATATGATGGCAAAGGAAGCCAGGGGACTTATCTGTACGCCTATGAGCATAGAGATAGCAGCCCGTTTAGGTCTTCCGCCTATGGTAGCAGAGAATACTGATAATCATCAGACTGCATTTACGGTTTCAATTGACCATATTGATACCACCACGGGCATCAGTGCGGCTGAGAGATCCTTTACAATGATGAAGTGTGCGGATCCTGATACAAAGCCCGCGGATTTAAGGCGCCCCGGCCATGTATTTCCGCTTACTGCAAGACGCGGCGGCGTACTTGTAAGAAACGGACATACTGAGGCAACTGTCGATCTTTTAAGGCTTGCGGGACTTACGGAATGCGGAGTGTGCTGTGAGGTAATGGATGAGGACGGCACTATGCTTAGAACTCCGGGATTATGGAAGCTGGCTGATAAATATGGGCTTACTTTTATCACGATAAAGGAGCTTCAGGATTACTGCCGCATAAACGATAAACATGTGGTGCGTGAGGCCGAGGCTATGCTCCCTACTGAGCATGGCATTTTCAGAATGTACGGATACATAAATGACCTGACCGGTGAGCATCATGTGGCCTTAGTAAAAGGTGAGATAGGAGACGGGGAAGATGTGCTCTGCAGGGTTCATTCCGAGTGTCTTACAGGAGATACCTTCGGCTCATACAGATGCGACTGCGGCCTGCAGCTTAAGAAATCCCTGGAGATGATAGAAAAGTCCGGAAGGGGCATAGTACTGTATATGCGCCAGGAAGGCAGGGGCATAGGTCTTATTAACAAGATAAAGGCCTATGCACTTCAGGAGCAGGGATATGATACTGTTGAGGCCAATGTTAAGCTTGGCTTTGCACCTGACTTAAGAGAATACTGGGTAGGTGCCCAGATCCTTAAGGACCTGGGGGCAAAGAGCTTAAGGCTTATGACTAATAATCCTGACAAGGTCTACGGACTTTCGGATTTCGGTCTGGTCATAAAGGAGAGGGTGCCCATTGAGATACCACCCCAGAAATATGATGAGAATTACCTGAAGACCAAGAAGACAAGAATGGGACATATATTTAACGAGATAAAGGTTTAATGTATAAAAAAGACAGGCCAGAGAGCTGACTTTTTGATATATCAGGATGAAAAGTTATGAATTGTAGGAGGAAAGAAAAATGAAGGAAATCAATCTGCTTGAAGGAAAAGTTGTAGCACCTGAGGGAATGAAGGTAGGTATTGTAGCATCAAGGTTTAACGAGATAATCGTAAATAAGCTGTTAGGCGGAGCTGTTGACGGTCTGGTGCGTCACGGCGTGGCAGAGGAGAATATTACGGCAGCCTGGGTTCCCGGGGCATTTGAGCTTCCCGTGGTAGCAAAGAAAATGGCAAAGTCCGGAAAATACGATGCAGTGATCTGCCTTGGAGCTGTGATCAGGGGACAGACTTCACACTATGATCTTGTATGCAATGAAGCTGCAAAAGGTATCGCCCAGGCCGGACTTGAGACGGAAATCCCCGTGCTCTTCGGTGTGGTTACCACGGATAATATTGAGCAGGCTATAGCAAGGGCAGGAAGCAAGGCCGGCAATAAGGGCTATGACTGTGCCCTCGGCGCTGTTGAGATGGTAAATCTCATGAGGCAGATGTGATTGCGGCTACAGTTTTGACAGAATCTGTGAGTGTGGGAAGCGGAGAGAAGGAATAAAAGGAATAAAATGAATAAAATGAAAATACGGAACAGGATAATAGATGCCGACCATCCTACATATATAATCGCTGAAATGTCCGGTAATCATGCCGGGAGCTTAGACACAGCTAAGAAGATAGTGCATGCCGCTGCCGAGGCCGGTGCGGACTGCATAAAGCTTCAGACATATACTGCGGATACCATTACCATCGACTGTCGTAATAAGTATTTCAGTATAAGCGGAAGTGCCTGGGACGGTGAGAATTTCCATGATCTGTACAAAAGAGCCTATACCCCCTGGGAGTGGCATGCCGAGCTTAAAGAGGAAGCCGAAGCTGCCGGCATAGATTTCTTTTCAACGCCTTTTGATAATACTTCCGTGGATTTTCTGGAAGAATTGGGAGTGGAGTTCTACAAGATCGCTTCCTTTGAGTTAGTGGATATACCGCTTATAAAATATACGGCATCCAAGGGAAAGCCCATGATCATGAGCACCGGAATGGCAACCCTTTCCGAGATAGAGGATGCCGTAGAGGCAGTAAGGTCTGCCGGTAATGAGGAATTGGCCCTGCTCAGATGTGCCAGTGCCTATCCTGCGATCACCGATCAGATGAACCTGAGGACCATGCAGGATATCGGGGAGCGGTTTGGGGTGACAGTGGGGCTGTCGGACCATTCTGCAGGTTCGGTGGGTGCTGTTACGGCTGTAGCTTTGGGCGGCCGCATAATAGAGAAGCACATCTGTCTGGACCGAAACATTGAGACGGCGGATTCACATTTTTCCATGGAGCCGGCAGAATTTGCACAGATGGTAAAGGACATAAGGCAGGCTGAGAAGGCCATAGGTACTGTAAAATACGGCCCCAGCCCTCAGGAGGAAGCCAGCAGGAATTTCAGAAAATCCATCTTTGTGGTGAAGGATATGAAGAAGGGTGAGTCTTTCAGTCCCGGGAATATCCGTGTAATACGGCCCGGCTATGGGATGGAGCCGAAGTACTATGAGGATATACTCGGAAAGACTGCGAAGTGTGATATTGAATATGGCACGCCGCTTTCAAGAGATATGATATCGGAGCAGGGGTAATGCCATCAGAAAATTCTGGAAATATAATTGAATACAGGCTTATAAGAAGCAGGCGCAGGACTGTCTCCGTCGAGGTAACGTATGAGGGAGTGACCGTCCGGGCGCCCTTAAAAATGCCTGTGTCGGAGATTGATAAATTTGTCATAGGCCATAAGGACTGGATCCGGAAGAAAACTGCCCTTATGGAAGAAAAGAAAAGCAACCGACAGCCTGTCGAGCGGCTCACCCGGGCAGATATAGAAAAGCTGGCTGATGAGGCTATGCGTGTGATCCCGGATCGGGTAGCCTACTACGCCCCTCTTGTGGGTGTTACTTACGGACGGATCACAATACGGAATCAGGTATCCAGATGGGGGAGCTGTTCCGCTAAAGGAAACCTGAATTTTAACTGTCTCCTTATGCTGACGCCTCCGGAGGTCCTGGATTCTGTGGTAGTGCATGAGCTCTGTCACCGGAAAGAAATGAATCATTCAAAAAAATTCTATGAAGAAGTCTTAAGAGTATATCCTGATTATCACAAGTGGCAGAAATGGCTGGAAGAAAATGGAAACGACATAATGAGACGGATGACCGGCTGACATAAATCACTGTTAAACCTCTTCCTGCATCGACAGCTCAGCTGCCGGTGGGGGAATTTTTTTTATATTTCTCTGACTAAAACTTCCCACTTGCTTTATACCACTAACTTCCTCACACCGGTAGCTTGCCTGACGGTGGTGCCGTTCGCACTGCTCACCTAAAACACCGTCAGACAAGACTACACGGTGTGGGAAGTTTTAGTCTCTGAAAATTAGAATATCCTAATTTGCGGTTTCAGCAAATTAAATTTAGTTAAATTGCTCAAATTAGCATAATAAAAATATACGACTTGACAACAAACAATAGTTAGCATATACTAACTATTGTTCCAGAGGTTTTTGAATGGTATTTCAAAACCGTAATAATTAACATGTTCTGAATAGTTATATATGTACAAATGTACAAAGTTTACGACAGGTGTGGAGGATAACTATGAAAAATATGGCAGAGAGAAAAAGTTTAAAAAAAATCAAAAAGAAAGCTGTCCTGATCCTTGGTATGTATTCAGCATTAACACTGCTTGCTTTTACCGGATGCGGGAAAAAGGACGGCATACCATCAGGCAGCATAGGGACTATGGAAGCTGCGGATTTTACGGAGTATGTAAAGGCTGACGGAACTGTGGAATGTGCAAAGCCCTGTTATGTCTATTCCACGCTTACCCTTCCGGTTGAAAAGATATTGGTCGAGGAGGGGGACCGGGTATCTGCCGGAGACCTGCTGTGTGTACTTGATACGGAATCCATAGAAGAACAGATTGAGGTCAAGCAGGCAGCGATGGATCTGACTGAAAGAAGCGCTTCTACAAATGTAGAGGCTGCGCGGCACCAGTACAATATATATACGGAGGGGCTGACCAACGGAACGGATGCAAATCTTGTGGAAGCTATGGCTAACCTCCAGATGGCTCGGGAAACTTATGAGTCCGCACAAAAAGCCTATGATGATTACAAGGAATCACTGAATCTTGGAATGGATCCGACACTTGTGGCAGCAGACCAGGCAGTGGCGCAGGCTGCCAATGCAATACAGCAGGCAAAGTCCATGCAGAGCGAGCTGGATGACGAGCATGGAGTAAGCGATATAGAAAAGGAAAAAGCCGAGGATGCGGTGGACAGTGCAAACCTTGCATATGTTCAGGCAGTACAGAGCAGGGAAAATCTTCTGCGCCAGAGTGACCTCCGCCTGGCTGATTATGCCAAGAGTGCAGAGGATGCGGAGCTTAATTACATAACTGCCCAGACTGCCTATAATGCAGCGGTAAGGGCTCTGGAAAATGCGAGGGCCTTAAGTGCGGATGCAATCGAGCAGGCAAGGATTACAGGGGATCTTACAGTTGAAGAAATACAGATGGCCCAGCTTCAGAAAAAGCTTCTGGATGCCCAGATCCTGGCTGATTTTTCCGGAACCGTAACGGCGGTAAATATCGAGGTGGGAGAAAACTCTACCGGAGTGCTCTTTGTTATAGAAGATACCAAAGATCTGGTGCTTACAGCGAAAGTACCGGAGAAGGATATAAACAGTATCTCCGAGAATATGTCGGTACTTGTCACACCTAAGGCAGATAATTCAGACACATACGGCGGCAGCGTCGGACGTGTTGCCGAATCCGCATATAAGAATGCTTCCGGCAAGACCGATACCTCCGGCGAAGATGCGGATTACAAGGTGACCGTGAAAATTGACAGTCCCGATGAAAAGATCCGGATAGGCATGAATGCCGAAGCGGAGTTTTCCGTATATTCAAAGGAAAACTGCATTGCCGTTCCCAATGAGGCGGTATTCACGGATGAGGACGGTGAGAAATACATACTGACGGCTTCCGGGGACAACGGAAAGGTGGCTGTGAATAAATCGGCTGTGACTATCATTTATTCCGGAAAGAATATGAGCGTCATAGAAGGAAAAGATGTAAAGAATGGTACTTCCTACATAACGGAAGCCGCAAACTACATGGAGTATGTCGGAAGCAGCGTGGATGTTGCGGATTAAGCAGCGCACACAGATAATACCACGGATGTAGCGGCCTTGGCAGAGCATACAGACAGCATTGCAGATACAGCAGACTGCGCGGCACCTGCATGTTACATCGTGGATGTAACGGTCAGAGCTGCGGATGCTGATGACAACTGTGCCCGGTTGTTTCGGCTGTCCGGGACACATGATATAGGATGAGTGAAAAATGGCAGACAAAGTAGTATTAAAAGATGTTTCAAAAATATATAAGACAGGCGAGACGGAGTACCGGGCGCTGGATCATGTAGACCTGAATATAGAAGAGGGACGCTTTGTGGTTATCCTTGGTCCCTCAGGTGCCGGCAAGTCCACCCTTTTAAACCTTATCGGAGGCATGGACAATCCCACCAGCGGGGATGTCATTGTAAACGGCGAGAATATCTCAAAGTACAGCGACAGGCAGTTAAGCGATTTCAGGGCGCACACCATAGGATTTATCTTCCAGTTTTATAATATACTTCCGTCTCTTACAGTACTTGAGAATGTGGAGCTTGTAAAAGAGATAACAAAGACAAAGGTGGACGCCAAACAGGCTGTAAGGGATGTGGGACTTGAAAATCATTTTTATAAATTCCCGAATCAGCTTTCGGGAGGCGAGCAGCAGAGAGTGTCGATCGCCAGGGCCATTGCCAAGAATCCGGCCCTGCTCCTGTGCGACGAGCCTACCGGTGCGCTGGATTCGGCAACCGGCGCAATGGTTTTAAAGATACTAAAGAGGCAGTGTGATGCTGACAGGGGAAGCAATACAGTGATCATAGTTACGCATAATGCGCTTATCGCTGATACGGCGGACGTGGTGATAAGGGTAAAGAACGGACATATCGTAAGTGTGGAAGAAAACCCTTCGCCTATGGATATAGACGATGTTTCATGGTAAATCTATTTAAGGAAAGAGAAAAGGACTAATGCTGATCAGAAAAATGCTGCGTGACATAATAAGTAATTTCACGCAATTTTTGACAATATTTGCCATGGTCACTATTGCAATGGCTGTATATGTAGGTATATGCGCATACGGGGACGGAATGAAAGTTTCCGGAGACGAGCTGTATGCAGAATATAATCTGGCCGACCTCTGGCTGTCAGGATCTGAATTTTCCGAGTCTGATATGGATAAGATAAAGTCTGTTGAGGGAGTAAAGGAGGCCATGCGCTATATGCCCCTTTCCATGACGGGGACAGTGGAGTATGCCGATGGCCGAAGGGAGTCATTTTCGGTTCCGATGGAAGGCGTTTTTATCGATACATCCGTAAAGACACTTTCCGTCAACCGCTTCAGGGTGGCGGAAGGGAAGAATTATGATCCTGATGCGGACGGTCTGTGGCTCGGGCGTATGTTTGCCGAGGCACGTGATATACATCCTGGGGATATCATAACGCTTAAGTATGAGGATGCAGAGATCACAAAAGAAGTCCTGGGGATCATCTCTGTTCCGGATCATGTCTACGTTACCCAGGATGCTTCCGTTATTTTCCAGCAGGCAGAGGATTACGGCTGGGCATATATGTCCATGCGATGGTTTCCACAGGAGGCTATGTATGACAATATGATAGAAAGCGAAGCCATACAGGGATTTCTGTCTGCAAGGGATTCACTGAATATGATGCACGAAAATGGTATGTCATGGAGGGATATCCTCGTGACTCAGTTAGGGGATATGTCACCTGATGTGGATCTGGAGACTGCGCTGGAGCTGGCCCCTGACATTGCGGATGAGACTGCCGGCGAAGAAAAGAAGCATGCGTTCATTAAGGCGCTGAATCCCGATTTCAATCTGGAAAAGGCTTATGTATATCCGATGGTGTGTGTGGATGTGGAAGGCGAGGCACCGGGAATATACAGCGGAAATAAAGATGACGGATCATTTGAAAAAAAGCTGGACCTGATAAAAAGGGATCTGTATGAAATTGAAGCAGTGGATTCTGTCACAGGCCGGGATATGTGTGCATCATATTCGGCTTATAAATCGGAGTCTGAAGAGGGAGATACCTTTTCGGGTATGTTTACGTTCCTTTTCCTTTTCATAGCATCATTGTCTGTAATAACCACCATGAACCGTTTCGTGAAGAAACAGCGTATGCAGATCGGAGCGCTGAAGGCTCTGGGCTTCCGCAATTCAAGAATATACAGGCATTACATTTCATACGGTTTTTTTGTAAGCCTGATCGGTGTTATCGTAGGTTTTGCGGTGGGAATACCTTCTCTTGGCGTGAACCTTTATGCTGAGGAAATGGACTTTTATGATGTGCCGGTAGGCGGTCTGTACATAGCTGAGAAAAACTATATTGTGGCAGCGGTTATCGTCCTTATGGTTACGGTAGTCACTTACTTCTCAAGCAGGAAGATACTTTCCGAGCCTGCCGCACAGACACTCAGGCTGGAAGTGCCCAAGATCAAGCAGAAAAAGAAGAGTGAAAAGCCGGGAGGCATAATGTCCAGGCTCTCCTTTGCAGTTAAATGGAACTTAAGGGATGTGGCAAGGAGCAAGGCGCGTACCGTTATGGGAATTGTAGGCGTGGCAGGCTCGACTCTTCTGATAGTGATGGCATACGGAATGGAAGATTCCATGCTTAATTATCTCGATTGGGAGTTCTCCGGCATACTCAGGTTTACATCCAGGCTTACCTTTGACTCGGATATAACAAATGTCGAGAAAAGCGATCTCTACAGGGAATACGGAAAGGCTACTACTCAGAGCGTGGCCATAGAATATTATGATGGCAACGGGCTGCTGCAGACATCAGTCATCACTGTAAACGATTCCGAAGGCATGATAGCTTTGTGCGATCATGACAAGGTTTCTCATGATATAAATGAAGGAATACCCGGTTCAACTTACAGCGACATAAATGCTCCGGGAGCGCTTTTTGCCACGGAAAAGCTCATAAAGAACAAAAACCTGGATATCACCAAAAAGCTGAAGTGGCATATCCTTGGCAGCGACGACTGGTATGAAAGCAATATTGCCGCCGCCAACAGGGATCCCCAGGCCCAGCAGTTTGCCATGACAAGACAGGCTTTTGAAAGCCTTGGCGAAAAATACGAGCCTGATACTCTCTATACGGATATTGATCTCACCGGCGTGGATGATGAGGATATAGATGGTGTCAGCGCAATAAGTACGCTTCCTTCCCTCAGGACACAGATGAGCGGCATGCTCTCCATGATACAGGGGATGTTAGGCCTGTTTATTGTCGTAGCCGGAGCACTGGGCTTTATCATCATTTACAATATGGGCCTTCTTTCAATGAATGAGAAGATGTACCAGTTCTCGACACTCAAGGTGCTGGGATTTGGCTTTCCTAAAATAATGAAGATATACACCATGCAGAATATCTGGATCACACTCTGCGGCATAGCCATCGGGCTTCCGGCGGGGTATTGTTTCACGGATTTTCTGTTCGTCTTTGCAATAGGCGAGGAGTACGACTTTAATGCCCATATAGATCCTTCCGCATATATCATAGCATCGGCAGGAACTATCCTTGTGATGGCCATTACCAGCATTGTTCTGGCACAGAGCTTAAGGAAGATCGATATGGTGGCCAGTCTCAAGGCCAATGAGTAAGCTTCTGCCCTTTATGGGTAAATATGCCTCAGTTTTTTCAAAAAAAATCAAAAAATTTCACCATTCGTGATAAAATGTAGCATAGGTTTGTTATAAACTTTTGGGGGAATCTATGCTTGCAGATGAGCTGATACAAAAGAATAAGTCAAAACAGTCCCAGGTGTTTGATGAGGATGAGGAGACACTTATGTATAAGCCTGTCGAACGCAGGAAGTATTTTAATGACAGTGATGATGTTTTTACACAAAAAGATGTAAAGTCACTGAATACGGCACCTTCGGTGTTTGACAGAGATGCGATATTTAAATCAGTCAGGCAGTAAGACTGAGTTCTGAAACAGATGGGGTGAGGACTAATGGATCGATACAGCAATAAACTGAAAAATAAGCCGTTTGCGGATTATAATGAATTTATGCAGTATATGTTCGACTGTGTAAATACCTGCATAGACGCATATCTGGAGAGGATGAAGGCCGTCTTTTCAACAGGCCAGGGACAGTATAAGAATGTCCTTTATCCCGATATTGAAGTTGCCAGCGATGTATGCCGCGAGAGGATAGAGAAGTTTGTTATTGGTGATGACACGCCGGCGAACGCTGAAGAATCTGAGGATGCAGATGAGGAAAACGACGGTAATACAAAGAAAAAGGTTGAAAAGAGTGAACCGAGCGAGGTCATAAGCGATGATCTGCTTGATCTTTTTTCGAGCCTTACCGAAGCGATAGATGATGAAGAGGAAGTGAAAGAAATTCCCACACGGTCTGACGTGATGACTGCGGATGATACGCTGGGATTCATTATCGGCAGGGCTGAGGCATCAATTGAAAAGGGAATAAAACTTCCGCTTTACGAATTATGCAAGAAACTTGAGTTTGAGCCTTTTACCATATTCTGTTTTACTGCCGGGATATTGTCCAGTACGCAGACTGATTATGCCGGCGTATATCAGATCGTCAATGAAAATGGAGGACTTTCCTGTCCCACCATAGAATCTGCCGCAAGACTTTATTACGGGGACAAGTTTTCCGTAACAGGCGCATACGGTGGAATGAGTGCCTGCCTTGAGCAGCTCATGCCAATACTTGACCTTCATGTGGTCAACAGCATGCCTTTCTCTACTGCGGTGTCGCCGGATAAAAGAGTTATCGACTTCCTTTTCGGAAGAGACCCCTTCAAGCTGGATGAGGATTACTCCAGGTTTTTCAATACACTTACTAAGGACGGCGAGAAGCTCGATCCCATAATGGCTAATGCGACGGTGCTGGAGGCTATGGAAATAGCCTATGCGGAAGGTACCAGGATTTTCTATTATTATGGCGATGAAGGAAGCGGCCGTAAGTTCTTCGTTAAGAAATTCTGTGAGAAGAATAATCTCCGGGCAATTACCATCAACTGTAAGAAGCTTTTCGACTATGATTTCCAGTTTGTCAACAGGGCGCTGTGGGCGGTTACCCGTGAGTGTATCCTTACCAATGCATGCTGCTGTCTGACCGATCTTCAGTACAGGGAAGAGGAAAAGGAAAAGTTTTTCGGGTATATGGATCTTGCTTTCTCCAAACTTACTGAGAAAAATATTACCGTTTTCGCAATGTCCAAGCTTAATATCTCCATGAAGGAGATCACGAAAGAGACCTTTGCGGAATTTGAGCTGCCGGCTCCTACCACTACCGAACGACTGGCATGCTGGGAGTATTATGCAAAGCAGTATTCCTTTGATGAAGATGTGGATCTGCTGGAAATGTCCACAAAGTTCATCTTTACTGCCGGAAAGGTTAAGGATGCCCTTAAGGAAGCCAGAAACCTTTCACTTATGGATAAGGAGACGGTAATCTCCAGAAAGAATCTTTTCAAGGGCTGTAACAGGCAGATGTCCTCCGAACTTTCACAGAAAGCTACCAGAGTGGAAGCAAAGTTCGGCTTTGACGATATCGTTATGAATCCAAGCCAGAGAGAGACTATTACCCATGCCATAGAGCAGATGAATTTCAAAAAGCAGGTTTATGAGCAGTGGGATTATACCAAGAAGTATCCTTACGGACGCGGACTTACGGTCCTGCTCTTCGGAGCTCCCGGTACAGGTAAATCCATGATGGCGCAGGTTTTAGCGCATGAGCTTAACCTGGAGCTTTACAGGGTTGATATTTCAAAGGTTGTAGATAAGTACGTCGGTGAAACGGAAAAATCCCTTTCCATGATATTCCGCGAGGCAAAGAAGTGTAATGTCGTCCTCTTCTTCGATGAGTGTGATACCATATTTGCGAAGCGTTCCGACGATGGCGGATCCAACCAGGCATCGGCTAACAATAAAACCGCGCTGCTCCTCCAGGAAATGGAAGCTTATGACGGTGTGTGCGTGCTGGCAACCAACTATAAGCACAACATAGACCCCGCTTTCTTCCGAAGGATGAAGTACATTGTAGAATTCCAGTTCCCCAATGCGGATACCCGCGAGATGCTCTGGAGGACTACGATCCCCAAGACCACTCCTCTGGATGAAGATGTGGATATCAGGTACCTGGCAGAGAAGTATGAGTTTGCCGGCGGTAATATCAAGAACTGCATCCTCAATGCGGCATTCCTTGCAGCGGCAGACGAGACTGCGAACGGTAAAGTGTGCATGAGACATTATCTCAATGCGATAAAGTATGAATTTGTTAAGGTAGGTAAAGTATTTACAAGATCGGATTTTGAACCCTATGCGGATCAGATCGGTCTGTAAAATGATAATAAAGGCAGCATAAAAATAAAATTTATTTAGGAAGGAAAAACACTATGGCAAATCAGATGTATCCCTTTGAAAAAAATCGTTACTATCCGGGAAAGATGCTTACAAGTGCGGATTTTCAGGCAGAGCAGGATTACTTTGTTAATCGGCTGAGGTTTTCCAATGTGCTGATGTATGGAAGCGGTATTGTCTGCGGACTGGGGACATTCAGCTTAGATGACCTTTCTATACTGATAGAGAGCGGTGTTGCCATAGATGGCGAAGGAAGAGAGGTAATAGTTGACAATTCTGTGGTTAAGAAACTGTCGGCTATAGATGGATTTGAATCCCTGAAGACGGACAGGGCTGTGCTTTGTCTCAGATATAACGAAAAAGAAGTTCATTCGGTTTACTCCGTAAACTCAACCGGAAATGCAAGCAAGGAATACGAATACAACCGTATTTCGGAAGGGTATGAACTATTCCTTACAGACAAGGAAGATCTCAAACCTGACTATGTACCGGAAACAGAATTCCTGGTACGTGAAAGAGTGATGAAGTCCGATAATTTCCTGGTAGAGGTAATGCTCCCCGGATATGTGAGCAAGAACAGGAATGTAAGGATTGAACTGGTAGTTACAAAACTTACGGATGCGGATGTTGATCTGACTCTGGACGGACTTCTGGAAACTCCTCTTTTCGTGAGCGGCAGCGGTGAGAACACGATCGCTATAGACTGTTCGGAACTTAAGCTTAAGAAAGGCGAGGTGTGGTCAAAAGAATACTGGATGAAGGTTATGTCTGCTGATGCAGAGGATACGGCGGTAATCCTCAGAAGCGGATCAGCGCATGCATACGAAAATGATACTGCTGTTACTACTGCAAACAGCTTCCATATCAAGGTCATAATGTCGGATGCAACACCTCTGGAGCTGGTCACCAATCGTATAAGCATGCTTAATCTTGAAATGATGGCTATCGGCAGCAGGAATGATTATATCAAGCTGGCTGAGATAAAGCTTCTTCGTACCGATAATGCATATGTTATCGACCGGATCATAGAGGATGGCGTAAAGAAATATATTACTGCTCCCGGTCAGGAGTATATAAGGAATCATTTCATCTCATATTATGAGAAAGATGTGGATATTACCGAGAGAGCGGAAGTTCAGCAGAAAGTTGCGGATGTTCACAGTGAGGCCAAAGAAAGAAAGTCGGGACCGGAGGTGGCTACAGGTGTGCTGGAGATACCCCTTGGCCGTAATGTACAGCCCGGGGATGTTAAATTTTCGGGAGAGATCACACATGGTCTTGGCAAGGGCAATGTATATGTTCAGCTGGGATATGAGCATATAGACCATGATGAATCACTGGGAATGGATGCAAAGAACACAGTATATGGAAATCCTTCCCTCTTTGAAACCGGTGAGGAGAAAGTTGATGCTGAAGTGGCTGTAAAGGTGCTTAATGACAAGGGAAGCTTTGTAGCGGCGGCCAAGCTGCTTAGAAGTGTAAATTATCTTGTTCTCACATACCGTTGGGTGGCTATTAAATTCCCGGCAGGAAACGATCTGGATATGCCCGGTGATTACTATGACAAGAGTATTTCTGCCGAGACACCTACTGTTGTTCTCGGACTCAAGGAAAGCCACTATTTCGGTGTCAGATTCCATAATATGCCTCAAAGCAGTATTGCTTATGAGCTTACGGCTCCCGGAAGCGGTGAGATATCTGCTGACGGTATCTATGTTGCTCCGGCTAAGGAAGGTGTTTATGAGATCAGGATCTATTGTACCGATATGCCTGTAGTATGCACTTATGCTTATGCGATCGTAAAGAAGATAACAGGGGATGAAACAGAAGCATAATGATATACGAATCCGAAAATGCAAAATATGAGGTTCTGAGCACCGTTCTTTCCACGGAAGATTTTGATGTGTTCATATGTGCGGATATGTCAGGGGAAAACAGGAGTAAGTATACTGTTTTCCTTGTGAGATCCCATGAGCTGATAAAAAGGCTGCTTGTAATGCTGGATGTGAATGCGACTCCCGACGGCAGTAATGGTGTGATGATAGAGAGCTTTTCTACCGGAAGGGACCATTTTTTCGTATTCCCGTACAGGCAGGAGAGGGCTCTGGATAAGTTTTTTGTGGGTGAGGGAATGAGCATTAATCAGTGTGAGACTATATGCTGTAATGTCATCCTTGCCTGCATTACATCAGGGCTTCCCTATCCGCTGCTTTACCTGATACTGAAGCACAGGCTGGTCAATCTTTCCAGGGACGATTCGATATATTTGAGCTATGGCGTGGATCTTTCCGAGCTGGATGAAAAGGTCGGCGAAAGAGAGTGCGTGGTATGCTGTGCGGAGATACTTACGGATCTGCTGGAGAGAGCTTCATATGAAAAGGCGATATCTTATCAGATACTGATGAAAAAAAGTGCAAATAAGAGCTATGCACAGTTCATCGAGCTGTATCGTGACGTTAGGATAGCTTCGGCGCCGGAAGGTAAGATAGGTATATTTAAGAGGATAAAGAAATTCTTCTCAAGGCATTCGGATCTTTTTTTCAGGATACTGTTTGTATTATGTTCTATCGTTGCAATAGTTGCACTGGTAATGCTGCTCTCAAATCTGTTTTTTGGAGATCAGCCGTGGTTAAGGATTTTTTACAACAACTTCAAAGTGATAGGTACACAGTCACTGGAATGATGGATTATTGTTTATCTGAGGTTTAAAAGTTATGGCTAAAAGAATTATAGGAATAATAGTAACGGTTTTCTTCCCGCTGTTGTTTTTCTGGCTCTATATACAGATATACAGTGACAAGTCGGAATTTAACGAGTCCACCAAGTACGTGGAGCAGAATGGCATATATTATTATTCCTCTGACTGTGGAAACAGTGTACGCATTTACGGAATAAAACCTAATAAAAGCGTTAAATACGGCACCCGTTATGACGTTAAGAAAAATGAGACGGCTTCGATAGAAGGCATGGCGGCGGACGAGAATAACCTTTATGTTCTGTATACAAAGATCACTCCGGAAAGGAAAGCTTATTTTCAGATACTTAAGTACGATCTTGGACTGAAGCCGGTTGAATCTTCGGCATTATTTGAGATTGACAGGGATGTATGGGCCTGCAGCATAGATGTTCAGGATGGGGAGCTTTTTGTAACCGTGATGGATGAGGAGCGTACCCGTGCTGATGTTTATCTTTTGGGAAAAGATATTTTTGAAGAAAACAGAGACAGCGAATCCTCATCATCGTCATTATCGATGATATATTCGAAGGAAAGCGAAGGCGCACGTTTATTTACTTCGGCCTGCTATCAGGACGGACAGCTTTTCACAAGGATGGATTCGGATGCTCCTGCCGGTGTGTTTGCGGTTCCTGATGAAATCAGAAAAATCTATAATTCGAGAAATTCCAATATAATTATTGATATAAAGACGGGGGGGGGGCGTACTGCCGGTGTGTTTGCATTTACCTGCGTTGTTATTTTTTCAGGGCTCATGGTATTGCTTGTCGTAAAAAAGAAGAGCCGTGTACTGGGAATGATCCTTTCCGGAACGGTTTGGGTAGTATTCATAGCGGTTATTGTTTCTTTTGTGCTAAATGTTGTTATGGAGAAAATAAGTCAGGAGTCAGCAACAATGCTTGCTACTGATGAGACGGTTTACAGCCTGAATGACATCGGAATGCCTGAAAACTATGGAGTGGGGGATGCGGATTTCTATGAAAGCAGCGGGTATTACTCCCTTTATACTGCTGTTACGGATGAGCTTGGCGCATACGGTAATGTGGATTGCGAGAGATTCCTGGTGGTCAATGCACAGAATGGCAATATCGTGATAGATACAGAGCTTATGAACCGCCAGAATATAGGCGAAGTTTTGGGCGATTACTACAGGCGGATCGTAGAGAACTGCAGCATAGACAGGGAATCAAAGACAGATTATACGACAATACGGGGCATTGGGTACTACATTGTCTGTGCACCGATGCTGTCAAGTGGGAATGGTTCATATTGTCTTGTCGGTCTTTATACCAGTCCTGCCACGGATGACGATGTGAAGACAGGCGCTCGTATCATAAATAACTGTGTGGGGCTTATGGTGGTCATCTTCCTGATCGTATATTTTACGGTTGATGTAAGGGTGTACAGGGATATTTCTCTTATCAAGAGAGCGCTCATGGAAGCAGTCGAGGATGGAAAAGAACCTGAAGTCGCAAAAGAAGTCAGTGATGATCAGAAACTCATATATACGGCTATCAGGGAACTTGTCAGACGCATTAACCGGATAAACCATGCAAAATACAAGATGTATTCTGCATATTATCGTTTTTCACCCAAGAATATCGAACAGCTTATGCATAAGGATTCGATAACCGAGGTGCATGAAGGTGATACCGCAGTTGCAAAGGGCTCCATGGCTGTATTTTCGACAGCCTCCATACCGGAGAACAGGGAAGTTCTGGATAATATGAAATTCCTTATGGAGTATATGGAAGCTGCGGAGATGGATGGAACTGTCGTATCCAATGATAGTATGCTGTCCAAGGTTGAGATGTTTTTTGACCGAAGCAATAAACGTATGCTGGAACTGGGGGTAGGATACTATACCAATTCAGTAAGAAAAGAAATGAACAGCAGCATGTCTCTTGTAGTATATTATTCGGAGTTTACCGTTGGTATTGCAGGAAACAGTACCCAGGCCATGACTTTCATATCTTCGCCGAAGGTAAGGGTGTATGAGCACTTTGGTGAATGGTTTGGAAGACTGGGCATAAATATGGTAATTACCAAGAAGATAATGGAGCGCGATGCCGGACAGGCGGAAGTCAGATATATCGGTTACACGCTCCTGCCGGATGGAAGCAGGGAGGACCTTTACGAGGTACTTGACGCATGTGAGGCAAGGGAACGGCAGCTTAAGCTTGAATACAGGCAGAAATTTGAAGATTCCATAGAGCTGCTTTACAAGTCAGACTATTATCTTGCAAGAAACCGGTTTTCGGATCTTTTGAAAAACTGTCCTTCGGACAGGCTGGCAAAGTATTATCTCTTCAAATGTGAGAAGTGTCTTGATGGCATTTTCCCTGGTGAAGACGGTATGATACTTAATTATAATGATGATATCTGATCGGCGGGTTGCTGATTTTGGAGGATAAATGAACATATTAAGTACTCTGATTACAGTCCTTAAGTCCAGGATCACCCGGTTGGTAGCTAAGTTCAGGCTTTATACCAGCAGAGGATTTATTCAGGCGCGTATAATTGATAAATTCAGGACCCTTGCAGGGAAAATCCTGAATATCAAGCCAAAGGATAAAAATGATTATTATACGATTCTAGGCTGGATGATAAGCAAAAGACTGGCTCATGCAGCCCTTTTCGTACTTGGGGTGGTCAGTATCTGGTACATTTTGTCTAATATTTCTGCTTTTGGGTACGGAAAAGGTCAGAATACGGTACGCACGTACTCGTATAATTCAATTATATTAAGATTTGTATCAGGACATGTGAGGATAAAAGCACATGACGGATACATAGCTTATGACGGAAATGTGGAAGATGGCAGCGTGTCCGGTAACGGAGTACTTTATTATCCGAACGGTAATACCGCTTACAGCGGAATATTTGCCGGAAATAAATATGAAGGCAAGGGTACAGCATTCTACGAAGATGGATCGGTATGGTATGTAGGAAACTTCCACAATAATCTGTTTGACGGTAAAGGTAAGGAGTACAGGAGCAGCGGGACACTTGAATATGACGGAAACTTCATGGAAGGATACCGCAATGGAGAAGGTGTCTTATACAATGCTTCGGGAGATGAACTGTATAACGGTAACTTTTCTTACGGCAGTATAGTTTATTCCGACCTCCTTGGCATACCTACCTCGGAAGCGGCAAAGAAATACAGCGGAGAGCGTGAGGTTTACCAGTCGGATGAAGGTGTTTGCGTAGTACTTGACGATATAGATGCAATGTATTTTGCATCAGCAGATCCGGAAGCATTATCGGATGATCTGACCACCAGCGAAGTATATGTGATGTCGGATTCCTTCCGGGCGGGAAAGACAAGTGTTCGTACCATAGAAGAGATCAAGACGCTGTTAGGAATGCCTTTGTATGATGGTGAATCCACAGTGATCTTTCCGGAGGCCGTGCTGATAAGCAGGCTGAAAGGAGACGGTAAGATATACGATGAAGTGGAGCTGTCTGGCACGGAGCAGTTTACGGATGTGACGACGGTGAAAGGTTATAACAGAGCAGCAGTTGTTTACCTCTACAGTTTTGAAAAGGACGGGCTGATATATGAATTTATCTGCGGCAGCGCCCAGGGAGCCTTTGAATTCTACAGGATCCGGCAGGCATAGAAAAGTCCATATTGTGAAGCTTGTAAAGAGTATGGTATCCGTCATGCTTACTTTGACTCTGCTTGCCGGCATGGTTCAGGGTACCGGAGCAACGGAGGTTAATGCTGCAGGAGCACAGGACAAGGTTCTCACTATTGCGGCAGCCAGGACTCTGGCGCTGGCAAACAGCTCGGAATTCGAAAGTGCGGAGGATGACCTTGAGGCGAAGTACATGGCACTTGAGAGTGCCAGAAAAGCCATGGAGCTTACATATAAGAGGCTGAATACTTTCAGCTGGACTCCGCTTCTCAGCTTTAAGTTTCCTGAGTCACCCAAGCAGCAGGATCTTTATGAACTGGAATTTTCGATTACAGAGAAGCAGGCGGATATAGATGTATCCAAGAGAAAGCTTGCGAATGTAAAGTATAAGGTTTATGACGAAGTAAATGTGCTTTACTGCAGCATCTACACTACTCAGGTTCAGCTTGATTTCAATAAGAAAAAGCTTGAGTCAGTGGATGAAGCCCTTGCCAAGAATAAGGCAAGGCTGGCGACGGGTGAAGCATCCCAGGCGGATATCGATTCACTGCAGTCCAAGCATGATACTCTGGAGAAGACTATTGCGGCTGAAGAGAGAAGCCTTGCATCTTCCTTAAGAAAGATGTCACAGAAGACAGGGATCGATGTGACTACGGGTTATATTTTTGAAGAACCGTTCCTTGCAGCGGATATAAACAGGGAATATCTTTATAACAGTCCCGATTCCAGGCTTGATTCCGTAATACAGTGGACCAAGGACAAGGACGAAGATTTTTATGACGTGTGCATGGCTGAGACTACCGCCAAGCTTTCGCTTCAGACAAATTTTGACATAATGAAGAGGAAATACGGCAGTGACATCAACCTTATCTCTGGCTATGTTACACAGGCGCTAAACGGACAGACAATAAATAAGAAAGCTTTTAAGACGTCATACAAGGATTTCCTTAAAAAGGTAGACAGTTACTGGGAAGGCAAGAAGAGAATACTGTTCATAAAGATTCCCAGGATATGGTTTAAAGGATCGACAGCCGGGACAAGGTTTGTAGAGGATGATCCGTATGTGCTTCAGGAAGATGCTCTGGAATACCAGTCGGCAAGGTCTGACAGGATCCTGGCGGAAACTGAGCTTGAGAATTCGGTTGTGGATGCCTTTGACGGATATGTTTCCGCAAGGAGTGCATATGAAACCGCAGTTGAAAATGTAAATACCAACAAAGACCTGCTCGATAAGGCCAGGGTTCAGAATGCAGTAGGAGATATGTCTTTTGAAGAGTATCAGCAGGTGCTTGAAAGCTATGAAGAGTCCCAGAATACCATGATAGAGTCTCTTCAGTCGTATTCCGATACACTTAATAACTTTGACGACCTTACCAAAGGGTGGGTGAGCGGATACCTTGATTATCAGTCTTTAAGCCTCGGTACAGGTGCAAACGGCATAAGCTATAAGGAAGATTCGGACCGCGCTTACTATACACTGGAATCCATAATCCAGAATCAGGAGTTTGAGTTAAGGATCACGATTCCGGAGGATTTTGATACCGAGATAACAGATTATGAGCTGTGGCTTGACGGTGTACAGGTTGGCACAAGGACAGCTATTGATTCTAAGCTCCGTCATGTGTCGGTGGCAAAGACCTGTATAAATAAAGCGTTTATAAGGTTTTATAACGGTGATGAGTTTGTTGATGACTGTGAGATATCGCCCAGCAAGACCAGCGATTATCTGAATATAGTTGTTGACAGAGGTACGGAGACCACTGAGAGTGATGTACTCGCTACATATATTACCGACGGCCCTGATACGGTGGGAATGACGACGATCACAGTTACTCCTTCGGCAGATGTTAAGGCTTCCTTCTACAGGATAAGGACATCAGAGGGACAGTTCATAGGCAGCGAGGATTATATTGAAGCCGGTGGATCATTAAGGTATCTGAATCTTATTACCGGCGATATGTCGGCACTGACGGTAGAATTTTATGATGACGGTAAAGCGCTTATTGAAACAGGATATTTTGCAACTTCAGGCTCTGTGATAATGAGGGAACCGCAATGAAGAAGAATGAGAATGTAAAAAAAGCATCTGCCGCAGCATCTAAGAGCAGCTTCGGGAAGATCGCCATACTGTCAATGGTCGTAATGGTTGCAGCAGCGGTTGCAGCAATCTGCGGTTCATACGCAAGGGGTGCATTTGACGAAACGGATGCTATTACTTTCCAGGAATATAAGGCATCCCATAATATCGAGAACAGTGTGCTCTTTATCGGAACGTATATCATACACAAAGATGCAATGACTGAAGAGCTCTATGAAAAAGCATATGATTCTGCGGCAGCTTCCGGACAGGATACTCCTTATTATAAGTCGGAGATCGGCAACGGCGAATGGTATGATCTTTCATTGGCAGAAAATGTTAGCGATATTACCGCTGAAGGCACGGCGTTAGTGGACGAGAGCGAGATAGATCCGCTTTTAGTACAGTTTTATGTCGGTGCAGATGGTGTCGTAAAGAATTATAAGGATGAGGTCATCAATCCTTTTGATATACCTTCACCCTACGACCTTTCGAACCTGCCGGAGTTTGAGCAGCTGTGGTTCCAGTATGCCCAGTCAACGTCGCATGAACCTGTATCCAGGGAGAAGTTCCTTGAAAACAGATTTTCAGAGGACAAGAAGGTAGAGGATTCGGATAACTACCTGTATGATGCCATATCCACATTTTTCAAGCTTGACCTGACAGATGATGACACAAAGGCGCTTGATGAAAAGCTTGCAAATATGTATGCGTGGAAACAGGAACTGATGAACGCCGGACGCAATGAGGATGCAGAGACAGTATATTCAATCTGTTCCATGGTCGATGCCCAGAGACGTGCAATAGTATATGACAAGCTGGCAACGGAAGCGGAAAACTGGCACTCTGCAAATCCTGCACTTGGGACATCCGTAATGCCAAAGTCTAATGCCGCAACATCGTTCTCATGGTTTGCGGTTTCAGTCCCGGAAGAATATCCGGTGAACTATGATACACGTACAAGCAGCCTGGTAGGCGCGCTGTATGATATCTGTTCCGGCAGTCAGTATGACGACGACGATCCCTTTGAGCAGGACAGTGGCATAATGGATGCTATTAACGAGGCAAACAGTGCATGCCAGACCAGCTATATAGAATATTCATCCAAGGCGTTGGCCGATGAGGATACTGTACTCGGACATTATAAGTATGTTTACAGTAACAGTGTAATGGAATCAAAGAGCGAAGAGTCTCTTACCAAGCTCCGTTCTCTTATGAATATTGAGAAGGATGTGATCGCAGACAAGGGTAAGGAGCTGACTGTTCTGGAAAGCGACCTTCTTCCTTACGGTCAGAGCCGGTTCAAGGCTATAGTTACGTCAGGCGAAGGCAGCGATTACAGAAGTGCGGTGGCTGCAGGCAAGTCCAAGGCAGTTACAAACCAGATACTGACAGACCTGGCTAATGAGACAGAATCCAGACGTACACAGTATCAGGCGCTTATCGATGCAAAGCAGAAGAGAATGGATGCAGCTGATGCGCTTGAATATGTACAGGGTATAAAGGCCTGGGCCGAGGAAGTAAAGGCTTCTGTTCCGAATGATGATTTTAAGGGCGATGCGGACGATGCTCTTGATAAGTTCATAAAGTACCTGAAGGATCTTGAAAGTACTATTAAGAATTCCGACAGAAGTCTGCTGGGGGATCTGGAAAAGCTTCAGGAACAGAAGGACGACTTAAATACAAAACGTCAGAATGCGCTTGATAATAACGATCTGGCAGGCGCCGCAAAGTATGATGCACTTATTGCTGCTGTAGATAAGCAGATGGATGAGCTGGGAGGCAATGGCAATTCTGCGCTGGCTGACAGCCTGTTAGATAAGGCAAAAGAAGCGGCGGCAGAAAGCAATGCAGATGCCCTTTCAAATGCTATGGATGCGCTGGCTGAGATGGGTGCCGCGGAACAGATGGCAGAGCTGGTGGACAAGCTTGAGGATATGGGTGCAAATGCTGAGGTTATGGCAGAGGCTGAGGCTGCACTTGCAGATGCGGAGGCAAACAGCGGTCCCGATTCACTTGCGGGAGACGGCAGTGATGGAAGCGGAAGTGATGACGGCACAGGTGCTTCTGACAAGACTGGACTTCTAGGACTTTCCGAGGATGAAATGATGTCACTTCTGGAAGACCTTTTCGGAATGGCTTTTGAGGATATGACACCCGGAATGAAGGCAGAATTCCTGGCAGTCCTTTCGATACTCGGTAATGAAGGTTATGACAATTTTGCGGCACTTGCGGCCAAGATAGCACAGGAACTCAGTGAGGAGAACAATCCTTACATATATACACCGTATAAAAATGATGCAGATAACATCTATATCTCACTCGTGTCCATATCGGCGGCTGCAGGATACAGATATGTATCAACCGGAGATGACTGTACACTGGCAAAGAGCAAGGGCTCACTGACCTACACATTCTCACCTTATGGCCTTAAGTATGAGAAGATCGAGGACAGCGAGTCAAGTGAAGAAGATCTTTTACATACTGTAGTGACACAGACCAGTATGTATTTGAGGAGCGAGGATGCAAAGGAGATATTTGACTGCAGGGCTGTAAATGTTCCTGATTGTAACGGCGCATATGCAGTATGTCTCCTCAGCAAAAAGATGGAAGCTGCTGAGAACAAGGTTAGCGAATTGAAGGGAGAATAACAGATGGCTGATTATCCTATAATCTCGGACGTTAGCTCATATATAGTGAGAATGCTTCGTGAAAAAATGTGCCCGGAACCTATTCCGTCTCCGAATAATATAGAGATATCCTCTCCGGCATCACAGGATGTTGACTACATTGTAGGTCTTTACCTGTATGACATACGTGAAGATATGGAAGTGGCACAGCCCAAGAGGATCCAGAAAGGAAGGATCCAGCTTCAAAAGCCGCCAAGACCATATGATCTTTTCTATATGGTCTTCATAAACGGGGGAGGCCAGATGGGCCTGAAAGACCCGGATATACAAAAAATCATCGGACGAGCTGCACAGATCGTCAACGACCACAATTCTGTGTACCCACACGAGCTCCAGGGCTGGCTGGATACGCAGGAACCTCCGATAGTACTGTCTCAGGCGAAGATAAGTCTGGAGGAGAAGGTAAGGGTGTGGCAGGCTATCAACAAGCCCTATCAGATAAGCCTGTTCTATAAGGCGGCACCCGTATACCTGTCGAGCGAAATTGTTATCAATACACCTCGTGTTGTTGACAGCGAATTCAATCTGGGAGTGACCGGTGATCAAAATGAATCCTGACTTCTGCCAAAGGCATGAATTGGCAGGGTTGAAAGGAAGAAAGGAGGAATGTGAGCATTTCTGTAATCAGAGCGAGACTGGATCTGTTGGTGTCACTTCTTGACACGACTACCGGGCAGCCGGTAAACACACTTGATGTGAGGATCTATCGCAACGGAGAGCCGACCAGGCCTGCTTCAAGAGGCGGCGGGAATTACGTATTTATCAACACGGACAGAGAAGACTTTCTCATGCGAGTGGTGGTAAGAGGATATGAGTCCTGCGATGTGCCTGTAAAGTATGCCGAGCTTGATGAAAGAGTACCGCAATGTCTGTTGTTCCTGATGCCTTCAGAGAGCAAGAAGAGCGGAATACCGGTAATGGATTACTCAGGCGAAGATCCGACGATCACGGCCATCGAAGCAATCAACATTGATACGACTAACATAAGCTTCGCGTCCTTTACCAAGCGTGACAACTCAATGGATTTTTTCAGTCAGGCAAGAACAAGTCTGACATTCGACAACCAGTACTACGCAATCCTGAAACCGGACAGAAAGGGCTATGTAAAAGTCAGGATCCAAGAGGTACTGTCAGCACAAAAGGTTCGTCTGTACGACGCGCCGCCGCCCGAAGAACTGGAGAAAAATGCCCCCATAGCCAGGATCATATTTGGTCAGGTTAAGGATGGACAATATACAATCCGGGTAAGGGCAGGAAGACCGAATGACAGATACATCATCTGTAAGCGATATGATGATCATGAAGAGTTTGAAATGATTGTCTTCGGAGATGATGGAAAACCTGTGAACGTACAGGACAGTGCAGAAGAAAGCGAGTAAAGGAAAGGAGGAATCAATGCCGAATGTTGTAACAAACGGAGCAATGTGCAGATGTGCATTCAGTGCCACGACCGCCCCGCTTAAGGTTACATCACAGATGAAACTTAGTATCGAGGGAAAGCCCGTGGCAACAATATGTGACAATCAGCCATTTGCCAACCTGGGACCATTCGGAATGTGTACTAATCCGGCTAACCCTGCGGTAGCAGCAGCTATGGGAGCACCCCAGCCCTGCACTCCGATGACAGGAACACCCTGGATGGGAGCTAATCCCAAGGACATGGCAGGAAACTATCCGATACTTACGGACACATGCACGACAATGTGCGCATACGGCGGGACTATCACAATTGACAGTGCCGGACAAGTTAAGACACAAAACCAATAACAATGAAAGGATAAGGTAAGAATTATGGCAGAATATTTTTCACCTGGAGTCTATGTTGAGGAATATGATAATTCACCCAGAAGTATCGAGGGTGTAGGAACAAGCACAGCCGGCTTCGTCGGCATGGCTGAAAAAGGTCCTGTTTCGGGAATTCCTCAGCTTGTGACAAGCTTTAAGAGCTTCCGTCAGCAGTTTGGCGGTTTCTTAAGTGAATTTAAATATGGCGAGTACAGATATCTCGCTAACAGCGTTGAGCAGTTCTTCAACAATGGCGGAACAAGATGTTACGTAATGCGTGTAGCTCCCCAGGATGCACTTCCCGCAAGCGCAGACAAGGGCGTTGTAAAGTTCATCGCTGCAAATCCCGGTAAGTGGGGCGACAAGATACAGGTTGCTTTATCAACCGTTAAGAAGGTTAAGATGCAGCTCATCGAGAAGACTCAGGTTGGCTACAAGGCTAAGAAGACCGAGGGATTCAGAGAGGGTGATGTTGTAGAATTCAACGGTACATTCCACAAGATCAAGGCTATCCTTGATGATGTGGTTGTATTCGAAGACAAGATGCCGGACAGTGCTGTTGATAACGGTACAGTTCCCAAGAACTTCGTATATCTTGTAACCTTCGATCTGATGATAACTGCAGGGGATGATTCAGAGACATACACAGATATGACACTGAACAATCAGTCACCCGCTTTCATCGCAAACCGCATGAAGCACAGTGCTATCGTTAAGCTTGAAGTTAAGGATACAGAAAAGGCATTAAGCCCTGTTGAAGCTATCCTTGGCAAGGGCCTTACAAGTGGTTCCTTCCTTCTTGCAGGTGGTTCCGACGGTTCCATCGCTAAGGTTAAGGCAGGAACATTCATCGGTGAGGACGGCGGCCCCGGCAACAGAACAGGTCTGCAGGCATTTATCGAGAACAACACCATTTCGATGATCGCTGTACCCGGTATCACAGATCCTGAGGTAGTAGTTGCACTTGTTGCACACTGCGAGAACTTAAAGAACAGATTTGCAGTTCTGGATATGCCCGGTGATATGTACAAGACAGAGGATCTCATCCGTTATCGCGGACTCATTGATTCTACTTATGCAGCTATGTATCATCCCTGGATCCAGGTACTTGACCGCTCAACAGGCAATGCCGGTTTCATTCCTCCTTCGGGAGCAATCATGGGTGTATATTCCAGAACCGATATCGCCCGCGGCGTACACAAGGCACCTGCGAATGAGACTATCTTCTGTACAGGTCTTAAGACCAATTACAACAAGGATGAGCAGGATATCCTCAATCCCGAAGGAATCAACCTTATACGGTCTTTCCCGGGACAGGGCATCAGAGTATGGGGTGCAAGGACAGCAAGTTCCAATTCCGCATTCAAGTATGTCAACGTTCGCCGTCTGTTCATCTTCGTGGAAGAGAGCATCAAGGCAAACACCAACTGGGTTGTATTCGAGCCCAACGATCAGATGCTGTGGCAGAGAGTTGCACTTACTGTTTCCTCCTTCCTGGATGGTCTGTGGAGAAACGGCATGTTAGCAGGAAGCACCGCTTCAGAGAGCTATTTCGTAGAGATCGGTACTTCAACAATGACAAGGGACGACATCATGAACGGCAGACTTATCTGCAACATCGGTATCGCTCCTTCGAGACCTGCCGAATTCGTTATCTTCCGCGTAACGCAGCATACGGCTGAGTCCGGCGGCGGCGGAGAGGAAGGCTGACGAAAGATTGACCAAATAAGTAGAGGATAATTTGAAAGGAGATTAAATTATGGCAGATTCAACTCAAAATGCTTACACAAACGGCAGGGGTTCAGCTTATCCGTTGACAAAAATGAACTTCTTCGTTCAGGTTGACGGTATTGACGGAACAGCCGCATTCAGTGAAGTAACAGGCATTGAGTCATCCGTAGACGTGATCGAGTTCAGACAGGGTAATGCAGGAAGCATGGCACCCGTTAAGCTTCCCGGTCTCGTAAAGCATGGTAATGTAACTCTTAAGCTTGGTTATGTACAGGGTACAGCATTCAAGACATGGGTACAGGAGTGTGTATCCGAAATCAGAGGTGAGATTCCCCGTCACAATGTTTCCATCGAGCTTATCGATGTAAACCAGGGTACTCCCCAGGCTGCACTTGATGCACTTACCGGTGGCACACAGGTATGGATACTTACCAATGCATGGGTTGCTAAGTACAATGCACCTGATATGGATGCAAAGAATTCCGATGTTGCTATCGAGTCTATTGAGATCGCATACGAGGAACTTGTAATTCCTAACTAATTTAAAAATTCCGTTTTCTGACGGACGCGGCACAAGGTTCATACCTTGTGCTGCGGTGTGAGAAAACGAAAGGTTATCGTAAATATTCAGGATAGTTATAACTAAAAAGAATGGAGAAAAAGCAGATGGAAACAGTGTATGAATTTGAACTTCCGAAGGGGTACATGGACGGAGCAGGAGAGCTTCACAGGAGAGGCAAGATGCGTCTTGCTACTGCAGGCGATGAAATATCGGCTACAAGGGATCCGAGGGTTTTATCCAATCCCTCTTATCTTACGATAGTGATCTTAAGCCGTGTGGTAACGGAGCTGGAAGGGTTAGAGATGGTAAATGCCACTGTTATAGAGAGGCTTTTCACGGCAGATCTTGCGTTCCTTCAGGATATGTATCAGAGGATAAATGATATAGAGCCGCCTGTAATGACTGCGGTATGCCCTGACTGTGGCAAGACATTTGAGGTGCCGCTAAATTTTACCGGGGAGGGTTGAGGCTTTATCCGAAGGATGAGCTGTACAGGGAAATGTCTTTCATCTCTTACTACTTCCATTGGAGTGAAGATGAAGTCCTGTCCCTGGATCATGTGAGCAGGCGCAGATGGTGCTCGGAGATTTCGGAGATCAATAAGAGCCTTAATCCCTCTAAAAAGAAAAAGGAAAAGAGCATACTTGATATGAAGCCTGACAGACGCATATAGAAAGTATGAAGTGCATCCGGAGCGGGGCTGCGGCGGATGCAGGCAGAGTAAAATGTAGCTTTGGAATAATTAACTAAAACTTCCCACATATAGTCTGTGGAAAGAGAACGACGACTCGCATATGCACCGGAACCGATGCAACGCCTTGGGAAACTAATTGCTAACAGCCCGTAGTTATCCGTTACATTGCGAGCGGCTTAAACGAATTAAGTAATTGCAGCTTGCGGGACAGCCAGTACCATATATGCAAGTGCTGGCTGTCCTGCAAGCGCAACAACTAAAATTCGTTTAAGCTATCTCGCAGCCCTGCACCGGATAACAACGGGCTGTAAGCACTGGATTTCCCCGAGACTAAAACCGCATCGTGATTGTTCCGGCGCAATTGCGAGTGTCGTTCTAAGTAGTTCAGTTAGTGGGAAGTTTTAGTAATTAAAAGGAGGACCGCATGGCTTCTGATAACATACTGGTCAGCAATAAAGGTTTACATCCTACGATAAATTTCAGATTCATGTTAAGAGTCTGGGGTATTTTTGACGTTCCATGTAAGAGTATACGTGCTTTTACAAAGCCGAATGAATACGAGTATATTCAGGAAGGCGGACTCAATGACTATGTGCATATCCGCAGAAAGCCTATCAGTCAGCCCTTTAAGCTTGTGGTTGAAAGGTATGCAGGTACCGACTATATAGATCCGCTTCCTAACGGTGCGGAGCTGGTACTGCCGGTGCTGCTTTTCATATGGAATGACAGAGGGTCATTAGCATCCATGTTTTCCTTTTCAGGCTGTGTGGTTATGGAAAAAGAGTACGGTGAGCTTTCTGCTGAAAGAGCCGGACTTTTTACTGAGAATATTACTATCGGTTATACCAGCCTGACGCCCATCAATATTCCTGACGGCTTGAATGATATGGGAGGCAAAGCACCCTGGGATTATGCTTCTGATGGAAACAAAACCAAGTGGGCCAATACCAGGAATGTTTACCATGGAGACGGCTGGGGGGCTACCGAGCTTAAGGCTAAGTGGGAATATGATAAGGCTCTGCCTACCAAGGGACTCAGGGGAAAAACGTACCATGCCGAAGGGTTTGGTGTCAATCCCAATAAGACCAAGTGGGAATATGACGAGAATGATCCTACCAAGATAACAAGGGCTATGTCTGTTGACGTTTACCATGGCAATGGCTGGCAGGAGACTAACCATGCGGCCAAGTGGGAGTATCAGCCGGGTGTCAGTCCCCAGAAGAATGTGCGAGCCCTTTCCCGTGAGATATACCATGGAGCGGGCTGGAATAAGTCAGATAATGCAGCAAAGTGGGATCCAAAGAGCGGTACGAAGAATGAGCGCGCCATGTCTACGGGTATATTTGACTATACTGCTGTTGAGGTTGATCCCAAGCTCAAGGCTAAGTGGAAATACCAGTCCGGTGTAAATCCCCAGAAGAATGTGCGGGCTCTTTCCCGTGAGATACATCATGAAGCGGGCTGGAATAAGTCAGATAATGCAGCAAAGTGGGATCCAAAGAACGGGGCCAAGAATGAGCGCGCCATGTCTACGGGTATATTTGATTATACTGCCGTTAAGATCGATCCTAAGCTCAAGGCTAAGTGGGAATACCAGTCCGGTGTAAACCCTCAGAAAAATGTGCGAGCCCTTTCCCGTGAGATATATCATGGAGCAGGCTGGCAGAAGTCAGAGAATGCAGCAAAGTGGGATCCAAAGAACGGGGCCAAGAATGAGCGTGCCATGTCCACGGGTATATTTGACTATACTGCGGTTGAGATTGATCCCAAGCTTAAGGAAAAGTGGGAATACCAGTCCGGTGTAAACCCTCAGAAGAATGTGCGAGCCCTTACCCGTGAAGTATATCATGGAGGAGGCTGGTCGGCAGCAGACAGTGCGGCCAAGTGGGATTCAAAGAACGGTACAAAGAATGAGCGCGCCATGTCTACCGGTATGTTTGATTATACGGCCAAGACCAACGATGCAAAGCTGAAGGCCAAGTGGGAATATAAATCCGGCAAGATCCCTCCGGAGAATGAGAGAGCCCTTACGAGAAAAGTGGATTATGGCAAGAAAGGCGGCAAGGCCAAGTCTTCCATACAGGCACCTCTCGATCACGACAACAACAATCAGGTAAAGACTCCCAGAGCACAGTCCAGACAGGTTTTCCATGGCAGCGGCTGGCAGGCAGCTTCTTTCCAGGGCGTATGGAAATATGACAAGAGCAATCCATCCAAGGGCTACAGAGGTATGTCAGCGGCTTTCCTTAGCGGCGGCAACTGAATAAAACTCTGTCTGTAAGCCCTAAGCGGAAAGTATTTTGGGCTGTCCTGAGTGGATACGAGGGAAATAATAAATGCTAACGATAAAGGCACCAATTGAAATTAACTGCAGCCGGAGGATGATCAGCGATAACGAGAGTTTCGCAGAGCGTCTTCAGGTACCCTATAAGCTGATGAGCAGCAAGGTTTCGGGCGAGGATCTGCTCCACGTGCTGAATACGCCCCCTGAGATAATCTTTGCGGAGGGCGACAATACCAGCATTTTCAATAATATTAGCAATACAGGAACATTTGCCCAGAAGACCGAGATAATAAATCATTTCCTCAATACGGTGCTCTACAATGGTAATGTGGAGCTTACATATAAGGACCGTGTATATATAACGGATGTGCTCATGCGTATGGGCGTAACGGATGTGAAGACTTTTATGTCCGAGGTACGCAACACCAAGAATGATATATACGAAACACAGGAAAAGATAGGCTACTATCTTTCTCAGACGGACAATTTCCGTATGGTACTTGAGCAGTACGAGGAAAATATCCATAATGAGGAAGCCGGAGTTCCGGAGTCCGTATCCTACTCTGATGAGTATCATGAAGAGCTTTATCAGAATATTTTTAACAGACTGAAGACGGGTGCGATATACCGGATAATAAATAATTTCAGGAAGAGCATATATCCGTCACAGGTTGAGAATAATGAAATAACCCTTGCGGCACAGGATTACACTGCATCGCAGATCATGCTGAATATGCTTCGTGAGAATGCGTCAGGCAGTCCCTCACAGCTCATATATAAGAACGAGAACCTTTATGAGGATGAGATTTTTGAAGCCGGTGAAGAGGGAAAAGCTCCGGATGTGAAGAATCAGATCACATCATCAGTATTACTTGATACAATAAGGAATCTTTACATCAGCCAGTTTGAGAAGGTTGAAAGCCGTAATACACAGTACCTTGATATTTCCAATGCCCTGTACCAGACTGCAGGTGATACCGTGAACCGCATACTTATAAAGGCGGATGCGGCAAGGACGTCCAATAATTACATAACCAACAGGGTAAATATAGTAAATGAGGGCGCACGCAATATAGATATCGTTCAGCGTGAAAATGTATTTCCCGAAGAAACTGAAGAAACTGCCGTTACGGAAATAGAACGTGTAGAACGTGAGCTTAAGAGCCTTACGGAACGGGAAACGGAAGAAAAGATATCCCAGCTTAACAGGAGTGAGATCAGAGAGAGGAAGCTGCAGCCACAGAATACGACCGTAAATATAAGCAGCGAAACAGAGCCTGCTCCCAGGGTAATAAAGGAGCGGATCTCACCGGAAGAAGATATTAATCTTTTACAGCAGCAGCTTACAAAGATAAACGAGCAGAACGTTCTCAGACAAGATAAATATGTTGAGATAATGAATAATCTCATGAAGCAGGAGAGCGTGAAAGAACGTGAACGTGTTGACGGACCTTCAGCAACGCGAAAGGAATCGGTAAAGGCTCTTCTTGACAGAAATTATAAACCGGCCCCTGCGGAAGTCAGACCTGAGGTTAAAAAGGACATAAGAAAACAGGCGATAATGGAAGCTCTGCAGTTAGGCAGGGACGATAATCCCGAGATCATGCAGGTTATAGAACAGTATGTTCAGGGACGGGACATTACGAGGCGTGCAGAGGATGAAACAAGAAATGCAATAGCCAGGCTTATGCAGGAGACTCATATACCGGAGCAGCCTAAAGCAGCTGCCCCGATGGAGTACAAGGAGCCGTCTGTAAGCGAAGTGAACATTGACCGGACAGAGAAAGAGCTTGGACGCATAACCGGAAGAAATACGGAAGTAACCGGAAGAAGGACCGATGAAAATATTTTCAGGACTAATCTGGCAATGGTTCACCGCATAAATGAGACCATAGATGAAGAAGAGATAATCGAGACCATCGGTCAGCTGAAGAAGTCTGTTGAGAATAATACGGTAGTTAAGGAGCAGACCTTTGAGAACCGTATGGATACCACATCGGTAAGGCAGATTGAGAATGCCAATATGGTCAGCGAGACGGTAAGAAGCGATGTGGAACTTAAGCGGATGATAGAGCAGAGCGTAAAGCAGCAGATGAATACCATCTCGGAGACGGTGGTCTCGAAGCTGGAAAACAGGATGCAGTTAGAAAAGAGCAGGCGCGGACTATAAAGGATAAAAAACATGGAAAGAGCGTTATTATGTGTTCCTAAATTCTCATATTTTGCAGAGCAGTATAGTTCAATTTCCGGGCAAGATCAAAAGGCAGAGGCCACAAAAACGGCAGCCGATGAGCTTGAGAAATTGGAAGAGGAATTCAGGGATGGTGCTGAACAATATCTTGATGATGGAGATTATGGCAGCGTCTTGAGCGGTATAGATCCTTCAAGGGATGCCATGGCAAAAGCAAATTCATTCTCAAGGAAAGCGGCCATGATGGCAACAAGGGATCATTTTACCATACTGGAGGTTCAGTATAATCCCAAGACATTGTCTTTCAGTTCTGCCAGCGGTAAACAGGTGGACACTGAAGCGTCCGGAATGGGTGCCGGAGCTACCACCAACTTAAGGCAGAATAAAGTTGTCACAAATGTTGTGATGAGCTGTGATCTTATATTTGATGATGTATCCATCAATGATGCATTTACGGAGCAGACTTATACGGATAATCCTGTAAACGGCGTGGCACAGAAGGCAGCCAATGAAATGAGCAAAAGCCTTTTGCCGGGACATGAGGAGAACACTCTGGAATCATACCATTCTGTACAGAAATATCTGGACGGACTGCTGGCACTTTTAGTCAGTCCCTTTTCCAGTCAGGTGATGTTTTACTGGTCGGGCATGTGTTTCAGGGGGCAGCTGGTTAATGTTAGCGGTTCCTATACTATGTTCAATCCTGCAGGGGAGCCGGTAAGGGCTACCGTAAATATCAGGATCAGGCAGCGTGACAATATTCCTGGTTCTGATGAACAATGGAACGAGGCGTTTAAGAAAGTATTTAAAGAGGATAAAGATACCGGGCTTGCAAGCAAGCTCTCCGAATTAACCAATAACAAGCTGATAAACCTGAATTTATAAAGAGGTCATTATGGATTTTGCAGATAACGTAAGAGCCAATATGGGGCTTATACAGAAAGCCAAGATAATCGTATTATATGGTGCTCCCGACCGTCAGGCGAATATAGAGGAGAACTCTGCAACCGGTGGACTTCCGGGCAGTGTGGGCAGCATGCTCGGGAAGAAGAATGATATCAAGAAGATGGCTTTTACTGTTCAGTTCAACCCTGCAACACTGAGGTTCAGCGGCATGGGCGGCGATCTGGTAAATAAGATGTCCTTTGGCGGCGAATCCCAAAAAAGCGGAGAAATGGCAGCGTCGGTTTCCTATGAAGAGGTTAAACCCCGTATAACCATGAGGGTACGCCTCATATTTGATGAGGTCACATGGGCAGATATGGATTATGGCATGGCTACCAAGGCACAGGCGCTGGTGGCAGCAACTGCCGGTTCGGCGGGTTCAAGCGGGAGCTTTGGCGTAAGTACAGCCCAGATAGCTGCAGTTACCGCAATGGATGCATTTGAGTTAGGTGCTAAGAAGGCGATACGTGCAACGACCGGTGCACATAAAGTCCGGGAAAGGACAGAAGCATTCCTTGCGCTCTGCAGAAAGGATGCCACAAATACTGTTGAGTTTGCCTGGGGACACATGTTATACAGAGGTGTTATAAGCAATACGTCGGCAGAGTATACAATGTTCACTTCAGGGGGCGAGCCGCTCAGATCCAGTGTGGATTTCGAGATGGTATTGCTGGATGAAGATGTTGATGCAACCAGCATGGGACGATGGGAAAAAGCATATCAGCTGTTATTTGAGGATTCGGGCAGTGCAACGGGCATGATGCAGAGCATAGGTGAATCAATATTTAGTATGTAGGGACTGGAATTATGTTGGATTTCGATTCATTAAAAAAGACATATGGGAATTTCAGCAAGCCGGTGTCAGTCATAAAGGTTGACGGTAAGGATATATCAAAGGATAAGCTGGGATTAGCCATATCCGATATACAGGTGGAACTGACCAGCGGGTTTGAAGCCTCTGTTGCATCCTTTTCGCTTTACAATACATTCGACAGGGATCTTACCGGCTTCATTACCGAGGATGTACAGAAGTATATCACTCTGGGATCTGCGGTGCAGATATTCATGGGGTATGGCACATCTGCCAGGGAAGTATTTTACGGAATAATAACCCGTGTGAACTTTAATTACCATCAGATGGATGTTCCATGTATTACGGTTACTGCTATGGATGTTAAGGGTGCTATGATGGCCAACTGTTCATTTAAGCAGTTCACCGGGGATATGAAATATTCCCTGGCCGTTAAGAAGATCCTTGAGCAGCCTTTTTATGAGAGTTATTTAAATGGCGGACTGAAGATCACCGAGACTCCTGAGAATACGGATGAGAATCCGTCAGCCTACACAGTGGAGATGAACTGCGAGAGTGATTACGAGTTTGTGGTAAAGGCGGCAAAGAAGTTTAATTATGAGTTTTATACCATAGGCGGTACAGTTTATTTCAGAAAGGCCAAGGAAAATAAGAATACATTGATCACCATTACCCCGGAGACGCTGCTGCAGAGCTTTGATGTGACATATGATATAAGCGGTCTTGTCGGGGCGGTGGAAGTAAGAAATGAAAATCCGGGTGAGGCTAAGCAGTTTGCTTCGACTTCGAAGATGAACAACAAGATATCCCAGAAGTCCAAGGCAAAGAAGATAGTAAACGGCCAGAAGAAGGTATATATAGATCCTACCGCTGATGATAAGACTATTGCCCAGTACAGGTCAGAGTATCTTGCAGAGAGGATGGCATACAGATTCGGGTCATTAAAGGCAGAAATGGTAGGACTTCCGGAAATCATACCGGGGTGCTTCATTGAGCTTGGATCGCTGGGAACCACTGTTTCAAACCAGTTTTACCTGACCAGAGTAAGACATACACAGATGGGAGATACAGGAAAGTTCAGAACAGTATTAGAGGGCAGAAGTGCCACCATAAAGTGATTCAGGCAATAAAGTAATAGGTACCGCGCAGGCTGTACTGCAGCGGAGGTAGGTATAGGATAGTTTGCGACAGGAATTGGCAGAGGAAAGAACATGGAGTTATTTGACATCATAAGTGATATATCTGCGGCGGAAACCCAGAAGACAGAGACCGGTGATAACCGTATATACGGTGTACTTTTGGGCACCGTGCAGAATAAGTATGATGCAAAGATGCCGGGCAGGGTTTGCGTCAATGTAACCACAAAGGATCAGGAGCAGGATCAGATGCTTATGTGGGTAAGGGTTGCCCAGCCGTCATCAGGCAGCAAATGGGGACATTACTTCCTTCCCGAGGTGGGAGATCAGGTCCTTCTTGCCTTCGAACAGGGAAATATCGAGCGCCCCTACATAATAGGATGTGTACCGAAGTATGATAAGGATCAGTTCATAAAAGGGGTTGTTGACGAGAATAATAAGACGAAGGCAATAACTACAAAGCATGGATCAACCATCACCTTTACGGATGACAATGAGACCGAGGATGGCACAAAGGATAAGATCCGTATAGAAACAGCCGCAAATGCCCACATTGTGGAGCTCGACAATGATAAGGGGCTGATAACCATCGCAGATAAGGATAAGAAGAATTCAATTGTAATAAAAACTGCGGATGATAACGGAAATATCGCCATTCAGACAGAGAAGAAGCTTACCATAAAGGTGGGTAACAGCATAGAGCTTACGATGAACGACAGCAGCGGTACAGTGAATCTGAAATGTACAAAGTTTGTGGTTGACTCTTCGGGAACAGGTGCAAAGGTTGAGCTTAAGACCAGCGGTGAGTTCTCAGCATCGGGAAGAACTTTCAAGGGAGCAGGTTCTGCAAGTACTACAGTAGGTGACGGTGCGTCTTCCACGACAGTTATGGGCTCTATGATAAAGAACAAGTAAGTATTGTAAAGATGATCGACAGCCGCAAAAACAGTGGCGGAAAGAGGAAAAATGGCAGAAAAAAAAGACAAGAGTTTTCTTGGAACCGGAACAGCATATCCTGTCAGCATAGACCCTACTACCGGGCGCTTTAAAATGTCTTCATATGAGGACAGTGTCCGTGAGTCCGTATATATAATACTTATGACGCAGCAGATGGAGAGGATCGCCAGACCTGATTTTGGCAGCAACATAATGAATTATGTCTTTATGGATGTGAATGTGACAAACATAAACATTATGGAGGATGATCTGAAAAGGCAGATAACAAGCCAGGAACCCCGCATATCCGATGTCGATATTTCAACAGAGTATCAGGAACTTGAGGGGCGTCTGATAATAAGTATCAGCTATGTTGTTACCGAAACAAATACCAGGGATAATCTCGTATTTCCTTTCTACCTGAATACGGATAAGAATGATGTACCTGAAGAGTCGGATGACTTTGGTGTTGAATATGAGCCGGAGGATGATAATGAATAATCCCAGAATAGACGGAAGAACCAAAAATGATATCCTGGATCGGATTGATGCTCTGCGGGTAAGCTATACCCCTGAGTGGGTACTTGATAAGTCCACGACAAATCCGGATGTGGGTTCTGTTATTGCGCATGTATATGCTGATAATGTATGTGAGAATATAAAGCTTTTAAATGGCACTATGGACCGCTTTCACGGGGAGTTTATAAATCTCCTGGATCTCACACTAAAGAGTGTGAAACCGGCAGTAAGTATTGTTACCATGACGTCCGCAGCTGCTGACGGAGAAGGCGTGCCAGTAGCAAAAGGAACCGTTTTGTCAGCTGATGTGATAGGAAGCGAGGATTCGGAGCCGGTTCTTTTTGAAACTGACAGGAGTCTGTGCGTTACATCTGCTGCCGTAAAGGATATATTCCTGACAGACAAAAAGGATGGGAATGTATATCCGGTTCTGGGCGACTTTAAAAAGCAGGAACTTTTAAAGCCCGAGACACCGGATTTCGGTGAAGGTGATGAGAATGTTCTGATATCATCTGCATCTGATGACCAGTCAGCAGAGAATCGCGAGAAGGAATTTAAGCCCTTCAGGATGTTTGACGGAAAAGACAGCGTAAGCAGAAATGCATTTGTGGTTATGCATAAAAACGCATTTGACCAGACCGATGGTGTGGTGAGCCTTAAGTTTGAGGGCGGCAGTAAGATCGTAAATGGTATAACCGATGGCAGTTTTTCCGTATCCAGATATGAGGGCGGCAGTTTTGTTCCGGCAGACAGTGTAGAGACTACTTACGATCCGGAAATAGTCAATATCGGTTTTAAGGGCGAGTGTGATAAGTATACTGTCGGAGGTGAGGAATACTCGGTTATAGCGGTTGAGGCAAATGATCCCATAAATGAGATAATGTTTGCAAAGTCTGTAGGGTTTTCTTCTGAAGGTGGGCCGGTGGTTCCAGATGCCATATGCGACAGCGATTTTGAGCTTGATAAGGATGATTTTCTGCCTTTCGATAAAGAGATAGTTCCCTCAAAAGAGTGCTATATAGCATCGGATACTTATTTTTCAAAGGCGGGTTCAAGGGTTACGCTTTCGGCGGATATAAGCTATGAAGAAAACCGTATTGATGTATCACAGATGCAGATCGATAGTGAGCTGAAGATAATAAAGAGAAAACCAAGGCTGGTTAACAGACTGGAATTTGCAGATGTGTATGTAAACGAGATAGTCCTGGAATATTTTAACGGGATGGGTTGGAAAAAGCTTGAATGCGACAGGTTCTACGCTTACGATCTTGCAGGCGGAGAAGCCGGACACATCAGTCTTTCTTTTGTATGTCCTGATGAGTGGCAGGCAATACAGGCCGGCAGTACGGAGGCCCGTATGATCCGTATGAGATGTGTGAGAGCGGATAACTGCTATATGCGTCCGGCTACTCATCATTATCCCAGGATAAAGAACCTGATGATTTCCTACAGCTATGAAGGCAGATTTATGCCATGTAATAATATTTCGGTTATATCGGGGACAAAGAAAAAAACGGTTGATGAGATGGAAAAAACTGAAGAAGGTGTAGCTCTTTTTTCGCCATCTCAGTATATGGAGGATGCCCTTTACCTTGGATTTGATAAGCCTATCGGTGCAGGTCCTGCCAGCATACTCTTTATGCTTAAGGACAGTGTGTACCATGAGACTCTGGGACTTCGTTTTGAGTACAGGTCTACAAGAGGGTTCAGCCGGATAAGGGTGCTTGATCTGACTGAAGGATTTTCAAAATCCGGCATCATAATGTTTGATCCTCCTTCGGATTTTATAAAGAGCAGCATTGAGGACAGGGAGCGGTACTGGATAAGGATTGTTGCGACCCAGAAGCATAAGATTCTTGAGAGCAGGAAAAGTTTTCTTCCTGTAGTGAACGGTATCTTTATGAACGGAATGACCGTTACAAATATAAGTACCGGCATAGAAGAAGATTTCTACATGGACGAGTCGCTTCCCGGAATGAGATTTGCGCTGGGAACGGACAAGCTGTTAAAGATCGATCTGTGGGTGAATGAGATCGGTGCTATCACGGCGGAAGAAAGGGAATATATCTTAGAGCATACCCCCGAGATAACAAGAGCCGAGTATGATGTGCTCGGGAATCTGTCTGCTTTCTATATCAAGTGGGAAGAGGCTGAAAATTTCCTCTTTGATAAGAGACGCAGGATATACTGTCTTGACCGTCTGAATAATGAAGTGGTATTCGGAGATGGAATGAATCAGGATATTCCTACCGTTACAAGCGATGTTGCCTTTAAAGTAAAGGCATACAGAAGTGACGGAGACAGGGGTAACCTTCCGGAGCATTCCATTACGGGAAAGAGCGGAAATGCCATGTTTTTGGATGCGGTTGATAATCCGGTAAAGTCCTATGGCGGCTCTGCTATGGAAACCGTACCCCAGGCTCTTGCACGGGGAGCGGACATTATAAGTTCAAGAAGAAGGCTTATCAGTAAAATAGACTATTTAAGGCTTGTTAAGGGCTATTCGGAGGGAATAGACAAGGCAGAGGTTCTTTCCGATGGCGATAATGTGGTGATACTCCTGCTTATGAAGGATTATAACGACGGAGCATTTTCTTTCCATATGCTGTCTGCCAAGCTTAAGAGTTATCTTCTGGAAAAATGTGAGCTGACGGTGGCGGCATCGAATATCCGTATTTCCGAACCGATATTTGTCAGCCTGTGTGTAAGTGCGTGGCTTGACGTGGATGATCTGGAAGATTGTTTTGAGCTGCAGGAGCATATAGCCGAAGAACTTGAGGAGTATATAGACCCTGTAAGCGGTGGGAAGGGTGAAGGCTGGCGGATAGGTATCATCCCGAAGCGTTCACAGATAATGATGAAAGTAAATTCGGTCAGGGGGATGGCTTCGCTGAAAAAAATGACGGTTTCTGCTATCTATACAGATGAAACCGGGGAACACGAAACAGATCTTGACAGTCTGCTTATAAGACCGGATATGTGTGTAAGGAATGCTAAGCATCATATATATGTAAACTTTGAAGGCGGGGAGGGCGATAACCTTGCTTGAGATCAGGAATGAAAAAAACAGAGAATTAACTGAACGGTACGTGGATGCCCTTATAAGGCTTCCCATGTATTCAAAGGAATGGACGAATTATAATCCCTCCGATCCGGGCATAACCATACTGGAGGAACTCTTAAATGAAGTTGCGATACAGGGGGCTACGATACCGGCTGTTACGGATAAGCAGAGACTGGCGCTTATGAAGCTTTTCGGGTTTATGCCGCGGAAAGGAAAATGTGCACGGATACTGCTTACAACAGATGGCGTGGAACGTTCAGTTCACCTTGATGATTCCCAGAAATTCATGATAGGCGATATGTGCTTCGAGACACGCAAGGAGCTTGATATAGGATTAAGCCATCTGAATGCAGTCTATTTTTCGGATAATGAGGATGATTTTAAACTCCTGCCGACGCTTACTCAGGCTGATGCGGTTGTACCCATACATGCCCTCGGAACAGATGTGGAGGAAGGGGCTGCATTGTATTTTATATGCGACGGTCTGCCGGCAGCAGGGAATGAGTGTATTTTCTACTTCACTATGCGTGATGTGGAAGGACGTACACCGTTTACCGACAGAGCTAATGATGTTTTTGCGTCTCTGGAATGGGAAATATATACCGAAGAAGGTTTTAAACCGCTGAAGGTACATGACTATACGGCGGGATTTATGGGAAGCGGAGAGGTAAAGATACGTATTCCCGAGGGGAGTCCTGCGCTTTTTGACAAGGTGGAGGAAAGCGGTTTCTGTCTCAGGGTAACCGTGAAAAGAGCTGATTATGATGTGGCTCCCGAGTTTTACCAGATAGATGGTTTTCTTTTTGAAGCATGGCAGAAAGATACACGTGCATCACTTATAATACAGTCAAAAAAGGAATTCAAATTTAAATCACTCCTTTCAAAGGAGCCGTATTTCCTTATCTTCGGCAAAGAAGAAAAGGGCTCTTCATACAGAAGATATCAGATTGCAAACGGAAGCGAGCTTGAAGGAAGATTCTGTGATGTAGACAGTGATGACGGCGTGAGTTATAAAGTGTCTTTCAACAAAGAGAAGTTTGGTTATGCTCCCGGAGATTATAAGGAACCAGTCAGGATAATCAGCTACTCAGAGGATGTGATGAAGCATTATCGTGTCGGGACAGTTTATGGTTATGATGAGGAGACCATAAGACTTCCGATGAAAAATGTAGTTAAGGACAGCTTCACGCTGATTGCCAGAAGGGAAGATGAAAATGGTGAATTCCTGTATGATTTCGTAAGACCTGATAAGGCAGTTGAAAACGGACTGTATTACCATCTGCTTGAAAAAACCGGCAGGATCGTGATCGAGGATGCGGGAGATTTCATTGGAGCAGAGCTGTTTATGGGATGCGTTTCCGTGACAAGAGGCGCTTCCGGGAATATACGTTCAGGATGTGAATTTATCTCTCCGGCATTACCTGGACTCAGATTCAGGAATTGTTCAGCAGGTACAGGCGGCGCATTCAGGGAGTCATTTGAGGACGTCAGGAAGCGCCTTATCACTGACATGGATAATCCAAACACTGCAGTCACGGGAGCTGATTATGAGCGTATAGTCAGGGAAACACCGGGACTTTGCATCGGAAAGGTAAAGGCATGGCCGGAACCTGCAGCTAATACCGTTTTTCTGGCTGTCATGCCCGGAACAGGCGTTCAGTATCCGAAGCTTTCTTCGCTGTATAAGAAACTGATATCTGAATATCTTGAAAAAAGACGTATTCTTACCACCAGATTTGAGATACTCGATCCTGAGTATGTAGGCGTGGATATACGGATAAACGTTTATGTTAAGCCTTATTTTGATAATTACAAGGAAAGTATAGAAGAAGTGCTGCGTGACAGTATTCGTTATGTGGATGGTGACAGTAACTTCGGTGACCCGCTGGAATACGAAACTGTTATAAGGAATGTGGAGTCTCTGGAATGTGTTGAGTATGTTTCGGATATTTCCATGACAGTTCAGCGGGCCGGGGCAGCAAAAGTTTCGGAATCTGAGCTGGTTCCCAAGAAAAATGTATTGCTTTATCCCGGCAGACTGTACGTAAATGCCGTTACTTTTGACTGACAGGGAGGCGGAAAATGGCAGGAAAGACTTATTCCATTAAGAGAAACCGTATAAAAGATGCTGTTTTGGAGGGATTTACCGTTCAGGAAGATTGTCTGGTTGCAGATGAGTCGGTATATAGAAATATCGTTATCTTTAAACCGATAGACAGTGGCAAGAAGGATTCCGAGTGGGGGCGTTTTGCTCTTAAAGCACAGATGGAGTCTAATATGCTGATCACGATTTACGCTATTGCTGTTAACGTAAAGCTTCCGGAAGAAGAAACGTCGCAGATAGATTTTTTTAAGCGTGAAGGTGTACAGTGTACTAAAGGAATGAGGGATGTATTGCTTTATTCTCTCGAAGGGAGATATCTGTATCTTGCCATAACAGTTGAGGAAACAGGAACCTGTATACTGGAAAATATGAAGGTTTATCAGCATGGTGATACATTTATGGAGGAGCTTCCTGAAATATACAGGGACAGGAATTCTTTCATTCACAGATACATGTCAATCTTCTCGACTGTACATGGCGAATTCCAGGACGAGATAGACGGGCTTGATAAGATACTTGACCTTGATACCTGCCCCGTAGAGCTGCTTCCGGTATATGCTTCGTGGATGGGGATAGAGATCAGCAGCAAATTCCTGCCGGAAAAGACTCTCAGGACTTTTGTAAAGGAGCTGTATACGCTTACCGGATACAAAGGAACGCGGTATGCGCTGGAAAGGGTATTTCAGATAATACTGGGGGAAGATGTCAGGATAATAGAAAACCAGAATATAAACTTTACAGGTGATATTATAGAGGGACTGCCTTATGGAAAAGCAGAAAGGGGCCCATTTGATGTGGATGTCCTGGTGAGGAAACGTCTGTCTGAAACTATGTACCAGCAGCTTCTTTTCCTGGCCAATCAGTTTGTTCCGGCCAGAACAGTACTGCATATTGATGTCCTGGGAGAAAGCTCTGTTATGGATTCCGGCAGTTATCTTGATATGAATGCACATCTGCCTGAGGATAAGGCAGTTGTCCTCGACGAGAACGTGGGTATCAGTGACAGAATAAAGCTGCAGTGAAAAACTTTGCGCTATCTATGCTGTATACCTTTTTGACATAGGAATGATAATATATTATAATGAACCGTTAGGATCTTGAATAACACAGATGCCGGTATAAAGGCTTATTTAGGTCCTGTATGTTAGCTGATTATAGCGGCCGATGATAATGCTTGATGGATACAGATTGCTGATTAAGATCACTGACTAAGATTACTGACAAGATCATTTAGGAAAGATTTGATGACAGTTACTGAAGAATTTGCAGAGGACAAGCTTGTCCTGTCAATAGAGGGACGTATAGAAACCAATACTGCACCTGAGTTTCAGAGTGCGGTTCTTGGTGCATTCCAGAAATGCAGCAGCGTTGTTCTCGATTTTGAGGAGGTTTCGTATATTTCCAGTGCAGGTCTGCGCGGTCTTCTGCTTGGACAGAAAACAGCCCAGTCAAAGGGTGGTTCCATGGTATTGACAAATGTTAATGATACAGTAATGGAAGTACTTAAGATGACCGGTTTTAAGAATATTCTGACGATACAGTGATTGAATTCAAAAATGTAAATTTTGCATATAATGATGAACCCGTTTTTTCCGGTCTCGACATGACTGTTGATGCGGGTTCTTTTGTATTGCTCACAGGAGAGAGTGGTGTAGGCAAGACCACTTTTATCAAGCTGGTAACTGCTGAGCTCAGGCCTGATGCAGGAACGATACTGGTTGACGGAAAGGATATCTCAAAACTTAAGGACAGGGATCTTCCGGCTTATCGGAGAAACATGGGAGTGGTCTTTCAGGATTTCAGACTGCTTGAGGGGGCTACTGTGTACGAAAATCTCGATATTGTCCGTCAGGTCGTGGGATTGAGCCGCAAGGAATCTGAACGGAAGATAACCAGTATCCTGACGCTTCTGGGAATGCAGGATAAATTCAATAACATTCCTCCGGAACTTTCGGGCGGTGAAAGACAAAGACTCTGTATAGGCAGGGCATTGATGAATAATCCCAGGCTATTGATAGCCGATGAACCTACGGGAAATCTTGATCCTGTAAATTCCAGAGAGATTATGAAGATATTCAGTATTATCAGAAGCCAGGGAATAACTGTCGTGGTGGCTACCCATAACGTAGATGCAGCGGAAGGTCTGATATATAAAGAGTTTGTCCTGTCAGATCACAGCGGACACTATGTCAGTGAGTGAATACCGTTCAGCCTCTTGGTATTTCGGCATCATTATTCTCATCATTCTCATCAATTTCTTCAGTTGATGCGCTCAACGCTTCCTTTACAGACTCAGGAAGATCAGCCACGTTTATTTCTGTAAGCTTGATATATTTGTAGCTGTATCCGATATATTTTCCATCAGGCGTTACTACCTGATACCAGGATTCGTCTTCCGTAGGGAAAGCGTACACTTTGGAGCCGTTTGGTATCTGTGTCAGCACTGAAGCATTAAGGGACGGATTGTCACGGAGACAAAGCGCCAGGCCGCCCGTATTTACTGTTCCCTCATATACCGGTCCGGTGATGCTGTCCTGTACAGGCTCCTCTACTGGCACTTCTGTTGCTTCAGGCTCGGGAGTCGGCTCATGGGTAGGTTCCGCTGTGGGCTCAGGCGTTGGCTCCGGCGTAGGTGTGGCGGTCTCTTCAGTGGGAGCCGGTGTCTCCTCCGTTGCGGCCGGTGTATCGGTTACGGTATTTTCAGCCTGCATACTGCTGTCCACTACTATAGTGGTAGCATTATCAAAATTGTCATTTGCATTGCCTGAAAGTGCCGGGAAAAAGCAGTAAAGCAAAGCGGCGAAACAGCCGATACCCAGATATATCCATATTCCAGCAAATAGTATTTTTTTATTTTTATCCATAAATCTGCCTTCGTCTCATTATGATCCTTAAGTTGTGGGAAGCTGGATGTATATTGCCATTCCTGCACCCACATTGCTTCTTGCGTAAATCGTACCGCCGTAGTAGTTAACTATGGCTCTTGCCTGGGTCAGTCCCAGACCGTTGCCGCTTATTCTGTTTGCACCCTGGTAATTCAGCTCAAATATCCGGTCGGTTTCTTTTTCAGACAGTCCCTCGCCGGTATCCTTCATGACAATGAAAATATCACTTCCTATGTTGGATATGGTAATGGTAAGCGAACCGGCACGTTTCATATACTTTATGGAATTATCGATGATATTTTTGAAAAGGATCCTCATTCTCGTGGGTGAGGCTTTTACCATCATGCTTTCGGCAGCTGTCGAAATATGAATGGCGAGTCCGGCCTCTCTTGCACTGGCGTTAAGTTCATTTACCGCTTCGCCGGCTATTGCGATTATATCCACGGTGGCTGTTTCGGCGTCACTTACGGGAGGCAGCAGGGAGGAAAGATCGGCTTCAGCCTTTACTGCTATATTAACAGCTGTTTTTTCTTCCAGTTTTATTTCAAGATTGGATTTTTCTTTCTTAAGTTCAGCTATTTCGGTTTCGAGAGCTTCTTTTTCCTGTCCGAGTTTTTCACTGAATTCTTTTATTCCTGTCAGTGCTTCATCTTTGTCCAGAGCGTTTTTTTCGCTTGCCTGCAGCATATTTTTCAGCTCGATATTCTTTCTCTGTAATTCTTCGAATTCATCATCGTTGGAAGCTGCGGCTATCGTATCGCTGCATTCCGAAACGTTGAGCCAGCACATTATTACCAGCAGTATGCTGTGAAGTGTGATCAGTATGATATTTACAAAGGCATCGAATCTGAACAATCCGAACAATGTAAGCGAAAACAGCAGTATGGCGGGTAATAAAAGGTGGGCATGATTCTTTTTCATGAGGCATACTCCTTGAATGATCTTTATATTAAGAGCTTTGATATCCTGAACAGTCAGCTTTAATTTTCAACGGTTTTATGATACCATATTCAGATAGTTGTGTGTTATTTTTTTATCTGTTTTGGTGCGGATACGTACCTTTAATATTGGAGCAGAACTGCGGCAAAAGGAAGGCCAAAAGGAAGACAGGGCTTTATGTCGAAAAAGTATGATCCGCTAAAACGTATAAAGAAGCTGGCAGAAAACCGCATGCTTGTGCTGGCATGTTTTTTTGTTCTGCTTATCCTGCTTATTTTCCTGAGTTTTTTCGGAGATTTCCTTGATGATGGACTGACATATGAAGTGACTTCTGCGCGTGAGGCCACCATAGGGGCAACGGGGCATCTCCTTGTCGTAGACGGAAGTATGAAAACTGTGCTGGCAGTAGATGAAAATGACAGGATAGATTACGAACTGACCGGTGGTGATGCTGAACACAGTTTTTTCTATGCCCAGCATCTTGCAGAGGATGAGGCGGAAAATACCTATATTGTCGATGTTGAATATGGCAGCAGGGGCAATCTCATAGACAGGGAACGGATAAGAATTTTAGACCAAAAGGGTTACAGAACCCTGTGGGAGATGGATTATACGGGAGTCACGGATGGCCCGCTTCAGTACAGTACCATAAAGAGCATATATGACGATGCGGGAACTATTTATTTTATCAGGGATACCGGCGAGAATATCGAGGTTTATTTTTTCGATTCTTCCTTTAATGCCGTACTGTGCCGAAGTGTTCCGGCGAGGCTGAAGGTAAACGATGTCGTATACGATTCAGTGAATGATGTAATTGTGGCGGCATATCGTAACGGCAGTGTAGTGAGGTACGACAAGGGTGACTCGGATGGAAAGGACATAAATCTTCCGGAAGGGATCAATCCGTGGACAATTGATATGGCAAATGACGTCCTGTATATTTCGGATCCGAATGCCTGCTGTATCTATACGTATGATTTTCATGGAGACGGAGTGACACATAAGCTGATGAGTACGGATTATCCTGTCCAGCAGCTGTGTGTGGATGTGGATTCGGATATGTTAGTCGGGGTTGATAACACTGCATGCGTCAGGACTTCGCTGTCTTCCCTACAGTCCCTTGAATATGTCGATGTTCTGGTTAACAATGATTTTTATCTGACGGTTATTGTCTGGATAGTGCTGATAATCACCTGCGTTCTGGGATCATTATTCCTGCTGTTTATGGTGGTAAAGCTTTTCTATATGGCACTGGAGAGCGAGTCGGTGCTGAGGATTCTGATGGTGGTGATAGCCAGTATCATTATATCCACTTTTATTACATATATACTTATGGGGGAAGCAAATGATGAGCGTCTGCAGCTCAGGAATGACAGCGTGAGGGTGTTTGCGGAGCTGATGCTTTCAGAGATCGATACGGACAGGCTGGCGCGTATTGATTCCATAGATTCCTACGGAAGCGAGGACTTTATTGCGGTCAAAAAGCCGCTAGATGAAATGATAGAAGTAGGATATGACAGCGGTATCTACTATTATTATGTCATTTATACCACGGACCAGGTGAATATCAATTCGGTCATGGATTACGAGGAGACAGTTGCTACGGGGGGAGCAGTCTATGAATTCGGTGACAATGATTATTCCAAAGTACTGAGAACCGGAACGCCTGTAAATACAACCGAAATGAGCAGTTACGGTTCATGGTCATTTGTACTGGAGCCCATAAGAGACCCTTCTGGAAGGATAGTGGCTCTTCTTGAAGTCGGACAGAATCTTGACAGGATGCAGAAAGAACAGGCTGACCTCATAAAGGAAATGGTGCTGAATGTCATATGCTGTGCCGTGGTCATGACCATGTGCATGCTTGAGTTCCTCTTCCTGTTTAATTTTGTTGAAGACCGGATTTCGAAAAAGAGTACAGTGGTTAATGATATGCCTTCCCGTGTGCCCTTAAGGACACTTATGTTCCTTTCGTATGCAGCTGATTCCATGCAGGATGTTTTTATGGTCCTGCTATGTACGGATCTGTATGACGGTTCCCTTCCGATAGGAAGCGGTGTGGCTGTAGCTTTGCCCATGTCGATGCAGCTGCTTCTAATGGCGTTTTTTTCCATGGCTGGTGGAAGATTTGCTGAGAGATTCGGTGTCAAGCTTGCTATTGTATCCGGGTATGTCCTTCAGGCGGCAGGTTTCATAATTTGTTTTGCCAGCGGCAATTATTACGGAATACTTATCGGTAAGGCTTTCATAGGAATGGGTATGGGTGTTATATATGTGTCATGCAATACTGCCGCATCGGAAGCGGATGGGGAAGAAAGCTCAGAACAGGCTTTTGCAGGAGTTTCTGCGGGAACACTTTCCGGTCTTACAATAGGTGCAGGTATTTCCTCCGTGCTGCTTTCCATGGGGGGATACAGGCTGATATACCTTGTAGGTGCGATCCTTTTAGGCATAGGATTTGTTATTTCCGTTCTGATGGTTCCTTTTCATAAGACTGAAAAATCCATGCTTGAAGCAATACGTGCCAAAGAGTCATCAGGTGAAAAGGATGCTGCAGTGGAAGGTGAGAATGCTGCCGGCAAGTCGTTTGTGTGGTTCATTACCAGAAGAAAAGTGGCAGCATTCTTTATAATGATACTGATTCCTTTCATGATGTCGCTTTCGTACAGGGAATACTTTTTCCCTATCATTGCAGACAGTGCAGGGATTTCGGAAACCAGGATAGGACAGATATATCTGCTCTGCGGAATGGTTGTCCTGTATATAGGCCCATATATAGCAAACGTAATGATAAGGAGATACGGTGCAGGAAAAGCAGTTGTTTTTTCAAGTATACTTATGGCCGGAAATATGGCTGTATATGTTGTATTTCCCACTGTATATTCCGCTGTTATCGGAGTGGTTATCCTGTCACTTATCATTTCCTTTGCATATACCTGCCAGTACACGTATTTCAGTGAGCTGAATGAAGTAAAGGCCTATGGCGGAGGCAAGGCCATGGGGATTTATTCCATGATGGAAAGTGCGGGGCAGACACTTGGACCTATGGTTTACGGTTTCCTGCTTTCCTTTGGAATGGTCGAAGGAATAAGGAATTTCATGGTCATTATGGGGGGATTGGTATTCTTATTCCTTCTGTTTACGTTTGACAGGAACAACATAGGAAAGCTTCTGAGGGGGAAAAATAAACCGGAGGCTGCGGCTAATGATTGAATACTCGTATATAAATAAGAATGACTATGAACGCATGACTGAGCTCTATAAGAAGTATCTTAATGATGGCGATTATGTTGAGCGGGAACTCAGCCGGAAATATGCCGAGTGCGATTATACGGGGGTAAAGGCTATGGATGGAGATGAGATAGCAGGTTTTGCTTCCATGGCGAAGGGACTTGACTTTACTTATCCGCATCCTGATCTGAAAGAAAGGCTGGAAGCCATAGTCGGGAATGACATAATATATACGGGGGATGCGGTAGTTGTGCGTGAGGAATACAGAGGACATGGTATTTCACACAGGATGTTTGAGGAATGCTACAAGCTTATGTGCGAGAGGAAAGCAAAGTATATCCTCACAGAGCTCTGGATCTATCCAGGAGGAGATATCCCGGCAGAGGATTCGGTACTTAGTCTGGGATCTGTGGTTTACCGTGAGTATATAGAGGATTTTTATAAAGACCTGGATAAATATGGGATGTCCTGCCCTATATGCGGCGGGCATTGTACCTGCAGTGCGTGCATAGAACTGCACAGGACTGCCGTGGAATAAAGTTTAATCGATCTGTGGAGGTCAGGTATGGAGGAAAAAGGGTTAACTGCGGATGTGCCGGCTGGAAAAAAGGGTTCCGTCATAGATAAAAAAAAGTATGGCAGCCTGGGGTTCAGACTGAATGTCGCACTTGTAATAATGATGCTTATTATGACAGGTATCACACTTGTGGTGGCATATTTTGCACTTCGGGATACTTATATCGGGTTTTACAGTGACTCCGCACAGGAGGCTGTAAATACGATCGCGGATACCATAATATGGGAGGGTGGCATAGAGCATTTTGCGGAAACCGGTGAAAGGGATATTTATGCTGATGCGACCTGTGAGTATCTTGATATGTTTAAGACAAATTTTCCGAGTATCTCGTTCCTGTATATGTTTGTGCCCTATGATGACCACTTTATCTATGTTTATGATTCGGTCCGGGAAGGGGATGATCTGTCAGACGTGGCATCATACGGTGACCGTTTTGATTACGGTGAAACAGAGTATGAAGGACTGGTAGTGGCACTTAAGGAAAAGAGAGGTTCTGTAGGGGTAAATTATAACGAGAATTCCACATACGGAGAATCTATAAGTGTGTGGGCACCTGTATTTGATGAAAATGGTGACATAAGGCTTGTGGTAGAGGCGGACTATTATCTTGAGGACATATATGATGATATAAACGGATTTATGTTTCAGATCGGTGTTGTACTGGTTTTGTGTGCTGCCGTGATAATTCTGGTGATGCTCATATTTGTGAGAAGAAGTGTGCTTGAGCCGGTCGATTCATTATATAACGCAGTGGAACTTTACGATCACGGTGTCATAAAGATAGACGAAAAGGATTATCCCCATAACGATGAATTAAGACAGCTGGCAGATTCTTTTGTCATGATGGCACAGCGTATAGAAAATTACACCGAGGAAGTCAAACGTGTGGTTGCGGAAAAGGAAAGGATCGGAGCCGAGCTGTCTGTCGCTACGGGAATACAGGCTTCTATGCTTCCGAATAAATTTCCGGCATTTCCGGATCGCGATGAAATAGATATTTATGCCATAATGAGACCGGCCAAGGAAGTGGGTGGCGATTTTTATGATATGTTCTTCATTGACGAGTCCCATCTGGCTATAGTGGTTGCCGATGTGTCCGGTAAAGGCGTCCCGGCGGCCTTGTTTATGGTTATAGGCAAGACTCTGATAAAGGATCATACTAATGTAGGCGACAATCTGGGAGAGGTCTTTTATGAGGTTAATAATTTGCTTTGCGATAATAATTCGGAACAGATGTTTATTACCGCATATGAGGCTGTTATAAATCTGAAAACCGGAAGAGTTGACTATGTAAATGCAGGCCATGAGCATCCTTTCCTGCTGCAGAGAGGAGAGGACGGGGAATATGCCTATGTGGAGCAGAAAACCAATCCCCAGTTTGTTCTTGCGGGGATGGAAGATATACCTTATTCAGCAGCAAGCTTTGAGATGAAACCGGGCGACAGGCTTGTCCAGTATTCCGATGGAGTGCCGGAGGCTACAGACAGCAAGGATGAGCTTTACGGCATAGAGAGGCTGAACAGGTATCTTAATGATAAAAAGGATCTTGAGCCTAAACCCTTATTGGAAGGACTTCTTAATGATATAGACAGATTCGTGGGGGAAGCTCCGCAGTTTGACGATATTACAATGTTATGCCTGGATTTTAGAAAGTATATGGAGTAGAAATGTCTTTGTTTAAAGTTGGTCATATAAGTATAAATTACCGGTGATATGGGGCTATCGTATGAAACAGTTTGAATTAAATGTGGAAGTTAAAACTGATAGTTTAGAGACAATCAACGAAGCTGTGGAAAGCAGTATGCGTGATGCAGGGGCATCAGAGGCAAAGATAATATCTGTTGATGTGGCTATAGATGAGATTTTTTCCAATATCATTTTTTACTCCGGACTTAAGGAAACGGATAAAGCGGTTATAAGGGTTACGATTGAGGAAGATGATGAGAAAAGCATCACCCTGGAGTTTATAGACACGGGACGTCCTTTTAACCCTCTGGAGCTGCCGGAACCGGATATTACCAAACCCGCGGAGGAACGCGAGATAGGCGGATTGGGGATATTTATGGTAAAGAAAAGCATGGATCATGTAAGCTACAGAAATGAGGAAGGTAAAAACATACTTACTATCAGGAAGAACATATAGAGTTCATAAACGCCGCTGATCATCACTCAGGTATGACCGGAAGACGGGATACAGAGGACAGATTCGTAAGTTAATTTACAGATGATTGAATTTTTTTCAAAAGAAATACATGCATCCGCTGCGATGGAAAACCGCGTAAGGCAGCTTTTTGCGTATGCAGAAACGGCGGGAAGGAATATTTCGGATTATATTGAGATACTTCGCAATGAAGGGAAAATCCCCTGCAGGGACAAAAGGGAAGGCAAAGCCGCACTTGACAGACTGTGCGAGCTGCTGCAGTATGACCCGGAAGAAATCAGGAAGGAATACCCGGAGGAAGGCTTTACAAATTTGCACGGAAGTTGTACTGAAGCCGGTACTCTTAAAAAAAGGAGTCCCGGATTTCGTCTGTATATAGAGGAGGATATCAGGGATAGTGCGGAAGTTTACAGGATAGCAAAACGGCTCAATTCTCCGGAAGTAACATATATCAGGCACTACAAGGATATTTTAACAAAGTCCTTATCGGAGGAAATTAAAAAAAAAGCCGGAAAGTGCATTGTGCTTGCGGATAAAAGCGGGAGGCTTCTGTACGAAGGCGCACCTGTATGCCAGGATTTCGGCAACAGCCATTTTTACTACACATCATGTGTAATGAATTGTCTGTATGATTGTGAATACTGTTATCTGAAGGGAATGTACCCGGCAGATATACCTGTGATATTCATAAATCTTGATGACATATTCGCAGAGGTTGAAAAGCTTCTGGATTCGTTTCCTGTGTATCTGTGTGTTTCATATGACACGGATCTGATGGCTATGGAAGACCTTACCGGGTATGTCAGAAGATGGTGCGAGTTTACGAAAAAGCATGAAGATCTTACTATCGAGATAAGGACAAAATGCTCGAGAACTGATCTGTGGAAGGATATAGAATGGTGTGACCGGGTGATATTTGCATATACACTTTCACCGGACATTATCATAAAAAGATACGAAAAAGGCACACCGAATCTTGACAGCCGGATAAGGGCTATAGTTTCGGGAATGAAATCGTATGCTTTATCTGAAGATGGTGATGCCGGATACTATCCTTTCAGGCTGTGTTTCGACCCTATGATATATGTGAAAGACTGGTGTGAGATTTATCACGGTATGTGGGAAAGGGTCAGGGAAAAAATAGAGCTGGAACGTGTAAGGGATTTCAGCGTAGGCAGTTTCAGGATCTCAGACAGCTATCTTAAAAACCTGCGTGTAAGATATACGGAATCCGCACTTGTCCAATACCCGTATGAAGTTATTAACGGGTATTACCAGTATCCGGAAAAGATAGCCGGTGAAATGGAAGGCTATATGGAAGATCTTATTTTTGAGAGCGTGCCCGGGGCAAAGGTGTTCAGATGGAAATGAATGAAAATAAAACGGTGCTCATAACAGGAGCATCATCGGGAATAGGGCTTGCTATTGCAAAGACTCTCGCAGATAACGGTTATGAAGTATATGGGATCGGAAGAAACTTTGATAGTGAAGAGGCATCACATCATGATTGCTTCCATTGTGTCATATGTGATATAACAGACACTGATGCGTTGAAAAAATGTGTGGATGAAATCCGCATGGAACGCAGGATCGATGTGCTCATAAATAATGCGGGATGCGCATACTATGGGCTGCATGAGGAACTGAACGCATCAAAGATAAAAGAAATCGTGCGGACTGATCTGGAGGCTCCTCTTATCCTGACACAGATGCTGTTAAGGGATATGAAAGCTTACAGGGGAAGCATAATAAATATTTCCTCTGTGACGGCAGTTTCCCGTTCTAATCCCCATGGAGCAGCTTACGGTGCGGCAAAGGCGGGATTGTTAAGCTTTTCCGGAAGCATATTCGAAGAAGCAAGGAAACATGGAGTAAAAGTGACGTCTATTCTCCCGGATATGACAGATACGTATCTGTACAGAAATGCGGATTTTGAAGCTGATGATGAAGCCGGAGCGTCTCTTTCACCGCAGGATGTTGCCGATGCTGTACTCTTTGTGCTTTCAAGACCGGAGGGTGTGGTCATAGAGGAGTTGGTCATAAGGCCTCAGCTTCACAGGATAAAAAGGAAGAAGAAAAATGAATTTAATTGAGTGCAGGGATCTTACGCTGGGTTACGATGACGGAATAGTTGCGGAGCATATTGATTTCACCGTGGAAAAAGGTGACTATCTTTGTATCGTCGGTGAAAACGGTGCAGGTAAGAGCACCCTTATGAAAACTATGCTTAGCCTGATAAAGCCGGCCGGCGGAGAATTAAAATTCAGTGACGAACTTAAGCGGAATGAAGTAGGATATCTTCCGCAGCAGACAATTGTCCAGAGGGATTTCCCTGCAAATGTACGCGAGATAGTAATGTCCGGCAATCTTTCCCGGATGGGATTTAAACCTTTCTATGGAAAGAAAGAAAAAAAGCGTGCCGATGAAGCTATGGAAAAGCTTGATATTACCGGACTTGCAAAAAAAAGCTACCGAAATCTTTCCGGGGGACAGCAGCAGAGAGTTCTGTTGGCAAGGGCTTTCTGTGCCGCAGACAAACTGCTGATACTGGATGAGCCTGTAAGCGGACTGGACCCGAAGGCAGCTAAGGAGTTTTATGAATCTGTAAGAAAGCTTCATGATGAAGGGGTGACCATTATCATGGTATCTCATGATATGCACGCCGCTTTAAGTGATTCTGATCACATACTTCAGATCGGCGGGCACAAACAGCTTTATTTCGGCAAGACAGAGGATTATGTGAAAAGCAAGGCATATTACAAACTGGGACTTAACTCTCATCCCAGGGACAGCAGGAAGCATTATATGGCTGAATACCACAAGGCGGAGAACTGAGGTCAAAATGGACGGAAATATCATACAGCAGTTTTTATTTTACTTATCATTTCCATTTGTGTGGTTTGCACTGATAGTTGTTGCGCTTATTTCACTATGTGCAGCGCTGCTTGGAGTCACTCTTGTCCTAAAGAGGTATTCATTTATAGGGGACGGTCTGTCACATGTGGCCTTCGGGGCACTGGCTGTAGCTACGGCTTTAGGTGTCACTCAGAATACTCTGGTTGTTTTACCTGTGACGGTGCTTGTTGCTATGCTTTTGATCGGAATGGGGAGGAATGCGCGGATAAAAGGAGATGCTGCCATTGCAATGCTTTCAACCGGTGCGCTGGCTATGGGCTATCTTATAATGAATGTATTTTCGGTATCGTCTAATGTGTCCGGCGATGTCTGCACGACGCTGTTTGGATCTACTTCCATACTTACGTTAAAGCCTGCGGATGTATTTATATGTCTTGGTTTTTCTGTTGTTGTTATTTTAGTGTTCATCTTTTTCTATAACAGGATATTCGCTGTTACCTTTGATGAGAATTTCAGCGAAGCAACGGGAATGAAGACTTTTTTCTACAGGGGACTTCTTGCAGTCCTGACGGCAGTGGTCATAGTTCTTGGGATGAAACTGGTGGGTTCCCTGCTTATTTCCGCCCTGGTTGTTTTTCCGGCCCTGTCGGCCATGAGACTGTTCAAGAGTTTCAAAAGTGTTGTATTGTTTTCGGCTGTGATGGCAGTTATCTGTGCAGTGAGTGGTATTGCGATATCCGTTGTATGTTCATTTCCACCCGGTGCGACCATAGTGATGATGGACATAATCCTGTATATTGTATGTGAGCTGGCCGGCAGACTGGTAAAACGGTAATATTTTTTCCGGCCGGTTGAAAAAGAAAGCTTTATGGTGGTGATCAATGATAAGAATTGACGACTTTCCCACTCATGAATTAAACGGAATAAAGTATCGCTGCGGACGTGTTCAGCCCTTTGGGGCAAGTATCGTAGGAAATAACGGGATAAATTTTTCTGTTTTTTCGAAAGATGCGGTCTCCTGCGAACTTCTGCTTTTTCATCAGGGTGAAAAAGAACCTTTTGCAAGGATCCCGTTCCCGGAGGATTTCAGAATAGGAAATGTTTTTTCGATGATAGTATACGGACTCGACATAGAAGATGTGGAGTATGGTTATTGCATGGACGGTCCGTATGCCCCGGAGGAAGGGTATCGCTTTGATAAAGAAAAAGTATTGCTTGATCCCTATGCCAAGCTGGTTAGCGGAAGGGAAGTATGGGGGAAGGAGCCGGATCCGGAAAATGCTTTTCAGCACAGGGGGCGTGTGATACTGGAAGACTACGACTGGGAAGGGGATAAGCTCCTTGAGATCCCAATGAAGGATCTTGTCATATATGAAGCGCATGTAAGAGGCTTTACCAGGGATGAATCCAGTGGCGTTCGTTATAAGGGAACTTTTGCAGGGATTATCGAGAAGATCCCCTACCTTAAAGAACTGGGGGTAAACTGTATAGAACTGCTCCCGATATTTGAGTTTGATGAATTTGAAAACAGCAGAGTAGTAAAGGGCGAGCGCCTTTATAACTACTGGGGCTACTCAACGGTATGTTTCTTTGCACCTAAGGCGGGGTATGCTGCATCGGCACCTATGGGACTGGCTGCGGATGAGCTGAAGAATCTTATTAAGCGTTTGCACAGGGCAGGAATCGAGGTCATACTCGATGTTGTATTCAACCATACGGCGGAGGGCAATGAGCAGGGTCCGTACATTTCCTACAGGGGCATAGATAACAAAACATATTACCTGCTTACGCCCGACGGTTATTATTATAACTTCAGCGGATGCGGCAATACCATGAACTGCAACAATGCGATAGTGAGGAACTGTATTCTGGATGCACTGAGGTACTGGGTTTCTGACTATCACATTGACGGATTCCGTTTCGACCTTGCGGCTATCCTTTCCAGGGACGAAAGCGGTGCGCCCATGACCAGCCCTCCGCTTCTGGAGAGCCTTGCACATGATGCGGTCCTGGGAAAAAGCAAGCTTATTGCAGAAGCCTGGGATGCGGGCGGTCTGTATCAGGTAGGAAGCTTCCCGGCATGGGGAAGATGGGCAGAGTGGAACGGTAAATACCGTGACTGCCTTAGAAAGTTTGTAAAAAGCACAGCAGACTGCGGACCGGAGCTTATCCGGAGGCTTAAAGGGTCGCCTGATCTTTACGGCAACAGGAGTGCGGAGGCTTCCGTTAATTTTATCACCTGTCACGATGGATTTACCCTGCGAGATCTTGTTTCCTATAACGAAAAGCATAATATGGCTAACGGAGAGGAAAACCGTGACGGAAGCAATGATAATGACAGCTGGAATTGCGGCTATGAGGGCGAAACCGATGATGCTGAAATAAACAGTTTAAGAAACAGGCAGATAAAGAATGCCGCAGCGCTGCTCCTTTTGAGCAGGGGGATTCCGATGCTTCTGGCCGGGGATGAGTTTGGCAATACCCAGTTCGGTAATAATAATGCGTATTGCCAGGACAACAGGATATCATGGCTTGACTGGAGTAATCTGGCAGAGAAAAGTGATATATTTGAATTCTTTAAGACGATGATAGCTTTCAGGGCAAAGCACCCTGTCTTAAGGCGGAGTGATTTCTATACGGGACAGAATTCCTCCGGTTATCCGGAATTGTCATTTCATGGTACAAGGCCCTGGGAGTTTGATGAGAATGCGCCCTTCCTTTCGTTTGGATTTATGTATGCGGAGCCCTCAGCTGATTATGGAACCGACGAAGATGCTTTTATTTATTGCGCCGTGAATGCATACTGGGAATACATGACTTTTGAGCTTCCATTGATACCCGAGGGGATGCAGTGGGAAATAGCTGCTTATTCCGGTGATGGGAAGAATGCGGATTTGGCAGGCACAACTGCACTGGGAACGGTAGAACTAATGCCAAGGAGCCTGATGCTGCTTATCGGTCACAGAATTAAGAAAAGAAAACGCAGAAGAGGCCGGGATGTTTAAACTAAATTTAACAAATGAAAGTTGACATAAGATGAAAAATGACGCCTTTAAATTCAGATTTAACTGTTTTTTTGAATTTTCAGGACTGATATGAAATAATAAATTCAGATTTTAGGAGGTTATGTAAACGTTATGAATCCGATGGAAATGATGAAAATTGCACAGGCATGGCAGACTTTTTCTGCAAATCATCCTAAATTTCTTCCCTTCGTCAATGCAGTATCCCAGGGAGCTCTCGTTGAAGGAAGTGTGATAGAGATTGCAGTGACCACACCGGAAGGGAAAAAACTTGAGTCAAATCTAAAATTAACACAGTCAGATCTGGAATTTATTGCGCTGCTGAAATCGATGATGCCGAAAGGCTGATGTGCACCCTGCTGAGTCACGGTGATGCCGAGGGCGTGATATGCGGATTCTCTGAGCTGTGGCGTTGCAGAGGGGGGGGATGTGCGGCATTCGCAGGTCCGGACGTGTCATATGGTAAATAAATCCGGTTTCTGATATAATGCCCCGAAGGAGGCAATGAGATTATGGATGATATTTTTGAACAGAAGGTTCTTACTGAACATGAGAATGATGCAAAGAAGCCTGTAAAGAGCAATTTCGTGGAGAATATAAAGCTTGATACCATAGAAGAGTATGAACGTGCTCTTGCCCTTAATGACAAGGCAACCCTTAAGAGGATAGAGTGGGAGCTGGCGACACTTACAATACATAAAAAAGATATTATGGAATATGTGGAGAGTCGCAAGGCTGCAGGGCTGACCGCTGAGCCTACCGGAGAGGACATTGCCCGTGTAAATGGTGAGCTGCCCATGAAGGAATCCTGGAAGATAGTTGAGACCATGAATCTTCCTTCCGATGAGGAAATGATGCAAAGCGGTAAGAATCAGAATAACAGAAAATCCCAGCGGGATGAACGCAGGCGCCGTAACTGATGCAGGATGCAACGTTATGCTTGATTTTTTTGAACAGTTGTCATAGAATAACAACTGTCCTGCAGGTGTGGTTCAATGGTAGAACATCAGCTTCCCAAGCTGAGGACGCGGGTTCGATTCCCGTCACTTGCTTGTTTATAGAACTGAATACATCAAATCGTTGAAGAGAAGAGTAGATGGCATCATCCGCCAGCAGAGAGGGCTGTATATGCTGGGAGCAGCCTTGACGGACGTCATTGAAGACCACCTCTGAGAGACTCCAATCAAGTCCGGCCGACACCGTTACCGTCATGAAAGAGTGGCTGTATGAACCTTTAAAGGTTGTATGGCAATTTGGGTGGAACCGCGCATCGTATGCGTCCCTTGCTTGCCGGCAGGGGATTTTTTATTTTGTAACTGTCAGGATCAGACGGTCCGGATATGACAGTATGGATGCCTGTTATCAGAGATTTGTTTTATTTTTATCATATTTATAGGAGGAATGATCATGGAAAAAGAAGAATTAATGGAAGTGTACCGCCATTCTCTTGCACACATCCTGGCTAAGGCAGTGATCGAGATATTCGGTAAGGAGAATGTGCAGTATGCGATCGGCCCGCAGATTGCTGATGGTTTTTATTATGACTTTACTCTGCCCAGAACGGTCGTAAACGATGATTTCAAGACTATCGAGGATAAGATGCGTGAGATCATAAAGCGCTGCGAGGACTGGAGAAGGGAGGAAATATCCCGTGCAGATGCCCTCAAGCTTTTTGAGAACCAGAAGTTCAAGCTGGAGCTTATAAATGACCTGCCTGAGGACGAACTTCTTACGGTTTACTATACAGGTGATGATTTCGTGGATCTTTGCCGCGGACCTCACGTTGACAACTCACAGTTATTAATGAATGCGGCTTTCCAGATCAAGTCCGTATCCGGCTCTTACTGGAGAGGTGATGAGAAGAGAGATCAGCTGCAGCGTATATATGTATATGCGTTCCCCGATAAGAAGGAATTAAAGGAACACCTGGCTATGATAAAAGAGGCCATGGAGCGCGACCATAAGAAGCTGGGACCTCAGATGGAGCTCTTTATGTTTGATGAGACAGCACCCGGAATGCCCTACTGGCTTCCCCGTGGCTGGAAAATGTATAATGCTCTTATCGACTATTGGCGCGAAATACATGAAAGACACGGTTATACGGAAATATCTGCACCGGTACTTAACAGCAAGAGTCTGTGGGAAACATCGGGACATTGGGGACATTATAAAAAGAATATGTTCCTCGTACCTCCTGCCAAGGATAACCCGGTTGACGATAAGGCTTCGTCCCTTGTGGATATAGAGGATGAGGATCGCATGTTTGCCGCAAAGCCTATGAACTGTCCCAATGCGATAAAGGTTTATCAGAATAAGCAGCGCAGCTATAAGGATCTGCCTTTGCGCTTTAATGAGCTTGATGTGATCCACAGAAGGGAAAAATCCGGTGAGTTGAACGGTCTCTTAAGAGTGCAGGAATTCCGTCAGGATGATTCCCATAATCTCATCATGCAGGATCAGATAGAGGAAGAAATCGGGGATATCATGGATATCGCCGGTGAGATATATTCCACATTCGGGCTTTCCTATATAGCAGAGCTTTCCACAAGGCCCGATGACTATATGGGTGACATCAATGACTGGAATGCTGCAGAAGCTGCATTAAAGAGGATCCTTGACAATAAGTATGGCGAAGGCGGATATGAGATAAACGAGGGAGACGGTGCTTTCTACGGTCCCAAGATCGACCTGAAGATGAAGGACTGCATAGGCCGTGAATGGCAGATGGGAACCATACAGCTTGACTATCAGCTTCCGCTTAATTTTGATATGAAGTATGTTGCCTCAGACAGCTCCATGCAGCGCCCGGTAATGGTGCACAGGGCTATCTTTGGTTCCTTTGAACGTTTCATCGGCATAATCATCGAGAACTTCAAGGGCTCTTTCCCCTTCTGGTTAAGCCCTTATCAGGTAGGTGTGGTTCCTATCCGTGTGGAGAACAATGACTATGCAAAAGAGGTCGTTGAAATCTGCAGGAATAACCGCATAAGAGTAGAGGCGGATTACAGTGATAAAAATATGAAGGACAAGATCAAGACCTTCAGGAACTACCGTGATCCTTATGTCCTTGTGCTTGGCAACAGCGAAGCAGAGAACCGCACTGTATCTGTTAATATCCGTGGAAACAAGCAGATGCGTGACGTGCCTCTTGATGAATTCATCGAGATCTGCAAAAAGATGAACGAGAGCCACTGCATAGACCTGATCGAGAGCAGGGAATAAGAATCGGGCTCGAAGGGCAATAGAATCTGAACCAAATTATACAAGGCGGCTTCCGGTACGGACAGCCGCCTTGTTCTTCACAGTCCCTTATATTTCTTTGAAAGATACAGTGCCAGAACCAGGAGGCCGATGGTCTCTGTAGCATGATAGATTATGGAAGTCCATACAATGCCGACCTCGCGGCCCATGAAGAAAACAGTCTGCATCTGCAGTGCGGCAAAGGAAGCAAGGAATATTGCCAGTATCCCAAAGGAAGAAAGCTTTAGGAGACGGTCACTCAGGAAGATGCCGGTCATTATGACACCGAGCAGAATTGCAGATAGTATTTCAAGATACTTGAAGCCATGGGTCATGTTGTACAGCATGACGAAAGTTCCATCAGTCATTCCCTCGAGATTCATGGAGTTCATAAGTATTTCTATAAATCTTCTGTACATTATAGAAGTAAACACATATATAAGCTCTGCCCCGATGAAGATTACGGCCCATAACTGCAGCAGTCTGTTTACGGAGGATACGGACAGTGAGGCGAGATTGCTTCCGAGATATTCACGTTGTAAGTCTCCCAGTTCTTTTCTGTCATCCTTATCAATAAGACCGACATAATGGTTCAGTCTTTTGTATGTCAGAAAGAAGATCAGCGCGACAAGTGTTATCTGGAGGAAGGAAACTGCCAGCTGGGAGTACCATAACATTCCGTCCAGCATATCGGGACTGAGTGACGGGTTCCTTTTCAGCAACAGACGTAAGCCCCCTTCCAGTAGTGCCGCCAGGATTTTGACTATTGCTGTGCTCATTATTGTGTTGGAAAGAATATGTTTTTTGGCGCTGATGTACATATTTCGAAATTTACCTCTTGACTTATAGCGGGAATTTGTGGTATTCTTCCCGAGTACGCAAGTACGACAACAAGCAGAGCATTTGCTCTCACCCTGCGACGACCTTGTTTCAGGTGTTAAGTTTTGAACATTATACAACATTATAGGTGTTGAATGATATAGAAACTTCGTGAGTGGATGCGCTGTGTAACGTATCCGCTTTTTATTATGCAAGAGCATGTGTGGAGGGCAAGACAATTAGCGATTTATTGATCAACGGACAGATCCGTGAAAGTGAAGTGCGTGTCATAGGTGAGCACGGTGAGCAGATCGGTGTGGTTTCCATCCAGGAAGCCATGAGTATGGCCCAGGAGGCGGATGTGGACCTTATAATGGTTGCACCTACTGCAAAGCCGCCTGTGTGCAGACTGGCCGATTATGGCAAGTACCGTTATGAACAGATGCGCAAGGAAAAAGAAGCAAAGCGTAAGCAGCATGTTGTTGAGATCAAGGAGATAAGGCTTTCACCGAATATCGATACCAATGATCTTAATACCAAGGTAAATGCAGCAAGGAAGTTCATTGCCAAGGGAGACAGGGTAAAATTCACTTTGAGGTTCCGAGGTCGTGAAATGGCTCATATGTCAGCATCCAAACATATTCTGGACGATGTCGCAGAAATGCTTAAGGATATCGCTACAGTTGAGAAGGCGCCTAAGCAGGAAGGGCGTACTATGACAATGTTTTTGGCTAAGCGCTGAGAACAGGAGAATTCAGGAGGAAAAAGAAATGCCTAAAATGAAAACCAGCAAAGCAGCAGCAAAGAGATTCAAAGTGTCCGGTACGGGTAAGCTTATCCGCAGCAAGGCATACAAGAGTCATATTCTGACCAAGAAGTCTACAAAGAGGAAGCGTACGCTTCGTCAGTCAACAGTTACTGATATCACAAACGAGAAGAATATGAAGAAGATCCTGCCGTATATCTAACCGACGGGAAATGTTTTCGAAGATAAAGTAAGGAAAAGGTGACCGGATGGAACGGAAGGTTCTGAACGGTTACAGAAAAAGAAAGATATGGAGGCATAGAAATGGCAAGGATTAAAGGTGGCGTTAATGCCAAGAAGAGACATAACAGAGTACTGAAATTAGCAAAGGGCTATTATGGAGCAAGATCAAAGCAGTATCGTATCGCAAAGCAGTCTGTAATGAGAGCTCTTGCATCTTCTTACGAAGGAAGAAAGCAGAGAAAGCGTCAGTTCAGACAGCTGTGGATCACACGTATCAATGCTGCAGCAAGACTGAATGGACTTTCCTACAGCAAATTTATGTACGGTCTTAAGCTTGCAGGCGTAGATATCAATCGCAAGATGCTGGCTGAGATGGCTGTTAATGATGCAGAAGGTTTTGCATCACTTGCAGAACTTGCTAAGGGTAAGATCGCATAATAAGATCATTAGGTCAGGAATTATTCAGGGACCGTTCCGGATAACCGGGACGGTCTTTTTTGCTTTGTACAAATCTAATAATTATTTGTTCAAATTACGACCAAATTGTGGTAAAATTGTCCTATCCGCAGACAGGGGGGAGCGGAAAACATATAGCCAAAGGAGTGGGAGTTTATGAACGAAAAGAGTAATTCAAGAAAAAAAGGCAAGATCGACATGCGGGTTACGCTGGTTTTGTATGCATTGATTCCTCTTTTGTGCGCTTCAGTCATCTTAAGCGTTGTGCTTATCAGCAAGAGCACAAAGGAAATGAGCGATCTTACAAATAAGTCGCTTCTGCAGGTTATCGAGCAGACCGGCGCTGCATTTGACACGGCGGTTATCACCGATGAAAAAATACTGCAGTCATATGCTGCGGCACCCATAGTTAAGGAATATCTGAAGAATCCCAATGATAAGAAACTGGCCGAAGAAGCTCAGCAGTACACTGTTGATTTCGCTTCATCGCTTGAAGGCTGGGAAGGTCTTTATATAGCGGACTGGGATACGCAGGTTATGACGCATTCCGCAGTGCCTGCGATCATAGGCAAGGTACTCAGGGAAGGCGATTCCCTTACAACACTGCGTGAGCAGATCCTTTCTGCTGACGGCACATATAATACGGGTATAATGACATCTCCCTCGTCGGGGGAGCTGGTAATGTCGCTTTATTATCCGGTTATGGATAACGGTCAGCCCATAGGTTATGTCGGTGGCGGAATCTTCGTTAAGGACATTGCTTCTAAGATTTCGGATGTATCATCCCTGGGACACAGCACGGCGTATATTTACTATGTGGATACCGTAGGAACAATGCTTTATCACCCTGATGAGTCCAAAATAGGTAATCCGGTTGAGAATGAAGCTGTTAAGGGGCTGGTTGCAAAGCTTGAAGCCGGTGAACATCCCGAGCCGGAATGTATCACTTATAAGTACAAGGGTGCCAAGAAATATGCCGCATATTACGTGGGCAAGGACGAAGCATATATCGGTGTACTTACTGCGGATAGGAAGGACATAATGTCCGGAATCTCGGCCACAAAGAGATGGGCGGTTATCATATGCATACTGTGTATCGTAATATTTATGGCAATCGCAATGATCATAGAGAATGTCATTGCAACACCCCTCATAAAGATTGCAAATGCAGTGGAAACACTCAGTACCGGTGATGTGACGGTTGAATGTGATGCAAAATCCAATATCAAGGAGACGGTAAGCATAATCAATGCTTTTAAGGATCTGAAGCAGGCTCTGGCTTCTTCAATGAGTTCGGTTAAGGATTCTGCGTTCAGGCTTAATGATTCCATTATCAGCGTTGATAACATGACGGGGCAGAATGTTGATTCCATAACCCAGATCAATACGGCTATAAATGAAGTGGCTACCACTTCCCAAAGTGTGGCTGAAAATGCCCAGACTATGGCTGAAAAGGCTATCGATCTTGGAAATGATGTAGAGATACTTAATGAAAATGTACAGAATCTCTATCATGCGTCCCAGACGATAAAGAGTGCAAACAGTGAAGCTTCCGAATGTATGGAATATGTCCATAAGGTAGCGGACGATTCTGTGGATGCCATGAAGAGCATAGCTGGCAAGATCGCAGAGACCAATTCGGCAATAGGCGATATCGGCTCCGCGATACAGGCTATAGAGTCTATAGCAGAACAGACGAACCTCCTTTCACTGAATGCTTCCATAGAAGCAGCGCGTGCCGGTGAGGCAGGCAGAGGTTTCGCTGTTGTAGCTGATGAGATCAGATCCCTTGCGGATTCTTCCGGACAATCAGCAGGAGAGATCAAGCAGATCATAGAAAATGTTATTGCATTATCGGCTGAGACTGTTGAAATAAGCAACAGGGTATTTGATGTTATCACCAAGGAACAGGCTGATATAGAGCAGGCTCAGGAGAAGTTCAATGTGCTGTCGGATTCGGTTGAGGCATCAATTACTGAGATCGACAGGATCCGCTCACTTGCGATTCAGCTCGATCAGATAAAGGCAGAGCTTACCAGCGCTACTACAGAGCTGGGGGCTATCTCAGAGGAGCTTGGTGCATCTGCAGAGCAGGTTGCAGCTTCCTGCCAGCAGGTTACGGAAGCGTGTGTGGATACACAGACATCCACCGGTGAGATGCGTACCGTTAATGATGATATGTGCGCAGCAATAGAATTCTTCAAGGTTTAAGAAAGCGGGCAGATAATGATAAGCCTGTAAAATGAGGAAGCGCAGCCGCTTTGCGGCTGCGCTTTTGCTGTTATGGATCATGCTTTCTGTTGCCTGAATAAGCACAGAATGAATGGTGCAAGGGCGTCATTCTTCCTGTGGTGAGAAAAGTCAAAATGGGGTATAATATTTACATAAGTATGAAAAGTGGCAACCGGATTTGCCACAGAAGGAAAGCAGAGGATCGAACATGTCTGGCAGATTAGAAGGTCTTGAACCGTCAAAAGTTTTTCATTTCTTTGAGGAAATATGCAGCATTCCCCACGGCTCATATCATGTGGATGAGATAAGCCGTTATCTTGAGGATTTTGCATTGAAGAGGAATCTCAGGGTGATAAGGGATAAAGCAAATAACGTGATAATATACCGTGATGCATCCAAGGGGTTTGAGGACAGGCCTGTTACCATATTGCAGGGGCATATGGATATGGTGGCAGTAAATGACGATCCGGAGATTGATATGGATGTGACTCCTTTGGATGTTTGCCACGATGGTGAATATATCTATGCCAAAGGTTCGAGTCTTGGCGGCGATGATGGAATAGCGGTAGCGTACATGCTGGCCATACTTGATGATGAACGCATTGAGGCACCTGCATTGGAGGCGGTTTTTACGACAAATGAAGAAGTGGGGATGGACGGAGCCATAGCCCTTGATGCAAGCCTTCTTAAAGGCAGGAGGCTTATTAATCTCGATTCGGAAGAGGAGGGCGTATTTACAGTTGGCTGTGCCGGTGGCATCAAAATGAAGGCCGGTATTGAGCTGGAACCTTACGGAAGTGAAAATTTATCAGACAAGGCCTGCGTCAGGATTTCCGTAAACGGACTTTTGGGCGGACATTCGGGAGAGATGATAATAAAGAACCGGGCAAATGCAATTAAGATATGTGGCCGGCTTCTTTATGATATATGTGACAGATTTGATGTAGAGCTTGCAGATATAAAGGGCGGTACCAAAAGTAACGCCATAGCTGATAAGGCTGAGTTTGAGATACTTGTAAATAAAACTGACATTGCCGAATTGGAGGCTGTTATAGCAGATATAGAACAAGAGATCAGGAGTGAATACATCAAAAAGGATGACGGAATAAGGATAACGGCAGCAGAAAGTACATTGGGTGAAAGATGTGTGTTTTCCGGCAGTTCATTAAAGAAGCTTGCCTCATTCATAATGGCTGTGCCGGATGGTGTACAGGCTATGTGCGGCTGGACTGACGGACTTCCTCTTACATCATTAAATGCAGGTATAATCGAAAGAAAGGGCAATACCGTATATACATATCATGAACTCAGAAGCCAGATGGGAAGCAGTCTGCAGAATCTAAAGAAGCGCGTGACAGCGATAGCCGGTGCCTTTGGCGCCGTCTGTGAGAATTCATCAGAGTACCCTGAATGGGAATATCGTGAGGACTCACCGCTTCGGGATGAAATGTGCAGGGTATACAGGGAAATGTATTCTGCTGAACCTAAGATAGAAGTGATACACGCGGGTCTTGAATGCGGCATCCTTGCTCAGAAGATAGACGGTTTTGATGCTGTGTCCATCGGCCCTGATATTCTTGATATACATACAACAAAGGAAAAATTATCGATAAAGAGCACGGAGCGGGTGTGGAAATACCTGCTTAAAGTTCTGTCAGCGTAATAGATGTACTTTTTTATGGGGACTCTTTAGTCCGGTTTGGAGGGTTACAATGAAGGAACTCTGGAGCATTATGAATATTCTGGATAATGCTGATGATGTGGCAATGTTTGTTGTGGGTGCCAGGGATCATAAAATTCTATACTGCAACCATCTGGTGACGGTGTGTACGAATGCGCATGCCGGAGTGGATGCATCAAGAGTATGGGATCAGGAGGATATGCGTAAAGCTATCAGCCATGTGGATCAGGGCGGTGTATATCGCTACCTTGTGGAAAAATCAAACTTTGGCGGCCGGAAAAATGTGACGGTATGTAAGGTGGTATGGAGCCAGGGGATGCTTGCTTATGCATTTCTCCTGACGTCTCATGTTGATGACAGGGAGGAAGAAGAAAGGGAGAAGATATTCGGTATACTGGGCAGGTCTTACAGGAGCATTTTCCTGCTGGATATGATGAAAGGCGAGGTTACCACTTTATTAAAACCCCTGGATAATGGTGAAAGTCCATACCATGCGGTATATTATCATCCTGTACGCTTTGATGAGTGGTGCAGCGAGATAATGTCAAATTATGTTCATCCCGATGACCGGGGGCAGGTGGAAGAGTATTTTGATGCGGCCAGGATAAACCGTGAAATATCCTCGGGAAGCGATTATGCGTTCAGATACAGAAAAAAAACCGGGGAGGATTATATCTGGGTGGAAATGCGTTTCCTCCGCCTTGATGAAATGGAGGGCAAGGTAGTCTGCGCAGAACGAAGTATTGACGGTGAAGGGACGGCCAACGAAAAGGAACGTGAAAATGAGATCATAATGAAATCCTTAAGCAATGCGTACAGGTCGGTATATCTGCTGGATATGAAGACCGGACGTTATACTACCGTAAAACAGGATGAATTCCTTTTTGGCATTCCACTTGATGGCGATTATGAAGTGCTGCGTCAGCTCGTAAGCGAACTGATTCCCGATGAGGGGCAGAAGAACGACTATATGGGATATTTTTCCCTTGAGGGATTGCGCTCTGCTTTCAGGGATGGCGCAGAAAATGTGGGAAGAGAATATAACAGTACCATAAATACGGATGACGGGTGGATGGGTGCCAATGCGTTCAAACCGCCATACATGCCGGGGATGGAGAATAAGTGCGTCCTTACTTTTATGGATATCACTGAGCACAAGAGGGTTGAAGCTGAACGGAATGAAAAGAATATAGTAATTGATATTCTTTCGTCAAGATATATATGTGTATATTTTGTGAGCGTCACAGACGGATCATTCCATTCCATAAGAGTGCCGCAGGAATACCGGTATATTGAAAAGCAGTTTGATAAATTTGTGGATGCTTTGGAGCATTATGCAAAGGCATATGTTATTGAACAGTACAGGGATTTCTTCAAGTTTTCGAGTGAGGATGATTTCAGGGGCCGCATAGAGGAGTATGCCAAGCGTGAATACGTCTACCGTACCGTTCAGGACAAATGGATAAGGCTTAATATCTTTCCTATCAGGTCCGCAGCCGGTGCGCTGACAGAGGCTGTCGTTGCTTTTGAAAACTACGATGATATGATGGAGCAGCATGAACTGTCGCTTATATACAATGCAACGCTTTTGGCAGACTATGACGTCATGTATGAGTACGATGCAGATACCGGTGTCTTCTATATGCTGGCTTTCGATGGACAGCGGATAATAAGAGAAGCAAAATGGGAAAATGTTGAGGGTGATGTGCCCACCGACCTTACGATACATCCGGACGATATGAATGTGTTCCGTATGGCACTCTCGACTGAGACCATAAGGGATAATTTTAATAAAGGAAAGACTGTGTCCCATGTATTCCTTCGGGACAGCAGGGGAACCGGTGAGTACAGGCTTTTCATGTATGCATTCCACTACTATGAAGAGATGGGAAAAGGCAGGGTGCTGATCATGGGTAGGGATGCAGACAGGGAGAATGTTTAACCTGTGAGACTCTTCGAAAAGACAGGATAGGATCGGTATGAACGATAAAAGATTTAATAGATTTCTCACGCTTGCTATCGTGGTGCTCAGTGTCATGATAGTCGTGCTGGCGGCACTTATTATACAGAAAGGCTCAGCGACACTTGCAAACAGCAAGGAACCCATGCCTCTTCCTATGTCTTCCAATGGCGTTGTTTTTGCCTCGGAACAGGAAGTCATAGATGAACAGGTGGCCATGGAAGAGGCACAGACTGAGGTGATGCTGGGAGCGGTAATCTCAGCCAATACGGGAGTGAATATACGTACCCTTCCGTCAAAGGAAGGGGATATAGTGCTCAGTGCCTCCCCGGGACAGTATGTCCAGGTTACAAAGCTTCGAGATGACGGGTGGAGCTTCATTATGTACGGATCAAGAGGCGGATATATAAGTGACGATTTTCTTGTTTACGGGGTGATAGTAAGGAGTGCCTCCGGACGGACGGAATTTACAGAGATGCCTTTGGAGGATGCCGTAGCTGAGTATTTTATGGCAAATCCCGATGCGCCGTCCGATACTTTTTCCGATATAGCCGAAAGCAAAGAAGATTAATTTAATAAAGAAATAAAGCTTCGCACACCGGTGTGAGGAAGTTAGTGGTATACAACAAGTGGGAAGTTTTAGTAAAGAATATTAAAATGCCGGTGAGGCTTTTTAGCCTTCACCGGCGTTTTTTTGATATTTAGCGGGGCATATATCAGTATCCCTCGATAGAGAAATTGTATCCCTGTGCTGCCAGTGCAGCCTGCTGCTGCTGTAGTATCGCTACATGTGCGGGATCCGCAAAGAATGCCGCATCATGAGGGCATCTTGCTGTTCCACCATTAGAGGATCCTATGGATGCGGGCTCGGCATGTGTAAGCTCCTGTATGCCCGGTACTTTGAAAGGACAGGTATCGCAGGCGGGAAGCCCTGTTGCCAGACATATGTTTCCGTTGTAGTGGACATCGCAGGTCTGCGTGGGGATAGTACCTTCTGCAAAGTACTCTGTGCGCAGGCACCCGTCGCAAAGTCCTGAAACCGGCAGATATCCGGATCTGGAGCATACGGTAACCTGAGTTATGCCTGCAGGGATATCGAAGGATTTATATTCCAGGTTTTCATGCAGCCTGCTCATAACGATCTTCCACATTTTCTTGGAAAGAGAAGTTTCCTGACCGGTGAGCTTTTCGTTATTATCAAAGCCTGTCCAGGTGGTAGCAGTATAGTAGGGAGTATATCCTGCAAACCATACGTCCTTATTGCTGGTTGTAGTTCCGGTTTTTCCGGCTATTGCCATACCGCCGAAATTTACAGCACCGCCGGTACCGGAGGTTACAACGCCTTCCATGGCATCTGTGAGCAGGAATGCCGTAGTTTCCTTGAGCACACGGTGCTGATCCTGGATAGCGGTTTTGTCTATAAGAATGTTTCCGTCGTGATCATAGATCTTGGTATAGAGTATGGGTTCCATGTACATACCGCCGTTTGCGATCGTAGCATAAGCGGCGTTAAGCTCCATATTGGTGACACCGTCAGTGATACCGCCGAGAGCAAGAGGCTGCTGGATATCGCTGGTGACACGGCCGTCTGCTTCTACACGCCGCTCAATCAGCGTAGTGAAGCCGAAATCCTTCAGGTAATCAAATCCGACCTGAGGAGTGATCTGCGTCAGAACCTTTACGGCAATGATATTCATGGACTGCTCTATGGCATAGCGTGAGGTAACTGCTCCTCTGTAATTAGCTCCGTACCAGTTGTTTACCGGGCGTCCGTTTGTATAGTTAAAAGGTGCGTCAATATAAACTGACGCAAGGGTTGCTGCTCCGGTATCGAAGGCAGGCGCATAGGCGGCTACCACCTTGAAAGTAGATCCGGGCTGTCTCGTAGTATTGGATGCACGGTTAAGTGAACGGCTGGATTCCTTTGTGCCTCGTCCGCCTATCATCGCCAGTACATGTCCGGTATACTGATCCTCTATGGTAAGGGATACCTGGGGCTGCGGGGTCAGGCTTATGCTTTCTGCGATTATCTCATCTCCGGTCTGCATCACTGATTCGGAGTATTCCTTGATCGCTGCATAGGCATCATCCTGCGAGGCGTAGAGCTGATTGTAATTGGAATTCTGCTCCTTATAGTATGCCTTGAACATTTCGTTGGAGAAGCTTTGGGTCTCACCGTCTGAATGCTGTATTGTAAGTTTGTAGTTCAGATACCATTTGGTCTCTTCGGGATAGTTGGTCTCATCTGCATATATTTCATCACACATTGACTGTATAGTGGGGTCAAGCGTGGTATATATGCTCAGACCGCCGCTGTAGAGCAGTGTGTAAGCTTTGGAAGAGGCCTGAGATTCCGTATAGCCGCTGTTTATGAACATTTCCGTGAGGTCTTCAACTACCTGTTCGATCACTTCATCCTCAAAATAAGTATATATGGTTTCCTCATTTGACTGTGTGTTGATCTCTGTTATGCGAGAATATACATCATCTGCAACCGCATCATCATAGGTTGCTCTGTCTATATACCCCAGTTCGAGCATTTTCTTAAGTACCGTAATACGGCGCTCATTGTTTTTTTCGGGATGGCTTATGGGATTGTATGCGGAAGGATTCTTTGTGATACCTGCAATGCAGGCACATTCCGACAGGTTGAGCTCATAAACAGGTTTGCCGAAATAGCGCAGCGATGCTGCCTGCACGCCCAGCGTATTCTGGCCAAGATTTATCGTATTCATGTAGGTTACAAGGATATCGTCCTTGCTCATGTTTTTTTCAAGTTCCGTGGCGAGATACTGCTCCTGTATCTTACGCTTTATGCGTTCCATTTTTGTCTCGCCGGTTGCCCACTTGTCGAATACACTGTTCTTTATGAGCTGCTGGGTGATGGTACTTGCACCCTGTGAGAAATTGAACTTATTCTTGGCGCCAATGGCGGCGGCACGCATGATACCTTTGATATCGATGCCGTTGTGGTCATAGTAACGCTCGTCCTCGATGGCTACGAATGCGTCCTTAAGCTGCTGGGGGATCTTATCCGATCCCACATATGTTCTGTTGGAATTTTCTGCCACCAGCTTGGTCATGAGATGCCCCTCGCTGTCGTAAAGCATGGTTGCATAGCCGGTAGGTGTTACATCGATGGTAGCGATGCTGGGAGCTCCTGCGATTATGCCCTTGAACATACCGATCCCCATACAGCTTCCGATAACGATAAAAGATATGGTACAGATGAGCAGCGCTTTTAGTATGGTGATCCAGATCATTTTTTTGAACTTCACACCTTTGGAACTGAGCGCGTGCTGTTTATTTATGATGCCTCTTCTTGTATAATTCATAATCAGGTAAAAACCTCCAAAATTATATCTGATTATTATATCAAATCAGGACGCTGATAATCAACCGACGGGCTATGGAGGTATGACGGCATGGCGGGATACAAAAGCTTGCGGGAATCCTTCACCGGGCAGTGCGGATGACAAAGAGAAGAAGCGTTAGAGAGTGAAAAAGCAGGCAGTTTTAGTGTATAATCTATAGCAGACAAAGTGACGGATACAGACACATTCGGAGGCCGGATGGCAGAGTATAAGATCGTAAGGACCGGGGGGACCGGCGAATATGAAGAAAAGAAATCGCGTTTCATAGCCAGGCTTTGCCCCGTAAAGGATGAGAACGAGGCATCAGAGCTGATAGCTTCGGTAAAGAAGCAGTATTGGGATGCAAAGCACAACTGCTATGCCTTTGTGATAGGGAAGAACAACGAGATATCCAGATGCTCTGATGACGGAGAGCCTTCGGGGACAGCCGGACGTCCGCTGTTGGAGACACTGGTTTCCGAAGGAATACACGATGCGGTGGTGGTGGTCACAAGATATTTCGGCGGGACACTGTTGGGAACCGGAGGGCTGGTGCGTGCATACACACAGGCTCTCAAGGCAGCAATAGAAGCAGCCGAGGTAGTTCCGGTCCGGGGCGGGATGGAAGCTGATATTGTTTTTTCCTATGCCGATGTGGGTGCTGTGAAAAACTATATTGAAGCTGCTGATGCAAAGATATGCACCCAGGAATATGGCGCAGACGTCACTTATACCTGTGCGTTTGAGCAGTCCGTATATGAGGATGCGGTTAAAAAACTTAAGGATCTGACAGGCGGAAAAATAGTGATATCCGAACCTCGTCCGGTGGAGATTGACTGGTAGATGCAGATGGAGAAATATCTCGACACAGTCATATATGATGATTTTTCGGCAATGCTGAAAGGAAGGTACGAGGAATCTTCCCGGGTAACCGCTCTGCGCTATTTTGAAAAGGAAAACATAGTTGATGTTACCTATTCCGAAATGGTTGAAAGAGTGGCAGCGGTTTATGAGTTCCTTAAAAAGGAGGGACTTGGCGGAAAGCATATAGCCATACTGTCGGAGAACCGTTATGAGTATATAATCATATACCTGGCCGCTGTACTTGATTCTGTAATAGTTCCTCTGGACAGGGAGGCAGAGCCTTCTGTTATAAATGAGCTGTTTGAGCGTTTTGATGTATCGGCTGTATTCGTTACGGATAAGACTGCAAAGAAGGCCGGACAGGCTTCGGAAATAAAGAAATATAACATAGACAGGGAATTCCGGGATATCCTGAAGACGGAAATTTCTGTTGAAAGATTTTTTGAAGAAACTAAAGATACAGATAAAGACAGGTTTGCGGTACTTGCTTCTACTTCAGGTACTGACGGGCGGATGAAGGGCGTGATGCTGACACAGTATAATGTGATAACGAACATCCGGGGGACGCTTGAGAATAATGTGTTAAAATCCCCAACGCTTTCATTTCTTCCCATGCACCATACATACGGTTTTAATCCATGTATATTGGCGACATTGTATAACGGCACCACACTGTGCATCAACCGTGACGTAAAGAAGCTGTTCAGGGACATTAAGGCTTTTGATCCTTTCTTTTTCGGAGCAGTCCCCATGGTCATCGAAGGAATATATGACAATATACTCAGGGAGGCCGGAAAGCAGAATAAGGAAAGATCGCTTAAGCGTCTTATCAGGCTAAGTAATGCACTGAGAAAAGTCGGAATAGATTTAAGGCACAGATTTTTCGGAAGTATCATTACTCCCGGTCTTAGGCTTGTGGTAAGCGGCGGTGCACCTCTTAGAAGGGAGTATGTTGATAAGTTCGATGAGATAGGCATTACGATACTCAATGGTTACGGACTGACTGAATGTTCACCGACTGTGGCAGTGAGCAGGACCATAAATAATGTGCCCGGGAGTGCCGGAACCATTATGAAGAATATAGATGTCAAAGTGGCTGAGGATGGTGAGCTGCTTGTCAGGGGACCTAATGTAATGCTGGGCTATTATAAGGATGAAGAAGCAACCCGTGATGCAATGGAAGACGGATACTTTAAGACCGGAGATATAGGCTATACTCTTGGCAGGATTATATTTATTACCGGGCGCAAGAAGAATCTCATCATCACGGAAAACGGTGAAAATATAGCACCGGAATACCTTGAGGCCAAGATAAATTCTTTTGACGAAGTGGAAGAAAGTCTGGTCGTGTCAAAGCGTGTAAATAACGTGAGCATCGTCTGTGCAAAAGTCTATATGGGTGAAAACGGAAAACAGAATGTGCAGAGATTTAAGGAAGATCTGAAGGCACTGAATGAGAGCCTGCCATCATATATGCGTATAGATGATTATGAGGTAATGCCTGAGGCTTTTCAGAAGAACAGTTCAAAGAAGATAATTAGAAAATTATATTTATGAATCGGGAACGGGTTGATCAGATGTTTGATGAGATAAAAAAAATACTTGATGAGGAGTACCACATAACGGGTGTCAGTAAAGAGACTAATTTCAGAAAAGAGCTGGGTTTAAGCTCTTTTGATTTCCTGAATCTTATCTGTATATTTGAAGAAAGATACGGTGTGGAGCTGGACGAGGAAAAATATATACATATCGTAACCGTAGGAGAGCTCTGCGATTATCTGGAAACACTGGTAGTAAAAGATGCAACTTAAGATTGTTGAAGGCAAAAAGGAAAAAAAGCAGTTTCTCGCCTTTCGCCAAAAGAAGTATAAAAGCGAAGCAAGGTACATTGATAATAATTATTTCATGATAGAGGAGATCTTTGGGGAGAAGCTGCATTTTACCAAGGGGCTTAAGATCACACCTGTCATGGTACTTGATGATAATGGAAATGTAATGTGTGAAGCTGTCATTGCATTTGCTCCGCTCCTTCCGGAATATGTACAGGTATGCTTTTTTGAAGCTCTTGAAGGCTGCAGGGACGCAGTGGAGCTGCTGCTTGGACATGCTGACAGACTCGGAAGGGAATATGGCTGCAAAAGGATAGTGATAGGACTGGCAGGCCATGTTAATTACGGTCTTGGTTTTCTGGCTTCACGGTATGAAAAAGTGAATTCTTTTTCTTCACCGGGAAATGCACCGTATTATAATGATTATTTTGTGGCGCTGGGGTGTCAGACCATAAATCTGAATTCCTATTATGCTGATACACTTGACCATAAGCTGGACCGGTACAGTGCGATCATATCGAAGCTCAGACGAAAATATGAATTCAGGACTTTTGATAAAAGACAGTTTGAGTTTTATTCCAAAGCCTATACCGATCTTAACAATGCCTGCTTTTCAGAGCACAGATATTATTATCACAGGGATTACGAAGATGATATGGAAATGCTTAAGGAACTGTTCCTTTTCATAAATGAAGATTCTGTTTATTTTGCCTTTGACGGTGACAGGCCCGTAGGGTTTATACTCTGGTATCCGGATTATAATGAGCTGGCAAAGCCCGGTGAGTCCTTTGGAACAAAACACTTTTTTCTTAATAAGCTTAAGGGCAAAAATATAAAGACTGTCAAGGTCATGGAGTGGGGCGTGCTTGATGAATACAGGGGCTGCGGACTTCCGGTGGCACTTGTTGACTGCGTGTACCGGACTTTATCAAATTACAACTGTTCCTTTATGGAGTCATCTTGGATACTTGAGGAGAATGAGGATTCAACCAGCATCTGCGAGATGATTACTGACGGACTCTATAAGCAATATGCTGTGTATGAAAAAGAAATCGGTTAAAAACGAAAAAGACAGGATAAGAGTATTCAGTTGTGAACAGCCGGAGGAGATGTTTGCTTTTTTAAAAAAACGGCCGGTATTTAAGGAATTAAAATATCCATATACGGAAGGGATGCTAAAACTCCTTAAAGAGACTAATCCCTTCAGGCAGACATACCATTATATAGAGTCCGGGGAGAGCTTTGCCTTTTTTATCATATACGAAAGCCGGATGAACATAATGACATTGGGAAATTCCGAATGGATGATGAATGTAAAGACTATCGGATTTCCCTGCTCTTTAAGCAACAGCGGTTATGTGACCAATGATCTGGAATTCCTGCTTTCATACTGCAAAAGGATAAAAGGCGGAAAGCTTATATTAAATGTGGAAGAACCGGTAAAGGTAAAAGGCATGGGCTTTGGAGAAACCCTGCCAAGCTGCGTGCTTCCCGTAAAAACCGAGTACAGAACAATAGATGAATACGTGGATGAACTCCGCAGCAGGTACAGAAGACGCATAAGACTGGCTAAGAAAAGCTGCAGTGATGTCAGGGTGATCAGGGAAGTTGTATCAGGCAGGCCTGAGAATGCAGTAACTGTGTTTTCGGGAAAAAATACTGACATTTCCAATACAGCCGAAAAGAATGATGAAAAAACAGAACGGTGGGATATTTATCCCCTGTATTTAAATACATACAGAAAATCGGAATTTAAGCTGGAATGTCTGGATAGGAAATTTTTTGAAGAAAGTGAAGGCACAAGACTTATATTCGTAAAGGATGGCAAGCCTGCCGGCTTTGTGCTGCTGCACGAAGAAGGTGAAAAGCTGGTTTTCCAGTTCTGCGGAATGGATTATGAATGTATGGAAAATACTGCAGATCTGTATTATTTCATGCTGCTGCATATAGTCGGTTTTGCAATCGAGAAGAAAATGAAGACCATAGATTTCGGACAGACATCAGAACTTACAAAAATGAAGTTCGGGGCAGAGCTTTCAAAGAGGTATTTTTATGCGCACCATACCAATCCATTCCTGAATATGTTTGCTATACTTGGGAAGAGACTACTTGAGTACAGATACGATTTTCCGGAATTTAAAGTATTCCGTCCTAAACAGCAGGCTTAGAGTATCAGAGGGACTAATGAACGTATTATTATTCAGACCAAGACCGGATAAAGAGACCATAGGGCTGCAGAATGTAATGATCTGCGAACCCCTGGAACTCGAGTATATTTCCGCAAATATAGAGCCGCTGGGCCACACCTGCACAATAATAGACATGATCATCGAAAAAAAAGATGTGAAATATTTTGTGAAAAAGTATGCCCCGGATGTGGTGGGGATCACCGGATATATCTCGCATGTGAATATAATGAAGGATTATGCGAGAAAAGCAAAAGAAGTGGATCCGGATATAAAGACCATTATCGGAGGCGTGCATGCAGAGGTGAATCCCGGTGATTTTGAGAGCGAGTATGTGGATTTTATCATCCGTGCCAATGGCATAAGGACTTTTATAGATATCCTTAATTCCCTGGAGGGGAAGAAATCTGCGGAAGATATAGAGTGCATTTATTCCGGTGCAAAGCCTGCGCCCAAAAAGGATACCGTATTTGATTACCGTTTCCCGGACAGGAGCAAGGTGGATGCATACAGGTCTAAATATTATTACATGTTTCACAGAAACTGCAGTCTTATCAAGACATCATTCGGCTGCCCTTATAACTGTAAATTCTGTTTCTGCAGGCAGATAATGGACGACCAGTATTTTGCCAGAAGTCTTGAAAGCATAGTGGATGAACTGGAATCCATTAAGGAGACTGAAATATATATTGTGGATGATGATTTCCTTGTAGACAGAAAGCGGATACTGGAATTCTGTGATATGCTGGAAAAACGGGGCATTGTGAAGAAATACCTGATATACGGCAGGGCGGACTTTATCGCAGCAAATGAGGATGTCATCAAGCGCTTTAAGGAAGTGGGCCTGCGTGCGGTAATTGTAGGACTTGAGTCCTGCGACAGCAGGCAGCTGGATGATTACAATAAGCGGACTAACGTGGAGATTAATGAAAAGGCAGTCGGGACCCTTAAGAAATATGATGTTGAATGCTACGGAACATTTATTCTGGGACTTGACTGGACCTGGGCGGATTTCTCGGCACTTCATAAATGGATAAAGAAGCTGGGACTGGTATTTGTAAACCTGCAGCCTCTGACTCCTTTAAGGGGAACTGATATTTATGAAAAATACAGGCCCAGGTTTATTGTAGGCGAGGATGAATACGAGAAGTGGGACCTGGCTCACCTGGTGGTGAGACCGGACCATATCTCTGTACGCAGGTATTACTGGTACACAATGGTTTTGTATTATCTGATCACAGCCAATCCCGTGAGCTGGTGGTATATGGTAAAGAAATATGGCCTGCATGATACGCTTAAGCTGACCTGGGGGGCGGCGATGGTGAATAATCAGTACTGGAAGAAGCTAATCATGGGGGAGAGGAAACACGGATAGAAAGAGAGCAGCTATGTCACAGTCAGATATCGGAAAAAAAGAATTGAAGGTTCTTCTCATACGTCCTAAGTATTCATCCCTTGTGGCTCACCTTGAGCCGTTAGGTCTTGAGTATCTTGCAGGACTGGCAAGAGATCTTGAAATCCCATGTGAGATACATGATGAGTTTGACAGGCCCTGGACTTTCCGCTTCAGCAGGATGTGCCGCATCATAAAGAAAGGCGGATATAATTTTGTAGGCCTGAATGCGAATGCAAATACCGTTGACTATATAATAAAAAGGGCAAAGCAGCTCAAGCAGAAGTTTCCCGGGATAACAATAATGGTGGGAGGCCCGGAAGCGGAGATGAACTACCGCGAGTTCCTGACTGATGATATAGATATAGTCTATTACGATAATGGACTCAGGTCGTTAAAGGCAATATGGTCCGCAGGACTTGATATTGATGTAATGGATGAACAGACTGGGATTGCCTTTAAAAAGAACGGCGAGTGGATCGTAAAGGAAAAAGGGGATCCGGTATGCGGATTCATAAATAAGCCGGACAGAACGGCTTTTTACAGAGGTCTAAAGAAAAATTATATTTTTATGAAGGGAAAATACGCACTCAGCAAGGCGTCTTTTTCCTGCCCCTTTAACTGCAGTTTCTGCTACTGCACAAAGATGAACAGCGGGGTATATACTGAGCGTGACATGAATGAAGTCCTGGATGAGCTGGAAGAGATCAAACACGATAAGGTGTGGTTTGTGGATGATACATTCTTCTTCCATAAGGAGAGAGTCATCGAGTTCTGCAATGAGGTGATAAAAAGGGGAATAAAAAAAGAATTCATGGCATATGCCAGGGCAGATTTCATTGCGGAAAATCCTGACGTGCTTCCTCTTGCATATGAGGCGGGATTCAGGGATATACTGGTGGGACTTGAGGCTATCACGGATGAGCTGTTAGATGAGTATAATAAGCAGACATCAAAAGAGATAAATGAAAGGGCAATAAAGAATCTTCTGGATAACAATATAGTATGTGACGGACTGTTTGTTATAAGCTATACGGCTACCAGAAAAGATTTTAAGAATCTTATGAAATTCATAAAGGACAATAATCTTTTATGGGTGGTATTCGGAATATTTACACCCTATAAGGGAACGGATGCTTATGACGAGTACAAGGATATGGTGGTTAATTTTAAATCCTGGAGGCTTGACGGCACTCATATAACCATCAAGCCGACCAATATGTCTTCTTTCGAGTATATGTTCCGTTACTACTGGATACATGTGCTGACATATCCGAAGATAATGGTAAGGACACTTTTCGGAACAGGTTACGATACAAAGAGAACAGGCTGGTTTTGATCTATGAAGCAGAAATATATGTTTGTCCGTGTTCATTATGATAAGAGAGTCGCAAGCCTTGAACCGTTAGGACTTGAGTATCTTATGGCCTGTGTAAAGGCAGAGGGACGGGAAGGTTTTATCTATGACGAGAGCATTGAAAGCCCTATAGGCAGGTATTCCAGGCTCTTGAAAAAGATTGACGATAACGGCGTTACCATTGCAGGCTTTTCCGTTATGTCTAACACAGCCTGGTATGTTATAAAGCTTATTAAATTCTTAAGGAAGAAACGCCCGGATGTAAAGATAATGGTTGGAGGCCCGGAAGTAGTCATAAATCATGAGGACTTCCTGCTGGATGAAGTGGATTATGTTTCTTATGATAACGGACTGGATTCATTCAGGCTTGCTGTCAGGAAGGATATGGAGATAGAAACACTGAAAGAGTGCAGTGGAATTTCTTTTCGTGACGAGAATGGAAACTGGGTGCAGAATCTTAAGGGAGAGCCGGTAAGTGATTATGGGATACTGCCGGACAGAAGCCATTTCTATGATAACAGGGATAAGTTCAAGGTGCTTGCCAAGGGATGCTTTTCCATGATGAAGACAGCGTTTTCCTGTCCCCAGAACTGCAAGTTCTGCATATCAAGGCAGTTTAACAGCTGTGCCTACAGGGTAAGAAACCTGGATGATGTTATAGATGAGATAGTTAACCTCGACAATGATAAGATCTTCATCATAGATGATGATTTCCTGGTAAATAAGGAGCGCGTGAAGGAATTCTGCGAAAGGCTGCTGGCCCTTGGATGCCATAAGACATTTATGATCTTTTCCAGAGCAGACAGTATAGTAAACTGTGAGGACATAATGCCGCTTATTTATAAGGCTGGTATACGTGACATGCTGGTGGGGCTGGAGGCTGTGGAGGATTCTACTCTTGAGAAATACAATAAGCATTCAAGTGTAGTGATAAATAAAAATGCTGTCCGTATACTGAGAGAACATAACATGCTCTGTGTGGGGCTATTTGTCATAAATTATGATTTCAAGCATAAGGATTTTATGAATATAAACAAGTTCATAAGGGACGAAGGACTGATCTGGGTTCTTTTCAGTATTCTTATACCGTTTAAGGGTACAAGTGTGTATGAGGAAAATAAGGACAGGCTGTACAACTACACCTACAGGAGGACCGGGGGAACCAGCGTGCTGATGAAACCGAGCAATATGCCCATGCTTCTGTTCAAGCTGGAGTTTCATTTTCTGTATTATGTGAATTATCCGAGGATATACTGGGCGGGGATAACACATTTGTTTAACAAGAAGTATAAAAACAAATGATAGTCTGAACTGCTTAAGGATAGCTAAAACTTCCCACTCCGATATCTCACCTGCCGGTGGGGTCGTTCGCAGAGTCTCACTTTACACCGTCAGGCGAGTCTATACGGTGTGGGAAGTTTTATATGATAGTAGTGCGTGAATTTACATTAGAGGATTGCATGGAGTGAATATACTTCTCATAAAACCTGAGACAGTAGGAATATTCAGTTATACATATCTGGTGGAGCATGAACCGCTGGAGATGGAGTATCTCTATACGGTGTTTACTGCCATGGGACATCATGCGGTAATTTACGATAGAAGGTATGAGCTGACTTCCATGAAGAAGAAACTTAAGGAAGTTAAGCCGGATGTTGTCTGTGTTACAGGTTATATAACACAGCAGAAGCTGGTGATAAAGTACTGCGATGTGATAAAGTCCTATGATCCGAAGATACAGATCATTCTTGGCGGATCGAATGTTGAGATTAATTATGCAAATTATTTTGGGTCAAAGGCAGATTATCTTTATCACCTGAGTGGACTGGAAAACCAGAAGAAACTGATCAGATATATAGAGCAGGAGAAGCAAGCCTGTAAACAAGCTAAAGATGATAGTGCTTCCGGTTCTGCTGAAGAAGAATTATCTGCCGGTGATAATCATCGTGATACCGATAGCTGTTTCAACGATGCAGCGGAGAATTTGGCAGGAAAAGATTTATGTCGTGATGAGGTAGATGGCGAATATCATAAAGACTGTGGTAATTGTGATGCAAGGATATCATTAAAAGATATCCCTGGCATATGTTATCGAAATGCTGAAGGTGAGTGGGTAGTCAATCCAAAGGTGGTGGAGACACCGGCTGACCTTCCGGTTCCGGACAGGACATATTTTTATAGGAACAAGCACCGCTTCAGGTATCTGTGCTTCAGACCGCTTGCCCTGGTAAAGAATTCCTACAGCTGCAGGAAAGCCTGCAATTTCTGCTTCTGTACAAACAGGAACAGCGGACGCTATGCCTGCAGGAGCGTGGAGAGTTTAGTGGATGAAATTGCGTCACTTGATGTGCCGGCGATACATATTACTGATGATGATTTCCTGATTGACCGGGATTATCTGAAAGAATTTATCCGTCTGATAAAGGAGAGGGATATTCATAAGAAATATCTTATCTATGGGCGTGCGGATTTTATCGCACACAATGAGGATATAATAAAGGAATTTGCGGAAATAGGTCTTTCACTGATAATGGTGGGGCTGGAAGCAACCAGCGAAGAGGAGCTGGATTCCTATAATAAGAGAGTCACGGTTTCCGAGAATGAGGAATGCATTCGTATTCTTGCTGAAAACAATGTGATATGTGCAGGGCTTTTTATAGTACACCCGGGAATGACCAAAGAGGATTTTAAGAAACTTTATAACTGGATCGCGGCCAGAAAAATTATTCCGACGGTCTCTGTATTCACACCCATGCAGGGTTCTGCCATGTACAAGAAATACGAGGATCAGATGATAAATAAGGATGTGACCAAGCAGGATCTTTTTCACTGTCTTCTGAAGCCGGAGCATATGAGCGTGGGAGCATTTACGCGGGAGTATTACAAGCTTTCTCTGGGACTGGCATTTAAGAACCGCAAGTCACCGTTATACAAGGATAATAATTACCCCGGTGCTGTTTTGTATATCATAAAGGTTTTTTTTGTGAAGATTAAGCGGATGATTCTATTATAGATAAATTCGATTAGAAGAATTGATATACTGGAATTTCTCACATATAGTTTGTTGGAAACAGAACTGTGATTTGCATCGTGCAGAAAAAGGTATACTTCAGACTGTATCGCAACTGTTCCGATGTCGAAGTGAGTGGAAGATTTTGGGATATAAACCTATGGCAGATATACACACGGATTTAATGAGAAGTACTTATGAAAAACAAGATATTATTAATACAACCAACACCATATGACCAGTACGGTAACCTGGTAAAGAAGAGCAGGCTCTATTTTGTGGGTCTTGCACTTCCGCTTCTGGCAGCACTTACGCCTGATGACTTTGAGGTGGAGCTCTGCTACGAGACCATTGAGGATGTGCCTTTTGACACTGATGCGGAGCTGATAGGCATAAGCAGCATGGGGCATGCCGTGATGCGTACCATAGATATCGCAAATAAATTCCGGGAGCTTGGTAAGACGGTTATACTTGGCGGATATATGGTTTCATTGATGCCGGAGGAAGCAAAAAAATACTGCGACAGCGTGATGATAGGTGATGCCGAAGAAACCTGGGGCCAGATGATAGAGGACTACCGTAACGGCACCCTTAAGAAAGTATACCAGAAGAAGCTGACTAAGCTGGAGACACCGCTTCCAAGGTATGAGCTGGTTCTTAAAAAAAGAATAGGAAACTTTCTGCCTGTGCAGGCGGGAAGAGGGTGCCCAAAGACCTGCAGCTTCTGCTCCATATACTGTCTGTATCACGGCCAGTATTTAAGGCGTGAGATACCGGACGTGATCCGGGATATAAAGCGGGTAAAGGAACTCGGATTCAAGCAGTTCCTTCTGCTGGATGACAATCTGTTTTCAGACAGGGAGTATGCCTTTGCTCTCTGCAGTGAGATAAAAAAGCTTAAGATGCACTGGATGACACAGTGCTCCATTGATATTTCAAAAGATGAGGAACTGCTTAAAGTGGTTGCAGAAAGCGGCTGCTATGTATTAAGCTTCGGACTGGAAAGCATCAGCAGGGAAAGTCTTTTAGGCATGCAGAAAGGATGGGCACACCCGGACCAGTATTCTGAACAGCTTAAGATAATCAGAAAATACGGCATAGATGTATCCACCGAAATGGTGGTAGGGGCAGAGGGTGATACTTTGGAGTCCATACGGGAGACCGCAAAATTCATCGAGGAGAATAAGATCACAGTACCGAGATTCTATATACTTACCCCTATCCCCGGTACTCAGTTCTACGATGAGATGAAAGAGCAGAACCGCATCTACAATACGGATATGTATTCATATAATGCCTGTGAGGCAGTCCATATCCCGAAGAACATGACACCGGAGGAACTGACTAAGGCTTACTGGGAGCTTTACAATGAAGTGTATTCCTACCGGAGCATTCTTAAACGCACCATTTTCGTGAAGAATTTCTTCAGGAGGCCTCTTACTTCATTTTTCTATCTGGGGGTAAATCTTTTCTACCGCAAGCATATAAAGCACGGTATCGTACCGAATATAGTGTAAGGGTGATTTTTAATAGTAGGTCGCTGATGGTAACATAGTCTATCATGAGGACTACGACGGCCAATACGACAATCAAAAACTGTATGCCGATGCGATGAGCACATTTCTTAATCTCTGTTTAATCCGGAAGACATTTTCAATAACCTGAACAGTCAGCCAAAGTTTAAGGAAAAGATATTCCAGATAACTGTAAAAAGCTGTATGATTATGAGAGACCGGTAAAGTCACGGATGACCTTACAGAAAAGATACATGAGGCAGTCATCAGGAGAAGGAATAAACAAAAGTGTAGTGTCCAGTACATGGATGAAAGAATATTAAGAATAGATATGTATGAAAGGGCAGAGAAGAGCGGATGTGTGCAAAAATACGCATCCGGCCTTTTGAGAGATGTATGGCATATCAATTCATTTTAAGCGGATTGATTTGTAAATAAAGGGAGGCGAAGGAATAATGTTTTGCAGTAAATGCGGCAAAGAGTTTCAGGATGGAGCGCAGTTCTGCCCGGGGTGCGGAAATCCAGTAGCGGAAACCGGATCAAACAGCAGCGTAAATGACGGCAGTACCGGAAATGTGCCTGCCGGGCAGGTCGGGGTGAAAAAAGAAGACCAGACTTCTGCAGCCATCCCCACGGCTGCACCGGAACAGGAAATCGTCAGGAAAAAATCAGTTCCCATACCTTTGGTCATTGGCGGTATCGCGGTTGTAACAGTACTGATAGTATTAATAGTTGCCGTGACGGGAATACTGGTTCTCAGCAACCCTCAGCGGAAATATGACAAGCAGCTATCCTTAGGCCAGAGGTATCTTGATGAGCTTGATTATGAGAAGGCCATTGTAGCATACAGGGCAGCCATTGAGATAGCCCCGAAGAATCCTGATGCCTATGAGGCACTGGCAGAAATCTATATGGAAATCGGTGAGCCTGAGGAGGCACTCGCTGTGCTGCAGGAGGGCATAGATGAAACTGGGGATGAAGCGCTGACGGAGCTTTATGCACAGGCGGAAGAGCAGGCATCCACAGCAGTGCTTGCGGCAGCCGATGACGATGCTGATGACAGCGGGAATACTGATGAAAACACCGGGTCATCAGACAGCGATGAAAATGATGCAGACGATGCAGGAAATGACGGATCATCTGCCGGCGACGGCTCATATACAAGGAACGGGAATTATGTCATATTCGGGAGCTATGAGCAGGACGGGGATACATCAAACGGCCCGGAACCGATTGAATGGGAAGTCCTTGATGAAAACGACGGAGAAATGCTGCTTATAAGCAGATATATACTTGACTGCCAGCCGTACAATACGGAATTCGCTGATGTTACATGGGAAACGTGCACTTTAAGAAACTGGCTTAATAATGATTTCTATAATACCGCTTTTTCAGATGCAGAGAATGACAGGGTAATTACGGCGAATCTTTCAAATCCGGACAATGGGGAAGGTGGAACGGAAGGTGGAAATGATACGAGCGACAAGGTGTTCTGCTTGAGCGTGGATGAGGTAAGAAAATATTATTCCTTTGAAAGCTGGCATGATGGTTTACGGTATGGCTTCAGCAGTGCGCTTATCACTGATGTGACACCCTATGCAGTAAATAACGGCGCCTATCACTATACGATCACACAGGATGATTATACAGGTGAAAGCCATATAAACTATTATGGACTGTCTTCAGAAGGTTACAGTACGGATGTTATTGGCTTGGGCTGTGGCTGGTGGTGGCTGCGGTCGCCGGGCTCCTTTAGTGACCTCGCTTGTCTTGTGGTATACGACGGCTGCGCGGGCTGGGGCTGGTGCAACAATGTGAATATCGGTGACGTCGGTGTGCGTCCCGCTTTGTATATAGAGAAATAAACAAATGCGGCGGCCTGTCCGCCGCAAATCCAAGGCGGCATCAGCCACCTGATCTTCTAATATGGCAATCAAAAACTAAGCAGTTTAGGCTGTACGCAGGGGTAAAGGAGCCTGTTTCCGTCTCGGGAGGAAGTCCCGGGAAAACACATGCCGGGGAGCATTATAAGAGATACGGCTGCGAAGGCTATTTTTTAAGATATGACATAAGGCATTTTTTCGACAGCATAGATCATGAAATATTAAAGAAGAAGCTGGCCGGAAACATAGAATAAAAAGCATTATATGATCTGCTGTGTATTTTTATAGACAGTTACGGATGCAGCACTGCTGACAAGGAATCAGCAGACGGATTCTATTCATGCGGTATACCTTTGGGAAATCAGACCAGCCAGTGGTTTGCACTGTATTATATGGACAGCCTGGAAAGAGATACTGAGCTGGCAGAGAAAGATCGTGAAATAGCGGAATTAAAGGCAAGACTTACTGCAGTAAATTGATTTTTTGATATTTGTGCGTATTTTACCCTGGTATGTATCTGTTTTATAGTAACTAAACCTCCTGTGTGATGTTTCCGCGGGAGGTTTTTTGTATGTAAATGACCGTTATGTGTATGGCTGGCCGGAAATGCGGTTAATTTAATAGTACGCATTGGGTACGCTATGGGTAGTATCATTTGACACAGTGGGGTATTATATTAGGTGAATGATACTGCCTGCATTTGGGGGCCGGAGTGACAAAAGGCTGTCAAGGTAGCCCGGAACCGAATTAAAGTCCGTATGGGGTATACCTGTAAATGTTTGTATAGCTTTACATAAGAAAAAGGAGAAAAAGCCATGATAAAAGATATTGAAAAGGAATGGGACAGCATATTATCGGAAATTTCAGACTGGGCGGATGAAAAAGAAACGCTGGACGCAGAAACAGCAGCACAGGCTGAGGAAATAGGAGAATATTTTAAGGAACTGCTGGCAGCTTATGATGAGGAAGAAAATGATATTATGACCATGCTTGTAGATGATGACTATCTGTTAGAGGAACTCTCAGACAAGCTGGCCCTGGTGAATATGATCGAAATGTCGGGTGAGGGAATGACTCCGGAGCAGAAAGAGACAGCTTATCTGTCCTTAATGGATACCTGTTTTGAAACGGCTAAGGTGTTCAATCCCCTGGCCGGCTTCGGAAGGGACCGGCTGGAAGCCGGGCTCGGTATTCTCAGAAGCTTTGAAAAAAAATACTGGCCTCTTGTCAGCAGAGTGACAAAAAATAATGCGCAGGCATTCCGAAGCCTCATACCTGCAGAACACTATGATGATATTCTGGAAGGAAGAAAGAAAGCTCTTGGTGCCGTCAGGCATAAGGGCAATTCTATGGTTGTGGCCGGAGTGGCAGTTTTCAGTATCAATACCATAAGAGGAACTGCAGCTAATGATATAAGGCTTGAATGGATATATGTTGCGGATGTATATAAAAAGACCGGTGTGGGTAATATGCTGATGGCAGAGCTTGCGGGATATGCAATCCAGGCTGAAGGCAGCATCATAACCCTAAATATGAATGTAACGGAGCTTAAGGAAGAAAAGGATCGTGAACGGTTCGCTGTGCTCGAAAATTTCCTTGATTCATGGAAATTTGTTTTCAGCCTCCGCACAGGAAATAACTTCTATCTGAATGTGACAGATATAAAAGACAGCGAATATATGAACGGCCCGACAGACGGGGTAAAGTCCCTTAGAGAACTTGGCGTAGGCGGAGAAATGATGCTAAAGCGGTTTTTTAAGACACTCAACAATAGCTACGATGTGGAGCTTGTGAATACAAGCTATAGTTTTTTTGATAAAGATGTGAGCTGTGTCGTAATGGATAATATGACAGTCAAGGCGGTGCTTTTATTCCATCGTCAGGAACGGGGAAATTACAGATTTGAGACAGTACGAAGCCTGCCGAATTGTGATCCGGGCGCTATCCTGAAACTGATAAGGTTTGCCGGCGGGGCAGCATTAAAATGTGACGGAGAAAAGTCTATGCTGCATGGAAAGTTTGAGAGTGATGAGGGGTTTGCGATTATGAGAAAGCTTTTCCCCGGGACACGGACTATGATGCAGTACCGCGGCGAGCTGTCCGCACCTTTACGGAAAGATATAATAAGCAGTAAGCAGTGGGATATATTAAGAAAAGAAGCAGGTCTTTCGGATGAGAAGATTCCTACCGGTGAACCTGAGGCAGAGGACTACTCGCCGGAAAGAATGGAGAAGCTGGCAAAATTCATGGGGCTATAAAAAAGCATACGGTTTTATAAAAATGCGGTTTTGAGGTGACAAAATGGATAATAATTTGGAAATAAATTTAAATAAAGACCTTGAAAAGGAGCGGGAGAAGAATCAGGAAAAGAATCAGGAAAAGAATCTGGATAAGAAAGAATCAATAGTCAACACTGGCACGGAAGTTGACCTGAAGAAATCTGATCAGGAGAATGAAATTATTCAAAACCAGCAGGAGATTCCACTTGAAAAGCTCTCAAATGCAGAGATCAGTAAAGAAGAGAAGCGCTTCATATCGGGTAAGGATAAAAATGATGTTTCAAAAATGGGAATGGGCATGGATATCCTGATGCTTAATGCTGATTATGCTGAGGCGGCTTCGCGCAGTGCAGTGAGGACGGCTCTTCGTACCTATCTTGATATCAGAAAAAATGTGCTTGAAGGAAAAAAAGATGCAGACATACTCGCTGATGAGAGAGAAAGGTTCGGGCAGGCATATGAAGACCTTGTAAGCAGTGTAGACAGCTATGTTGCGGAATTTGGAAAAGCTGTGAAGCACGGCAAGGGACAGAAAAGGCTTAAAAAGATGGCCCGCATTAAGGAACTCATCAATATGGACAACAGATATTTTATGCTTTCGGGAAGCAGAAGAGAAATGATGAAATCCCTGGATTCTAAAAATGAAAGTGATACCGCTTTCCCGACATTCCTTAAGGCTCTCCACGCTGCAGACTCCATAAGCAACAGGAATCAGATATATAAAGACAATAGGAAAAAACAGGCAGAAAATAATGAACTCCCCGGGCTTTCGCAGCGTCATAAAGAGTGGTGGAAAACCGCAATGAAGAATAACTGGGACCGCACGAAAGCTATATACAACGTGACGGGTGGTCTGATAGACCGAACCATTGGTATCGGTACCATGATAGCTTCCAATACACTTATCTTAGCGGGAAAGGTGGCAAAGATGCCGCTTAAGCTCCTTTCCATGGCTTTTAATGCGGCCTCCAAAAAGTTTGGATCCAAGAAAAAATGGACAGTTGACTACAGTCTTACGAAAGGCTGGGCAGGTCTTACGGAAAGCCGCCAGATATTCAGGGATTGTGCAAAGGGAGTTTTTGCATTGCCGGTGGGAATGTATGACTCATTGGTACATGGCTTCCCTTATCTTTTCAGAAAGATGAGAGGAAAAGCTAAGCCATCGGAAACGGTATACAGGACGTCCGCTAAGCTTTTTGGCGGAATCGGTGCAAGGATCGCAAATATCATGCAGGGTCTTGGCTTTTTTAAGAGCTATGATGATCTGAAGGAGATTGAAGAGTCCGGAACTATTAAAGCATCCAAGGATAAAGAAAGCACCTTGCTTATACAGTTTCAGGTGAGCCAGGATGAAATGGAAGATATTTTTGCTGACTTGGAGAAGGAAGAAAAACAGGTAAAAGCTTCTGAGACAAAGAAAGAAATCGAAGGAAGGCAGAAAGAACTTGAAGATATTGAAGCTTACTTCAAGGACGAGGAAGAGGAGAAGGTAAACGAAAAGAAACCGGATGAAGAGAAGATAGAAGAAGAAAAGAAGGAAGAAGGAGAGGCAGAAGAGAAGGAAGAGAAAGATAAGAAAGATAAGAAAGAAGACAAAAAGGACGCCGAAAAGAAGAACGACAACGAGGAGAAAGCAAACGAAGAAAAAGCCGGTGGAGAGAAGAAAGGCGAGGAAAAGGAAGAAGGCGAGGAGAAGATAGACGAGGGAAAAAAGGGGGAAGAAGAACATAAAGCTGGCGAAGAACAGAAGGGGGAAGAAGAACATAAAGCCGGCGAAGAAAAGAAGGGCGAAGCAGAAAAGGCGACCGGGGAAGATAAGAAGGAAGACGAAAAGAATAACGAGAAAAAGGACAGCAAGGAAAAATCCGGCGAAGCAGAGAAAGACAGCGGAAAGAAAGAAACTGAGAAGAAAATCGATAACGGCTGGGTGGATATTGAGCATAAGGAAGGCGGCTTAGAAGAGAAGGATTATAGCCCGGAAGAGTTTAATAAAGTACTTGAAAAAAAAGCCGGGGAAAAATATGAGCCTTTAAATAAGTTTGACCTGTCTCCGGAAAATGCGGGTAAACTGAAAAATTCTGCGGATATTTTTAAGATGTATACTACCGGAAAAGCCAGGATAAAAGTCCGGAATATGTCAAAAGAGTTTATGGCTTTCAATAATGAATTTGATATTGAAAATGTAGCTCAAGATAAAGACGGAAATATAATAAAAGGCGATCTTAGAATAAACGGACTTGTCCTCAATCGGATAGCGGCATCTGTAATGGGAAAATTCGGTATGGGAAAAACAGATGATGAGTGGCTTTCAATCCTGCAGCGGCTGGATGCAAAGGGAAATATGCAGCAGAAAAAACTGAGTGTGGATGAAGCGAACAGGCAGCAGGATGATGCACTGAAAGAACTTAAGAAGCATTATTATCAGCATTTGAAGAAGCTGGAAGCAACATATGGAAAGAAGCTGACACAGTTGCATCCCTATGATGTTTATCGCATGCTGGGAGATAATTACCCTGAGTTTGTGGATGAATTTTCCATACTGCAGGATCTTACACAGTTTATAAAGGATGGAGGGAAGTATTTTAATCCTGAGAGTGAAGAGGATAAGGATTTTGTCAATCTGTCGAATTACTATAATAATGTTTATAACCATGTTCTGGTCTTGTATGCAACATTCAATACAACGGACGCTGAAACAGGAAAAGTAAGAAAATTCAGCAAGATTGACTTAGAAAAGCTTTCCGCAGGTAATGAAGGTTATTTAAAAGCGTTTAACTATGTAAAGGAAGATGTCGTACATGGACCTTCACTTACGCCCCAAGAGCAGAAAAAATACATTGAAAAACTTCGCAAGCGTGCATCGAAGGAAGGCTGGGATGATAAGCTCTTTGGCAGGTTTTCTGAAAAGTATTCAGGGATAAAATTCGATGAGAATGAAATTGCGGTAAAGGAAAGGAGAGAAAATCAAAAACAGGATGATGAGAAGTATATGGCCAGGTCGTTTAAGCATTTTTCTTTTTCAACGGATAAGATAAAGAACCTGAAAAATAATCCGGATTACGAAAAAATAATGCATTCTGATAAGAAAATATACAGAAATGGTACGGAGGAATTAGATACTAAAACTGAGGACAACAGATTGGTGGCCAGTGTCGGAAACGAGGTTCAGGTGAAAGGGATGCTCACAAAACGTGTTGCATCAAGTTTCAGGACCAGTGTGGGTGAGGTAAGGCACAATGAACAGCTGTTAAGTATTCTTAAGCGGCTTGATGCAACTAAAAATATGGAAGACAATAAGCTGAGCAAAGAAGAGGCAAACAGGCAGTTTACAGAAGCTTTTTTGGAAACGAAGCAGATATATTATGTCCATTTAAAACGCATGGAGCTTACTTACGGAAAGCTGTTTTCGCAGATCCATCCATATGATATGCTTCGTATGATCGGGGGAAATTTTTATAAAGTACAGGCTGATTTCATGATACTTCAGGATGTTATTGAGATGATGAATTGCAAGCCACCGTATTTCGATATGAATAACGAGAAGGATAAGGAGTTTAGCAAGCTTGCAAATTACTACAACTGTGTGTATACAGGAGTGCTGCAACAGTTTGGCTTGAATGAAATGTCCGGAAAAAAATTTACGAATGAGTTAAAGGAAAGCCTTGCAACTGCAAACGAAAAAGGGCTGAAAGTGATGGGGAATGTTACGGATAAGGATATTAAAGGCCCTTCGTTGTCAAAAGAGGAAAAGAAACGCTACATAAAGGATGTACGCAATCGTGCCAGGGCAGAGGGCTGGGACAATAAGCTTTTCGGAAGATTTGAAGATCCTAAGGTTAAGCCTGTCAACAGGGATGTACTCAGCACGCCTAATCTTAATGTGCCTGAGTCTCTGGATAAAGCATATGATGCTCTGGAGAAAAAGCATAAGAATGCTACTGTTAACAAGACTGAAATGAAAAAAATGCGCAGTATTACAAAGTCAGTATACGAATTTAACAAAGGCATAAAATATGCAATTCCCAAGGAATACTATGAATCCCTGAAGAAAAACAAATATGTCGGACAGGATCCCCAGAGCAGGCTTTGTCTCATGAGACCGGTAAAAGTAAATGCTGACGGAAATCCGATCAACAAGGATGAGGAACGCAAATTGAATGAAAATATGCGCGAATGTTATAGTTTAATGAGTGAGGATCTGGCTGAAAGAAAGCCATTCCTTGACAGAGTCCTGAAAGATGCAAAAGAGATGATATTCAGCATAGATGAGCTGAAGGATCCTAAGTTTATCCTTAAGAATAAGGAACGGGCTATCAGGCATCTTGCATTTATGCACAACCTGACTTCGCTCTATGATGCTCATGCGGAGTATTACCTGAAGGATGCATCCGTGAAAGAAGAGGACAGGGAGTTTTTGTTTATGCTTGTTAAGGGAACGAAGTACATCAGCTTTTCAACAGAAAAGATCCATCAGGCGCTGTTTGCTAATGGCGTTGAGTGTTCGTATGTAGGAGAAAATGCTTTGCCCGGGGAGATACTGGGAAAGAAGAGTAAGAAAGTATGCAAGGTGGAAGATTTGGGAGCCGGTGAGAAGGCAATATATAAGGGTTGTTTCCCGGGAGCAAATGGAGATGTCGACGAAGAATATTCGGAAGGAATCATAAGGAATCTTTTGATACCATACACGGATAAAAAGACCTCGTCGTCTGTCGACCGCAACAAGGTCAGGAGCGGTATGGGAACTTATATGGAAACCGAAGAAGTAAAAAATGTTGTGCAGTATAAAGCAAAGCCTGAAGACAAGAAATAAGTGATGTCAGTAATCCCGTATGGTATAATATGGTCTCAGGAGGGCTGCAAAAATGCAAACAAAGAAGAGAAAATCACTGAAAAAAACACTGTTAACCAAGATCATCATCTATGTTGCGATCATTATAGTGATAATCACCCAGATCAGCATCAAACTTGCTGCTGATAATATCCAGTCATTGACCAACAGTATTCTGGCGAGGGAGTCTGCCACTTATGCCGGTGAGGTACAGAACTGGTGGAGCAGTATAGAGGAAAGAGTGGGACAGACCGCAAGTGTTATAAAAAACAGTCCGGAGATGTCATATGATGACACTCTGGCAATGCTTCTTGAACTGACAAAGGAAGATCCGGATTCCCAGGATATTTATATGGCTTTTGGAGATACGAATAAATTCCTTGACGGATCGGGCTGGGTTCCTGACGACACTTTTGTTTTCACAGACAGACCGTGGTATCAGGGAGCGCTTGAAAAGAAAGGTGAGATTTTCTCTTCGGAACCTTATGTAGATGCATCTACCGGCAAGACCTGTCTTGCATGTGCGGTAATGGTGCGGGACAATGTGGTGCTCAGCAGCGATATTAATTTTGACAAGGTTGCCGAAAAGGTAAACGGATTTGAATCAATTTCTTCCGATGCAAAATATTACATAATCAATAAGGAAACAAAGGATATTCTGGTAAGCAGCGTGCCTGATTGTGTCGGACAGACTCTTGCGGATACGACAGATCCTGTAGCGGCAGGGCTTGGAAAAGTGTTTGATTCCCTGGATACAAGCGCTGACGCCGGCGGAGATAAAGTCATGACTGCAAAGACGAAAGCCGGATCTATGATGTTTACCGCTACCGATATAGAGGGGACTTCATGGGTGGTCGTAAGTGCAGTTCCGTCAAGCCTTCTCAGCAATAGTATCCTTAAGGTCATGCTGGTAACATTTGTCAGTGCGATAATACTGATAGCGTTATTCTCATTCATTATCTACATGGCTATCAGCAGGGCGATAAATCCTGTTACTACTGTTACGGAGCGTATTACGGATATAAGTAAGGGCGACTTCACTGTTACGATCGTACCTGAAGGAAATAACGAGATAACGACACTCAGCGAGAGCCTGAATGAATACATCGGAAAGATGCGGATGACATTAAACAGCCTGGCGGATATTTCCGGAGAAATGAACGGCAGGGCAGGTGAATGCTTCGATATTTCACATATACTTTCGGATGCGTGCCAGAATCAGGGCGAGTCAATAGAAAAGCTTAATTCCACTCTTTCTGATATGAATGCTTCCATAGAAGAAGTGGCGCATGCGGCTAACGATCTGGCTTCCACTTCCGGCCAGCTGGCAAAGAATGCACAGGATGTCAAGAATCTGTGTGATGAGACTCTTGAGGCATCTGCAAAGGGCAAGGATGAAATGACGAGCATGACGGAGAATGTAAGTACCCTTAATGATACTATCGGAGAACTTACATCACTTATCCGTGCAACGGCTAAATCCGTTGAGGAGATCACCGGCATAACGGATACCATAAATGCCATATCCGAACAGACTAACCTCCTGTCATTAAATGCTTCCATTGAGGCTGCAAGGGCAGGTGAGATGGGTAAAGGTTTTGCGGTTGTTGCTGCTGAAGTGGGAACACTTGCAAACCAGTCTTCGGAAGCTACGGAGACCATACGCAAGCTGATCGATGATATCACAAAGAATATTGTTGACATCAACAGCAAGGCGGATATCTGCGCTAAGGATATGGAAGCCTGCATGGAAGGTGTTGCAGGTGCCAATGATTCCTTTGATAAGATATACGGTGATGTTGCAAAGGCAACGGATGGTATCATAGAAATAGCCGGCGGCATAGAGAAGATCAGCAGTGTTGCGTCAGGTAATGCTGCGACTACCCAGGAGCAGGCTTCGAATATAAATGAAGTCCTTGGCTTAAGCGACGAGATCGTGACGGAGAGCAACAAGCTCCGCACGGAGACGGAGAATATAACCAGTATATCCGAAAGCCTGAACCACTATGCGGATGAGATAAATTCCGATCTTTCGCAGTATACGGTTTGACAGAGTACAAGCAGAGTACAATGATTATTTGGGTAGACAAGAACTTTCAGCGTGATATAATGATGGAGGTGTTTGGATAGCTGATATATTGATAAATATTCAGTATATTGATACGGTATCAGCACTTTAGACTCTTTAGAAAGAAGGTGGTTTCGTGGATTCAGGTTTACCGGACACGGATTGTCGACGATGGGATATGAATAAATATACCGGAACCGCCGCAGAGTATCATCTGACCGTATGCTGATATAAGCATTGGGGTCTGCTGATAAGTTTGGGATGTCTTTGAACCTCCTGCGTGACGGTTGCCGCAGGAGGTTTTTTCATGGAGAGACAGGAAGATTTCACAAGTCTAAATGAACTCATAAAAACAAAACAATATACAACGCTGCGTCAGGATCTGTCTGAGATGAATGACGCGGATGTGGCTGCATTCCTTGAAGAGATAGACATTGAGGATGCGGTAAAGGTTCTGCGCATACTGCCCAAGTCCATGGCGGCAGATGTTTTTTCGTACCTTGAGATAGAAAATCAGACTACATTTATCCAGAGGCTTTCCGATAAAGATGCTGCGGGCATTATCAATAACCTCATGGCGGATGATGCTGCAGACCTTATGGAAGAGATGCCGGCCAATATAGTTAAGCGCCTGTTGGCAGGAGCGAGTGCCGAAGCCCGCAGGGATATAAATCACCTGCTGAATTACCCGGAGGATTCCGCAGGATCTGTCATGACTGTGGAGTATGTGGACTTAAAGGAAGACAATACCGTTAAGCAGGCAATTGAAAGGATCAGGAAGATAGGAATAGATTCCGAGACCATAAATATCTGCTACGTGCTGGATTCGAAGAGAACGCTTGTGGGAACGGTTGCTCTGCGTTATCTCCTGCTTATGGACGAGGATGAAGTGATCGGCGACATAATGCATGAAAATGTCGTATCCATTCATACCCTGACCGACCAGGAAGAAGTGGCACATACCTTCCAGAAATACGATTTCACGGCGATGCCGGTAGTGGATAATGAAAACCGTATGGTGGGTATCATAACCGTCGATGACGTTGTGGACATCATGGAAGAAGAGGCTACCGAGGATATCGAAAAGATGGCAGCTATCGTGCCGTCCGATAAGCCTTATATGAAGACCAATGCTTTCGAAATATGGAAGAAGCGTATGCCCTGGCTCCTTCTGCTTATGGTATCGGCAACTTTTACCGGTAAGATCATTTCGAATTTCGAGGACTCCCTGAGTGCCTGTGCCATACTTGTGGCATACATTCCCATGCTCATGGATACTGGAGGCAATGCGGGATCACAGGCATCTGTTACAGTAATCCGCGGACTATCCCTTGATGAGGTGGAATTTAAGGATCTGTTCAGGGTAATATGGAAGGAAATAAGAGTGGCGCTTATGTGCGGCGTGTCACTGGCAGCGGCTAACTTCATAAAGCTCCTGCTTCTTGACAGGGTGGAAGTGACTGTTGCACTTGTTGTGTGCTTGACGCTTGTGATAGTAGTGCTTATAGCAAAGCTTGTGGGATGCACACTGCCCATGCTTGCCAAGAAGATAGGCTTTGACCCGGCGGTAATGGCGAGTCCGTTCATTACCACTATAGTGGATGCACTGTCACTGATGGTATATTTCAACCTTGCAACGAGTTTGCTGCATATCGGATGATGGATATGACATGAAATTTGATTCCCCCATCGTCAGGTGTGAAGATGATGGGGAGAAATTATGTGAATTCAATGAATTCAGGCTTTCTCTCATGGAATATGTGATATCCTTTGAAGCCGCAGTTTTTAAGCAGTTCTTCAGCCTCTTTAAAGTATTGGGCCATGTTTTCCGGCTTGTGGGCATCCGATCCGATGGTAAGGATCTCCCCGCCAAGTTCTTTATATCTTTTAAGTATCTCCCTGCAGGGGTGGGGGCCTCCCATTTTGTAATAGTAGCCGCTGGTATTGGTCTCGATCCCTTTGCCCATGGAGATGATCTGCATTAGTATGCGGTCTATATCTTCCCTGTAGTCATCAAATACGAAGCCATCCTTACCGCCGGGACCGTATCTTAAGACATAATCAAGATGGCCATATGTGTCGAACTCATCATAACTGCTCACAACATCATATATGTAGTTAAAATATCCGTGCCAGGCATCCGTTTTGCTTCTGCCTTCCCAGTAATTTTTAAGATAGGGATCCATGCCCTCCGCAAGGTGGGAGGATGCTATTATGAAGTCGAAAGGATATTTTTTTGCATACGCCTTATTCTTTTCATTTATATGTGTCTGCATTCCCAGCTCTATGCCGAAATTGATCTTTATCCTGTCTGAATACATATCACGGTATTCCAGGAGCGTTTTCATATAGGAGTCTGTGTCTACCTCAAAAAATCCCTCCGGTTCACCGTCTTCATATATAAAATCGAAATCCATATGTTCGGTGAAAGTGATCTCTTTTAATCCAAGGGAGATGGCTTTTTGGATCATGTTATCCATAGGGGCTTCCGAGTCGCCGGAAAATGAAGTATGCAAATGACAGTCTGAGATTATTGACATAAGCGGTCACCTGTTTATGATTATTTGTTCGCTGGTATTATAATATCCGCTACGGGTATTTTCAATATTTTCAGCATTTTCAAATAGGAGCGAGCTGTCGTTCCGCTTTCCAAAAACTAAATGCGGGAAGTTTTTTGTTATTTAATTTTCATATTTCCACGGGGATTTATCAATCTTGTTTACATAATATGAAACATAGAAAAAATAAGCATTTCGCCTTGAATTTTACATTGTAATTGGATAGAATAACATTTGTCGTGAGAGAAAATCGGTTCTCTTGCAAAAATACATTTTTATGGAGGAACAAAACATGGCAGTAAAAGTTGCAATTAATGGTTTTGGCCGTATCGGTCGTCTCGCTTTCAGACAGATGTTTGGCGCAGAGGGATTCGAGATCGTAGCTATCAACGATCTTACTTCTCCTGAGATGCTTGCACATCTTCTTAAGTATGACTCAACACAGGGTAAGTATGCATTAGCAGATAAGGTTTCTTTCGATGAGAACAGCATCACTGTTGATGGAAAGAAGATCACAATCTATGCTGAAGCTAAGGCAGCAGATCTTCCTTGGGGAGAGCTTGGAGTAGATGTTGTACTTGAGTGTACAGGTTTCTACACCAGCAAGGACAAGGCACAGGCTCATATCGATGCCGGCGCTAAGCACGTTATCATTTCTGCTCCTGCAGGTAATGATCTGCCTACTATTGTATACAATGTTAACCATCAGACACTTACATCTGATGACAAGATCATCTCTGCTGCATCCTGCACAACAAACTGCCTTGCACCTATGGCTAAGGCTCTTAATGATCTGGCTCCTATCAAGTCTGGTATCATGTGCACGATCCACGCTTACACAGGTGATCAGATGACTCTTGACGGACCTCAGAGAAAGGGCGACAAGAGACGTTCACGTGCTGCAGCTTGCAACATCGTTCCCAACTCAACAGGTGCTGCTAAGGCAATCGGCCTTGTTATCCCTGAGCTGAACGGCAAGCTTATCGGTGCTGCACAGCGTGTTCCTACTCCTACAGGTTCTACAACAATCCTTACAGCTGTTGTAGAAGGCGCTGTTACAAAGGAGCAGATCAATGACGCTATGAAGGCTGCTTCAAACGAGAGCTTTGGTTACAACACAGATGAGATCGTTTCCAGCGATATCGTTGGTATGACATACGGTTCTCTCTTCGATGCAACTCAGACAATGGTTCTGCCTCTTGACAATGGCACAACTCAGGTACAGGTTGTTTCATGGTATGATAACGAGAACAGCTACACATCTCAGATGGTTCGTACTATCAAGCACTTCGGTAGCCTCCTTAAGTAATTAGCGATTAACTGTTTAGTGTAGCCCGAAGCATTTACTGCTGAGGGTGTACAAAAGAGTTAATTTTACGCTGGCAGCCCGCTATTTGCGAAGCAAATCTTCCATTGCGGGATGCCGTAACTGGAAGAACCGATAGGTTCTGAACAGTTACATTAGCGGAAGCTGTTGGAAATGAAGTAGGGGCCCGGTCCGGCAAGGGCCGGGCCTTTTAATTATCGTACGGACTGCACGAGGAATTTTTCGGCTTATGCCGAATGCAGTACTATATACAAAACACAAAGGAGAAAAGATTATGGCTTTAAACAAGAAATCCGTTGACGACCTTAACGCAAAGGGAAGAAGAGTTCTTGTACGTTGCGACTTTAACGTACCTCTTAAGGACGGCGCTATCACAGACGAGACCCGTATCGTTGCAGCTCTTCCTACAATCAAGAAGCTTGTTGATGACGGTGCTAAGGTTATCCTCTGCTCCCACCTCGGCAAGGTTAAGAATGGCCCCAACGAGGGTGAGTCACTTGCGCCTGTTGCGAAGAGACTTTCCGAGAAGCTTGGCAAGGAAGTTAAATTCATCGCTGATTACAATGTTACCGGTGCTGATGCTACAAATGCTGTAGCTGCTATGAATGACGGTGATGTTGTTCTGCTTCAGAATACCCGTTTCCGCGGCAAGGAAGAGACAAAGCCTCAGGAGGCAGGTGAGGCTTTCGCTAAGGAACTCGCAGATCTTGCAGATGATTATGTATGTGATGCTTTCGGTTCAGCTCACAGAGCGCATGCTTCCGTTGCTGTAGTAACAAAGTACATCACAGAGAAGGGCGGCACAAACGCAGTAGGATACCTTATGCAGAAGGAAATCGACTTCCTTGGCAATGCAGTAGAGAATCCTGTTCGTCCTTTCGTTGCAATCCTTGGCGGTGCTAAGGTTGCTGACAAGCTCAATGTTATCAATAACCTTCTTGAGAAGTGCGATACACTCATCATCGGCGGAGGTATGGCATTCACATTCCTTAAGGCTCAGGGATATGAGATCGGTAAGTCTCTTGTTGATGATGAGAAGCTTGATTATTGCAAGGAAATGATGGAGAAGGCTGACAAGCTCGGCAAGAAGCTGCTCCTTCCTATCGATACTGCAGTAGCTGACGGTTTCCCTAATCCTATCGATGCTGAGATCAGTGTTGAATATGTTGATTCCACAAAGATCCCCGCTGATAAGGAAGGTCTTGATATCGGACCTAAGACACAGGAGCTTTTCGCTAACGCTGTTAAGGAAGCTAAGACTGTAGTTTGGAACGGACCTATGGGCGTATTTGAGAATCCTACTCTTGCAAAGGGTACTATCGCTGTCGCTAAGGCTCTTGCTGAGACAGATGCTACAACCATCATCGGCGGCGGTGATTCCGCAGCAGCATGCAACCAGCTTGGCTTTGCTGACAAGATGAGCCACATCTCAACAGGCGGCGGTGCTTCTCTTGAGTTCCTCGAGGGTAAGGAGCTTCCCGGCGTTTATGCTGCAGATGACAAATAATTAGGATTTTATAGACGGCTGCACCGGATCGTGTGTCCCGTGTACCGGACAAAAGCCCGGCCGGGAACATGTGAGGCTGCAGCCGGATTTTAAAAAGCAACAGAAAAAGGAGAATAAAAATGGCAAGAAGAAGAATCATAGCCGGTAACTGGAAGATGAACAAGACTCCCTCTGAGGCAGTCGAGCTTTGTGCTACACTTAAGGATCTTGTAAAGAATGATGATGTGGATGTAGTTTACTGTGTACCTGCTATCGACATCGTACCTGTTGTTGAGGCTGTAAAGGGAACTAACGTAAAAGTTGGTGCAGAGAATTTCTACATTGAGGACAAGGGTGCTTTCACAGGTGAGATTTCCGCACCTATGCTCAAGGATGCAGGTGTTGAGTATATCATAATCGGTCACTCTGAGAGAAGAGATATCTTTGGCGAGAATGATATCCTTATCAACGCAAAGGTTAAGAAGGCTTTCGCTGCAGGACTTAAGCCCATCCTCTGCTGCGGTGAGTCACTTGCTCTCCGTAAGGCAGGAACATACAAAGAGTGGATCGAGAGACAGATCAAGTGGGATCTTACAGATGTGACAGCTGATCAGGTTAAGGAACTTGTTATCGCTTACGAGCCTATCTGGGCTATCGGAACAGGTGAGACAGCTACAGCTGATCAGGCTCAGGAAGTCTGCAAGCTTATCCGCGACCTTATCGCAAAGCTTTATGATGATGCAACAGCTGAAGCTGTACGTATCCAGTACGGCGGATCAATGAACGCAGGCAATGCAGCAGAGCTGCTTTCCAAGGACGACATCGACGGCGGACTTATCGGTGGTGCATCCTTAAAGCCTGATTTCGGCCAGATCGTTAACGCATAAGCTGAGAGCTGAGAGCTGACCATAAAATAAATACTTGAATTTACTTGCGCATAGTGTTAGAATTTCAAGCGTAGGGTTGTAATTAAGAGTAGGCTTTTGGCCTACTCTTATTGTTTATCCCACGGACTGTACGGAAATCTCCGGAATAAAGGAGGCTGTGTCCGGTGGGAAGAAAAGGATTTTACGCCCTTTTCTATCATGGCAAGGTTACGTAAATATGGCAGCAAGAGATTATGAAAAGATAGCTGAAGATATCGCAAAGGATATTACCGGTCCTCTGGGAATAGATATCTATGATGTGGAGTATGTAAAGGAAGCCGGTGAGTTTTATCTTCGGATTTATATTGATAAGCCGGACGGAGTGACTATAGATGACTGCGAGAAAGTGAGCAGGGCTCTTTCGGATGAGCTTGATAAGTCTGATCCGATCCGGGATGCATACATATTGGAAGTAAGCAGCCCGGGACTTGGCAGGAAGCTAAAAAAAGACCGTCATTTTGAAAAGAGCATCGGGGAAAAGGTAGAGGTGAAGCTTTTTGAGGCAGCAGACGGCAGCAAGGAATATACGGGAATATTAAAATCCTATGATGCGGAAAGCATTACTGTCAGTGATGCGGAGGTGCCTGCAGCGCCTAAGAACAGTAAGGGCAGAAAGCCCTCGAAGAAAGCTGCGGCAGAAGCTGAGTCAAAAGCTTCTGAAACGAAAGAAATGACATTCAAACGCAAAGAAATATCGACGGTAAGATTAGTCGTTGAATTTTGAATAAACATATTTAATATTTTTTCAGGAGGAAAAAAGAAAATGGCTACTGAAACAACACTCAAGGATGCGCTGGATTTTCTCGAGCAGGAAAGGGATATCAGCAGGGATGCTATTTTTGCAGCTATAGAGGATTCTCTTATGAAGGCCTGCAAAAAGCTTTTTCTCAGTACGGAAAATATCCGCATAGAGATCGACAAAGAAGAGTGCATATATCATGTCTGGGCAGAAAAGGAAGTCCTCAGCGAGGAAGAGGTTGTAAGGGATGATGAGATTGAAATAAGCCTCGAAGATGCAAGGGCGCTTAAGCCGGATGCCAAAGTAGGGGATCTGATCGAAGTAGAAGTGGATCCCAAGAAGTTCAGCCGTATTGTTACTCAGGATGCCAAGAATGTCATAACCCAGAAGCTGCGCGAGGAGGAAAGGACTACTGTTTACAATCAGTTTGTCAAGAAGCACCGTGAGATAGTAACAGGTGTTATACAGCGCAGGGTGAATAAGGGCTGGAGCGTGAACTTAGGCAAGACGGATGCCCTGCTTCCCGATTCGGAGACTGTTCCTTCAGAACACTTAAAGACAGGAAGCCGTGTGAAGGTATATGTTCTGGAAGTTAAGTCTACGACCAAGGGCGCCAAGATCACTGTCAGCAGGACTCATCCGGAGCTGGTTAAGCGTCTCTTTGAAGATGAAGTTACCGAGATCAAGGACGGAACTGTTGAGATAATGAATATAGCAAGAGAGCCCGGCAGCAGGACAAAGATTTCTGTTGTATCATATAATGAGAATGTTGATCCCGTGGGAGCATGTGTCGGTGTTAACGGAATCAGGGTAAATGCTATAGTTAACGAGCTCTATGGAGAGAAGATCGATATAATCAACTGGGACGAGAACCCGGGTGAGCTTATCAGAAATTCGCTTTCTCCCGCAAAGATCGTAAACGTTTTTGCAAATCCGGAGGAGAAAACGGCAAATGTCGTTGTTCCGGATAATCAGCTTTCACTTGCTATCGGCAAGGCAGGACAGAATGCAAGACTTGCCGCAAAGCTTACGGGATATAAGATAGATATTAAGTCTGAAACGCAGGCCCAGGATGCATTCGGATTTAGGCTTGAGGACTATATGAGCGACGGTGAAGAAGAGTATTACGAGGAAGAATACGAGACAGAGTATTCCGATGAGGCTGCTTCCGGTGAAGCTTATGAGGAAGCACCCACAGAAGGCAGCAATGGAGAGGCTGAAGAATAAGAGGTAGGAAATGCCGAAAAAGATCCCTCAGAGAACATGCATGGGATGCGGTGAAATAAAGGATAAATCCGGACTGATGCGTATTGTGCGTAAGGCTGACGGCAGCGTGATGCTTGATGTTACGGGACGTGCTGACGGCAGGGGCGCATATGTGTGCCGGAATGCAGAGTGCATGAAAAAACTCAGAAAAAGAAACGGGCTGGCAAGGGCTTTTTCCATGCAGATACAGTCTGAAATATATGACAGGCTGGAAAAGGAGTTTGCGGATGAAGGGTGACAAGGTCCTGTCCCTTTTAGGGATGGCGCAGAAAGCCGGGCGGATTTCCGGCGGATCCTTCCAGGTCAGTGAGAGTGTAAAGAGTGGGTCGGCAAGTCTCGTGATCATCGCTTCTGATATATCGGAAGGATCGGAGAAAAAATACAGGGATATGTGTTCATACTATGAAGTGCCGCTGTACAAATACAGTGATATGGATAGTCTGGGACACGCTATAGGGAAGGAATACAGGGCTGCGGTTTCAGTTAACGATGCAGGATTTGCAAAAGGACTAATGAAGCAGCTCAATTCAGCAGATACAGGAGGTAGTCAGATCAATGGCAATGAGAATCAGTAATTTTTCTAAGAAGTGGGTAAACGAAAAAGGGGACGCTTTGAGCAATAAGCAGACCATATCCCTTCTGGAAAAGCATGGCGTTATGGGAAAAACAGCCAGCAGCAATATTGAAGATGCGGATATAGCCTTGATCGTACCTGATATTAAGGCCCAGGGCTACAGAGATACAGAGGAAGGCAGTGCGCCTGCCTCAGGAAATGCTGAAAAAAGCGCAGAGGCAAAGAAGGAAGAGAAGAAAACTGCCCAGCCTGTAAAGGCAGAACCGGCTAAAAATGATGCAGCAGTAAATACGGAGGCGAAAAAGCCCGAGGCAGCCAAGCAGGAGACAAACAAGTCTGTATCAGCAGCTAAACCTGAGGGGAATAAATCCGCAGCACCGAGGCCTGCAGGACAGCCACAGGCCGGAAACGGCCAGCCGGTCAAGAAAAAGAAATTATCGGGTGTTATCATAGTCGGAAGGGATGGCGGCAAAGCCGGAGCTTACAACAAGCCTTCGGGGAACGGAGCTTATCCCGGACGTGGTGCCGATAACAGGGCGCGCGGCCCCATCAGGCCCAGGGAGAATATGATAGACAGGGCCGGAGCTGCAGCAAGACGTGAAGAAGATGCAAGAGCTGAAGCAGAGAGAGAAAGTGCAGCAAAGATCGCAGCGGAGGAGGCTGAAAAAGCACAGGCAGCGCAGGTCACAGAGACTCCGGCTGCTGAACCTAAAACTGTTGAAACCAAGTCTGTTGAAAATAAGCCTGTTGTAACAGAACGTCCTGCCGCATCGGAAAGCAGACCTGTTAACCGTGAGAATACGGAACGTCAGCCTCATAATCAGGCGGGAAAGTTCCAGCAGAGAGAGCAGAATGGCGGAGCAAACAGGTATCAGGGAAACAGGGCTGACGGACAGAATCGTTTCCAGGGAAACCGTCAGCAGCAGGGTAACCAGAACCGCTTCGGCGGTAATCAGGCAGGTGGCAGCAGACCGTCAGGCGGACGTCCTATGCCGGGAGCAAGACCGGCTGCAGGAAGAACAGAGGCGGCACCTGTTCCCCAGGATAACAGAAGGAATAAGCATTCTGAAAAGGATCGCGACCGTGAGAACCGCCGTGATTCCAGATATATGGATGATGACGGACGCGGAAAGGACCGCAACAGTAATGCGGGAAGATTCGTTAAGCCCGTAGCCAAGAAAGTAGAAGAGCCTGTTGAGGATATCAAGCTCATAAAGCTTCCTGAAATGGTTACCATTAAGGTGTTTGCAGAGCGTATGCATGTCCAGCCGGCTGAAATCGTTAAAAAGCTTTTCATGCAGGGCAAGATGGTGACTGTTAATCAGGAAATCTCTTTTGAGGAAGCAGAGGAGATTGCACTTGATTACGAGATCATGTGTGAGAAAGAGGAGAAGGTCGACGTTATTGCCGAGCTTCTTAAGGAGGATGAAGAGGATGAGTCCAAGATGGTTTCACGTCCTCCCGTTATCTGCGTAATGGGACACGTTGACCATGGTAAGACTTCCCTGCTTGATGCCATAAGAAAGACTAATGTAATAGACCATGAGGCGGGCGGTATTACCCAGAAGATTGGTGCATATACAGTCAAGGTTGACGGCCGCAAGATCACTTTCCTGGATACACCGGGTCATGAAGCATTTACTGCAATGCGTATGAGAGGTGCAAATGCAACGGATATAGCGGTTCTTGTGGTTGCAGCGGATGATGGTGTCATGCCGCAGACTGTGGAAGCTATAAATCATGCAAAAGCAGCCGGGATAGAACTTATAGTTGCTGTTAACAAGATCGATAAGCCCGGAGCAAATATTGACAGGGTTAAGCAGGAGCTTACCGAACATGAACTTGTGGCTGAGGACTGGGGCGGAACTACTGTATTTGTTCCGGTATCGGCTAAGAGCGGTGAAGGTATTGAACAGCTCCTTGAGATGATACTTCTTACTGCAGACGTGCTTGAACTTAAGGCTAACCCCAACAGAAGGGCAAGAGGTCTTGTTATAGAGGCTGAGCTTGATAAGGGACGTGGTCCTGTGGCAACCGTGCTGGTTCAGAAGGGTACGCTTCGTGTCGGAGATTTTGTATCCGCAGGCGTATCTCACGGAAAAGTAAGGGCAATGATCGATGATAAGGGCAACAAGGTAAAGGAAGCAGGGCCTTCCACTCCTGTTGAGATACTGGGACTGAGTGATGTGCCTAATGCAGGTGAAGTCTTCATCTGTCACTCAAGCGAAAAGGAAGCAAAGAGCTTTGCAGCTACTTTCGTGGCACAGAACAAAGAGAAGCTTGTTGCAGATACCAAGGCCAAGATGTCACTGGATGATCTCTTTGATAAGATCAAAGAGGGTAATCTTAAGGAACTCAATCTTATCGTTAAGGCTGATGTTCAGGGCTCTGTTGAAGCTGTTAAGCAGTCACTGGAGAAGCTTTCTAATGATGAAGTCCTGGTTAAGGTCATTCACGGTGGTGTAGGTGCCATAAACGAGTCCGATGTCGTGCTTGCAAGTGCTTCAAATGCCATCATTATCGGTTTTGATGTAAGACCTGATGCAGTAGCTAAGCAGACTGCTGAGCGTGAAGGTGTTGATATAAGGCTTTATAAAGTAATCTATCAGGCAATCGAGGACGTGGAAGCCGCTATGAAGGGTATGCTTGAGCCTATCTATGAGGAAAAGGTTATCGGACACGCAGAGGTGCGCCAGATATTCAAGGCTTCTGCTATCGGTAATATCGCGGGTTCTTTCGTAATGGATGGCCGTATTACCCGTGACAGTAAGGTAAGGATCACCAGAGAAGGTGAGCAGATATTTGAGGGACCTCTTGCATCACTTAAGCGATTCAAGGATGATGTGAAGGAAGTTAAGGAAGGCTATGAGTGTGGTCTTGTATTTGAGGGCTTCGATAAGATACAGGAGCTTGATATGGTAGAGGCTTACATCATGGTCGAGGTTCCCAGAGACTGATACGGAATAAAGAGGAACAATGAAAAAAGACAGTATTAAAAATACAAGGATCAATTCCGAAGTTATGAAGGTCCTGGCAGAGCTTATCCGCAGTGAAATAAAGGATCCCAGGGTGCCGGCATTTACATCTGTTACGGATGTAATAGTGGCACCGGATCTTAAGACCTGTAAAGTGTGGGTGAGCTTTCTCTGCGATGAGGAGCAGGAGAAGGAGGCTTTGAAGGGGCTTAAGTGTGCAGAAGGTTTTATGCGCAGGGAGCTTGCAAGAGAACTGAATCTGCGTAATACGCCGGAGCTTACTTTTGTGGCTGATCATTCCATTGCTTATGGCAATCATATGAACAGTGTGATAGATAAAGTTTCTAAAGAGGATGCAATGATGCGTCAGAAACGCGGCGAAGAAGAATAGAACCGTTATAGGCTTTTTAGGAGGCGGATATGGATCTTCTGAAGGAACTGGAAGGTGCAAAAAGAATAGGCATAACAGGACATGTGAGGCCGGACGGGGACTGCGTAGGTTCCTGCCTGGCTCTTTTGCATTATCTGGAGAGCTGTATGCCGGAAGCGGAAGCGGAAGTGTTTCTGGAAGATCCGGGAAGATCTTTTGCCGGTATTAAGAAACGTGACTGCCTGATCTGTGATTTTCCTGACAGGGATCCCTTTGATGTTTTTATAGTATGTGATACGACCGGCAGTAAAGAGCGCATAGGTGAGGCTATGAAATATTTTGAGTCTGCTGTTAAGACCATAAACATAGACCATCATATAAGCAACAAAGACGGATCTGCAATGGTTAACCGGGTATGTCCGGAGGTTTCTTCCTGTGCTGAAGTTTTGTATGAACTGATGGATGAGAGCAGGGTGGACGCTGTCATAGCAGAGCTTATCTATATGGGGATGGCACATGATACAGGCGTATTCAGATTTTCGAATACATCACAGAGGACTATGGAGATCGCCGGAAAGCTTATCACATACGGATTTGATTTTCCGATGCTCTTAGATGAGACTTTTTATGTGAAAACCTACGTCCAGAGCCGCTTTCAGGCCCAGGTGCTTTTGAATGCCAGGAGATATCTGGAAGACCGGGTGATCGTGGGGACTGCTGATAAGATGTTTATGGAGGCCATGGGTGCCGGCAAGGATGACACGGATGGTGCCGTAAATGAACTGCGGAATATTCATGGAATAGAATGTGCCATTTTTATTTATGAAAAGGCTCCGGGACTGTACAAGGCAAGTCTCAGGGCTTCGTCGGATAAAGTAAATGTAGCTAAGGTCGCAGAAAGCCTCGGTGGCGGTGGCCATGTGAGAGCTGCCGGATGTGACTACAGAGGGGCAATGGAGGATATGGTATATATCCTTCTGACCGAAGTTTCGAAACAGCTGTGATATATGTATAACGGTGCAATAAATGTCTATAAGGAAGCCGGTTTTACTTCGTTTGATGTAGTTGCAAAGCTTCGCGGGATACTCCGTCAGAAAAAAATCGGTCATACAGGCACGCTCGATCCGGATGCGGAGGGCGTGCTTTTGGTGTGTCTCGGAAATGCCACGAAGCTTGTGGAACAGCTTGTGGACAAGGTAAAGGTTTATGAGTGCGTAATGCGTATGGGCGTGGAAACCGACACTGAGGATATGAGCGGCGAGGTGCTTAAGACATCTGCGGTCGACTGTACATCTGATGATATTCGGAGTGCCGCCATGTCATTTGTGGGAGGATATGACCAGCTGCCCCCGATGTATTCGGCTCTTAAAGTAAACGGACGCAAGCTCTGTGATATTGCCAGGGCCGGTGGGACAGCGCAGCGTACGCCGCGTCACGTTGATATTCATTCCATTGAGATAAAGGATATTGACGGAGACAGGGTGACCATGAGCATAGAATGCGGCAAGGGTACATATATACGGTCATTATGCCGGGATATAGGTGAAAAGCTTGGCTGCGGAGCAGCAATGGAGCATCTGATAAGAACCCGCAGCGGTGATTTCTATATTGATAAAGCATATAAGCTGTCCGAGATTGAGGTAGCGGCAAAAAACGGAAGCGTTGGAGATCTGATACTCCCCACAGAGGCTTTTTTTATGGATATCCCCGCATTCAGGGTAAAGCCGGAAAAGGCAGCGGCCATAGATAACGGGAACATGCTGCCTGCTGCCGCATTTGACGATGGGGAAAAGATCAGCACAAAAGACGGAGAACGGATCAGGGTTATAAATGACCGTGGGAATTTTGTTGCGGTGTATGCATATAGATCAAACAGGGGGGCTTTTGTCCCGGAAAAGATGTTTTTATGAGCATGGAAATAGTTACCGATCCCGCAGGGATGATCGTAAAAGAAAAAACTGCCGTTGCCATAGGGAAATTCGATGGAATACACATCGGCCACAAAAAGATACTTTCGGAAATAATGAAAGCCGGTGAAAAGGGCTTTAAGAAGGTGATATTTACTTTTGAGCCGTCGCCGGAGGTATTTTTTGGTGCACCGGACTGCGGCACGCTCATGACAAGGGATGAAAAAAGGGAATACCTTGAGTCATGCGGGATAGATATGCTGATAGAGTATCCCATGAATGAGGAGACCTCAGCTGTTGAGCCGGAACTCTTTATAAGGAAATGCCTGAAGGAACAGCTGAATATGGGATTTATCGCGGCAGGATCGGACCTGTCCTACGGAAAAGGCGGCAAGGGTGATTTTAACCTGCTGGACAGCCTGAAGACGGAGCTTGGTTATGAAACTGTTATGGTCGATAAGGTGCGCCATGGAGGCTTTGTGGTAAGCTCCACCACCATAAGGAATGCCGTGGCGGGAGGAGATATGCATACGGTGGAGGAAATGCTGGGACGGCCTTATTCTTTCAGTGGCACAGTAACGACAGGAAAGCAGCTGGGACGGACTATAGGTTTTCCCACTGCTAACATAGATCCGCTCCCCGGCAGGGTGATACCTCCATATGGTGCGTATTTTTCTGATGTGGAGCTTTCGGACGGACGGGTATTTAGAGCAGTGACAAATATTGGCTGCAAGCCGACAGTGAAAGCGGATAAAAAAGTGAATATAGAGTCTTACCTGCTTGATTTTTCCGGTGATATATATGGCGAGCGGATCACTGTAATGCTTCGTGAGTTTAGGCGCCCGGAACAGAAATTTACGGATCTGTATGAGCTTAAGGATGTGCTGCAGGCAGATATAGCGGGGCGCAGGCTTTGGCATTTTCACAACTAAATGCACGGACAGGAATAATCTTTTGTGTAAAAATACATATTGCCACTTTTGAAACTATATTTTAAACTCTATGATGTACGAGTAGGGCGAGTGAATAAGATAAGAATGAATTAGAATTCCGGGTGAGTCCCGGGGACGAGGATTGAGATGGGTTTCGCAGAGATAATGTCGTTGTGCGCAGGATTAGGGCTGTTCCTGATGGGCATGACACTGATGAGTGAAGGTATTGAAAAGGCAGCCGGTGCAAAGCTTCGTGGCATACTGGAGATGTTTACCACGAACAGGGTAACCGGAATGCTGGTGGGTCTTATATTTACGGCGATAATGCAGTCGTCATCAGCCTGTACATCTCTGGTGGTGAGCTTCGTTAACTCAGGTCTTATGACTCTGTTTCAGGCAGCCGGTGTCATATTCGGTGCCAATATCGGTACTACCGTTACTTCACAGCTTGTTTCATTTAATCTTTCAGCATATGCACCTATCATACTTATCACAGGCGTTGTGGTATCAATGGTGGCAAAGAATCAGCTTGTAGAAAAGATCGCGGATATTGTTGCAGGTTTCGGTGTGCTTTTCTTAGGCATTTCCACTATGTCTTCGGGAATGAGTGCACTTAAAGATTCAGAGCAGGTGATAAATCTGCTTGCGGGTCTTGAGAATCCTTTCCTCGCGGTACTTGCGGGTCTGGTGATAACGGCTGTTGTGCAGAGCTCCTCTGTTACAGTATCGCTGGTACTCCTTATGGCACAGCAGGGATTATTCGGGGATGTAAATATCTGTCTGTATATAGTGCTTGGATGTAACATAGGTGCCTGCACCACTGCACTTTTGGCATCGCTTGCAGGTAAGAAAGATGCAAAGCGTGCGGCTATGATCCACCTTCTGTTCAATGTGATCGGTACAGTGATAATGTTCATTATTTTTCAGATTGCCGTTGATCCCATTTCTATGTGGCTGCATAGTTTCTCAGCAGATGAGGGAAGGTTTGTGGCGAATGCCCATACCATCATAAAGATAACCCAGGTTATCATGCTTTTGCCGTTCTCAAACTGGATAGTAAAGCTTACTTATCTTATTATTCCCGGAAAAGACGAGAAGGTTGGTTACAGGGATACCTTCCAGCTTAAGTATATCGGCAATAAGGTGATCTTCAATCCTTCGACTGCTGTAGTTGATGGTCTCAAGGAGCTGGAGCGTATGGCGTCTCTTGCCAGCGACAATTTAAACCGTGCCATGAACGCACTGGTTACCCTGGATGAAGAGGATATACAGGAAGTCCGGGATATGGAGGAAAATATCAATTTCCTGAACCGGTCAATAACGGGCTATCTGATAAAGATAAACCAGTCCCCCCTCCCCATAGACGACCTCCAGGGCCTGGGATCCCTGTTCCATGTGGCAAATGATATAGAGCGTATCGGTGACCATGCGGAAAATATTGCGGAATTTGCTGAGCGCAGGAAGAAAACGGGAGCATCATTCAGTGATGATGCCATAAAGGAAATGACGGAGCTGCTTAATCTGGTGAATGACCTGATGGGACAGGCGATAAAAGTTATCGTGGGTTCCGGCAGCGAGGAAGATATGGAGCGTATGTCTGCAATGGAAGATGCAATTGATGCCAAGGAAAAAGAAATCCAGCAGCATCATGTGGACAGGCTCACAAGACAGGAGTGCTCACCTGAGGCGGGAATGATCTTTTCGGATGTCGCAACCTCGCTTGAGAGGGTGGGAGACCATGCATTCAATATCGCGGTTTACATCATAAAGAGAGATAATACGGAATAAGGACGCCGCAATTCCTGATCAAACATAGTCCTGTAGCGGTATCTGACTAACTAAGACTTCCCACATATAGTCTGTGGAAAGAGAACGACGACTCGCATATGCACCGGAACCGATGCAACGCATCGTGATTGTTCCGGCGCAATTG